>LFCJ01000003.1_pt1 | contig 132810 bp, 155 predicted proteins | sample 643141 | NCBI WGS metagenome assembly LFCJ01 (sample SAMN03766243, study PRJNA286221) | soda lake metagenome | biome: soda lake; feature: Kulunda steppe; material: water; isolation source: sample B1-Br-g2 brine of Lake Bitter-1 | place: Russia: Kulunda steppe | collected 2010-07
CCTATACTGACATCGTCTTTTTCCGAGTCACTGAAGAGGCTGTTGAAAAACTCCTTCAAACGTTTTATCATGTTGACACCAGATAATACTAAAAACGAGGCTTAGGTATAAAAACTATTTGCATAACTACAATGTTTGCCGGTCTCCATCGGTTAAAATAAAACGGTTTGGAGAAAAACATCGAGTTATGAAGACTGAAAAAGGCGTTATAGTAGCAGCATACAAACACAACTCTGATACGCCACGATACATAGTATTGAAAAGAACAAAGAACTGGGAAGGATGGGAACTACCTAAAGGACATCTAGAAGAAAGCTACGAAGACACCGTTCTACAGGAGCTTCAAGAGGAGGCAGGAGTAAGCAAAAAAGGGGTTAAAGCTGTAGAGGATCTTGAACATACGGTAGAATGGAGCTTTGAAAAAGACGGAGAGAAGATTAAAAGAGAGTACAGAGCTTTCTTAGTTGAACTCGGTGAGGACGTATTTGTTGATGTCTCTGAAAACCCTCATGACGAACATGATACAGGTCTGTTGTTGCGTTATAGAGATGTAAAAGATATGCTTTCTTTCGAGGAACATGTAAAGGTATTAGAGAAGGCTCGCCAGAGGATTAGGGATTAGGTTTTAACAGTTCAAAGCCTATTACATCTATAGGTGAAAAACTGAATGACAGAAGAAATTTTGGAACTTTACCAGTTTGAGGCATGTCCTTTCTGCTCCAAGGTAAGACAAAAATTTACCGAGCTAGGTGTTGATTTTATAGCAAGATCTGTTGATCCAAACGATAGGACGCGTGTAGAAAATGTTTCTGGGCAGACAGGTGTTCCTGTGCTTGTGGATCCGAACACGGATAGGGTGATGCCTGAGAGCGATGATATCGTAGAATACTTGGAGGAAAACTACGGCTAAACCGATTTTTCTGCGTAGTATTCCCAGCGTTTCTCTTCTTCTAATACTTTGGATGCTGCATTTCTAAAGTTGTCGAAATCCGGATCTTCGTTTGCAGAGTATATGAACGCGTTTGTGGTCTCTTCTATATCTGTTTCAGGTCTTTCGTTTGCAGCTAATGCTTCTTGAACTGTATCCATCATCTCGTCGTACACTGAGGCTGAGCTCTCCGTTTCTTGGGTATAAAACTCTCTCTTACCTGCATACTTCAGTTCATTAAACAGGTTGTAGGCTTCTCTCCAGTACTGTATCTTGGAAGCCATGTAAAGCTGGCCTAGACCCTTGAGTCTGTCTTCCTCCAACATACAAAACACATACGGCATGCTACATGTTTAATAACTTTTGAGTGAGGATCTCGAAAGATCATTTGTTGTAAAAGGTTATAAACCAGTCTAAAAAAGCCAGATACCGAATAATCTCTGAATCTCTTAAATATACTTTTAGACTTTTTGTTGTCCTTTAAAATTCCATAAAGTCAAAAAATCTGGTCTCAAAGCTTTAAGATAACTCTGATCCATAAAAAGATTTTAAATAAAGATAGGAGCCTGACTCCGGCCCCTTAGGAGTTGAAGTTATAAGCTGACAGGTAGAATTAATATCACATGTCGCAGAGGTTCGGTATCTTACCTTGACAGTAGGTCTAACATACTTGGAATTCTTAGCAATCTTCCTTCTAACCCCTATAACTGTTCTGGTGCTTTCCCTTTGGTACAGGAAAGATGTCTGGAAAAGTAAAGAAGCATTTGGAGGCCTAGCCTTCATAATCCTATTAGCAGTAACGTATACGACGCCTTGGGACAACTATCTTATAGAGATCGGTGTCTGGTGGTACGGAGAGGGCGCAACACTTGCCCATTTCTGGAAAGCTCCTCTCGGCGAATATCTGTTCTTCATACTACAGCCTATCCTGACAGGCCTACTACTTTTCAACTTTCCTAAGATCTACGACATGAATCTAGATATACCGTACAGAGATAGGGTCCTAGGCGTTCTAGGAGGACTTACAGTAACACTGGTTGGTACAGCACTACTTTTCAACCAGTCGACACTGTACTTAGGTGCAATACTGGCTTGGGCAGGACCGATCCTAGCTATACAGTGGGGGTTCGGAAGCTCATATCTTTGGAAGATCAAAGAGTATCTGGCTCTAATGATAGCTGTCCCTACGCTTTATCTCTGGGTCGCAGACCGTATCGCTATCGGCATAGGAACATGGGTGATATCTGAAACCTACACTACAGGACTCAAAATCATAGGTCTGCCTGTTGAGGAGGCACTGTTCTTCTTGGTGACTAATATCTTTATAGTTCAAGGCTTAGTGCTCTATATGTGGGTCTTAGATAGAATAACGTTGAAAGAGTTCGTCTCTAAAGCCAAAGAAATTATCTTAGAAGATCATCTATGGAAATAGATTTTAAAGATAAGAGCATAGAATATTTTCTTCTTCCTGGCTGGACAGCCCTGGTTCTAGCATTTCTATCATCTATACTGTTTAGTATTCCTTTAGAAGTTCAGCTTGTACCTCTAACTTTGAGTGTAATACTTCTAGGGCTGCCTCACGGCGCTGTTGATCACTTGATTCTTCCAAAGGCCTTAAGAGAAAGTTTCAGTTCTAGATGGGCTGCTTATATAGCACTTCTATACTTCCTGTTAGGGTTTCTGTACCTCTCGGCCTGGTTTTTAACTCCTTTGCTATCTTTCGTGTTCTTTATCCTTATCACGATGTATCACTGGGGTAGAGGAGAGTTATACCATTTAGAAGAAGTCTTCAATGTTGAGCTATCTAAAGGCTCAAAGTGGTTAGCAGTTCTTCTTAGAGGTAGTGCTCCTATGTTGCTGCCGCTAGTAGCTTTCCCTGATTACTATGAGCTTTTTACCGAAGCGGTTACATCGCTCTTTGGGGTCGAAGGACTATCTTACCTAGGTATTTTCTTCAGTCAAGAAATCAGGCTGGCCATACTAGCGGCTTATATCGTAGGAATGGCCGTCTACTTCGCGGATATACTTAGAGCGAACGCTGCTGGAAGACTCTGGGATGGAGCAGAACTAGTTCTACTAACCGTTTTCTTTCTTTTCACACCTCCTATATTTGCAGTTGGCATATACTTCTGTTTCTGGCATTCTCTAAGACACATCATGAGGTATATCCATCTGGATAACTCTGTAGACTGCTGCACCGATATCTATGGATTACTGAGCTCTTTCAGATCATTTACTAGAGACTCTTTCCCTTTAACAGCTGTATCGATTATCTTCCTAGGCATTTTCTACTTCGCTGTACCGTTTACCCCGCAAAGCCTTTTAGAGCTTGTAGGTCTATACATGGTCCTAGTATCTGTATTTACGCTTCCGCATATGGTCGTGGTTCAGAAACTCGATTTTATACAAACAATTTGACAGGTGTAAAAAACTCTCCTTCAGTTAGCATCAGCAAAGGATTGTTTGGACCGGCCCAGATTTGAACTGGGGATCTCCACCTTATCAGGGTGGCGCTTTAACCGCTAAGCCACCGGTCCTACAAATCTGTTAACCTAAATTGAAAGGGATGGGCCCAACGGGATTTGAACCCGCGACGCCCGGCTTAAAAGGCCGGTGCTCTGCCAGACTGAGCTATGGGCCCTCTGATAGGGTCTAAACTGTTTCTTGTTCGAACTCTCCGAACTGGATATTGTCCAGAGAGGTGTAAGGCACAAATATTTTCTCGGCCTTTATTCTTTGTGCCTCTTCGTCTTCGTTCATGATATACGGGTCTTCTGCGTTGACTCCGTATTCTTCCATGAACAGGTTTTCCTCGTCTTCAAGTAAGAAGTCGCCTGAAGCTGTGAGGAGTATGACCGAGTATTTCTTCTTCATCTTTTACTTACGTGTTTTGGCTTTGTTGAAGTCTTTTCTTTTACTTGTCTTCCCGAATCCACAGGCTGCACATACTTTTTTCCTTAGGTGGTATGCTTTTTCTCCGCAGCGTCTGCATTTTCCGTGGGTTTTCTTGTTGTTAATTCCTTTGTTCTTTCCCATTTTTGTTCACCTTATTCTGGGCTTACGAGGATTACGTTGTCTCCTCTGATCAGTAGCTTACCGTAGTCTGTTTGACCTTCTCCGTCCTGTACTGATGCGTCTTCAAGCCACATGTTTAGATGTAGGTCGAATGCTTTTAGGTTTCCTGAAACGGTCTGCCCGCCTTTTAGTTTTGCTATTACTCTATCTCCTTTTGCAGTGTCTAAGACATCTAAAGGTCTTCTACCACTGTCATCGTTTGACATAACTTAAAACACCTGTATGAAACCAAATCCTTAAACAACTTATATAAACCTACCGAGGTCGTGGCCTTATAAACTGTTCAGAACAGGTGCATAGCACAGCTATTTTTTATAAAGTTTTGTCGATAGTTTCCGGGTATGGCAGTATGGCACAAAAGATCGGTACGTAAGAAAACCGGTGGAAGAACAAGAAGATACAGGAAACATAAGAAGTATGAGAAAGGATCGGAGTTCTCAGAACCAGTTAAAGGAGAGGACTCGGTAGTTGTAAGAAGTACTAGAGGATCTACCAGTAAGAACACTGTTAGAAGAAGCGAAACCGTTAACCTGGCAAAAGACGGAGAAGTAGAAGAAGTAGAGATAGAGGCTGTGGAAGAGAATCCTGCCAACCCTAACTACGTAAGAAGATCTATCCTTACAAAAGGGACTGTAGTTAAGACTTCAGAAGGTAAGGCAAGAATAACTTCCAGACCTGGACAGGACGGTGTCGTAAACGCTGTACCTGTAGAGGAATAGTCTTCTCACTATCATTTCTTCCTATAATATCTTTCTTAAACAGAAATAAAGTTTAGAAAAAGGTTATTTGGTTACTTAATACGGCTCGTCTACTTTTTCAAGCCTGTTAGTTTCTCTAGCCATCTGGAGACAAAACTTCCCCCCTCTTCGAACTCCACCGGGATTTGGTTGCCGGTATCATCCGAGAACTCGGCTCTCATCATCACTAACTTGCTCCTCAAACCTTTTAAACCCTTTCGGCGAAAAAGGTTTCTAAACGTTTAATTCTGTTTATGGACGTTTCTAAGCGGTTTTTTGGATGTGTCTATAGAACGGTTCAGCTGTCTCACTATCATCATAGGGAGGTTCTTTGAGCATTCTTCAATATATAGTGCTTCTTCAGCTGCTTCACGTTCTCTCTTTGGAAGATATTCAAGGTGCTTGGAGTAGGTCTCGGTTGACATACTAGGTTCTTGCCAAGACTCGATTTATAAAAAACCGGAGATATTTCCGTTAGTTCCGGTAGACTAGTTCTGTAGCTTGTATGTTCTCCATCTTCCTTCACCTTCAGAGACTATGAGCCTGTAGTGATCCATCTTGCTGAGATACTTACGCACGGTTCTCTTCACTTTTGGGTCTTCGACCTTTTCCTTATATTCTTGGTAGAGCTTTCCTGGCTTTACCTCTCCTTCTTCCTCTATAATATCGTAGAGTGCTTTCTGATGAGGGTTCAGCTGTTCTATAGACTTGGACTTGTTCTCTTTCTCTGCTTCCGGAAGAGCTTTATCCATTATATCTGGAGTTATCTCTTCTAAGTCTTCAGTCTCAGCTCTTTCAGCAGCTATTCTTAAAGCATTTATTGCTATCCGTGCATCTCCATCAGCCCGGCTGCTTATACGGTGGAGCGTGCTGTCGTCGACAGCGTTGTCTCTCAAACCCCATTTAACCCGGTCCTCTAGTATGTCAACTAGTTGTTCCTTGGTGTAGGCCGGGAATCGTACGTCCTGAGTTCCCTCAAGCGAAGATCTTATACGGTCATCGAAGTCGTATAGAGCGGTTCCTTTGTTGGCTATCATTATCAGTGCGATACTCGACTCTCGTGCGAAGTCGTAGAGTATCCTCTCATCTTCTATCTGGTCAACCTCGTCAAGTATCACTATGCTCGGCTGTTCACCTACCTTTGCACGGAACCGGTCCACGAGCTCGTCGGTTGGTGTGCCTGTGCGGTGTATAAGGTTTACCCCAAAGTCCTGTAGCAGGTTGTAGTATACCTTGAAGCGGGAAGGATAACGCCAGCAGTTAACGCTTCCAGATACAACGTTAGAGCTATGCTTCTTCAGTTCATCAACTACATATCCTGCCATAGTAGTTTTACCTGTCCCCGGTGGTCCGTACAGAAGCATGTTCCGGGAACTCGAGTTCTCAAGTACCGGTTCGAGGTTCCGTTTTATCTCGGTTATCTGTGAGTTTCTGTGCGCCATCCGTTTTGGAAGAAAGTCTGCTGTCAGTACCCGAGCATCTTCTATAACAGTGTTGGGACGTCTCACGGAAAGAAAGTAATTCCGCTAGTTTAAAAGTGGAGACCTTACCGTTCCGGTAGTTCCGAAAGATGGAGGAAGAAACAGTTTCGTCAATACGTTTCCGGGAAGGCTTTCAAGAAGTTATTATAGATACTTTCTACCTCCTCAACTGTCAGATCTTCGTCTAAATTTCTCTTTTTTATTCTTAGATCTATATCTAGGCGTGGGGAATAAGTTGATACTTTTCTTGGGGTATAGTTCAGTCTCAAATCTATGTCTCCTTTGAAAAGGGAGTAGTTTGAGACCGATTTTGTTGTGGTCAAAGTGTTTTCTTCTTTCCTCATTTCCAGGTCTCTGTCGTTGAATATATTGTTCAAATCGCCTAGAAGAGGGTCTATGGTTGTGCTTAAGGAGTCTATAATCCTTCTATCCTCATTATCTGATTCTTCTAAATAAGAAGTTCTGTCTCCGTATATATCTAGTCTTGTCTCGTTTCTGTTTTGTATCATTCTCGTGGGTGTAGGACCTTCAACTTTGAAGTTGTAGCGTTCGTAGGTTCCTTCTGGTTCGACTAGAATGTTTTTACCTCTACAACCGTAGACTGAGACTATATTAGGGATATCTCCTTCAACCCCTTGTTTGATCACGTTCCAGCATTCATTTATCTCTGTTCCTGTTTTATTTTGGTGGCTCTCACTGCTATCAAAAACCAGTTTTCTTTGGTCGGGCGTAGATACAGTCACTGACTCTGAAGACTTGAGTATTTCAAGCGCCTCTTCTTCAAGTAACTTATCTATAGACAATGTTCGGCCACCGATATGTTGTTACTATTAAAGAGTTATAAACGCCAGGTTCTGTGCGGACTTAAATATGGCGAAGGTTAAGCTCTAAAATATCTTCGTCTGCCAGCTCGTGCTCCAAACCTACCTTCTGGTTAGGGAACTTTGAGCTAGGTCCGGTCACTGCTGCTTTTTTGAAACGTTCTCTCATATCTCCGGGAAGGTTATCAAGAGCATCTTCTACAGTTGAACCCTCTCTAAGGATCAAGGGTTCGTCCTTATCAGGCTCTTCTCCTTTTTCCTTCATATAAACTCTTATTAGGCCTAGTCCTTCAAACATGAGGTCCTTAAGTTCGTCAAGATTGGTCCCGTTCTCCGCAGAAATCAGGAGATCATACTTCTCTTTGTACTCTTCTTTCTTGTCTGGCTCTATAAGATCTTCTTTGTTAACAACATCTACGGCAGTTATATATCTCCGGTTGTCCATTAAGCCGTCTATAAAGCTGTCAAGGTCCACTTTCTCCCTTATAGTGACGTTCGCATTTACGTATCCGTTCTGATGCATGAGATCCTTTAATGTATCTTCTTCTATATCGAGATCTACGGTTGAAGAGATTTTTACGCCTCCTCGCCCGGTTTTCTCAACCTTTATGTCTGGAGGACTGGAGTTCATTCTTATACCGACTTCATATACTTCTTTCTTGATTTCTGCTTCTCTCATCTCTTCAGGATCAAGCAGGATAAGTATGAGATCAACGTTTCTTACAACACTTAAAACCTGTTTTCCGCCCCCTCTACCATCTGCAGCCCCTCCTATAAGTCCAGGGACGTCTAGTATCTGTATATTAGCGCCTTTATGTTTAAGCATTCCGGGATTAACGTTGAGAGTAGTAAATTCGTAATGGCCTACGTCGCTTTCAGCATTGGTTAACTTGTTTAGAAGTGAAGACTTTCCTACGCTCGGAAAACCTACAAGTGCTACTGTGGCATCACCTTTCTTCTCTACGGCGTAACCTGATGTGTCGCCTGTCCCTTTCTGCTTCTTCTGTTTTTCTTCTTTTAACTGAGCTATCTGGGACTTCAACCGGCCACGCTCCTTCTCTGTAGCCTTGTTTTTAGGTGTCTTCTGAAGTTTCTCTTCCAAACTCTTTATACGGTCTTCTATACCCATTGAACTGTTTGTATTGAACTGTTTTCTTAGTCTTTAAACTGGTTTCTTTGAGTAAAAATAGAGTTAAGAAAAATTAGGTGAGAGATTGGTTAAAAACTTTGTTAAGGGAGTTACTCCTCTTCTACCATCTCTATGTTGCCGTCTCTTCCGATGTTGAGCTGTATGTCGTCAGCCCATTCTCTTACGTATGCTCCGGTGATCTGTACCTTTGCTCCCTCTTCGATTGCATCGATCTCCTCTTCCCATAGAGTTAGGTCGATTGTTCCTGTATCATCTTCAAAAGTTACGGTTGTAATTCTTTTCTGTCCGTAACGTGTTGATACAGCTCTAGGGGTTGGAAGTTCTGCTATTGTTCCTTCGATTTCAACGTCGTCGGCTTCAGGTGATAGTTCCTCAACAGTCATTTCAGTCATATCTTGTCCCACTAAGCCGAAAGTACTTGTGTGAGCTTTAAAAGCTTACCGTTATACAAGGGTTTAAACCCGTTAGAACAACTAAATACTTGTATGAAGCTTCCTTGGAGCAATGAAGACGAGATAGAAGAGCTCGAAAAAAAGGTAGAGAAACTTGAAGAAGAGAGGAGAAGGTTTGAGAAAAGGTTTGAAGCCGAGCAAGAGAGACGTAGAAAACTTTCAAAACAGAAACAAGATGCTGAAAGACAAGTAAATCGGTTAAAAGATAAGATAAGGTCTTTAGAAAAGACGGAAGAAAAAGAAGAGAAAGAGCAAGCTCAAAAGTTTCGGCAGATAAGCTTCGACGAAGGTTACCGCATGTTACAGAAACTTGGAGCTCTCAAATCGGACAGGAAAGATCTTGTTACCGTATATTCTCCAGATAAACTAGATGGATTCCATGATATGAAATCGTTGAAAAACTCTGCAACAAAGAAACAGTACACAAAAATCAAAGATGAAAACTGTTTCGCAGCTTTCCTCGACCAGGACACAGTGAATACTATACTGAAGACAGCTCCATTTTTCCAAGAAGAGCTCGTTATAGATAAAGAGTTCTGTACAGAGAAACTCTTAGAGTTTATAGAGAAGGAGAAACACTGGGTACTAGTCTCAGCAGGAGAGACAAATATATACAGGGAAGAGAAAGGTCAAACCGAAGAGATAGACAGAATCAAATCAAGAGTCAACAGAAAACACTCGAGTGGAGGATTCTCACAGGACCGTTTTGAAAGGAAGAGGCTTGAACAGATAGACAACCATATTGAACAGGTTAGGGAGGAGCTAAGTAGTCTAGAAGAAGTGTATCTTCTCGGGGAAAAAGAGCTCTGTGAAGAGCTACCTGGAGAATATCTAGGAGGATTTGATCCGAATAAATCCAAGCCAGAACAGTTTTACAGATTCCAGAAGCTAAGTTTCTAGAAACAGAATATATTAAATCAAGTATCTGTTTTAAACATATGGACAATTCGGAAAAACGGATAAGAAAGCTTTACCAGCGGCTCCTAGCAAAGTATGGGGAGCCAGAACAACCAAGAGAGATGTCGGGGATAGACTATGTTATAGAGACAATCCTCTCACAGAACACAAACGATATATCGAGAGACAAAGCGTTCAAACAGCTGAAAGACAGATTCGGAGACAACTATGAAGCGATAGAGAACGCAGATATAGATGAAGTCATAGAATGTATACGTATCTGCGGATTAGGACCTACAAAGGCAGAAAGGATACAGAAAACGTTACAAATAATACGAGAAGAACGGGAAGAGTACTCTATAGAATTCCTTAAAGACATGGCTGTTGAAGATGCTAAGAACTGGCTGACAGAGATACCAGGTATCGGACCTAAGACCGCCTCCGTAATACTTGGATTCCATTTTAAGATGCCTACGTTCCCTGTTGACACGCATGTACAGCGTTTAGCAACAGAATGTATGGAGCTGGTGCCTGAAGACTCTTCTCGTACACAGACCCATAATATCCTGGAGGACAGAGTACCGGATGATATCAAATACGAGTTCCATATACTCCTGATAACTCATGGGAGAGAGGAATGCACGGCTAGAAATCCGGGATGCGAGTTCTGTAATTTGGAACAATAAACTTTTACTTTAAGAATATGAGAAGAGGAATAAAATTTATTCCTCGTTGTCTTCTAGTTCGTCTTGGACTTCGCTCATTGCAGCTTCTTGCTGTTCTTGCATCTCTTCAACGATCTCTTGTGCTTTCTCGTTGATTGTGTCTTGGTCAACTATTCCTTCTTCCTGTAGTACGGATAGAAGTGCGTGAGTTGTTAGTTCTAGATTTCCTAATTTCTGCTGCATCATCTGCATCATTTGCTGTGCGTCCATTTGTGGTTGTTCTGTCATTAGTTATTTCACCTGAAAAGAAGATAACAGGATATCAACCTGCCACCCCTACACCTATTCAACCGATAATCCTCAACTTTTATAAATAGGCCGAGTTTTACAACGGGGTTCTGGCACCACATGCTTGGCACTTCATAATCTCAACCCCTTTCTCCTTAGTTAATTCTGTGTCAGGCCTTGAACACTCGCCGCAGAACACATAATCGTCGGCGTAACTCTCAATCCTTCTCTGTACATTTCCGCGTCTGAACTCTCCGTTTAAGACTAGCTCATTTCCTTCGATATGTCCAGCAGTACCTAACTCGTTCTGTACATACTTCGAGAAGTGTTTCTCATCTCTTCCAAATCTGGAGGCTATATCTGAGAAATTAGTTATTATCGTCTTTGAACCTGACTTCCGGGTATCAACTTCAGGCATCTCGAAACGGTCTCCGTCCCCAAGATCCTCCGCCTGTTCAATACCTTTATCTAAAAGTTCTTCGTAATTAGTCATAACCCAAACTTAAAGGTGAAGATTCTTAACTAGTGGTGTTCAGTCAAGGTTGGAACTAAGAGTTTCCAGAATCTCTTTTCTCTGCTGAGGTAGACCGCTTGAGATGTTAGCTATTCCGTTTAAAGCCTCACTATCGGAAATATTGGATTCGTGGAATAGGAGTATTCCTTCTTTCGCGGTAAGTACATGGTTGTAGTAAGGTATGAGCATCGTTATCTCTTCCTCCGTCAGCAGGCCTATTTCTGATACGTTTTGCTCGTAGATGTGGGTGGAAAGCACCTCTTGAGGCGGAACAGAGCTTGGTTTTAGCTCTTTCAGACTGTTTACCTCCTCCATGTTCTTGATTTCACAGTAAAAAGCTCTTCTCAGTTTTTTTTCTTGATCTCTGTTTCCCTTTATATAAAGGCCAAAGCTACCTAAGATTGTGGATAGGAATCCCAACAAGACACCAAAGCTTACTTGGCTCAGTTGAGACCACACGTTATCACAGCTTCTTGATTTTTCCTGGCTGTGGTTCGTAGAAGGTTCCTTCGCTTAGTAAGGAGTTGATTGTTTCTTCCATTTCGTCTTCGGTCCCCTCTATTTCTTCTGCTATGTCTGCGTAGTCTGCTCCGTCTCCTTCATCAAGTTTTTCTACAGCATCGATAATCTCGATTTCCAAGTTGCTGTTTCCGCCGTTATCAGTGTTGTCGAACTGTTCTCCGAAAGACTGTAGTAGTGAATCGACTTCGTCCTCATCCAGTTTTCCGGCCATTTCTTTTTCTATTTCTTTCTGGTCTTTACCGCTTTCCTTCAACTGTTTTACTGTTTCCCGAATCTGTTTCCATTCTTCTAGTGTCTTAACGTGTTTTAGTTCGTGTAGAAGCTCTTTCTTTATCTTCCGGTCTTTCAGTATTTCGGCGTTCATGTAGATCTGTCCTTGGTACTCTCGGACTTTTCCTATCGCTTCTATTATGTCGCCTACTTCGAACTGTTTCAGCATATCCATCTCGTTGAAGAACTTTAACTGGATAGTGTCTGTCCCGTCGTCTACTGTTATTGATCCGTATGTCTCGTCTTCGTTCATAAAGGTGTCTACAACGGTTCCTACAACTCTGGCTCTTGAGAAGCGTCTTCCTTCAGGTGTTAGAAGGTAGTTTGGTGTGAATCCTTCTTTCTGAAAGTATTTGCCTGAGTTCAGTTCTTTTGCGTTTGCAAGTTTAGCGGTCTGCCTTTTCTGTTGTGCCATAGTATCTTTTCTCGTAGTATATTCTTATCAAATTTTAGATTCTCTGGATGTGGCCTTGTTGAGGTTCGAACAGTTCGCCGTCTCTCTTCAGTCTGCTTATGACTTCTTCAGCTTTGTCGCGGGATATATCCTGTTCTTCAGCTATCTCCAAGACTTTTTCAATCTCTACTGAGCTTTCTCCGGCCTCAGACTCTATTATCTGTTTAACGGTCTGTAAACGGTTTCTCTGCGAGCTAGAGACACCCGACTCCATCATATCGATATCGAACTCTCCTGTCTCTGGATCCACTCCAACCTGCTGTAGACAGTAAGTAAGTATGTCGATAGCTCTTTCCGCATCTTTTACTCTTACTTCTTCCTGTAGTTCTGCACGTGCAGATGCCTCTGCAACACGTACAAGTGCTTCTAACTGTCTTGCAGTTATAGGCACGCTTTCCCCTGCTTCATCGCTCCCACGCGAACGCATACTGACATAAAACTCCTGTATCTTGTCTGCTGCCTCCTGAGTTAAATCAGGACGGTAGTTTTTCGAATATGCAACATATTTCCGGAGTTTTTCCTGTGGTATCTCGGCATCAGTCTCCTCAGGATTAATATGGTTCTTCAGGACCTGAGATGAAAGCTCTGTGTCCTTATCTTCGTCTGGTTCGTCTTTCACAGGGAATATAAAGTCGAAACGTGAAAGAAGGGTGTCTCCAATACTTATCTGCTGAGGGATCGGTTCATAAGGATCGAAACGTCCATATTTAGGGTTGCCTGCAGCAAGTATGGACGTCTGTGCGTTCAGCGTTGCCTGGATGTTTGCTTTGGATACGGATATCTGTTGTTGTTCCATGGCTTCGTGGAGGCTTGAACGGTCTTCCTCTCCCATCTTATCTATCTCGTCTATTACAGCCATACCCTTGTGTGCTAGTACTACGGCTCCTGCCTCTAGTTCGAACTCTCCTGTTGACTCATCTCTTACTACTGCAGCAGTTAAACCTGCTCCTGTTGAACTTTTACCTACTACGTAACGTCCTTTCGGCGCTAGTTGTCCTGTGAATTTCAGCATCTGGGATTTACCGGTTCCTGGCTCACCGATCAAAAGCATGTGTATGTCTCCACGGCTTTTAACACCGTCTTCACGTGTTTTTTTGACTCCTCCGAATATCTGGAGGGCTATGGCCTCTTTAATTTTCTTGTGGCCGAATATACTTGGAGCTATCGAGTTTGTTATGCGTTCAAATATTTTGGGGTCTTCAGCCATTTCTTCTATCTCTTTTGCTTCCTCTTCAGTTAGCTCTAGCTCCTCAAACTCCATCTGTGTAGGCTCTAAGTAGTTGGCCTCCATGTAGATATCGTATTTCTTGGAGTTCTTCTTCAGAGGTCTTTCCTTCAGTACTCCGGTTATTTCGGCTACGTTACCAGGTATAACCTTTTTCTGGAAGTCAGGGTCTACTAAGTCTCCTTCAAGTCTTATCTGTAGTGATGAAGGCTGCTCGGATCCGTCCCGTGACTCAGGATTCTCTTCGACAGTTATCATCTGTGTGTCAGTCATCTTTTTTTCGTGGACCTCGAACTTTCTAGATCCGCATTCGCATTTATACGGGCTTTTGAGCTGTGAAGAGTCCTGCTCCTTCTCTATCCTATCGCCACACTGACTGCATTCGAAGACAGCGGATACAACCTCTGGTTTTACCTGTGAAGCCCGTTTAATCATTCCTTCTACAGGTGTAAACCTTCCTAAATGTTCGGAACGCAGATTCTTCAGGAGTACGAAGTCTTCTTCAGGCATATTTGTGAAACGTATTTCAAACTCTTCGTCTGGAGCTATATCGACTCCTAGAACACCTTCTTGAGCTGCTTCTATAGCCGATTCTGGTTCGTCTTTCAGATACTCTCCTAGTTCTAGGTTGAACAAGTCCAGTTCTTGAAAATCGACTACTACAGAGTTCTCTCCTTTCTGTACGGCTTGAGCCACATCTTCATAGTATTTCTCTGAGAAAAACTCCTCGAATTCGTTTACTGCCTCCCCGTACTCCATATACTATACTTGGTTGGAAAGAATGATAAAAACACTCTTTGCCCATACTATGCATATGTCCGAACAGGTACTGGAAAGAGAAGAGATAGATAAGAAACTTGAAGAACTTAAAATCTGGAGCTACCACGACGGAAAGCTTGTTACGCGGGTGGAGTTCGAAGGCTTCAAAGAGCCAGTGTTTTTCGCGAACACTGTATTCGCGGTTGCAGAAGCCGAGTTCCATCATCCTACTGTAAAAGTTGAGTATGGGGCTGTCGAGATTGATCTATGGAGTCATGACGTCGAAGGCGTTACTGAAAGAGATTTAGATATGGCGGAAAAGATAGAAAAAAAGCTCAGTGAAATGGATTGGAGCTGATAAGTATTGAGGGTCCCTGAGGACGCTACCAGAGACTTTACTGCAGGAGCTTTCATAGTCGAAGATGGCAAAATATTGCTTTTAAACCATAAGAAGCTTGGCTTCTGGGTCCAGCCCGGAGGGCATGTTGAAGAAGATGAGACTCCTGATGAAGCTGCTGTAAGAGAGGCTTTGGAGGAGACAGGTTTAGAGGTCGAGCTCTTGGAGAAAGATGAAAAAGTTGGTGAAAGTTCTTTTAATCTGCCTAAACCATTCAATGTGAACTTACATAAAATCAGAGAAGGTCACTGGCACTGTGATTTCCAGTACCTTGCAAAGCCTGTAAGACAGATTGAAGAAAAAGAGTATGCGGATAAAGATATAAAATGGCTATCTCCAGAGGAATTAGATAGTTTAGAAATACCTGACAATACTAGAGAAACTGCTTTAAGAGCTTTGGATTAACGAGAGTCAATTAAACGTTCTTTTGAAATACTTTTCTTGTCTTTAACGTCTCTAAGCATCTTGTTTCTATTTCCTTTCCTTAAACTAAGCTTCTTAGCATCACCAAGAGAGTAGAACTGTGTGTCAAGAATTTCGTCTTCAGTGTCGGGGTTCCTTTCTCCTTCACCCACTATTTCTGAGTTGTAAAGAAATACCACTACGTTTTCTCCTGTTCTCGCACTTTTTTCGAGGTATATCCCTATGAGTTCTTCGGGCTCGACTATATAACCGGTTTCCTCAAGCACTTCTCTTCTGACTCCGTCTTTGAGATTTTCGTCCCCTTCTAGTTTGCCTCCTGGGAAGTCCCAGAGACCTTTTACATGTTCTTTGCCTTCTTGTACTAGGAGCAGTTTTTCTTCCTGATTCCTTACTGCTGCAGCTGTGGCTAGGATAGTCATCTCAGTTAAAAATAGGAGAAATAAATATGTGTTTAAAGAGCTCCGATCTCTCGGAGATTCTCTTTAAGTGTTTCGATACCATTTCTGACGTCGTCGTAGGTTCTTCCGCCTGTACAGACGATTCTTCCTGATGAGAAGAGTAGGAACACTACTTTTGGTTCGTCTATACGGTATACGAGTCCTGGGAACTGTTCCGGCTCGTACTCTGTACCTACCAGTTCGAATGCTATCCTGTTCAGGTTGAGTGTAGCTCCTATTTCGCTTGAAGCTACCATGTTCTGTACTGTTATGTCTGGTTTTCCTGGGATGTCTATCTCTGCTTCACGTAGTTCGTCTATAATCTTATGTACAGCTTCCTTTGCCATGTCCGGGCTCTGTGTTCCTGTACATACTACTTTCCCTGATCCGAATAGTAGTGCGGCTGCTTTGGGTTCTTTTAGTCTGTATACGAGTCCTGGGAACTGTTCTGGCTCGTATTCTGTGTTTTCTAGGTAGATAGCTATCCTGTCGAGAGGCATTCTTCTGTCTAGTGTTGTTGATGCTACAACGTTCTCAATTTTGATACCGTCATCGTCGTCGAAACCTTCTTCGCTCATAAAATATCACCTTTTTTGTGTTTGGGCTTGGATAAAACACATTTTGTTTTTAAAGCCTTTAGACCTTCATTTAAAAATGAACTCTTTTAAAAGGTGTGACCACAAAGCCTCAAGGATATGGTATAACCTAGACTCAATACTGGTATAAAAGATGTAAGAAATACATTATCGTATGCAAACAGAGTCACGTCAAATATTTATCTTGCTAGGATTCATGTTTCTCTTGGTAACCGCAACTCTGTTCGTATTTGTGTATGCTCCTCAACCTGTAGAGCCTCTTAGTCTTACAGGAGAAGACATAGTTGGATATGCTGATGACTTCTTTACCTGGGTGGGAGATACGTTAATTGATTTATTGACGGACTGATTACTTTCCTTTACCGTCTTTAGCTCCCTGTGAAGGTCTAACCTTTTCCGCGCCTTTTCCTTTGTTGTCTAATCCTCTAGAACTTCTTGCTGCCGGAGTCAGACCTCTTTGTACTCTGTTCTTCTCTCCTGTAATCCAGTTGATGTCGTTATCATTCTTGATTTCCGGTGCTTCAGGATCTACCATAATTACTTCGAACCATTTGTAGTTTCCGTCTTCCATCACCCAGTAGCTGTCAAGTACTTCAAGGTTTTCGTACTTTCTTGATGCTCTCTCTTCAGCTATCACTTGTTTAGACTTTTTCGAAGAGTAACGGTTCTGTCCTGCTCTTTTAGGTCTTCTTCCGCCAGATGCTCTTTTTCTTTTGCTTCCTCCTTTTGCTATACGGGATCTGATAACATTGAAGCCTTTCTTAGCTTTGTATCCTTTAGTTCTGGCTTTAGGTATTCTTGTAGGTTTCTCTGCCTCTACTGTTGCCTCTTGTTTTCTCCATTCAACGAGTCTGTCTTGCCATATTTCGTCAAGATTCTCCTTTGGCTGTTCATAATGTTCCCGTGCGTACTTGTAGTAACTCATTTTTTGATAGCCTCTTACAGCAAAAGATAACACGAAAATATTATAAACTCTGTTAAAGTTGAACGGTCCTTCCACGGTGTTGTAACTCCGAAACACATAAAACATAGATGTGTTATTATTCCGATGTGATACTATGAATCCAGCTTTAAAGATTGTTGTAGGCGCCCTTATGATAGTACTAGGAGTTTACAGTTCAGTAACATTTTGGAACGAACTTCTAACACTGGTTCAAGCAGGTGTTGGACCTTTACTAGTCCTCATAGGTGCGTTTATAGTCTGGCTTGAAAGTGATGAGCTTAAGATGAGAAGACAGCAAAAACAGGAAGGCAGAAAGGGTTTTGAACAGTTCGCTCGTGATAATGAAGAAGAACAAACCGAGCCAGATGTAGAAGGACATGCTTGTTCGGAGTGTGGAAAAAGTTTCGACACAGAGAGAGGACTGAACATCCACAAAGCACAGAAACACAAATGAACCAAGCCTATCCTAAAATACCTGTATTTCCTTAATTTTTCTTTTGATTATTGTTGATTGAAAAGATCTCTGACCTTCTGAACTGAATCAGGTACATCTTTGTCATCTCTAAAGCTCTTCAAACGTGGAAAGCGTAAAGCATAACCGGAAGAGTAGTTAGGTGACTTTTGAATTTCTTCGTACTCGGCTTCAACCATTACTTCTGGTTTGATATCTATGTCCCGACCATCTTCATCAATAATTAATGGTTTCAGACGTTTGGTAAGCTCTTCAAGCTGTTCGTCTGTCAGACCGGTCGCCATCTTCCCGACCTCAAGATATTCGTCTTTCTCAGGGCTGTAACACCCCAGTTTGAAGCTTCCGATCCAGCCCTTTCTTCTGCCTTCGCCCCATTCTCCACCTACTATAGCGAGATCAAGGGTCTCCATGACAGGTTTCAGCTTTACCATGTATCCTACTCTTGATCCAGGCTTGTAACGGGCGTCGAGTGCCTTCATCATTATGCCTTCGTGTCCTTCGCTCAGGGACTTTTGCTGCATAGAAACGACTTCGTCTTCACTTTCCGTAACCGCCCTATCAACCAGCTTGAATTCCTTATCGCTCTCTTGGACCACTTCCACTAATTTCTCCCATCTAATGCGGTAGTCTTCATTCAGAAGAGAGTTGTCAAGATACAGTATATCAAAGGGACGTACTTCTACCGGTATCTGTTCTTTAAGTCTCTGGATTTCGTACTTCCTCTTTATCCTCTTAGAAAGCTTCTGGAACGGTACTTTAGAATAGTCTTCAGGGTTGTAGGCCACGATTTCTGTATCAATTATAGCTTTATCGGCTTCTAAATTGGTTTTAACTGCTTTAACTACGTCTGGAAACTGTTTGGTAACTTCTTCAAGTCTGCGTGTGAAAACCTTTACTTCGTCGTCTTTTTTATGTATCTGAGCCCGCATACCATCATATTTGTAGTCTATAGCTGCAGGTTTCCCCACTGTATCGAAGCCTTCCTCAACAGATTCAACCTTTTTAGCAAGCATAGATCTGATCGGCCGAAATATCTCTACTTCAAGGTTTTTTAGTCTTCCAACATCTTCTGTACAGGCCTTGGCTACGGTAGAGAAATCTGTTGTTAGGTCGTATGCTCTCTGGATTTCTTCGGTGTTTTCTCCTTGGAAAAAGGCTTCTGCTAAGGCGTCCCTAACTGTTCCCTCTCCTACTCCAAGCCTCATATTTTGCAGAACTGTTCTGGTTATATAACGTGCTTCTATAGGGCTAGCAGATGATATAAGCTCTGCAATATGTTTTTTCTTCTTATCCATGTTGACCGACTCTAAGCTGTTCTCTCCCATCCTTGCTACTTTATCAGTTCTCTCCAGTACTTTTTCCGCTGTAAGTTCCTGGGTCATCAGCCTCTGCTGAGTCTTCCCCTCCACCATTTTCTCTGCCACTATTCCTAGATCGCCTTCCTCTTTCCAAGCCTTCTCTACTTCGCTCTCAGATTTTCCTGTTGCCTGGCTAATAATGTCGACCATTGTACGGCTTGAGATACCGAGATCGAGGTCCTTCCATTTGGGGAAGGGTCTACCCATAGCTAGCAGTACTACTTCTTCTATATTTTCCTCCGATTCCGAGAATAGTTCAGCAAGTATGCTTGTCTTCTCTAAGGTGGACTGTGTTTTCTCCAGTTTCTGATAGGTTTCTACAAGTTTAGAGTACTTCACGTCAACAGTTTTCGGGACTGAAATGTTTAAACGGTTGGTATACTATCATTTAATTTATGACAACGTTCGATTCTGCGGTGAATCTGTCATCTTTCGAAGAGTGTAGAAAAGAAGTTATACCTCGTAAGATTATGGGGAAGATACTGGAAGCAGGACGTCAAGCTCCTTCTCCAGGAAACGTCCAGTCGCTCGAGTTTGTAGTTGTTGAAGATGAAGACAGAAGATCTGCATTATCAGAGTCTGTTAATGATGGCCGTATTGCTGAGGCTCCAACAACAGTTATACTTCTAGCAGACCGTGATAGAATGTCCCGCCATGTGGGAGAAGATCTATCTCATGACTTCTGTAACGCTGAAGTTGCATGTGCTGTACAGAACATGAGGTTGGTTGCTGCAGAAGAAGCCATATCCTCTTGTTGGGTTGGAGGTTTCGATAAGTATGTTGTAGCCGATCAGTTCAGTATTCCTGATGGTAAAGAGCCTTTGTCTGTAGTGGCGTTTTGTTATACGGATGATCCTGTTGGTAGACCTCAGAAGTTTGGATTAAACAGCGTATGCTTCTATGAGGAATATGGAAACCAGGTTGGAAGTATCTTTGACGGATTTGAGTTCAAGGGAGTTAGAGAAGTAAACGAGATTTACGGTAAAAAGACAAAAGGCTTAGTCGATAAAGTGATGCGCAAACTTAGGAAGTTTTTATAAATATTCAGAATAAAGAATTATTTACCGGGCAATAGTAAACTTTTGGGCTCTTATTTGAGAGGGCCGGATAAGGTTTATAACTACCCGTAGAAAACGAATTGTTAAAGGATGGTGTAAAGAATAATGGTTGCGAGTCAAGAGACGTTAGATAAGCTTGAAGATATAGGACTGAACATGTACGAAAGAAAAATTTACTCAGCTCTTCTAGGAAGAGGAGTATCGACTGCCGGAGAGCTGTCAGAGATGACAAATGTTCCAAGGTCGAGAGCTTACGATGTTCTAGAGTCTCTAGCGGAGAAAGGGTTTTCAGTTATCAAGTCCTCGCAGCCAATGGAATACGTAGCTATTCCGCCACAACAAGCAATCGAGAATATTAAAAAACAGCATCAGAAAGATCTTGAAGAAAAGCTGAACAGGTTAGAGGGCTTCAAAGACTCTGAAGCGGTTAACGAACTAGAAGATCTATACGATCAAGGATTAGAACTTGTTGAACCTGAAGAAATGTCTGGATCACTAAAAGGAAGACATCAGATACAACAACACATGGGAACAATGTTCCAAGATGCAAATGAAAGCATCAAAATAGTAACATCTGAAAAAGGATTGAAGGATCTTCATAAGAACCATGCTAACTTTTTGAAGGAAGCGAAGGACAACGGAGTCAATGTAAAAGTACTAGCTCCGGTAACAGAAAACAACAAGCGGGAGTTTAAAGAACTAAAAGACACGGCAGAAGTTAGGCATATAGAACACAAGGAGGAGTTTGACGTACCAGAAGGTAACTTCGCAGTTATAGACAACGATGCATTAACAATGTCAATGACTCACGATGAAGTACATCAGACACAGGACACGGCTTTCTGGACCAAGAGCGGTCATATGGCAGATAATATGATGGAGCCTGTTTTCGATATGCTCTGGCACCACTCGGAAAACCGGTAACTCGTTTACTACTCTCTTAATTATTCTTTTTGATCCTGAAATAAATAGAAGAAAATATGGGCTGAGTCTTTAACCCAGCCTAGAGGTTAGATGGAATTCTTGGAAAAACTGGTTGAATCCGGTATCCATCAAAAGTAGGTCAAGGAAGTTGAACGGCTGATATGTCTCAACTCTGAAAGTCTCGAGATTCATTTCTGTTAGATTTTCCGCTTCTTCAACGGCTCTGTCTTGACCTCCTATCTCGTCTACCATGTTCAGTTCCTCAGCTTCTGATCCAAGCATGATTCTACCGGTTTCTACTTCTTCCAGTTCTTCGTCTGACATGTTCCTGCCTTCATCCACAGCTGTCAAGAACTCTTTATGTACGTCGTCTACAAGGTCTTCAAGAATTTCCATGTCTTCCTCTGTAGCTTCTTGGAACGGAGAACCTGTTTCTTTATGCTCTCCGGCGGTTACATTGACGTAACTGACTCCGTATTCTTCCATTAGGTCTGAAAACTCGAGGTATGAGCCTGTTACTCCAATGCTTCCGGTCATAGATGCCGAGTCTGATACTATACTGTCGCAGCCTAGAGAGGCAAGATATGCTCCCGATGCGGCAACATCTCTAAATCTACATACAGTAGGTACTTCTGTAGATTCGATCGCGTCTTTGACTTCTTTTGAGGCAACAACTGATCCTCCTCCGGAATTCCACTCGTATATTATTGCATCGGCTCCTTGCTCAATAGCGTCATCATTCAGATCGTTCACCTGTTCAGGAGTTATGGTGTCAGCGCCGAATCCTGTGGAGCTAGGCGTTATCTGGCCTTCCATGCCTATCACTGCAACATCTCCGTCTTGAGAGACGTCCCAGCTGTCCCAGCTATTCCAGTTATCCCAGTTAATGAACGCTGAACTCAGTCCTGTCATCAATAAAATCGCCAGTAATATCGTGTATTTCTTCATATAACGGTTTTAGTGGTTGTGTTTCTTTTTAACTTTTGATGCACATCTAGATGGTATGACTGAACTAAAACATATATCAAGAACAATAATTGAACAGATAGAGGAAGACAAACTAGAGTCAAAAGATGAGATAGAGCAGAAGAAGAAACAGCTGTGTAGAGAAAGCTCGTTCAATGGGATGCCGAAGAACAGCGACATACTGAGGTTTGTTGGAGAAGATGAGAAGAAGGCTAAGAAACTTTTGAAGACCAAGCCTATGCGCACTATTTCTGGTATAGCAAATATTGCTATAATGGCGCGTCCTGCTCCGTGTGGAGGGGGATGTATATACTGTCCTAAAGGTAAAGATGCGCCTCAGAGCTATACTGGTAAGGAGCCAGCAACTCGTAGAGCCATAAGAAACCAGTATGATCCTTACGACCAGGTACATGACCGTCTGAACCAGTATGAGAAGAACGGTCACTCAATAGACAAGTCAAAACTGATAGTTATGGGAGGAACTTTTCCCTTCCAAGATCCGGATTACCAGAAACAGTTCTTGAAAGAGGCTTTCAACGGTTTTAACACGTACAGAGGAGAAAATAGTAAGGCAGAAACTCTGGAGGAAGCCAAGGAAATCAATGAGACTGCAGAAATTAGAAACGTAGGTGTAACATTCGAGACCCGTCCAGACATATGTGAAACCGAACATATAGATAGGATACTGAATATGGGAGGTACACGTGTTGAGATGGGAGTACAGACAGTCTTCGACGAGACACACAAGCTTACTAACAGAGGCCACGGAATGGATAAGGTTGTAGAAGCAACTAGAAAGCTTAAGAACGCCGGCTTCAAGGTTTGCTACCACTTGATGCTTGGGCTTCCTGGTGAAGGGTATGAAGAGGATATAGAGAAGTTCAAGGAAGTTTTTTCGAAAGAAGATTATCAGCCTGATGAAATAAAGATTTATCCGTGTGAGGTAATCCAGGGTACGGAGCTATATAGGAGGTATGAGGAAGGCGAATTTGAGCCTATAGATGATGAAGAGGCTAAAGAGAGACTTAAACATATTCAAAAGAACATACTTCCTCCTCATGTTAGAGTGAAACGTGTTATGAGAGATATACCTTCTACAGAAGTAGATGCGGGACCCCAACTGACTAATATGCGTCAAATGGCTCTGCAGGAGCTGCGTAAAGAAGGAGAGCGCTGTAGATGCATAAGATGTAGGGAGGTAGGACATGTTAAAAGAACTCATGACCTCGAACCAGAAAAAGTAGAGCCTGTAGAGCGTGTCTATGATGCGTCAGGAGGCAAAGAGTACTTCTTGAGCTATGAAGACCTAGAAAAAGATATTATACTTGGCTTCTTGCGTTTGAGAGCTCCTGAACAAAGCTTCCGTCCAGAGATAAATGATGATACTGCAATAGTAAGACAGCTAAAGGTAATGGGTAGCTCGACAGCTATAGGTAAAGACGGAGAGGTGCAACACCAAGGTTACGGCAAAAAACTGATGAGTGAGGCAGAAGAGAAAGCTAGAGAGCTTGGAAGAAGTAAGATAGCTGTTATATCCGCAGTGGGAACAAGAGAGTACTACAGAAAACTTGGTTATGAACTAGAAGGTCCTTATATGGTCAAGTATCTAGATTAGTATCAGGGTCTGCGATCGTTCTCTATCTGTTCTAAAATAAAAAGTGTTGGTCTCCCCTCCCCAGTTTTTGAGGAGACCACTGATGAATTCAGTTTGAATGGTTGTCTTTCAAGCTTTGCCACTTTTCCGAGAACTCGTCTTTCATATGTTGGAGTACTACTTTTTCCTCGTCGCTTAGTTCGTTAGATTCAACAATGTTTCTATAAATCTTGTATGGATGGGTTGGCACGTCTCTGTTCATGTTGTTCTTGAAGTCATTCTCGAATTTGTGCCTATGCTGTTCTACCATTTCTTGAAATTCGCCATTATCTTTCCATTCATCAGCGAGCTTCTCCTCAGTACTTTTACCGATGTCCCACAGGCTCGCCATATACTAGAACGATGTAAAGTAACTCTTTTTAACATTTTGCTTATAGAAGCTTTAGCTATGTAGAAAGGAGGCCTTATGTTGTTTTTAACATGTAATAACACATCTTTGTGAGAAATTGTGATTTTATAAACGTGGTTTGTCTCTTAGGGTTTAATGTCTAACGTTACAACAGTTTTAGGAAAGAGTTTGAGACTTCTTATCCGGCAACCTAGACTCTTTATTCCTAAGCTACTATCATCGCTTCTAGGCTCAATATGGTTTATAGGTGTTTTAACAGGATTATTTTCATTATATACCTTGGTTCTTTTTTTTGTTCCGGTATCTATAGCCGGAGTACTTGCTTCTTTGATGGTTGCAGCAATGGTGAGAGACGATGTTGGTTTAAAGAATAGCTTTCTCTCCACTCTGAAAATGTGGCGTCAGGTGTTGTACACAGTTCTAACTTTTACGTTCTTAGGGTTTCTCCTGTCTTTACCTGTTTCAATAGGTCTTTTAACATATTTTACCTACAGCAATATAATTTTGCTCATACTTTTAGTCATATTTGCTCTTTTAATGTTGTTTGGAGTTGTCTTTACTACCTACTTTCTGCCTATAACATTATTAGAAGAGAAAAGCTTCCTAAAAGGACTTGGCCAGTCATTTAAGGCCTCTAAATCACATTCAAAAGAAGTCGGTGTCCTAACTATGTTTTCATTTCTCCTCTTGGGACTTACATTCGCCTCCAATGAGTATCTAGAGCTTCTAGGATACGCAGGATTTGTGGCAGGAAGACTGCTCTCTGCCGTAGTTACAACCTACGTTTTTGTGGTTTCTCCAAAATACTATCTTGAGATCTAGTTTCTAAGTGTCTCTACAAGCTCTTCTGCTGCCTTCTCAGCTCTTCCCTCACGGTTCTTGATTACTTTCAGATAGGCTCCCGTTAGGACGGATCCTGCTGCCGCCATTTCTCGAGCCACTTTCCTGTACTCGTTTATACCGTCAACAGAACTGTGCTCCCGATCTCTTTCAGCTTCCTCTGTACTTCGGGAGTATATTTCTTCTGCTGAAGCATCTAAGATAATAATTTTTGAAGGTTCAAGGTTCTCCACAGTCCATTTTGGCAGACCAGGAATATAGCCGTAAGGAGACTTAATAGCGGAGTGTGTATCTACAAGTACGTCCTGATCTTTCGAGTCTTCAACTATTGATTCTGCAGCGGCTCTTTGGATTCTCTTGTATGTAGAAACTTCCAATTCTTTCATCTCGTCACGGTGTTTAACAAGGTCTTCTTCTTTTGCTACTTCGACCATTCTATCTCCATAGTTGATTACTTCATACTCTTCATCCGAGAGAAGCATGGCCTCCTCTATAACTGTTGATTTTCCTACTCCTGAAAGTCCTACTACAATATTTACCTCGCTCAAACCTGTTTCACCTTATTTATTTATATTGAGTTTGTCTCCTAAGTAATTTAACCATTCTTGATCTCTCAAGACTGGTTCAGAGAAACTGTAGTCTTCGATTTTTTCAGCTACGTAGTGAGGTATACCTTTCTGTTCAAGCTCTTCCGAAAGAAACTGTTTCAGAAACTTTTTTGCATCAACAAACTCTCTGTCTGTCTTCGCGTAAACTCTATCCCCTTCGATGTAGGTGTTTTCATATTTTGATGTGAACTCTTTGAGATGTTCAAGCCCATGGAAGACGCTGGGACCTTTCACCCTCTCTACTTTAGGTAGCTCTCTATCCATCTCAAAGAATATTCTCGTCTTCTCGCCTACGTGGTAGCCTGACTTGTATATACGGAAATCTTTTTTCTTCAGCTCGTCTTCAAGACGTTTTAGGGTCTTACGCATCTGTGGATGGACTACGTCATCAACGGCTTCAGGGTTTTTAAACTCTAGAAGTACGAAGTTCTTCCGTTTTTCGATCTCCTGTTTAATCTCAAACTCTGTGTATTCTGTTTCATCTTCACGGAAAAACTTCATGCCAGGATCCTCTTGGAATCTCCAGCAAAGATAGATAAAACGCGAGTAATTCTCTCGGGTTAGTACAGAGGCAACGTTTCGCTCCCTGTCAACAGGGTCTACAACGACTAAAGGCTCGTTTTCAAACCTCTTTTCAAGCTTCTGAGGAAGTTCGTCGTGGTGGTTTTCTGGGTCGATTATCTGACTGCTCCTCCATTTTAACGCATTTTCCACAAGTTCTTCAAAACTTCCATATTTCCCTATTAACACCTCGCACAGGTAACCTGAGAAGCCTTGAACCATCAAAGATGAGCCGTATATGCCTTCGGTTTGAAGGAATTTTTTGAGGATAACGACGTCTTTTCTCTGTTCTTTGTCTAGATTTTTGTCGACCCATTTAGAGTGGTGTGGAGTTCTATCAACGCTGCTTTTTATGTTGTCTGGAGATGTTTTGTAGCAAGGCACTATTTCTGCTTCGTAACCATTTATTTCACCTTTCGTATAGGGGTGTTCTGCATACTCTACTTCGTGTTGTCCGTTGAACTCAGTGAAAACTGTTTTACCTACCTCTAGTCCTTGGTCTTCTAGTTTTCTTCTATCAACTTCTTTAGGGAAAAGCACAAATATGTCTATATCGTTGTCGTCGCTCATAGCAGTTCCCCTAGAAGCTGAGCCTGCGAAATGGGTCTCAAGACCGAATTCATCACTGATAAACTCCGATATCTTTTGATACTGTTTTCGAATACCTTCCAACTCTTTTTCTGAAGGGTATATATCATTGAGTACTTTCTCTCTCAGTCTTTCCCAGTTCATTATGATGCGGTTTACTCGTCGAAACCTATTAATCCTTCGAAAACCAATATCCCAGAAACGTTTTTATTAAGCAGCACCATAGTTTTAATCTATATGTCTAGAAAAGGTGTTTCGCCACTTATCGCAGCAGTTCTGATAATAGCTTTCACGATGGCCATAGCCGGGGTATTCAGTGAGTGGTCTATAGATCTAGTAGACCAGAGTACTGGTGATGCAGGAGATCATCAAGAGGACATACTTGACTGCAGTGGGAATAACATAGAATTTTTGGAGGTTAATTACGACGGTGACGAACTAGAAGCTATGATACAGGCAAGCGGTGGAGAGCTTGGAGAAACTTTAGTTACCGTATATCCCTCGGTTGAGCAGAATGAAACTACTCTTGATGAGGACAGAGATATCGAGACCGTGAGAATAGATCTTTCAGATGTTGAAGAGGAACAAGAATCTGTTGAGGCTTCATCAATACCATGTGATATGACTAGCGAAATAGAACTTGAATAAAGAGGACCCAAAGTTAGTTCGTGGAAATAAGAAATAGTTAGGGGGATGGTCAGGAATCTATTTGACTCCCTTTACGAGCTTCCTGTCATCAATTTCCCAGAAGTCAATTTCTTCTCCTTCCGAAACATCAATGTCCTCTGGAAGCTGCATCTCTTCAGTCTGGTATGTGTCCATATCCATAACTTGAGCTATATCGCCGTCTTTTGAGACTATTTGTCCTACTTTCTTACTGATATCAGGACTCATCATCATAGCGTCTCCTGGCTTTGTAATATGTCTATCTTTGTCGTCAAAGATACCGCGCGCTTTTATCTTGGCTTTTGCAGATCCGTGTTTGCCAGGACTGGACTTTGACACGCCTCTCACTTCACAAGGTTCATCATCTATTATAACATAGCTTCCTTTTCTAACGCTGGAAGCTTCTACTTGTTTAGGCATTAGAAGATCACTGAGTTGCCATCTTCACGTCTGATCTCTTGACAGTTTTTCTCTCTGCATGATCCGCTACTCTTACAGCTTCTCTTGCAATATCTTCTCCTGCTTCCTCTACAGCTTCTTTAAGTTCTTCTACTGCGTCTTGGGAAACTCTTTCTGCTCCTGCTTTACGGATAATTCTTTCAATTGGTGCGTTAGGTAGACTCATTGTTAATCACATCTTTCAATACTCGAAACAGTTTTTAATATGAATCGGTTCCAAAACCAGAGGGTTACCGAAACGGTTTTCACGGTTGAACCGTTAGTAGATGTTATGGTGTTCGTTGTAGATACTAACGTGCTTATTCATGGAAGAGGTAGCTTTCCATTTGATAAGGCGTATCTTGTTCCAGAAGTGCTTCAAGAAGTGAAGAGCGAGGCTGCCGAAAACATGATTGAAAATGTGGACTATGATTTAGTTGAGCCTTCTGAAGACTCTATTAGAAAGGTTGAAGAGAAGTCAGAGTCGTTGAATTCTCCTACTTCGCAGACAGATGAAAAGCTGCTAGCTCTAGCTATAGATAAAGGAGGAACGCTTTTAACCGATGATAAGGCATTACAAAATCTTGCGCTTCATATGCAGGCAGAGTTTAAGGGATTTATTGATGATCCGTTAGAGAAAAGGTTTGAATGGGTTATAGTCTGTAAAAACTGTGGTAACAGGTTTTCTGGTTCATCGTGCAGTATGTGTGGCTCCAGCGCCTCTAAGAGGAAACAAGTTCGCTATAATTCAAGATAAACTCTTTACATAATATGAGCAGTACGGGTCCTAGCACTATCCCTTTCAGACCAAGAGTCAGAGGTCCTGCGATAAAACCGACAAATATTATTAAAGGATGTTCATTGAGCTGCTTAGCTCCTATGTACGGTCTAAGGAATATTTCTGGGAGGATGTTAACAACTAAAGTTCCAAAACCAAGGATTAACGTACCTTTAACAGGCTCTCCAAAAAGCAGATAGTATAATCCAAGAGGAGCGTAAACCATAAACCCTGCTATTACAGGAAGTAAGGCTGCAATCGCGATTACTAAAGCCCAGAAAAGTGTGAAAGCTATCGGAGAGGTAACCAAGCCAATCAAGTAAAATCCTATACCTGTCATTATACCTATTATTACGGCTACGGTGAACTGTGTTAGGAATATTCCTCTGAATATTGAGTCTATAGAGGTAATTAATGTCTTCGCAATCTTCTGTTCCTCGTTAGGTAGGCTCTCTATTACGTGGAATGTTTTCCTCTTTATTTTTCCTCCGTCTTTGTAAAGGTATATCGCGGTGACCAAGTATATTCCTAGGTGCACCATCACCATTGGAATGGAGGCAAGGGTAGATCTCAGATAGTTTTCCAGCCCCACTGAAAGCGTCCCAATAAATCCTATGACTTGGGCCCTGAAGTTCTCAGGTAGCTGAAGCAGCTCTACAATGTTATTCACGTTTTGCTGGAGGTCTTGAGCAAATATATTCAGAGAGTACAGGATGTCGTAAAAATTGTTTATGAAAAGGAACAACGCTATCAAGATAGTACCCATCACGGAGGATATGACTATTATGGAAGATAGTATGTCGTTCTTGAGTTTCTTGTTAAGCTTTTGGTGTGTAAACCTTAGTAGATAGGCTGTCGCCGCGCCTAGGATCAGCGAGTCAAGAAATGGATATACCACGAGCAAGCTTCCAAGGACAAGAAGAAAGGCCACCCCTAGTATTTCTCTTTTGAAACGTAGGTTTTCCTCGCCCATATTATTCTTAGTGTGAGGGCCCCATAAATTACCATCGACTAAATGTGTTGTTACGAATTGATGAAAAATCTGGGGAAAGATATATAAAAATTGTGGGTTCTTATTCAATACTGTAGTTCAAAGAAAACGAACACAAACACTATTCCCAAATTGTAATTGGAGGTATAAAAATACTATGACTGATCAAGCTCACAACATCCCTAGAAGGGAGTTCGATGACTATCAGATCCCTGAGGAATGGGAGACTGAAGAAGACGAAGACGAAAAACAAGAAAAGAAACAGGAAACAGAACAGCAAGAGGAAAACTCTGATAAAGTATCTGCAGAACAGGGCTATGAAGTAAGAAGAGAAGAAGCCAAAGAAGGAGATACAGTTCTAACCTGTCCAGAATGTGGCGCACAGAGGTTTGAACAAAACTCCGCGCAAGGAGAACTAGTATGTGTAGACTGTGGACTTGTAATTGATGAAAACCGTATAGATGAATCCGCAGAATGGAGAGCATTCAACGAAGAAGAGAGAGAGAAGAAAGCAAGAGCAGGACAACCACTAACATACACAAAACACGACATGGGGGTCTCAACAGAGATCGGAAAAGGATCAGGAGAACTATACAAGGTCTCTGGAAACAAGAGAGCACAATACTACAGGCTAAGAAAATGGCACAAAAGACTCACTAAGTCGAAAGACAGGAACCTAGGTTTCGCACTGAGCGAACTGAACTCTATGGTTTCAAACCTGAACCTGCCAGAATCAGTTCACGAAGAGGTTGCAAGACTATACGAGAAAGCAGTAGACCAAGGGCTGGTAAGAGGGCGCTCAATGGAGTCAATAATCTCAGCACTACTATACATTGTAGCAAGAAAACAAGGTACTCCGAGAACACTTGACGAAATCAGTGAAGCTTCAGGTATAGAAAAGAGAGAAATCGGAAGAGCCTACAGATACGTAGCAAGAGAACTGGGACTAAGAATCCTTCCGGCAAAACCGCAGGACTACGTACCAAGATTTGCAGGAAAGCTACAGCTCTCAGGAGAAGTACAGGCCAGAGCAAGACAGATTCTCAAAGAAGCAAGAGAAAAAGATCTACTTTCTGGAAAAGGACCTACCGGTCTTGCAGCTGCAGCACTCTACATTGCAGCAGTACTAGAGGGAGAGAAAAGAACACAGAGAGAGGTAGCAGATGTAGTAGGAGTAACGGAAGTCACAATCAGGAACCGTTACAAGGAACTTGCTGAAAAGTTAGGGTTAGAGGAAGAACTTGAAGAGAAGAGCAATTAGCCTTCTCTCTTCTTTAACTTATATTATTTCTATTTATTCTTCTAAATAACTTTCAAGTCTTTTTGCTTCGTTATAATCAGGATCCATAATTTCTATAGCTGTTGAGTCGCTTCTGGATACAAGTTTCTCTAGAATAGAATCTATATTACTTGATCTCTCATATAAATTAGATAATATCTTGCTTTCAGGCAAATATTCTCTATGGACTGATAGCCTTATTGAAGGCTCTATGGTGGGGTGCTGGTAGTTTCTCCAACTTATGGTTGCTCTGTTCGGTGTGATGTTAGTCCCTGACATCTCTATGTCTAGACCATACTGTTCTACTATATCTTCCAGCTCAGAGTCATCTAAAGATATCTTGTCTTTAAAGTCTTCTTTAGAGCTGTAGAGCCCGCTACAGGAGTCTCTAGAAGGTTTAAGATGTTCTCGAGGCGTGTTTTCATCGTTTCTGATGGCCATCACATGTTACCTATTATATGTTTTGTTGTTACGGCTTATATAGTGTTTATTGTGAAGTTGGATACAGATTGTATAGCTACTGTTTATCTAAACATCATAATACCTCAGATATTACGGCATAATTCGCTAGGACTGTTAATGCTCAGACTTGCTAAGGCTTATTATCCGACTCGGAAAGTTCTCTGATAATAGTTTTTATGTCATTAATAGGTGCATCAGTTCGGAAACCTGTTGGGGAAAAGTGCGTCCTTGAAACAGGATAACCTTTCGTTCCTATTTCTTCAATAACTCTTCTTCTTTTAGGTACTGATATTTTCATATTGGATGCAAGCTCGTGGATGTCATAAAACGGTGCCAGGAGCTCTCCCTCATTATGTAGCATCTTGACCATCTCGAGGCTTCCCTCCCACTCTTTAGGAATTTTTTCCAGTACTTTCTCAGTAAAACGTATATCTATAATCTTGCCTGTCCAGAGAGGTCCGGCTATCTCGGTTTTTGAGCCGCAGTTTTCACATCTTTCAACTCGTTCAAGTTTCCTCCATCTACAGCTCCTACAGAAAGATAGAAATCCTATGTTATCCAAGTTCTTATTGGTACGTTTCTTTGACTCTGTTACGCGGCCTATAACCCGACTGTAATGTCTTTCATGGAAACATATACGTGGCTCGAATGCCTTGTCATATCTTGCAAAGTTTTGGAAAACCTCCTTAATATATATTCTTAGAGCAGTCTCATGCATGAAGCTGTTCTTTAATGGTTCTGAGCTGTACCTTCTCCTACAGGTCTTCTTATAGCTTCCTGTAGGCACCGCATTATCTGTAGCTGTTAAACCGATAAGGCTCTGGTGGTTTGCGGCTCTAGCTGTAGAGTCCAGGTAGTTGGTAAAAGGTCCGAAAGGATCTATGTCTATTAAGTGAAAGTAGTTCCGATAATCGCTTAGTAAGACGTTAGCATCTCTTTTGTGTGTCTCAGCCTCCACATTGTTGGCCTCTAGAGCTTTCTGAATACTTTTCACCGCCTCAGGGTTTGCGTCGTTCAAATGTAGCTCAGTGGATATTTTGGAGTATCTAAGACCTCTTATACCTGAGGCTGATAAGGCGTCACATACCCGGAAGTCCTCGGTTTCTACCGCTTCTCTAAAAACCTTTCCGGCTATCTCTGATATATCTCTGTTGAGAACCATCTCTGAGTTGTAAAATACTTCTGAGTCCTTTCCGGGCTCTTCTTCATTGGGCACGTACAGTATGTAGCCTCTCTCTTCCATGTTTAACCTCCTGAACCAAATCTTTTTAAAGAAGCCATCGGCTAAAAAACAGTAACGTTTATTTAGTTTATCCCTAATCTTCAAACCGGACAGGGTTTATAAGCTTCTCTGTTTTAGAGCTTAATGCGGTGGATTAAAAGTGGTTAATGTAGTTCAGGAAGTAAAGAATGCGGAAAAAGACGCGGAATCAATAGTGGCCGAAGCCGAAGAGGACAAGAAAGAAATAATAAGTTCTGCAAAGCAGGAAGCCAAAGAAATAGTTCAAGAGACAGAAGACAGTATCGAAAAAGAAAAACTTGAAGAAATGGACAGATTCAAGGAAAAAGTAAATCAAGAAAAAGAAGAAATAATTGAAGAAGGTAGAGAGGAAGCTAACAAGATTAGAGATAAAGCCGCAGATAACTTAGATGATGTAGAAAGTTTTCTCTGGAACAATTTTGAGTCAGAGTTCCTTTAGAGGTGTTTAGAAATCAAACCTGCAGAAATGGATAAAATATCGGTTACAGGACCTAAAAAAGAGCTTGAAACAGTTATAGAGAGGCTCTATGATTTACAGGTACTTGACATTGAACATTATGAAGGTGAACTAGATACAGGATCGCCTTTTGATGAATCAGAAGATCTATCCGAACTCTTAGTTGATATACGGTCCTTAATATCAAAACTTCCTAAAGTTGAGAACTCTGAAGAAAGGAACATTTCTATAGAAGAACTTCAGGAAAAGATACCTGAGATAAATGAAGTTATTGAGTCTTCCGAAGAAGAAAGAAGTAATATCGAAAGAAAGCTTTCAGAAACAAAGGAAAGACTCAAATATTATAGAAGACTCAAAGGAACAAATCTCAAGATAGAAGATCTAAAGGGGACAAAGAATCTTGATGTATATATAGGAAAAATAAAGGCTGAAAGATTTGAAGAAAGCTTAAAGGCAGATGACTATGAGTTGCTCAAAGGACAGAAAGCAACAGTAATAGTATACAAAAAAGGATCAGAAGAGATTGAAGATGCTATAAGAAAATATTCCAAAGAAGATTATGGACTTACTGAGACAAGTTATGAAGGTAGTATAAGACAAGTAATAAGTGAGTTAGAAAGAGAAAGAGATGAACTCAAACAGGAATTAAACAGTATTAAACAAAGGCTGGAAAAACTATCTAAGGAATGGTCAGCTGTACTCAGAAATAAAGAGAAATTCTTAATGGAGAAAGTAGAGAAAGCTGAGGCGCCAATAAACTTCGCCACCACCACAAATGCATTTATAGCACAAGGATGGGTGCCTTCCGAAAAATACAGAGAGGTCAAAGAAACCTTAGCTGAAGTTGCTGAAGGCAACATCTACGTCCAGAAAGAGGAAACTGAAGAAGAACCTCCTGTCAAACACGAAAATAACAGATTAGTACAGCCCTTTGAGGATTTCACAGATCTAATAGCAGTACCAAGGTATAACGAGATAGATCCTTCATTTATGCTTTTGATCACGTTCCCACTTTTCTTCGGACTGATGATCGGAGACATAGGATACGGGCTAGGAAGCGCAGTAGTATTTCTAGCAGGTATGAAGATGGTTCCGGAGGCATCTGACATGTTCAAGGCACTGCTTTGGACCTCGGGAGCAACCGTTCTCTTCGGTGCAATATACGGAGAGATGTTTGGATTCCAGATATATGAGTCTCCGTTCTACAGAGCCGATTACTGGACAGAGATATTCTATATCTCATTGGGAATAGGTGTAGCCCATATCAATCTAGGACTCCTATTCGGAGCATACAACGAATATGTAAGCCATGGGATCATGGAGGCGGTCTACGCCAAACTATCATGGATAGTCTTAGAGATAGCTGCAGTCGGAGGCTACCTAGTATATGCAACATACGGCAGCACACCAGGAACAGCGGTCATAATGGGTCTAGGAATCCCGGCAGTAGCAATGATCTTCAAGGGAGAAGGAGTTGAGGGTATAGTAGAGATACCAAGCCTAGTATCAAATATAATCTCTTACCTAAGACTGTTCGGAGTCTGTATGGCAGCATACACACTTGCAGGTACAGCGAACGCAATCGCGGCTCCAGGACTAACCTCGGGAACAGTGATAGGTGTGGCTTCAGGGGTAGTAATCCTGATTGGAGCACACACAATGCTTACATTCATTAAAATCCTAGAAGGCGCTATTCAGGGCATCCGACTCCACTATGTGGAGATGTTTGGATGGTTCTATGAAGGCGGCGGAAGAAAATACGCTCCATTCGGAGCAAAATCCAAGTAAAAACAATATTTGAGGTGAAAACCTAGAAAATGGCAGTAGACGGACTAGTAGCAATCGGTGCAGCAGCAGCGATCAGCATTACAGCACTAGCAACAGCATGGGCGCAAGCAAAGATTGGAAGCGCAGGAATCGGAGCACTAGCAGAAGATGACGGCCTATTCGGAAAAGTATTCCTTTTAGCCGTTATCCCAGAGACCATGGTTATCTTCGGGCTGGTTGTTGCACTGGTTGTAACAGGATTCATTTAGAAAACCAAAAGAAGGGCCTCAAGGCCCTTCCAACCTATTATTTATTCAATAAAAGAAAGCAGACGGACGTGAAAAAATACTATGGGACTTGAAGAAGTTAAATCCGAAATCTTGGACGAAGCGGAGGCAAAAGCCGATCACCTAGTTCAAGAAGCAGAGGAAGAAAAAGAAAAAATCTTGGATAAAGCAAAAGAAGAGGCAGAAGAGATAAGAGAAGAGCACATGGAAGAGCTGGAAGACAAGAAAGATATCTATAAGAGAAAAGCAATATCCACAGCTCGGATGAAAGCAAAAGAGGAGAAACTACACGCAAGGGAAGAAAATATCTCTAAAGTGTTCGAAGAGTTTAGAAATAAATTAGGACAGATGTCTAAAAAAGAGAAAAAGAGCTATGTTGAAAGCTGCCTAGAAAAACCTAAATTCGACATAGGTAAAGTGATCGGTTCTGAAGATTTTGAAGAGTTAGTAGATAAAGAGTTCGAAGAAGAAGACAGCATTGAAGGAATTGTTGTTGTTTCAGAAGACGGTAACCGAAGACAGAACTTCAGTTTCGACAAGATAGCCGAACAGTTCAAAAGCCAGTACAGAAGAGAAGTAGCTGAAAAACTCTTCGAGTGAGTTGAAGATGATGCTGAGCCGAGATTACCCTTATATGTATGCACGTGTAAGCGCCAAGAAAGCTAAACTTTTAGATGAAAGAGATTACCAGAATCTCTGGAAGATGCAGCCTAACGGGATAGCCCGGAACCTAGGTGAGAAAGACTATAAAAAGGATATAGATAGTCTTGGCTCGGAACATGAGGGAGTAGAACTTGTAGAACTTGCCTTAATGAGGAACCTCTCTAGAACTATGAGAGATCTAGTCGAGATATCTCCTGAATCACTTCAACCGGTTATTGAAGGCTATCTAAGAAGATACGATATAATAAGTATCAAAAGACTGCTGAGGTGGAAGAAGGGTGGAGAAGACGGCAATATTCACAGCTTCCTAGTGCCTGTGGGAGACTATGATCTTGAAAGACTTGAGGAACTAGCAGAAAAAGATTTTGAAGAAATAGTGGAGTCCATAAATTTCCCTGAATCTAATATAGACTACCAAGAGGTTCTCACAAGCCAATCCGATATCAGAAAGATAGAAAGAGATCTTGACAGAGCCTACTACAAAGATCTAAAGGACATAAAGGGCACGGTTAGCAGTATATGGTTTGACGAGTTTATAGACCGAGAAATTGAGTATGAAAATCTAAAAATTGCTTTAAGGCTAAAGAAACACTGTATAAAAGAAGATAAGATACGTGAATGGTTGATAACAGAGCAGCCTACGAAAGTAGTGGAGAAAGTTATAAAGGCTGAAAGCATAGAGCAAGCAGTAGAAGAGGTCTCCCAACACATAGATATTGATAACGGAGAGACTTTAGAGGAGATCGAGCACCAGCTTGAAATATATAGACTCAATAAAGCAATGAAAACTGCTCACGTAGAACCCTTAAGCGCTACATCAATCCTGGGCTACATCGTTGCGAAGATAGTTGAAGTCAAAAATCTCAGAATGCTTATACGGGCGAAGGAAACAGGAATACAAAATGAAGAAACAATCAAGAAGAAACTGGTGATAGCATGAAAAGAGACAAGAAAAGTATAGCAGTAATTGGAAGAGAGGAGTTCACTTTAGGATTCCAACTAGCGGGAATACAGAAAGTATATGAGAGAGAAAATTACACAGAGAAAATCCAAGAAATTACAGATAGAGACGATATAGGTATCGTAATAGTGGAACAACAAGATCTTGAAGAACTGCCTTCACATATAAGACAGAGGATTGAAGGATCAGTAGATCCTGTAGTAGTTCCGCTTACAGAAGAGGCAGAAGCAATGGGACTACAAGACAAAATCAGGAAGGTAATCGGAGTCGACTTATCGTAACAATACTATTTCAATAGGTGAATTATCAAAAATGGCACAACAAAGACTTCAGCACGAAGACGCTGACGGCGAAATCTACAAAGTTGCAGGACCCGTAGTTATCGCAACCGGCATGAATCCACAGATGTACGACGTGGTTCATATCGGACACGAAGGACTAATGGGAGAAGTTATTCAAATCGAAGGAGAAAAAGCATACATCCAAGTATACGAAGACACAACAGGAGTAAAACCAGGTGAACCAGTAGAAAACACTGGACAACCGCTTTCTGTACAGCTTGGACCCGGACTGCTAACATCAATTTACGACGGTCTGCAAAGACCTTTGGTAGATCTCCAAGAACAGACAGGAGACTTCATCGAAAGAGGGGAAGAAGCAGACGGAATTGATCATGATGAAGAGTATGAGTTCGAACCTGTTGTTGAAGAAGGTGAGGAAGTAAGTGCTGGAGACGTAATAGGTACCGTAGAAGTCAAGTACGGAGAACACAAAGTGCTACTGCCTCCAAACACAGAAGGAGAAGTAGAAGAAATTAAAGAAGGAGCATACACTGTCGAAGAAACTGTTGCAGTAGTTGACGGTGAAGAAATCTCAATGAAGCAGGAATGGCCTATCAGAGATCCAAGACCTGTTGAAGACGACTTAAGACCTGAGATACCGTTGATTACAGGACAAAGAGTACTAGACGGACTGTTCCCACTTGCAAAAGGAGGGACAGCGGCCGTGCCTGGAGGGTTCGGAACAGGAAAGACAGTTACACAACAGTCTCTTGCAAAGTTCTCAGACGCCGACATCATTGTATATATTGGATGTGGAGAAAGAGGGAACGAGATGACAGAGGTGCTGGAAGAGTTCCCAGAACTAGAGGACCCTCAGACAGGAGACAAGATAATAAACCGTACCGTCCTTATTGCAAACACATCGAACATGCCTGTGGCAGCAAGAGAAGCATCAATATACACCGGAGTGACCATTGCGGAGTACTTCAGAGACCAAGGATTAGACGTCGCACTAATGGCAGACTCAACTTCCCGATGGGCTGAAGCAATGCGTGAAGTATCAGCAAGACTAGAAGAGATGCCTGGAGAAAGAGGATACCCAGCATACCTAGCATCAAGACTAGCAGAGTTCTACGAAAGAGCAGGTAGAGTACAGCCACTAGGACCGGAAGAACCAGGATCAGTATCAATCATCGGAGCAGTAAGCCCACCAGGAGGAGACTTCTCCGAACCAGTAACACAGAACACACTAAGAGTTGTGAAAAACTTCTGGGCACTTGACTCCGACTTAGCGGAGAGAAGACACTTCCCGGCAATCAACTGGGACACATCTTACTCTGGATACAGCGGAATGCTTTCCAACTACTTTGAATCAAACGTTGACACGGACTGGTCAGACAACATTCAAAGGATGAGAGACATTCTACAGAAAGACTCAGAGCTACAGGAAACAGTACAGCTTGTGGGTAAAGACGCTTTACCAGACCGTGAAAGACTAACACTTGAAATCGCGGACATGGTCAAAAAGTTCTACCTACAGCAAAACGCTTTCCACGATGTAGACCAGTTCTCTGATCCAGAGAAGACGTTCGACATCCTAGAACTAGTACTAGACTGGGGAGACCAAGCCTACGAAGCTCTTGAAGAAGGAGCACTAGTAGAAAACATTGTCTCTCTAAACTCTAAGAACAAGATTTCAGAGCTCAAGTTCAATGAGAACTACGAAGAAATCAGGGACGAACTCAGAGAGCAGATGGAAGAAGAGTTTGAAAAGGTGATAGAAGAGTGACGGTCTACAGTAGAGTCGAAGAAGTAGAGGAGTATCTGGAGTCAGAGGGCTGGGACAGCCTTCTTGACCAACTCTATGACTTTAATAATAAAGCAGGTCTAGGTGTAGAAGGACTACTGGAAAACAGCAGAGAAGAAGGTGCAAAGACTGTTGTAGCAAACCTTCTTGAGAATCATGACTACGAAATAGAAGAACCGGCGGAAACCTATCTAACCGCTGAAGAGGTGTAAAGATACTATGACTCAACAAGAATACCAGACAATCAACCAAGTTAAAGGACCACTTGTATTTGTGGAGAAAACCGATGAAATTGCCTACGGAGATATTGTAGAAGTAGAGACTCCCAACGGCGAAGTCAAAAAAGGAGAAGTACTTGAAACAAGTAAAGACATCGTTGTTGTCCAAGTCTATGAAGAGACACAGGGAATTGGACAGGACGCACGGGTACGTTTCCTAGACCAAAACGTTAAGATGCCTGTAACAGATGATCTTCTAGGAAGAGTACTAGACGGTACAGGAAACCCGATTGATGGCGGACCTGATATCGTGCCGGAGAAAGAAGAAGACATTCTAGGACAAGCAATCAATCCTTACAGCCGTGAACTACCTGAAGACTTCATACAGACAGGTATATCAAGTATCGACGTCATGAACACACTGGTTCGAGGACAGAAGCTACCGATCTTCTCCGGATCAGGGTTGCCGCACAACGAACTGGCGATGCAAATTGCTAGACAGGCAGATGTACAGGGAGAAGACGACGAATTCGCAGTAGTATTCGCAGGAATGGGAATTACGGAAGAAGAGTCCCAAGACTTCATTGAAGAGTTCAGAGAGACAGGAGCACTAGAACGTTCCGTAGTATTCCTGAACAAAGCATCCGACCCTGCACCAGAAAGAATTATCACGCCAAGAATGGCACTAACAACAGCAGAGTACCTGGCATACGAGAAAGGAATGGAAGTACTTGTTATCTTGACAGATATGACTAACTACTGTAACGCACTGAGAGAAGTATCTGCAGCAAGAGAAGAAGTGCCAGGAAGAAGAGGATACCCGGGATACATGTATACAGACTTAGCGAACATCTACGAAAGGGCAGGAATTATCGACGGCAGAGAGGGATCAGTAACACAGATCCCTATCCTAACCATGGTTGGAGACGACATCACACATCCAATCCCGGACCTAACCGGATACATTACAGAAGGACAGATCGTGGTAGGAAGAGAGCTAGATAACCAAGGCTACGAACCACCGATCGACGTTCTACCAAGTCTATCTCGACTGATGGACAACGGAATAGGAGAAGGATTCACAAGAGAAGACCATGGAGACGTATCCGACCAAATATATGCAATGTATGCAGAAGGACAGTCACTTAGAGACTTGGTAGCGATTGTTGGTGAAGACGCGCTCTCAGATAAAGACGAAAAGATCCTGAAGTTCACCAACATGTTCGAGGAACACTTCGTAAGCCAAGGAAACCACGAAAATCGTTCAATAGAAGAATCCTTAGAGCTTTCATGGGATCTACTTTCAGTAATTCCGGAAGACGAGCTTACAAGAATCGATGCAGAGACACGACAAGAGTACCTTGAAAACCGTGAACCAAACTTTGAGGAATAAGAATGTCACAGGACGTAAAACCCACAAGATCTGAAGAACTGCGTTTGAAAGAACGTATAGAGCTAGCGGAGAACGGCCACGGCATACTTGAAAAGAAGAGAGACGGATTGATCCACGAGTTCATGGAGATAGCAGGTGATGCCAAGGAGGTAAACCAAGAACTCGCAGAAACCTACTCGGAGGCAAAACTCAAACTGCTTCTTTCAAAGGTCTACGACGGAGAGGACAGCATAAGAGCAAATGCCTTCCCTGTAACTAAGGAGCCAAAGATTTACTCGGAGACAAGCAATATCATGGGCGTAGTCGTACCCGAAATAGAGTCAGAGGACATAAGAAAAGGAATTCTAGATAAAGAGTACGGCATAACATCTGCAACATCCAGGATCGACTCCACTGCAGACAAATTCGAAGAGCTCTTGGAGAAAGTGGTTGAGGCCGCCGAAACACAGACTAAGATCTTGAAACTTCTGGAAGAGATAGAGAAAACCAAGAGAAGAGTGAACGCATTAGAACACAAAGTAATACCCGAACAGAGAGCAGCTCTCGACAAGGTCTCCCAAATGCTTGAAGAAAGCGAAAGGGAAGAGACCTTCCGTATGAAGAAGATTAAGGAGATGCAGGAAGAGAAAGCCTAGAATCTTTTCTTTGAAATTCTATTTTTCTTGATTTCTAATTTAGCAACTAGGAAGATAGTAAAGTAAAATTAGGAAAAGGATCGTATTTTATCATAGTTACTACTCCTTGCTTTCTTCTTCCTCTTTCTCTACTTCTTTCTCTGCCTTTTCTTCTAGGTTTGGAACCATCTCTTGTGTATCTGCTGCCTTTGCGATCGAGGAGGTATTCATCTTAGGAGTCATCTGCTCCGTCTTCCCCTCCTTCATCTCTTTCAAATCCTTGCCAACTTCGGAGACAAACTCCTTGGTCTCTGTCTTGAGATCGTATATCTCCTTTTCGTTGACGTCTTCCATTTGCTTGTCTTTTATCTTCTCTATTACGTCTTCCCATCGGTCGAACATTTCTACATGTTCTTCTCCCAGGTCCAGATTATCTGCTACTACTTCTGGTAGTTCTTCTCTATCTTCTGGAGGCTCTATGTCTCGTGCTTTCAGTGCGGCGACGTTCGCTTTTAAGAACTGTTTATAGTCTTCGACAATATTTCTAACTTTCTTTTGTGCGCCTAGTTGAGAGACCAGCTGATGCATTCTTCTTACGAAGTCGTCTGCCTTTTCTAAATGCTTCTCTACAGCCTCTCCGGTAACCTTTTCAGGTTCCTTCTCTCCTAGGTCTCCGAAGTCGTATAATTCTTCAGCTATTTCTATGTATTCATCTTCTAGTAGCTCGTTTTCTACAAACATTTCGTCTAGGACTTCTGGAACTTTTTCTTTCGGTGGCGGTGTTTTTCCTTCAAGCATTATCGGTGCTTGTCCGGCGTTTGCCATTACTTGTTCGAGTTTGTGAGGTATTGAGGATTTGAAGTTTTTCTCGGCTTTCTTGTATCCTGCTGCAGCCAGTTTTAGTCTCTTACTTACGGATTCCTGTGTTGCTTCAATTTTACCTCTTTGGAGCAGTCTTTTTGCCGGCATGAATATTCCGGTGTCGTACACCGGTTCTCCGTTTCTTACGGCTTCTATTGCTAGTGGTTCTCCTTTTCTCAGTGAGTCCCAGAACTCTGTTAGGAATGGGAAGTACTGTATTGTTATTCTATCATCTGTTTCCTTTGCTGCTTCTGTTACTTTTTGTTGTATCTTTTTCCGTGCGTCTTCTGGAACGTCCTCTCTCAGCTTTGTGTCGTCTAGTATTACAAGTGTATCGATATCACTGTCGTATCCGTGCTCGCCTTTTGGTACACTTCCCCATACTGCAACTACTTTTAGTTTGTCGCCTAGTTTTTCCTCTAGTTTGTCTGAGAACTCTTTTGCTGCTTCCATTCTTCTTTCTTGAGACTTCTTCCGCATCTCTTTCATCTTGTCTTTGGAACTCATAGAACCACATTAAACCTTGTCAATATCCAATCTTAAAAGCTTTCCCTAATATTGTTACTACATGGTAGACAAAAAACGTATGGTGGAGTACCTTACTTTTGCGGATGTCCACGAAAATCTAGATGATAAAGGATCAGAACAGCTCTATGACTCGCTCTTTAATACTGCTGATTTGGAACCTGACTTCGGTCAGCCTGACTATATCCTTCTACACGGAGGCCCTAGTGAGAAGAAAGAGAAACAACGTTTTAGAGCTTTTGAAGATCTATTGACAGATTTAAACAAAGATAAGCTCCCCTACTTGTTAACTACGCCGTCCTATAGAAGCAAGATTGAAGAATCAGATAAAGTTACGGAAAACGATTTTATTTACTGTCCTATAAGATCTGAAAGCACATTCGGAGAAGTTAACACGCTTTCAGAACAGATAGAACCTGAAGAAACGGTTATATCGGTTACAAGCGACTACCATGTGCCACGCCTAGAGTCAATGATGAACAAATTACTTGAAGAAGATATAGATTACTTAGTGGTCGGTCAGAAATACAGCTCTGAAGAGAAGAATTATAGAAGTAAATGGAGATCCGAATTCATAAGTACAGTACTTCCACAAAACATCAAGGATGTAGGAAAGGATATTCTCTAACTACTTATACTCTTCCTGCATCCATTCTCCCGGCTGATTGTTGTTCTCCATAGAAGCATTACTGGAGTAAGTATAGTCAAACTGTTCGGCCTCAAGCAGGCTCTGTAAAGGATCGAAAGCGTGTTGCTCGATCTTCGCCCATTCACGGTCATAAGTAGGTCTATCCATACCGAAGAAACGTGCCATTAAGGCCTCTTTCTCGTCACGGTACTCTTCACCAGGATTAACCTTAGAAGGATCAAGTTCTTCAGGAGATACTCCTAACTCAATAAGGTTCATAGCGATACGTGCTGTGTATACCACTCCTCTATCGTCACCGCCGACCTCATACATTACATATGCTTTCTCGTTATCTCGTCCGAAACCGGCTTTAACCATGTTCCACAGCCATTCGTAGAGCTGCTTATCACCTTTATCCCATGGACCGTGAAGTGTACGAGACTGAGAGGTTTCAAGACCAGGTTTCATCAGGTGCCACATCCTCATAATCTTGGCTAGAGGTTTTTCCTTTTCAACTCCTATATCGTACTTACTCGCTAATCCGCTTTTAACCAAGTTTTCCTCCTGTTCAATCAGGTTTTCCATAGTCTTCCATGGATCTTCACCGAAGGTAGCAACGTGTTCCAAGTCTAAAGTAAATTTAGCAGGCATACCGTATAGGTCAGGATGGATGTCGTCTAGTTTGTCTCTAGCCCCTATATTTATAGCTCTTGCAGCCGCTACAGTATGTCGAGGTCTCCAGATCTTGTAAGGCTGTCTTGTATCTCCGGGCATAGCCTCCAGATTTACTCCTATACCGAACTCGTTCATCCACTCAATCCACGTAATATTACTGAATTTTTCCAGTACATCTTCCTCTTCTTCGTACTCATGAACCAGATACTCTCTTATCGCCTTATCATCGATCATGAACTGGCCTTCTTGCTGGGTGAAGTGACCCCATACATAGCATGCTGCTGAAGCTGCTGCAACATCTTCTTGGAACTCTCTGTTGTTTTCAAGTAAGTCTAGGAACCCCTTTCCATCATTTTTCCTCGGTTCCAAAAGATCGATATCGTATTCGCTCCATTTTTGTTTGATTAGTAGCTCCCACAAGAACTTGGGGGCTTCCCTTTTCTTGTAGCCTTTATCACTGAAGTCTTCATCCGCAACAGCCATCCATGCTGGGATAATTTTGTATATAACGTTTGACTCCATCCACATCTGGTTCTGTAGAGATCCTGTAAGTCGTTGTAGGAAGAGTAGATGTTGGTCTTCGGTACTGTTCTCATTGTCGAAGTAGCTATCATCTCCTGCTACCATGTTCTCAGCATGATTTCTTATTTTGTCTCTGTTACTAGTGAATGCCTCTTCAATTATTCTTTGCTGAGGGATTTCAAAGTTCCTAGAAACTGCCGCAAGTTTGTTTTGAATAGGGATTAGCGGTTCTCCTCCTTCCTTTTTGTATTCCCAAAGTTTTTCTATAGCTCTTTCTAGAGGCTCTTCTATAGCTTCAAGAATCTCTTCATCTTCGGTTATTAACTCTCCATTCTGTAGAACTCTGTTAAGCTCTAACTCTTCAGATTCAAGAAGTCTGTAGATTTCGGGAAGTCTCCTAATCATCGAAAGGTCATAGTTCACACTTAAACCTCGGATTACGGTGTCCAGGTCCTCTAAACTGTTAATTTCTACAGGTGACGTAATTTGTGGACTTCTGCTAGTTAACTCTATTGTTAGATCTTCGTCTACCGGTTCTTTTAGTAGGTCGTACCAAATAGTTGTTATCTCGGAGTCTCCTGCGGCACCGGTTCCTATCATAGTCACCTTCTCCTTAAGTCTGCTTTCACGAGATTTCGATCTTTCAAGGAATTCTTCGTTCGCTTTTTCGTCAATAGTTTTCCTCCATTCGCTGTCAAACCTGTCGGAAAAGTCAGAGAATATATCTTGGTAGTATCTGTACTCGTTCTGTTCTATCGTATCTACTATGAAAACTCTGTAAAGTCTTCTTAGGAACTCCTCGTTACGGAATATGTTTTTATTCTCATCATCTTTTCCTTTCATTACTTCGTTTTTCAAGTCGGTCAGGCTATATCCGAAAGGATCAAGGCTTGTGTCCTGTGCTCTTTCCTCTTCTATTGCAGGTCTTGGGGAGGTACATATGTGGGGGTTAATTCGGGAGATATTGAATCCGAAGTCTCTCTCCTTTTTACTCCGGTTTTCCGCTGTTTTTTTGAACGAAGCAAACTGTTCTAGATACTGTGTAAAATATTTATGAGTCGGATCGTACTGAGCTCTATAAGGTGAGGTATAGCCTACATCCGGATTGCTGTGGAGAGATATGTCTATCTCTAATCCGTTAATAACGTCCAGCATCTGGTCTCTATCAATCTGAAACGTCGCAGGATTGTTGATTATCACCTCCATCACACTTCCTCCTCTCATAGCCAGACTTCCTATCCTTTCATGCATGGCCGAAGGCACTCCTGGCGCCGCATCCATACCCGAAGTGTTTCCTACCTCGTAATTAAGGTCGGGAAAACCCTCTACCTCATACTTATCCTTTACCTGAAAGTTCTCTTTCACCGCGTTTAGAATGTATTTGAAACTCATTATTTCATCGTGTAGAGCCCTAAACCAATTTTAAGGTCATAGTAGTAGCTGAACTTTATTTCGTTCTTTAAATCAGCCAGAGGCGATTCGTTGTCAGGTATGTAGTACTTGTCGTAGTTTCCTGTAAACTTCCTGACAGCTATTTCGAAGTCTTTTCTTGCTCCGTTACTTTGTTCACTTTCCTCGCTGGTCGCGTAGTTGGTGTCCAGTATGTTATCCACTGCTTTCAGATAGTCCTTTGAGTATTTTTCAGCTATAGATTCCGGTGTCTCGAAACCGTCTTCAACCCTTCTTATGAACGATGAGAAATCCAGCGGAGGACTTTCATCTATTTTCTTACCAACTTCCTCTCTAAGCTCTCTTATAGCTAATCCTTTATCTACACGAGCGCTCTTGAACTCTTCACCTTCATCTGTTTCAAATTCCCCGGTATAATCTTCCATTAGCTGTTCATACAGTTCTTGACTCCTGTTGATCTTATCTCGGAATAGATTGTCAAAAACATGTTCGCAGACTACAGCAGGACGCCACTGGACTATTCCTGCGGTTGGACCTTTTGTAGGGCTGTTAGGATTGTCTCCTCCTGCAATATTGACGTGTACACAATGCATATGAACTAACTTGTAATGTGTGGCGTTATCTTCGCTTTCCACTTCAACCAGACCTCCTTCCTCGTTCTCTAAGGGCTGGTATGCTATAAACTCCATCTGTTTGAACATCGTTGCGTAACCTGTGAACGTCATAAACCGGTTCAGGTCCTCACCTATCTCCTCCTGACTTTTCTGATTGATCATTACCATGTCTCTGACGTATGGAGCTAGCCACTCTTTTGTCTCTTCTATAGCTCTCTCAATTCTTCTTAATTCTTTTTTCAGATCTTTTAGTTTATTCTGTATCTCGCTTCCGTACATGTCTTTCCATTTCTCATACATGGTGTACTTCTTCTTTAGGATTGCCTTCTCATTCGCTGGTAAGTTCGCCAGCTTCCCTGTACCTCCATCATCCTTAGGTTTTAGATCTTCTAAGGACTTCATCTCATTGAAGTCTGAGACTATAGTTGGATAGATATTGTTGTCTCGCAGAAATCTCAGGGCTTGTTCGTCAGCCCCTTGTCCTCCGGCTCCAGCACCGTCTACCAGCTGTACAAAGTCGCCCTTAATCACGTCTTCGTCGCCGGTACGTATATCTTCAATACGGGATCTCAGCTTGCGTATGTCATGTTGGAGTAGGTGTTTTGATTTCCTTAGCTGTTCAAGTCCTTGCATGTTTGTTTTAATATTCTGTTCGGCCTGCTGCTTTCTCTGTACCATCTCTTGGTGCATCGTGTTCTGAGGGCTAACAAAGATTTTCTCCTCTGTTTTCGCAACATTCCAGCCAAGATCTGTATCAAACTTATCTGCAGCTGAGAGTATGAATGTATAAGGCATTCCCTGGGTCCCTGAACTCACCTTAACATTTTTGTATGGTTCTCCTAACACAGGAAGCAAGGAATAAGGGTCAGATGAATCCTTTTGAGCTTTCACTAGCTCTTTAAAACTATGTACGCCAGTCATCTCCGGACTACCATTCACTTCGAAGGTATGTCCAAACTCACAAGTGTCTCCATCCTCTCCAGAGCTCATATATTTCATTTATCTTGGATTCTACTTAAAGTTCTAGTTATACTGTCCGAAAACTTATGAACAACAAGCTCGAATAGATTTCTAATGAGTGTTTTTGATGACTTGAAAGATTCTCTACACGGATCAGAGAACTCTGAAAGTTTCTCGAACGATTTGGACTCCGATTTTGGTTCAAGAACAGATGGGAGTGGTTTGAACGGTTCAGAACCGGAGAGAAAGAATATTGGGCAAGACCGTTCACAAAGTAGATCTGCTCAGAGAGGTCAAAACAGTCCGAACAGAAACCAAGATAAAAGGCAGCAAGGTAGAGCGAGAGGTCAAAGTATAGATTCTCCAAACGCGCAGGCAGGGAGACCTCAAGAAGGCTCTTCTAAGCCTCAGTTAAGCAGCCAGACCAGGAAAAAAATTGATCACGCTGGTTTAAACCAAGATTCTCAAAGAGACAGTAAACAGTCTGTTGCAGTACAGAGATCTGATATAGAGGACTTGAAGTCTCAGAACCAGCAGATAATAGAGCTCTTGAAAAGGATCAACCAAAGTCTTCAAAATAATAACTCTGGAAGACATAGACGTTGAAGATGGATATAGAGTCGGAGCTACCTGAAAACTTTGAGGAGCTAACTGTTGAAGATAAAATTGGTGAGTTAGAACGTTTAGAAGATGTTTTTGATGCTGAAACAGACTCGGGAGCGATTAAGAGGCGAATGGTACAAGAGCTTATAAGACACTATAATAAGGATTTAGAGGAAGGCAGAAAAAGTCCATAGACCTTTGGCAAATAGCAGTCCTGCTATTATCTCTTTATAGTCTACAAGTATTGGAGGTGTGCCTGTGAACAGCATCATGGCCGATAGTATATCTGCAGCGCCTCCAACCAAAAATAAAGGGGTTAGAAAGGCTGGAGGATTAGCTCCAAAATCTATAAATCCTATAACTCCTTTTATGAATAGAAAAGCTGCGTGAGTATGCGCTAGCGGTTCTGGTACTGCGGAAACAGTGAAGTAAAGCATTAGTGCTGCTGTTATATCCACCCATCCAAGTAGGTTGAAGTTGAACATTTTCTTCCGATTAGTCTATTTCTATCACTTTGTCGGCAGCGTTTTGGAGGGCTGTCGAGAAGCCAGGATCCATACCTATCACTACTGTTTCTTTACCATGTTCTTTAGCTTTCTGTATAACAGGTAGAAAATCGGCGTCACGAGTCACCAATACTACTACGTCGATAGCTTCGTTATGGACTGCTTCCATGGCGTTTGTAGCCATATAAACATCCACATCGCTTTCTCTGTCTTTTTCTCCTCCTAATCCTAGAGAAGCCTCAAATCCTTGAGATACTATGGCCTCTATAAGCTTTTCTGAAGCATACTGGTTAAGGAAGACTTTACCAACCTTTATATTGCCAAACATCTCTATTTCTTCTCTCAATGCGTCCAAATCTAAGTCGAACTCTTTACGGATAACGTTCGGCCCATCTATAAAGACTGCGACACCTGGCTCTGAACTGACTTTGTCTTTGAACTTTTCTAGCACCATAAGAAAAGATTAAAGGTAAAGTATATAGTAATAAGCTTTTGGTTTCTCAGCCAAAAATTCTCTCTGCGTTTTTTGTAGTTTCTCGCACCACGTCTTCGTATTTCACACCTTTTATATTGGCTATCTTCTCCGCAGACTCAGTAACATTTACAGGTTCATTTCTGCTTCCTCTATATAGAAATGGTGAATCAGTCTCAAGAACGATATCCTTAAGCTCTAGGCTTTCTACAACTTTCTGAACTCTTTTGGAGTAAAGAACTTGTGTGGTTACCCCTATAGTCATTCCTTTCTGAGAAGCAGTTCTAGCCAGGCTTGATGAACCGTTGAAACAGTGTAAAAGAACCTCCGGTATATCATATCTTTCTATTAATTCTACAGTTTTCTGTTCAGCATCCCTAGAATGTACTACTACGGGTTTCGAAAGTTCTTCTGCAAGTTTCAGCAGTTCATTAAAAACCTCCTCTTGTTCTCGCCTCTTTACACCTTCCTTTATGTGATAATGGTCGAGACCTATTTCTCCAATCGCAATAGGTTCATTGGCTCTTATCTGTTCTTTCACCTTTTCTACATCGTCGAAGCTGTCTTCGTAAGTTGGGTGTAGACCGAGGTTTGACTTAATTATGTCGGAGTTTTTATCTTCAAGTTTTAACGCCTCTCTATTGCTTTCGAGGTCTGTTCCTGCCGTAACAGCAAACTTGAGTTCGTTTCTACATCTTTCTATTACTTCTTCTCTATCAGAGTCGAATTTCTCGAATTCTAGATGGCAGTGGCAGTCAACAGGTCTCATACAGTGACATAATCGTTGGAAAGTCTTTAAACCGGTTTCTAGGGCTGCCCTATCTTAAAATCAGGTTCGAAGAGCTCAAAGTCTGTGAGGCTCTGATTATCACCGCATTCCACTAGTATGACTTTTACTTCTTGTTCTGTTACTTCTGCCTTTAATACATAGTTTCCGTCATTACAGCTCATGAGTTTCCTGTCACTAATCCAGCTTATGTTGTTGTAACCTGGTTCGAAGCCTAGATCCTCTAAATAAGATGTTGCAAGACTATCAGAATTTATTTCGGCTGAATATGTGTCTTTGGAAATTTTTTCCCAGTTGTAGTTAGCTTTTCCAGATTTTTCAAGAAGTTCCTCGAGCTCTTCCATCACATATTCCTAAGTTTTGGGTGTCTAAATATTTTTCGTTTTATCTCTTTTCCTTGTTTAGACGTGAGCCTGTTGCACCGGTCTGTCCCATGTACTTAGTGTCTTTCTTGTCTCCATACGGCTTTCCTGCTTCAGAAGTCATGCTTTCAAACACTATCTGGCACACACGGTCTTCAGGATATATTTTAACCGGTGCGTTACCAAGGTTCTGTATTTCAAGTGTTATGTCCCCCTCAAAACCAGGATCTATGAATCCGGCGGTTGCATGAACTATAATACCTAATCTTCCGTAACTGCTTCGTCCCTCAACCCTTGCAACCTTGTCTTTAGGTACATTGATTGTTTCTAAAGTACTTCCGAGTATAAACTCGCCGGGGTGTATGACTACACCGTCTTCAGGAGTATGTTCCTCCTTTTTGATATAGTCATCGTATTTCTGCATATCTCTAGTGTCTATAAGCTCCAACTTCCGTGTATTAAGTATTCCAAACTCGTATCCCAGTCTCAGATCAAGTGATGAGGGACCTAGTTGTAGGTCGAGATCGAGATCTTTCTTATCCGAGTAGACAGCATTTTCACTTTTTATCAGCTCTTTGAGATCCTTGTCTGATAGTATGGCCATTAAACTCTATTTAATTTAGTAGGACTTTTATTGGTGTCTACATACTGAACCATTATATGAAAGTATTAGCCGTGGTTCTAGTTCTTTTAGTTACTCCTTTGGCGGCGTCTGATGTCCAGTACGAAATAGAGATGGAGAAGGAATCAGCGTCTATCAACACTTCCATCGTTTCAGACTGTGAGAGTAACTGTCCTGGTTTTCAATGGCAGCTGCCTGAAGGAGCTGAAGTACTGTCCGTCGAAGATGGTTCAGGAGATATCGACTATACTGTTAATGGAGAGATACTGGAAATACAGGGAGAGATAGCAAACCAAGATAAAAGGACTGTAAAAATACAGACAGAACTAGAAAAAGCCGCTGAAGAAGTATATGAAGGGTTATACGCTAGGACCTTTTCTCTACCCTCATTCGAAGAAGAAACCACGTCGGGTACAATTAAAAATCCCGACATGGTCTCCGGATCCGTTTATTCCGGCTTCGAGACCTCTTTTGCTGAGGGAAAAGCCGAGTTTAAAGGCAAAGGTCCTGGAAACGCTGAAATAAACTTTGGTCAAGGCGAAAAAACAGAATATTACGAGTTCTTTGGTGAAAAACCAGAGGACGCTGATAGAGCATTCCAAATCGCTATGGGTGTTACCGGTATTGAACCGGGTTTTGAACGGTTCCCTGTAGCTGTGATGCCAGACCAGATGTATGATGAGAAATTTGAGCCTTGGAGCGGAGGAACATACAGCTCCGGCCTTATAGCAATAAGAAAGGATACAGAAAACGATGAACTTCCCGTGTTGGCTCACGAGACAGCTCACGGACTAAACCATGAGAGACTTGGTTGGGACCAAACATCTTCTGCATACTTTGATGAGGGAGTAGCGGAGTATGCAGAGTTCTTAACGGTTAAGAAACTTTTCAACGAGGGAGAAAGAGATGTGGGTCCTCGAGAACTGTTTGGGGGTACAGCGGAGTATGACCATCCTGATGATCCAAATAGGTTCTACGAAGTACCTCCCAATGGTGAAAAGAAAGACTTATGGAATTACTATCAGGAAAACGATAACTTCATGAAAGAGTGGAGTCCCTCGAGTACCTCTGTTGACAGAAGTTTCGGATATGCCTATTCTCAACTTCTGGTACGCTACCATCTTATGGAGAACGGTAGTTTAACAGATATCTACGAGGATATGCCTGAAAAAGAGATAGACAGTTACGAAGAGAAATGGGGTTTCTTTTCAGAAAGAATGGAGATGGACCCTTGCAACTACAGCGATCGAGAACGGTTCGAGAACTGTATAGAGGACGTCAACAGCTATGAACACAGTATAGATCTAGCAGACTACAACTTTGAATCGGGGAATCTGGATATAGATACCGTCGAACTTTCTGAACAGGAACAAAATAGGTCTGTTCAAAAGGAGAACTACCAAGAGAGTTATGGACTAATATTCAAACATCTCCAAAATCTTTTTCAAGACTTAATAGACTTCTTTTAGCCTCTTTACTGTATTTGTAGCCTCCTAGATTATTTTTTCCTGTTAAGCGGTGGCAGGGCACAATTACAGGTAAGGGGTTTCTGCCGCATGCCTGTCCAACTGCGATAGGAGCAGTTCCAATATTTGAGGCTATCTCGGTGTAGCTCTTGGTCTTTCCATAAGGTATTGCTAAGATCTCGTTTATTACTTCGCCCGTAAAACCTTCTGAGGTCTCAAGCTCCAGCTTGAAATCTCTTCTGTTTCTTCTGAAGTATTCCCTGAGCTGTTTTACTGCTTCCTCCTCGGATTCCTTGATTAAGGAGATATCGAGCTCAAACTCAGTACCTCCGTAAGAGTATATCATTCTTTCCGTCATGGAACTCTGTTTCGCCAGCATTTGTTTTAAACCCGTTTAGCACGGAAGAAGTAACTGTAATGCAGGAAAGTCTACGTAAATGGCTGAGCCTATACCTGAAAGGCTTTGCCATGGGAAGTGCAGATGCGGTTCCCGGGGTCTCAGGAGGCACTATAGCGTTAATACTAGGGATATATGAGAGAATGATAAATGCGGTTACATCGATCACCTCTCAAAGAGTTCTAGAGGCGTTGAACTTTGCTGAAATTTCGGAGGCCAAGAAATCATTCCGTGCCATGGATGGAGCTTTTCTTCTGGTGCTTGGTACAGGCATACTAACAGCAGTCGTATCTGTATTGAGATTGATGCAATTTCTTCTTACAAGCTATCCTGTACCGACTTACGGGTTTTTCTCCGGTCTTATAGCGTTCTCAGCTATTATTATGCTCTCCCAAGTAAATCTCTCTGGGTGGCGGCTAAAGTTGGTGGCCTTAACAGGTTTTTCTGTAGCATTTATAGCTTCAGGTCTTTCTGCCGCAGATATGGGCCACTATCACCCTTTAATATTCTTTTCAGGTGTTTTGGCGGTGACAGCGATGGCTCTACCAGGAATTTCGGGTTCTCTTCTACTGATTGTTATAGGCCAGTATGAGTATATGTCGGGAGCTCTCACAGATTTTACAGATGCTTTCATACCGCTGATTTCAGGAGATTTCAGTCCTTTAATAGAAGCTTCTCCTCCTATAGCGTTCTTTATGCTCGGAGGTCTTGTCGGTCTTTTCACCGTAGCTCATTCTGTAAAGTGGTCCTTAGAAAGACATAGAGAAGCAACATATATTTTTCTGGTAGGCTTGATTGCGGGCGCTTTAAGAGCTCCTTTAGCTGAGGTAGAAAGAGTTATCACAGATACGAATCTTACTTGGATTCAGGTGCTCCCTGAGTTTACAGTAGCCGCTTCTTTAGGGGCTTTGATGATCTATGTAGTCTATTTCTTTTCGGATTCCGTTGATTATCTTTAGTATTTTTGCTCTCTTTCTCGTGCTTGTGCCAATGATCTCTTTATCTGTTCTTCAGCACCGCTTTCTACAGCATTTTCATGACCAGGATAGAAGCTCTCCACCTCTAGATTAGCTATTTCCTCTATAGATCTGATAAGGAGTTCTCTATCTCCTTCCTCTAGATCTGTCCTTCCGAAACTTCCTTTAGGAAAGATCAGGTCGCCCGTAAACAGGATTTTTGCTTCAGGGCTGTAAAGACAGATAGAGTCGTCTTTGTGGCCTGGTGTATGTATGACTTCGAACTCGAGGTCTGCGATATTTATATTTTCCTCGATTTTCTTGGCTTCTACGGGAAGATTCTCAGGTCTATAAGAATAGACTTCAGGACTGTACTTGTCCAGTATTTTTGGAAGATTGTCGACATGGTCGTAGTGTGAGTGTGTTACTACAACCTTGTCTATAGATTCCATCCTCTTTATCTGGTTCCAAACATCTCCTGTTCCCGCATCGACTAAAACATTCTCTCCGTTTTGGATCATCCACACGTTACCAGTGAAGTCTTCAGCTCCCTCAGAAAGATTCTCTATATTCATAATACTACGGTATTAAGTTTCAAGAGTAAAGTGTTTTTATCTTATCCTGTAACGCATGAGAGCGGCAATACCTCCCATATTCATGAGTCTCTGTCCTTCTTCATGGTCTGTTGAGATTATCTGGATATCGCTAGACATTTCTTCAGCCTTCTCGGCCATGACGTCAATTATATCCTGCATCTCCTCTAGGTCCATATCTTCATTACACTCATCGCATTTGATGCTATCACTGATTTTTGGCTCCTTCTCATAAACCTGTTCTTCATGTCCGTTAGGACAGATATACTGTGCTTCATACATCTCTATATCTTCGGAAATCAGAACGGTTTCGACCGCACCCATCTCCATAGCCTTCAAGACCTGTTTTAATCCGTATTCGGACTTTCCGTTCTCCTCTTTCAGGTTTTTCAGAAATTCGGTTACGTACTGTTTCTCTCTCACGGCTTCAGAGTCTTCTATTGCGTCTTCTGCTTTCTGAACGAGTTCGCTTAATGCTCCTTCTCCAGAGTGACCAAGTGATTCTGTAGTAATAATTCTGTCTTCTAGCTCTTGATGTAGGTATCCGTTGTCAACAAGCTTATCCTTAACAAATCCTGGGCCCCCAACAACTACACCAAGTAGTTTATCTTCTCGGGCTTTATCTAGGAAAGCTTTCTTTGACTTGTCAGCAATCTCGTTGAGAAAAGTTTTCAACATCTGTTTACGTAGACGTGAGAAACGCTGAGCTGACTGTCCCCCTGCACGAGTTTTCCCCGGTACATTTGAATCCAGTGTATATGCCGTTTTAATACTAGAGCCTTGTAGATATCCTATTGCTGCCTCGCTTTTATCTGCGACGATTAAACCGTAGACACGGTCGTCCACAACCATGTTTTTCAGAGGTTCAAGTACGAACTCTTTGTCACACCTGTAACGTCGAGATTCAATGGGTTGAGGAGGTATTACCTGCCAGAGCTGGATGTCGGGCCGTCCTTCCTGTTCTGAAACGTTTCCTGAGAAAAATACTACTCCGTTCTCGGGTGTTACAGGCTCTTCCTTCACTCTACGCCCAATCTTGTCTAAAGCAGCTTGAACGTTTTTCCGGGTATGTTTGGACTTAATGTTCTTGGCTTCTGAAGCCTCAGAAGTCACGAACTCGGATATTTTTGACATGTCGTAGCCCGCAGGAACGTAAAGACTGACCAACTCAGTATTCCTCCCTCTAATGTCATCAAGCTTCTTTATCAGTCGTTTAAGCTGATATTTCGACATTTCTTGATGCTTTTCTTCTTGGCTCATAAGGTATATTTGAATCAGGAATTCTTTTATTAACAAAGAAGATGTTTGGATCGCTTTTGAGGATTTGAGTTAAGGTGTATTTCTTCAGGAAACAAAGTTATTTATAGTGTCGCTACTATAAAGTAACATATGAAAGATATTTGTCGTTATCTGGGTGATAAGGAAGCTGATCTCTCATCTCCGGCATTAGAGGAAGTTAAGGAGGGATCTTATAGACAACAGTCTAAACAGTTCTATGATTACGTTGATTCCAATAATATTTATATAACGGATGAGTCTTTTTACCAAGAAAAAGATATACTTGAAGTTGTTCTTGTAGCTGCTGAAGAGAAAAAGGGGGCCATGATGCGTGCCACCCTGCCTGATAGAGAACCTTTAAACCAGCAAATTGAATCTATCAATTCGGTTGGTGGTGACTGTTATGTCATCCCGAATACCGTGATGGTTGAAGGAGAAGAATGGGACAACTCAATAGTATACCTTACTAAGGACTATGATTACAGAAGTTTCTCAGATAAAGAGCTTCCTTTTGACAATGGAGCGCACAAAGACCATAGAGGTTTGGGGGAGTTTTTCGGATATCCTGAGGAAGAAATTGAGGCCTACGCTGAACATGGTATGTGGCCCCACGGTTTTACTCAGGAAGATAACTCTTTCGTACCTTTAGACTATGTTTCTGGTACAGAGCATGTTTTCCCGCCGTATTCTGCCGCTAAACAATATGGGGAGGATGAGGAAACTGTAAAGAAGGTTGAAAAGTTGACAAGCTATTCAGTAAGAGATAGTCCTGACTCTGTTGAAAAATTAGTTGATACAGCCGAGGATAGATACCGCAAACTTCAAAATTTAGAAGAAGAATACGGTGTTGAGCTCACCAGCATGATTTAAATTTCTAATTTTCTATCCAGCCTTCCAGTTTTTCAAGTGATAAGAGCTGGTAGTCCGGGTCTTCTGTAAATATCTCCATACACCACGTACTGTTGAAGTCGTTCATCCGGTCTATTAGAGGTTGGAACTCGATCTCTGAGCTTCCTAAAGGTAGATGCATGTCTCGTCCCTCACGCGTATCTGTAAGATGTAGGTGTGAGATTAAATGTGAGTATTCTTCTAGAAACTCTTCGGTTTCTTCCTGTCCTACTTCTGAGAAGGCATGTCCCGTGTCAAGACACATTGAGACTTCAAGTTCTTCCAGTAAAGGTCCTAGTTCAAACAGTTCAAGTCCTCTCCACTGTCCAAGATTTTCAAAACAGACTTCTATACCGTGTTTCTCTCCTATCTCATCAAGTCTTTCTATCTGATCAGGAAGTCTTTCGATCTCATCTTCTGCGTCGTCGTAACGCATATCTGCGTGTGTAACAACTTTTTCTGCCCCTAGTTCCTTCGCGAATTTTATCATCCTTTCTTGGTACTCGAGTAAACCTTGGTTTATCTCAGGTACTGAAGTTGCTAAAGGCTGTTTAAAGGGAAGATGGATAGTTATTTCGAATTCTTTCTCTTCTAAAGCTTCTTTAACTTTTTCCGGTTGTATCTCCTCTACAGGTCTTTCATGCTCTCCTATACCGAACTCAATGAAGTCGAACTCTTTAGGTGTGTTTTCTATGTGTTTTATGAGATCTCCTTCCGGCCCTAGACTTATTCCTTTCATTTGATGATCACTACTGTTTCCTCTGTTTCTACCATTTCTCCTTCACCTTTAAACACTCTCTCGCGTTCAACTTTGTACATCTCCGGCTTTAGGTGTTCGTCTGCGACTTCAAGTCTTCCATCTAGTAGATTCCACTCGTTGTTCTCAAGTGCTTCCTCAATCTCTCCTACCTTGTTACCGTACTCCGGCCCTGCCTTGGAGTAGTCCAGCTTTATCCTTGTTATCTTGTCCTCTGTTTCTGGCTCTCCTTCACAGACTTCAAGGTTTTCAACATGCATGACCTCTTCTACGGCTTCAGTGAACTCTTCTATATCTCCGTACACCTCTACCTGTCCAAGTTTCTCTGTTGGAGCCATCTGGTTCTCTGATTTATAGCCTCTTAGTGCAGAGATAACTTCCATAGCTCTCTCACCTTTCTCTAGGTCTGCGTCAACCTCTAAAGGTTCAGGCCATTCCGACCTGTGGATACTGACAGCCTCGTCGTACATATCGTACCATAACTCTTCTGTTATATGTGATAGGAAAGGCGCAAACAGTTTTAGGAATACTTTGTGACATCTCTGAAGAGTGTACTCTGTTGAAGGATTTCCTTCCTCTTCAAGTCTCTGCTTCGCGATTTCCAGGTAGTTGTCGCAGAACGTGTTCCAGAACACGTATCTTAACCGGTCTCGGGCTTTTGCGAACTCGTAGTTCTCCATTTTCTCTGTTGTGAACTCTACTAGTTCGTCTAGTTCTCCGAGCATCCATCTGTCAAGTTCTTCAAGCTCGTCTTTCTCTACTGTCCCGGACTCTGGCACCAGCATCTCTACAAGTTTTGATGCGTTCCAGAGCTTTCTCATCAGTTTCTCTCCAGCCCGTAGTTCTTTTTCCTTGAACGGGAAGTCGTCTCCGACGCTGGAACCTGCTGCCCAGTAACGTGCTGCGTCAACAGGGAACTCCTCCAAAACTTCTGCAGGTGATACTACGTTTCCTTTTGATTTGCTCATCTTTTCACGGTTCTCGTCCAGTACGTGGCCGTGGTTCATAACCTGTCTGAATGGTACTTCTCCAGTATGTTCGTAACATTTGACAACGGTGTGGAACAGCCAGAACGTTATGATATCATGACCTTCCGGTCTCAGGTCAAACGGGTATAGCTCCGGCCTTTCCATAGAGAAACCATCGTCATAGTCCCATTGAGCGTTTATTAAAGGTGTTAAGGAGCTTGTTGCCCATGTGTCGAACACGTCTTCTTCCGGTCTGAACTCGGTTGATCCGCATTCAGAACACTCTTCTACTGACGGCTCGTCCTCTATAGGGTCTACAGGTAACTTTTCTTTTTCTGCGATTACTTCTTTGTTACATTCTTCGCAGTACCATACAGGGAAAGGTATTCCGGAGTCTCTCTGCCGGGAGATACACCAGTCCCACTGTAGTCCTTCAATCCAGTGTTTGTAGCGTGTAAACATTTTTTCCGGGTACCACTCCATCTGTTCTCCGGCTTTTAGGTACTCTTCTTTCTTATCCAGTAGTTTGATGTACCACTGCTCTTTAACCAAGAACTCTACAGGTGTATCACATCTTTCGTGTGCCTGTACAGTATGCTGGATCTGTCGGGAGTCAAGCAGTACTCCCTCTTGTTCTAAGTCTTCAATAATTTTCTCTCTGGCTTTTTCGGTGCTTAAGCCTTCGTAGTCTCCGGCTTCTTCTGTCATTGTTCCGGATTCGTCTATAGCAAGTTTCAGATCTAGGTCATGTGCTTGATACCATTCGATATCGTTTTGGTCTCCGAAGGTACAGCACATAACGATTCCGGAGCCTGTGTCCATGTCAACTCTTTCATCCTCGATTATCGGTACTTCCTGTCCAAACAGAGGTACTCTAGCTTTTTTACCGACTAGTTCCTGGTTTTCTTCGTCTTCTGGATGTACAAATACTGCTACACAAGCCGGTAGGAGCTCTGGCCGTGTTGTTGAGATAATGAAGCTGTCTCCGTCAACGACTTCGAATCTGATATCGTTAAAACGTCCTTGTTTATCTAAGTCTTCTGACTCAACCTGGCTTATAGCTGTCTCACATTCAGGACACCAGATTGCAGGTCCTTTTTCTCTGTATTCCCGGTCTTTCTCGTATAGGTCGATGAATGATAGCTGTGAAATTCTCTGTACTCGGGGCTCTATAGTCTTGTATGTGTTTTCCCAGTCATGGCTGATTCCTAGGCTTTGCATGTTTTCTGTGAACTGGTTTTCGTACTCCAGACATACTTTTCGGCATTTTTCCTGGAACTCTCTGCGTGTGTAGTCCTGATGTCTTATATCTAGCTCTGATTCGGTTAAACGTTCTGAGGCGATCCCGTTGTCGTCGTAGCCGAAAGGCTGGAACACTTTCTTTCCCCGCATTCTCTGGAATCGTGCCATAAAGTCTTGGAGCGTCTGCCCGTATAGATGACCCATATGGAGGCTTCCTGAAACTGTTGGTGGGGGCGTGTCTATAGAGAATACTTCGTCTCCTGTAAGGTTTTCGTATACATAAGTGTTGTTTTCAACCCAGCTCTGTTGCCATTTTTCTTCTACTTGTTCGGCTTTGTAATCTCCTTCCGGCATAGTTTTAGTTCAGCTCCTGTTTTAAACCGGTCAAGGTATTCTTAAATGGGTTTTTCAAAGCTTGAAACCTGGTTCTGCTTGTTGTTTTTGTTTTCATAGAAAACCTTTGAGAGGTATAAATTAGAGTTTTAGACTGAAGGCTGTGATAATCAGTTTCCGATTTTTGGGTGTACAAAGCGGCCACCCTTGATTGCCTTCAAAATCATGAATTGAAGTTGTTTGAGGATTGTTAAAAGTTCTTTGAAAAGACAAGATAAAGTTGTGATATATAAGTAACAAAACCTTTTTATGTATGGGCGCACCATTACTAAGTATGACAGAAGAAAACCTTAACTTCGGCGAATACGAAACCAATATCGTACAACTAAGCGACACAGAGCTTGATGGAGTACCTTACGATGAAATCGCCGAGAATTATGGCGAAGGAGAAGCAGACGCTTTTGTCTACGCGGGAGACGCATCCAAGAAACAAGGTAATGACGTGATATCCCCCGAAGAGTATCTTGAGCAGTTCGAAGAGACATATGAAGATCTTTCCAAGATACAGGAAGAAACAGACACAGAAGTTCTTGTAGAACCAGGGAATCATGCTCCTATAGCGGGAGCTCACACCCCATGGAATGACGAGGAAGACATCGATACAAAATACGTCGAAGAAGTTGAAACTTTACTAGAAGACGAATATGAGGAGTTCGCTGACTACGATGGAAACTCATTTGAGTTCTTAGCAGAAGAATACAATTTAACTAATATTGAATATAATTCAGTGGAAGTCGGAGACCTAACCATTATTGGCGGAACACACCATGACGGAGAGATGGAGAAAATAATTGAAAAAGAGTGGCTGGAAGAAACTCCGGGACTTGAAGAACTGGGATATGATACAGAGGAACTGGCTGAGGAAATTGAGGTAGATAATAGCTATGATGGGATACTTTCAGACGTTCCTATTGTAGGAAACATACTAGACTACTTCTTGGGAGAGACCCGAAACCCTGAACCTGAAGAGATAACTTTAGAAGACGTCCCTGAAGATTATGGAATGACAGAAATTCACCAAAATTTAGAAGAAGCGCTTGAACTGAAGAATTATTTTGAAGAGTCCATAGAAAACGCAGACACCGACATATACCTTACACACCACGGAGCACCAACATCAACAGCAGGAGAGTACGGCTCAGCAGTAGTAGACAACATAGTGGACAACTATTCTGATGAAATAGCAATAGTTGGAGGAGGACATACAGGATCCGCAGGAATAGACGAATACCAAGAAACACCAGTGTTCAACACCAATTATGGAGCAGTAGCAGAAATAGGATATCAGAAAGGAGAGGTAGTATATAGCGATATCTACAACAAGTCAGAACAGGGCCAAGCCAGCATAGATGATCTAAGTGACGAAGAACTGATAAGACAAACGGTGCCATTAATGGCTCAAACAGGAGGTCCCGAAAAGTTCTATGAAAATATGGGCCAACTACCTGATGCAGCAAAAAATAGATTAGACGAACTTAGACCTCAGATAGAGGAAGAGTGGGAAAATTTGCAGAACACTGTTCCGGAATCGATAGAGCCTCAAAGAGCCTAATGATCTAAAAATGTTCTAGGCTCTTGTTGCCAGGAAACTTCATACCGTCCTCGGCAAGTATTACTTTAAAGTCTTTTTCCTCTTTAAGTCGTTCTCCTTGTTTTTCCATATCGGAGTTGAGAAAACTATGGTTGAAGTGTGTGAGTATTAATGTCTTCGGACTATTCTTCCTCCTACTGTTCCAGGATGTATAGCTTCATCTATAGTTAACCGTCTTAGATATCTTTAGTTTTTGAAGAAGATTTTTCCGGTCTAGTAATAAATCTCTTTGGATGTATTACCTATTTTGTTATGAGTTTAAAGTATTTTGAAGAGGCTAAAAGGTTGGAAGACTTAAACGAGGACAGGTTTGATCTAGGTTTTGAATCCTTATTATCTGAGGAAAATGATGAAGGAATAGTTTATACCACCTCCTCCGGAGGCCGCAGTATGAAGGTAGTTTCTAGAGGAGAACAACTAGATTATGAAGAAACCTTTATGCTTGAGGATAGAATCGTGGGGTTAGAATCGGACGAAAGACTTAGACAAAGAACTATCTGGGATTCAGAAGGTTTTTTGTATGGTCATACAGCTAAGATTGTCAGAGATTCTTACGAAGATGTTAATGAAGCTCGTTTATTGGAACAGGGAGAGTATGGCGAGGATTTAGGTGTTGAGATTACTGATAGAGATGATGTTAAAGATTTGAAGACTAGGGAGGAATTCAACGAGTGCTGGAGATGGCTTGCTTATCCTGAGCCGGACACAGACATAAGTTTGAGAGATGTGTATACTGAAACAGCGGACTTTTACAGAGACTGAATAGCGTCCATATCTTTGTCACTATATAACCGCAACATTTATATGTTGTCGTTACTATATAGTAACATATGAGAGTGGTTCAAAAGATGTATGGTGATGTCGCGGACGAAAGCCTTAATGACCTGAGACAACAGGTCGGGAATGGTAATATTGAACTCAAAAAAATGAGAATATACACAAAAAAGCCGTGATAAATAGATGAAAAAAGCACTAGTTGTTGTTCACCCGCATGAAGAGTATGATCACGGGGTAGTGGGCGAACAGTTCGAGGAGTATGTACAATCATTTGAAGGAGACACCTATGTAGTTCCATCAGTAAAGTCGGACAGGTGTGAAAGACCTTATGGTGACGCAGAGATCTATGATGAAGTGCTTGAAGAAGACTTTTATGGAAGCCTTAAAGAGGAAGATAATGAGTTTTTGGAGACAAATTATGACGAAGTTATATTAGCAGGTGGATACGCTAGAGAATGTCTCCGCAACACTCACCAAGGAATATCCGGCAGAGATGTTCAAGTTAATATTGAACCTGAGATAACCTATGACCAAACTTTCCGTAACACCGAAGGATTTACATTATCAGAGGTCATAGCTACAGGAGATAAAGAGATAATAGGAAAATTCTTGGAGCCCTTCAATAATGGAGAAACAGGACTAGTGTGACTATCTTATCCTACTTCCTTTCTCTATATCCCCTTCTGATTTAAGCAGCGAAACATTTCCTTCTTCGTCTTCTGCCGCCAACATCATACACTCGCTTTTTTCTCCCCTAAGTTCTGCGGGCTCCAGATTTGCTAAAATTGTAACCTTCTTACCGTCAAGCTCGTCTGGTCTATAATGATTCTTCAGTCCGGCACAAGTCTGTAGAGTGGCCTCTCCAATATCTATCTTGACTTTGTAGAGCTTATCTGCGTTCGGATGTTCTTCTACAGAAACTACCTCTCCAACCCTGATATCCATGTCCTGAAAGTCTTCAAAACTAACTGTGTTGTCGTTAAAACTGTCTTCTTCTGACTCTTCCATAGCATCTTTCTTCTCGTCAACCTCTATCTTTTCAAACAATATTTCTCGTTTACCAAGCCTGTGCCCGGACTCTATGCCTCCAAGTAACGGATCTACAAACTCGTTAAATCCCTCTTCTGTATGTATCTCGGTGTTCAGCATACCGCCAATTTTTTCGCTTGTTTCCGGTGTAAAAGGATAAAGTGTTACTCCAAGAGCTCTTATTATCCTGACAGATACGTGTATTGTCTCATCTCTCCTGTCTTCGTTGTTCCATGGCTCCTCTTCAGACAAGTATCGGTCTCCTAGCCTTGCAAGCTCCACTGCTTTATCTAAAGCTTCTTTGGGTTTGTGTTCTTCGAAAAACTTCTCGTATTCTGAGATGATTCTTTCTGCCTCATCTACAACTTCCTCGTCTCTCTGTTCTAAATCTGCCGCAGGTGCTTTATTATCGAACCATTTTTCGGTTAGGCTCAAAGTCCTGTTGACAAAGTTTCCAATGGTATCGTTCAATACATTGTTTATCTCGGATTCAAAGTCTTTCCAAGAGAACGTTGTATCGTGGTTTCTCGGTATCTTACGAGCTAAGTAGAATCTCCAGTAGTCTGCAGGATACATATCCAATGCGTCCTCCGTTGAAAGACCTTTGCCTCTTGACTTCGAGAACTTCGTATCCTCTGCAAGCAAGTACTCTTGTATAAACTCGTAGTGTGGAAGCGAGTAGTCTGTTTCCTCTGTACTTGAACCTGTTAGCATCGAAGGCCACATAACGGCGTGGAATATAGTATTATCTTTTCCTATAGAGTAGTATGTCTCTGCATCTCCTGTCCAATAATCTTTCCATTCGTCGTTGTCCTGGAAAAGTTCTCTTGTAAAGCCTATATAACCTATAGGTGCATCAAACCATACGTAGAGAACTTTATTGCTGTAGGTGTCAGCGTCTAAGCTTTCAACTTCTAAACCTTCTTTCTCAATTCTCCTGTTTACCCTGTTCACAGGTATTTCGAATCCCCATTCTATATCTCGGGTTATACACCGTGGTTCAGTGTCGTCAATTGCGTTCAGTACTTCTTCAAACTTTGAGTCGGGGACAGGCTGAGGTTCCGCGTTTTTAATCCAGTCTCTTAATTCCTCTTTAAACTTGGTTAGATCGAAGAATAAGTGTGTAGTCTCTCTGAACTCTATATCCTCGCTTCCTGAGATGGTGGAGTAAGGCTCAGTCAGTTCTTCCGGCTCCACAAGTTTTCCACAGTCGTCACACTGGTCTCCTCGTGATAATCCTCCACAGTGTGGACATCCTCCTTCGACGTACCTGTCTGGAAGGAAACGGCCATCTTCTTTAGAGTAGGGGAGCGTCTGTTTCTTCTCTTTTATGTATCCGTTACAGTAAAGCTCAGTGAACATGTCATGGGTCTGTCTTTTATTGTACTCGCTGTGGGTATCACTGTAGATTGAGAAGTCCATAGCCATCTCTTCAAGAACTTCTTCAATCTTCTCATGTTGCTCGTCTTTAAGTTCTTCTACCGGAATATCTCTTTCGATAGCTTCAAGCTCTAGAGGTGTTCCGTGCACGTCGCTTCCGCATACGAAAATGTTGTCTACTCCTCTAAGATCCAGATATCTATGAAATATGTCTGCCGGAAGGAAGCTTCCTACAATGTTTCCTAGATGCGGTACGCCGTGTATATATGGTAGTGCCGAGGTTACAGTGACCTTTCTTTCAGAGATAAATAATCCACCTAAAACTAAAGTTAAGAGATAAACTCTTTAAACTGACTATTCTTCATCAGGCATAACTTAGTATAGAGAAGACATCTAGCCCAAAACTAAAACATTTAAACAACTCCAGACAGGCCTCCAGCATTCTTAACTAACTGGGTTAGGTTTTTGAAAGCTGGGAGATAGTTGATAACATGAAACAAAAAAAGACTAAGATTGTCGCTACTATAGGTCCAGCATCCAACTCTAAAAGAACGATAGAAGAACTCGTTGATGCAGGGGTCGATGTTTTTAGATTCAACTTCTCTCACAGTGACCATGAAACACATGAAGAGGTTTTCGATAGAGTTAGAGAGGTATCTGATGATATTGCCTTAATGCTGGACACCAAGGGTCCAGAAGTAAGACTTAGAGAAGTAGAAGAAAGCACAGAGCTTCAAGGCGGCGAAACTGTCGAGATCACTTCTGAAAAAGTTATAGGAAACAGTAGAAAGCTTTCAATAAATCATGTAGGTATAGAGAACAGGCTGGAAGAGGGAGACAGAATACTAATTGATGATGGTAAAGTAGCTCTAAAGGTCAAAGCCATCGGAGAAAACATAGAATGTCTTGTACAGAATGGAGGAGAGATAGGTTCACGTAAATCCGTTAACGTACCGGGCAAAGACGTAGGTCTCTCAGCTCCTACAGAAAAAGACCTTAAAGATCTGAAGTTCGGAGCCGAGAAAGGTTTTGACTTCGTGGCTCTATCGTTTGTGAAAGAAGCTTCAGACGTAGAAGAAGTAAGACAGTTCCTAGAAGAACATGATGCAGATATTGATATCATATCTAAGATTGAGCATTTGAAAGCTGTAGAGAACTACAGCGAGATTTTGGAAGCATCAGATGGTGTTATGGTTGCACGAGGAGATCTTGGTGTGGAGGCAAGACCTGCAAGAGTCCCTCTGCTACAGAAAGAGCAGATCAGAGAGGCTAATAGAGCTTCTAAGCCTGTTATAACTGCAACTCAGATGCTCGAATCAATGACTGAGAATCCTATGGCTACACGAGCCGAAGCCTCCGATGTTGCAAACGCTGTGATAGATGGTACGGATGCAGTTATGCTTTCCGGAGAATCGGCTGTGGGAGACTATCCTGTTAAGGCAGTAGAGTTCATGAAAAATATTGTTAAGGAAGTAGAGAAATCAAATGGAGACGATATACACCATACAGTTAAACAAAGATCTAAGACTGTGACAGATGTAATATCCAAGAGTGTATGGCAGTCATCAAAAGATCTGGATACAGACCTTATAGTCGCTCACACCTCTTCAGGCTCCACAGCAAAAAACATTGCCAGATACAGGCCAAATCAATCCATAATAGCATTCACTGATAAAAAAGAAGTGAAGAGGAAGCTTAATCTAGTATGGGGAGTGAAACCAATATATATAGAGTTTTCAGGATCTGTAGACGACTTAATCTACAGATCTGCTAAAACGCTCTATGATAGAGGTATTGTCGAAGAAGATAATCAGATTGTGCTGTCATCAGGCGTGCCTACAGCCGTACCAGGAGCAACTAACATGATGGAGATAAGAAATGTCGAAGATATTCTAGAGCACAAAAGCTAGATTATACGGCTTTTGAGTCTTGTAAGGCTTGAAAGCCCATAATCCGGCTTTCTGAAATCTTCTGCCTGTGAAAGCTGTTCTCTATCAATATCTCCTGACATGACAGCTGCGGTTGTCATTCCCAGTCTATTACCTGTTTCGATATCAGCAAAACGGTCTCCTATAAATGCTGAAGAGCTCGGGAAATAGCTGAAGTACCTTTTGAGAATTTTCCGGTACTCTATACTCGGTTTTCCTATAAGTACTGGCTCTGCAAAGCTTTCCAGCGCTTTATTGTATGTTCCCTGGTGCGGTTTTATCTTAGACATTGTTCTGAATGTGGACTCTCTACTACATAAGATAAGATCTCCGCCGTTTTGGAGGATTTGCTGCGCTTTCTCAAGTTTATCGTAGGAAAACTGTCTATCTAAACCTATTAGAACAGTGTCAGCGTTTTGATCTACTCTTATCTCCTGTTTATCCAACTCTTCCATAAGTCCTTGTTCTCCTATAGCGTAGACCTGGTTAATATTCCTCTCCGCCAAGTATTCTGCAGCCACATAACTAGAGGTAATTATATCGTCTTTTTCTGTAGGGATACCAAAACCTGTTAACTTCTTCGCATACCCTTCACGTGAGAGAATACTGTTGTCGGTGTGGAAGTAGATTTTCTTACCGGCCTCGCGTAGACTGTCTATTGTATCCTCCGCTCCTATAATGGTTTCATCCCAGTTCCATATGGTCTTATCTAGGTCGAAGAAAAAGTACTTGAGCTCATCGGTATCCATAAGGTTGTTCTGGTCTTTAAAACTCTTATACGTAATTATGTCAGGTTCAACAGAACCAGTGAAAGAACCTTTTCCCAGCGCGGAAAGGAGTTAGGAAAAGGATATTAACTTTATTTATAATCCTGATCCAAGTTTCCCTATGAAGATAATAAAAATCCTGTTGATCTTCTTGTTTCTGTCTATAAGCGCTGTATCTGCGGAACACGAACAGAGAACAAGCGTTCCTGAGATAAGTATTGAAAATGGTGAAAGCTTTGAGGTCTATTCGGACGAAATGGGTAGTATAGATTCCATAGAATTAGAAATAAGACACGATGATGAAACAGATCCTTGGGGATCAGATGTTGAAATAGAGAATGAAGATTTACAGAATGTAGATGAAGAGACATTATCTGAAGAGGATGGTTTGATAGAAGCAGAGCTTGATGGGTCTATGGAGCTTTTCGAATCAGATATAGATGTCTATGCGGAAGCTGATACAGACATACTGGTAAGCGGTATAACTCTTATAGGAAGTCAGAGATTCCAAGAGGTGGAGTATGCCGAAGAAGAGGGAACGGGTATTGCTGAGACATTTCATCCGGAGCTGGCTCTTTCAGTACAGCATCCTGACGATCAGGATCTAGAATATACTTTCTACAATATAGATGACGAATCAGAGCTTGGGGAGACATACTCTTTCACTACCTGCGGCCAAGATGGACGTCATGGTCCGGAGCAAGAAGACTGTAATGAAGAGTATCAAGGTAGTAGTCTAGAAGGAAACGTAGAGATAGTTGGAGGTGACAGCGGGGTACAGGAGTGGGAGGTTCCCTTTACCGGAAGATATAATCTGACTGCTGTAGGAGCACAAGGAGGAGGTCCGCATGGAGGAGAAGGCGCTTTAATAAATACAGAGTTGGCGCTGGAACAGGGAGACAGACTGAGGATTGTGAGCGCTCAACAGGGAAATCTGTTCGACCAGACCTTTACTGCCGGTAGTGGAGCCTCTTTTGTAGCTAGAGTAGTTGAAGATGGCTACCAGATGTTCGATGGAGAGGAGGTAGAGCCAATACTCATAGCGGGAGGAGGAGCCGGATCTACACGAGCAAATGAGAACCAGGATGCGAATCTAGGGGAGTGTGGACGAGACGCAACCCATCAGACAGGAGCCTCTGGAGAGACAGGAGATGGAGGCTGTGGTGGAGATGGAGGAGAAGGAGCCAACAGTGTCAGTTCTGGAGCAGGACTTCTAGGGGACGGACACCACTCAGGAACTGTTGAAGAAGATCCTCTCGCATATATTGGTAGTTCCAGGGGAGGGGTAGCGGACTCTCAAGGAGGCTTCGGAGGAGGCGGAGGCTCAAGAGAGGTAATATGGGACAGAGCCGGTGGAGGCGGAGGCTACTCCGGAGGAGGTGCTGCCCGTGGAGGTAACAATGAATGGGCTGCAGGAGGAGGCGGAGGCTCCTACATAACTAATGATCCGCGATACGATATAGAGGTCCTAAACGAAGAAGTCTCTTCTACAGGCCAAGGGATTGTTGAGATAGAGATCGAGGGCAGTCCAGAACGGATTATCGGAGATGATTCTGTAGAGTCAGGAGAAGCTGCGGAGGTAGAGTGGTCTGATAGAGACAACTTCGAGGAGTACAGCTGGGCTGTAGAGGTCTGTACTGAGGGTAGCGAGGAATGTGTCCTGAACACTAATCCCTGGAATTTCGCTGTGGAGATCGAGGACCCTGAATTTGACCTAGAGTTCGAAGACTATACTACAGAGCATGCTTTTGATGTTGTGACGGAGATAGAGTTCGGAAGAGATGCTTATGAACCGAGATGCGACTTCAACTTTACGAATACAAGAAACGGTGAGCACTATGAGATAGAGGATGTAGAAGTAGAGCCTATCTCTGGCACAGACCGGGAGGCAGTATGTGAAGCAAAAGTTTACGATGAGAGTCATGAGGACTTCGGCGGAGAACTATTCGAAAACTACGATGTCCTAGACGATATAGAGGTAGGTGTGAACGTTACAGATGAAGATGTTGGCCACAAATACTTAGAGGATGAAAGACAGATACCTAACCAACCACCTGAACTGGTCTCAGAAAGCCCTGCCGACGGTTCAATAGTGACTGAGGATGAAATAGAGCTCTCTGTAACTCCAAGAGACCAGGACGATGAGGATATAACTGTTTACATCTATGAGACGGCCGAGGCAGGTCAAAACTCTGACACTCTGCTCTACAGTGAGACGGTTAACGACTTCGACCAAGTAAGTTTTGACGATTGGGGGGATCTCGCCCCGGGAGAGGATTACACATGGTCAGTTGCGTTCGATGACACACATGAGAACTCTACATTTGAGTTTGATTTTCTACGTTTAACCTCGGAGAGTTACAGGGTTGAGAAAACTTTGGAATATGACTATACTACACTTTTACTTATGGAAGAAGAGAATACGGACTTCGTATTTAGTGTACAGAACAGGATAGATGCCACTCAAGAAAGTCTTAGAACCTATGTAGAAGGTCCGAACGCTAGATTCATGGACTCTGGTGAAGAAGTTAAGGAGTATGATATGGGTCCTGGTGAGGAAAGACAGTTCCATATAGAACTTGAGCCTGAGCAGACTGGTGATAAGGAATTAAAATTAGTAACCGAAGATCAGGTGACAGGAGTTAACACTACAGAGTCTGTTCCTGTCACGGTTAGAGAGTTTCCCGAAGCATATGATCCTTACAGAGTTCCAGGAATAAGTGTGCTACAAGTATTATTTTTAGCTCTTGCAGCTACCGGTCTTTATTCTGTACGACTCTGACTATATATCCTGCGACACGGTTTCTAAGCTTCTTTGAGTTGAACTCGCCCATATCTTTGAGTTCTTCTTTGTTTTCATCGAAGTCTTCGCCGAATCTTTCCTCATCAGCGTCTACAAGATCTTTTGCTAGTCGTTTAATGTATGTTGGTCTTACGCGTCCCATCAACCTAAGAGTCGAAGACAACATTCTTAAACTACGGGGTCGCTGAAAACTTTATACGGATGAGAAAGTACCGAGAGTTCCTTACTTCTGCATTTCCAGATGATATTGTAACGAAGGCAGTCCATTTATACAAAGTTGTGAAAATATTTACGTTCTTTTACATACTTTTGGCAGGTTTCTGGATAGCTTTTACTAGAAGTCTGATAGTAGGTATCTCTTTCATGTTCTTCAAGTTCGCGGCTTTTTGGCTTACCTCTATCTTTGTTGCTCCAGGAGGAAGACCAGCGGTATAAACGTTAAGAGCTGAAATGCAAGATATGGCAGATCCTTTATATCTCCCTGATAGAGAGTACCGGAAGAAGTTTGAATCCTCAGTAGTGAAAGTAGAGTCTGATGGAAGCTACATAGTACTTCAAGAGACTCTTTTCTATAAGGAGGGAGGAGGACAACCCTCAGACAAGGGAAAAATTTACTGGAAAAACAAAGAATCTGAAGTAGTCGACGTTCAGAGAGAGGATGGAGAGGTAAGACATTACATTAAGGGACAGCTGCCTAAGCCTGGAGAGAAAGTCAAAGGAGAGATAGAATGGGATAGACGTTACAAACATATGAGAATGCATACTGCGCAACACTTAATATCTTGGATCGTTCTGAACATGTACGGAGCCTCAACAGCCGGAAATCAGATACATGAGGACTACTCTCGTATCGATTTCAAACCTGTAGAGTTCTCAGAAAGAGATGTAGAGAAGATTGAGAAAGCTGCAAATTCGCTTATAAAGAAAGAGCTTGGAGTCCAGAAGAAGATGATGGACAGAGAACAACTCGAACAGCAAGTAAAGGACGGAAGAACGAAACTTGACATAATACCGGATCATATCGATCCTTTAAGGATAGTAGTTATAGGAGGCGAAGATATCTGTCCTTGTGGAGGCACGCATGTGGATAACCTTGAAGAGATCGGAGAAATCGAGATAACAGATCGGAAGAGTAAAGGCTCAGATACTGAAAGAATAAAGTTCGAGCTGGCCTAGTAAAGATAGCTGTCAGAGGTCTTTAATCTGTCTTCAATAAAGCTATCTTTGTACCATTCGTCTATATCTGTAGTGTTTGGTCTTTCTCCATATGCTTCAGTCCATTCCCAATAACAGTAACCATTATTGTTGAAGGTTATTTCCTCTTTTACTTTTTCTACAGGCAAAATTAGCTCTCCGATTAAGGCAGATTCAATTTCCGGACTTAGAGGCTCTAAAGGTACGCTGAAATCTTGTTCGAAATCTTTCTCAAAATCAGAACGAGGGTAATGGACTACAGTATGGAGTAGAGAATCTCTCTCAGCCAGTTTATTTATAGAGTTCTCTCTCATGTAGATTCCTCCTGGTCTGGAGTACCAGTTCCCAGTACCATCCTGGCCTTGGCTTACTAATACGGCAGCTCCTTTCGCCTGAACCTCTATATCTTCAAAGGCTCCGTCTTTGACTACGAGGTCTATACATCCATTGTTAACACGCTCCATGTTGTAGTTTTCCTCAAGATATCTCTCAACCATGTCACCTATACCTTCAGTATATCGGTCTAGATCTGGTCTACCCCACTCTTCCCTCTTATCTGCAGGCCTTTTCTCAAGAGGTCTGACAGAGTTTTTGGTTCTATTGTTCATGACAAAGTAGGGATGCCAAGGTCTATAGGATCCGCCGAGCTCAGAATATAGCTTGTTTATCGTCTCTGTCCCTGTCATTTCACTATCCTTTATCGATATAGGTATCTATTCTTCGTAGTACTCATCTCTCTTCCTCTGTTCCTTATCTTTCTGGCTGTCTGGCTTGTTCGCTCTTGGTCTGCCTGTCTCTGGGTCTTTCCGGAAGGTGACACCCACTTCTTTCAGGAAATCATTTACTGCTTCACCTATCTTCATTGGCTTGGTCGATTTCCCGTGTTCTCCGGACTCACCTTTGAATACTATCCCTCTATCTGCCATATAGTCAAGCATTAGCAGATCGTGGTCAATAATCATCAATGGTTTCTCTGTTTTTCTTGCATAGTTTTTCAACATCTTGCCAAGTTTTACACGTGATTCAACATCCAAGTATGCTGAAGGCTCATCCAAGAGATACAGGTCCGCGTCTTTAGCTAGACAGATCGCTATTCCTACTTTCTGTAGTTCTCCACCTGAAAGTTCGTTAAGGTTTTTCTCGTATAGTTTTTCTAGTTCCAAAGGTTTTGCTATACGGTTCTCAAACCTTTTGTTATCAAGGGAGGTATGCTGTGATACTACATTCGCTACAGTTGTGTTAGAGGACTCTAGGTACTGTGGTTTGTACGAGATTGATAGGTCTAGAGCTTCTCCATTGTCCGGGCTTATTGCTCCGGCCAACATCTTTGCGAAAACCGTTTTTCCTAGCCCGTTTTCTCCAAAGATTGCAAGAATCTCTTCTTCATGTATACTGCCGGGAGCAGTCTCAAGTTCGAACTCGTTTTCTCCAAAGTCTTTCCTCATCTCTGGGAACTCGGCAACAGTTTCTTTCCTCTCAACTTGTGATCTTTTGGAACGGTCAAACTTTATCTCGTCGGCTCTGAAACGGACGTTGTGGGTTGGAAGGTAGCCTTCTAAGTAACGGTTTACTCCTTCCTTACTTGACAGAGAGTCGGACACCATCCCGTAGCTGGCTTGATCTCCGTAGAAGATATGTATGTTGTCTGAGATCAGGTCCAGTGTAGCCAGATCGTGTTCTACAGCCATAACACTTTTCTTCTCTCCAAGCTTCCGAATTTCTCTACCGGTCTTAAGTCTCTGTTTAACGTCTAGGAAGGACGACGACTCGTCGAACATGTAGAGATCTGCGTCTTTAAGTATGGTCGAGGCTATTGCGACCCGCTGTAGTTCTCCGCCTGAGAGCTGTTCGAGCTTTCTATCCAGTAAATGAGCTATGTCAAGTTTTTCTGCAACTTCGTTGAGCTGTTCTTCATCGATATTTTCTAAAAGTTCTTGGACCTTACCGCTGTATACATCAGGTAGCTTTTCAACCTGTTGTGGCTTATAAGCCGATTTTACGTCTTCTTCAAGTTTCTCAAAATGTGTCTGTAGCCCTGTACCCCTGAACTCTTTAGTTACCTCTTCAAGTTTAGGAGGGTCTTCGTAATCTCCAAGGTTGGGTAGTATGTCGCCACTAAGTATCTTAAGTGAAACAGATTTTCCTATACCGTTTTTACCTATCATCCCTACTACTCGGCCACTGTCTGGCACAGGCAAGCCATAAAGTCTGAAACTGTTTTCGCCGAACTGATGGATTTTCTCCCCTTTTTCGTGAGGGAGCTGTATCATCTTTATAGCGTCATCGTAGGGATACTTGTTAATAGCCATCTTATGAGCTTCCATCACGTCTTCATCATCTATATGTAGCTCTCCTTCCTCTGTGAGGTAGAAACCTCCTTCTTTCCCCGCTCTATTTAAAGGATCAAAGTTGATTACGGTCTCTCTAGCTAAATCAGGCTCTATCTGTTCCTGATCGACTACTACAATAAATTTTTTCGAGTTTTTGTCAGTAGACATATTTAGAGGACGTGTAAGAAAGATTAATTAAACCATTTGAAGGATTTGGTTGGTAAGAAAGTTATAATGAAATAAAGGAAAGAAGGTTTTTACTCAAAGGCGAGCTGGTATTTCTCTCCTGTTACTTCGTCGATGATCTCTTCGAACTCTCCGACGGATAGGTTGATTTTTCCTTCGTAGTCGTCGTCTACAACGATCTTCTTACTCTGTCCTTCAGGTGAGAATACTGTGTTGACGGACTCTACTTCTGCCGGTGAGAGAAGTCCTTTAATGGTCTCTATATCTTCTGGAGCCTTCTCTACCACTCTTATTGATTTATCGACCTGGTCTGCTATCTTCTTGACAATCTCTCCACTTCTGCCGACTACTTTAGCGCCGTCACCTTCCTCTGTAATGATTACGATGACGTTATCCATGTCGAAGATTTTAAGAATTTCTGAGTCTCTGAGAGATGCGTGTTCTTTGCTCAGATCTTGGAGTATACGAGATACCTCTACATCTGTCTCTGTTATCTCGCCATTTTCCAGTTTATCCTCGCACCCGCTACAGAGCACATCACTCTTTAGACATACATTACATATTGGAGCCTTCATACAACAGTTTGGCACTGTCAAGAATTAAATAGTTGAGGAGAGAGATCTTCCTTTCTCCAAGCTTTGCTCAAAGTCTACTTCTAACCTGTTGTAGCTAAAAATCTGTCTTTCTGTAAGTCATGCTCACAATGTCGTACAATGATGCGGCAGTTAACGCTGCCAACCCGTAGAAAAGGAAATAGACGTTTACAGAATAAAGTATAAACCCTATAGAGAGCATAACTAGTCGAGCCTCATGACCTATAACCGGTTGAACCGTCTCTCTCAACTCCTTAATGAAGCCGTTTCTAACAGTGTAAGTCATGAGAACTGCTGCTATAGATAAGGCTTTGAGGTAAGGAGGTATTATAGGTGAGAGAACTGCTCCAAAAATAAGGATTGATTCATAGAATGGAGGTAGTAAAACAAGCATTATACGCGTGTTTGATGTTTTACCAGTCTTCCTAGATTCTTTGAAACATAGACGGGATGAAAAGAGGACTCCGATAACAAGAAGCCCGCTCAGAGCCGAAGTATGTCTGCCAGGATGGTTTAACATCAGAGCTGAAAATATAGATAAAACCAGTGTCAAAACAGCATAGAGATGTAATCGGTTGTAATTCACGTGTTCAATTCTTTAGAACCAAAGTTTTACCGTTTTCGGTGCAGAGAAAAATAAAAAGAAAATACAGACCTCCGTTAAGGGGGGGAGGGGAGTGTTCTTTGAAGACCGACGGGGTTTAATGTTTTCCATCGGCCTCCAAGGGGACGGAGGTCTGAGGGGTATTAAAGGGGGAAATATAAATTGTGAATATTATTTCATAACCTCGAGACCGAGATCGTTTACGTCGCTTACCTCGGCTTCTTGTTCTTCTTCAACTTCTCCAAGCACGTAAGGAGATTTTACGCCGGTTATAATCGATATTACCTGAAGTTTGCCTTCCAGTTCTTCTCTAACTCTTGCGCCCCAGATTACTTGTGCTTGAGGGTCAAGGTTGTTTTGAACTGTTTGGCCTACTGCGTTGATTTCATTCAGTGTTAGGTCTTGTCCGCCCGCTACGTGTAGGAGGGCTCCGTTTGCACCGTCGAACTCTACGTCGAGCAGAGGGTTTGATAGTGCTTCATGGATTGCTTCTTCTCCTTTGTTGTTTGTGTCGCTTTCTCCGTATCCTACTACTGCGACGCCTCCTTCGTTCATGATTGCTTTGACGTCTGCGTAATCTAGGTTGACCAGTGAAGGTTTGCTGATTGTTTCTGTTACTCCTTTGATCATGGTTGTGATCAGTTCATCTGCAACTCCGAATGCTTGGTCTAGCGGCATATCTCCAGCGATATCGAGTAGTTTGTCGTTTTCGATTACGATTGCTGTGTCTACGTGCTGTCTTAGTTTGTATAGCCCTTCTTCTGCTTTGCTCATTCTTGCGCCTTCTATTTCGAAAGGCATGGTTACTGTTCCGATTACGATACAGTCTTCTTTTTTAGCGATTTCTGCTAGAACTGGTGTAACTCCTGTTCCTGTTCCTCCTCCTAGTCCGCATGTCAGGAAGACCATGTCTGCGTCTTTGAACAGGTTTCTTAGCTCTGCACGGTTTTCTTCTGCTGCTCGTGCTCCTTTTTCTGGATGTCCTCCTGCGCCAAGTCCTTTTGTCAGGTCTCGTCCTACTAGGATTTTTCTGTCTGCTGAGGACATTTCTAGGTGCTGTTTATCTGTGTTGATTACAACTGTCTCTGCACCTTCTACATCTTTCTTTTGGATACGTGTGACTTGGTTGTTGCCTGCGCCTCCGGCACCGACTACCAAGATTTTAGCATCTTTTACGTCGTCCAGATTTTGAACGTCTTTTTCCGACTTCGTATTATTGATTATTGATTCCATTTGAACACCACGGCATCAGTATGCCTAACTTTTTTAAAGCGGCATATCTAATTCTACCTTAGAATAAGTCAAATTCAAGCCCAACTTGAATGCCCAAATGTGATTTCGGATTCAACGCCCAAATCGAATCCGGTTCGATCATACTCGCGCCCAAACGAGTGTTGATCAGTAGTCTCGAGTTCGTGGCCCAACACGAACACAAGATTAATGTTATATTCTAACCTTTAGTTGCCTAGTTTATAAAAGTTTGTCTTACTTCGTACAATCCAAGCTGTTCAATGTCTTTGAACAGTTACTGTTCATAACCGTTCATAGAACCCATATTTTTGCACTATGCTGTTTCCACTTATGGTTACAAAAAGCTTTATTACACCAAACATTCTTAGGATGGTAGAAAAGACTGAGGTAAAAAAGGTTTCGGAAAACGCACGTATCAACCTGTCTGAAGAAGAGACAGAAAAGTTCTCAAAAGAGTTTGAAACTATTCTTGAAGTATTCAATAAACTTGAAGAGATAGATACAGAGAACGTAGAGCCGGCATTCCATCCTATAGACGTAGAACCGGAGAAAAGAGAAGACAACGAAGAAGAAACTCTAACTGAAGAGGAAGTCTTCCAAAACACTGAAAATGAAGAAGAAGGATGGTTTAAAGGCCCTAGCGCATAAATACACGTTATGAAGATAGGAGTAATATCTGATACACACGACAATATTGAAGTAACTAAAAATGCTTTAGAACACTTCTCAGACAAAGAGGTGGACGTTGTCATCCACTGTGGAGACATGGTAGCTCCTTTTACAGCTGAACTTTTCGATAAAGACTTCGATTTCTATGCAGTGAAAGGAAACAACGACGGCGAATGGAGTCTAAGAGAAACTGTTGAAGAGTTCGGAACCTGGCTAGGGGATATAGGAGAACTTGAATTCGAGGGATACAGTATCGCGGTCTACCACGGAACAGAACAGGCAATAGTCGAATCACTGGTCTCTTCTGGAAAGTACGACTACGTTCTGAGAGGTCATACCCATACGAAAACTATACGTGAACAAGACGGCACAATCGAACTCAATCCTGGAGGTATAAAGCTCCCTGAGAGCTCAGAAGAGTTCCATATAGCTGTTCTAGATCTTGATACAGGCAATATAAGGCTTCACAAAGTCTGATCGGCACTAGTTTGAAGAGTTCTGATACTTCACAAAGAACCACGGGCTTTAACGGTAAGACTTATTTCAGTATATGGAGAAGAGTCTAAACAAGAGTATGGAAAAAAGAACAGTGCTTCAATGTCCCAAATGCGGAGGAAAGATGGAGTTTAAAGGTTACAGGCCGTTGTTTCCTGACTGTGAGAGATGCGGTTTAAGCCTCCATGTAGATGAATGTGATGAGCAGCAGTTTAAGACGCAATTAGATTAATTTTTAAGATTCGCTAGTGAAATCGACTCTATGGGTATAAAGCAGATAGTAGAAGAGAACAAAGAGTTTGAACATTCAAAGTTCTTGGATGAACTGAGATCAAAAGACTCTAAGCTAAACTTCATGAGGGAGACAGTCGAACCTGAAGAGAACAACGGTGATCTGAATGGAGTACCATTTGTCGTAAAAGACGCTATCTGCACAGAAAATGTTGTAACATCTGCAGGCTCAAAAATAATCGAAGACTACAAACCAGTTTTTGATGCAACAGTTGTCAAAAAACTGAAAAAGGAAGGAGCAACCTTCTACGGTAAAACAAATCAAGACGAATTTGGATTTGGAACATTCTCAACCAACTGCGCGTTCGAAACTCCAAAAAACCCTCACGACTCTGAAAGAGTTGTTGGAGGTAGCAGTGGAGGCGCAGGGGCAGTAGTAGCCGCAACAGATTACCCAATAATCTCGATAGGAGAGTCTACAGGAGGTTCGATAACAAATCCTGCAGCATACAACGGGGTTATAGGGATAACACCTACCTATGGAAGAGTATCACGTCAAGGACTAATAGACTATGGAAACTCGCTGGACAAGATAGGAGTACTCACGAAAACAGTTTATGGTGCAGCTAAAGGGCTGGAAGTAATATCTGGCCACGATAAAAACGATCAGACAACAGTGAAAGGCGCAGTGCCTGCGTTTTCAAACAATCTTGAAGAGAGAGAGGACCTGAAGATTGGTGTACCAAAACAGTATATAGAGTTAGAGGGTATGGAAGAAGGAGTAAGAAAAAATTTTGAAGAGTCACTAGAGTTCTTTAAAGATCAAGGCTTCACAGTTGAGGAAGTTGACGTGCCACTGCTTGATGCAGATTACTCTGTAGCAGCATACTATGTTATAGCAATGGCTGAAGCTTCAACTAACTTAGCAAGATTTTCAGGGATTCGTTACGGAATGGAGTTTGATACAGAGGAATACTCAGACTTCAATGAATACTTTTCAAAAGTTAGAACGGAAGGGTTTGGAGAAGAAGCTAAAAGAAGAATACTACTGGGAACATACACTAGACAGGCTGGTTACAGAGATCAGTATTATGTCAAAGCTGCGAAAGTTCGACGTAAGATAATCAACCAGCTAAAGGAAATATTCCAGGATTATGATGTACTAATATCTCCTTCAATGCCTAATATAGCACCAAAGATAGAGGAAGCAGAATCAATGAGTCCTGAAGAAGTGTACGCAATGGACACACTTACAGTAGGCCCGAACCTTGCCGGTATGCCTATGATATCAGTACCCAACGGAACCTCTGAAGGTATGCCAACCGGTTTACACGTAATAGGAGATCACTTCGAAGAACAAAAGATACTTGACGTTGCGTACACTTTTGAGAGAGGTGAGAAGAAGTGAGCGAGGAAACCGATGTAATGATAGGGCTGGAAACACATATACAGCTGGATACGGACACGAAACTGCTATGCGGCTGTCCAAACAAAGAAGCTGAAGAACCTAACAGTCACGTCTGTCCAACATGTCTAGGCCATCCGGGAAGCAAGCCAAGACTGAACAAAGCAGTACTGGACAAAGCAGTGAAAACCAGTCTAGCACTAGGCTGTGAAGTCAATAAAGATATCTTCTTCTCACGTAAGACATACTTCTACCCGGATATGTCTAAAAACTATCAGATAACACAGTATGAAATCCCTGTGGGAGAGAAAGGCGAGCTAGAAGTAAAAATAGAGGATGAGAAAAAACAAATCGGTATCACAAGACTTCATATAGAAGAAGATCCGGCAAAAATGAAACACGTTGGCGGAGACATAGGAAACTCTAAATACACACTTGTAGATTACAATAGGGCCGGTACTCCTTTACTAGAAATTGTTACCGAACCTGACTTTGAGTCGCCGGAAGAGGCAAGAGCATACCTTCAGCAGCTAGCACAGATATTTGAGTATCTTGGACTTTACAGCCCGGATTCAGACTACGCAATTAAAAGCGACGCCAATATCTCAATCGAGGGTGGAGAAAAAGTTGAAGTCAAAAACATTACAGGAACATCTGAGGTAGAGAAAGCGTTAAGCTACGAAATCTCACGTCAGAAACAGATGACACGTAGGGGCCGAGAAATCAGACAACATACGAGAAGCTACAACGCAGACATGGCTTCGACAAAGAAAATGAGAGACAAAGAAACCGAAGAAGACTACGGATACATCTTCGATCCGGATCTGACAAGACAGGAACTAGACAAAGAGTACCGGGAAAAAATTAAGTCTGATATTCCGGAACTCCCTCATGAGAAATTTGAACGTTTCCAAGATGAGTACGGCCTAACAGATAAACTTGTGGAGTCGCTTATAACTGAGCCTGAAATGGCTGAAGATTTTGAAGCTTTGGTTGGCAAACATGGACCAGAACTGCCGGCTTCATGGATGGCAGGAGAGTTAAAGAAAACACTTAACTATAATGAAACATCTTACTCTGAATCGGATATCCAGAGAGGCTGGCTCTCTGAACTTTTCAGGCTTTTAGAACAAGACGAAATATCAGATAGAAACGCAGAACAAGTTCTGAGAGAGATTGTCGACGATCCAAGAAGTACTGAGAAAATTGTTCAAGAAAAGGATTTATTGAAAGCTGAAGAGTCAGAGATAGACTCTATTGTAATAGAGGTTGTTGAACAAAACTCCGACGCTGTTGAAGACTACAGGTCAGGAGAAGAAGGAGCAATTAACTTCCTAGTAGGACAGGTTATGCAGAAAAGCCAAGGAAAAGCTGATCCTAAAACAGCACGTGAGAAAATAACTGAAGAGATAGAATGAAGGCTCACAAAGTCCTAGATCAGATTGGTATAGAGTACGAACTTGTAGAACAAGATAATCCTACAAAGGACTGTGATGCTGCAGCTAAAGAACGTGGAATTAAGACATGTCAGATTGTAAAAAGTCTTTTGGTCGAGAGAGACGGTGAAAAACTCCATCTCTGTATTCCTGGAGATAGGAAGCTGTCGGAGAAAAAATTTGGAGAGTACAGACTTCTACCTTCTGAGGAGTCGGAGAGGATTACAGGGTTTGAATCAGGTACTATACATCCACTTTCTTCAGATCTTAAACATTTTGTAGATGAAAGGGTTTTCGAAAACGATAAAGTCTCCTTTACTATAGGCGAGACACTTAGAGGATTGATAGTAAGCTCTAAGGGCTTCAAAAAGGCTTTACAAGACCAAGACTTCAAATCGGTTGTACAGGACATAGTTTCCGTTGAAGAGAGGGAGATTGAGCAGATTAAAGAGAAAGGGCTCTCTGAGGAAGAAGCAAGCTTTATTGTCAAGAACGGTTACAGAAAAAGGTTCCTAGAGTTAGAAAATATTTATACTGCTCAAGAGATATTTACGGTTACAAAGAAACTTCACAGAGATATACCGGATTTTTCTAGGGATCAGGCGTCCAAAATACTTGATAAAGCGGAGAATGAAACCCATATACAGAAACTTGTTGAACATCTATTTACCGACGGAGAACTTCCTGAAGAAAACAGTTTCTTGCTGGAAGAGACTGTAGAAAAAACAGTTGAGGAAAACCCTGAAGCTGTAAAAGACTACAGAGACGGCAACACATCCTCTCTAAACTATCTTATTGGACAGATAATGCAGAAAACTCAAGGACGCGCAGACGGTGAGAAAACCAGAAAACTACTTCTAAGTAGACTTGATAATAATGAATACTAAAGAGATCTACGAGAAAATAGAAGGGGAAGATGTTGGACAAAAAAGGTACTTGATGTCGAAGATAATTGACAAACTTCTAGAAGAGAAATATCCTCAGATAACTGTCGAAAAAAGGCTGGATAGACTTAAACAGGATGAAGGATATCTTTACAAGCTTGTCCAAGATTTCTTCTTATCTTCAAGTACTATAGAGAAGGAGAGAAAACTAGAGAAGATAAGAGAACATACAGATTTATTTTAGTTAGCTTAGGCCTGGTTGCCGCTGGAATCAATCAGCTTAAACCCGACTTCAAAGCCTTTACTGTCAGAGTGTACTCTCAAAGGTATTATGTTCTCAAAAGGCTGAAAGACCTTCCAGCCATCTCCCTCCATAGAAATGTTTTCTCCATCTTCTAATGAGTCCGCAAGATCTCTCAGAAATTCCGCGGCATCTTCTCTTTCAAGCCGGAACTCTTTTTCGAAGTCCTCGCTGCTCATTTTTATGCGAACATCTCGTTTGGATGGATACCTTCCTCTGCAAGGAAATCTTTCTGTTTTCCAATATTTCCTTCCTCAAGGTCTTTGATGGCTTCTTGGAAGTCTTTCATTCCTACTTTGGCCTTTGATATATCCTCTGATGCATCTAGAGCTGTTATAGCGGCTTGTTTAACTATCTGTTTGATGTCACGTCCTGTAAACTCCTTTCTAAGTTCGTCGGCCAGGAGGTCATGGTCAACGTTGTCATCTAGGTCAAGTTTACGGGTATGTACCTGGAGTATTTCTTTCTTGGATTCTTGGTCAGGTACAGGAACCTCTATAGCTGAACAGCGGTTCAGCAGTGCTGGGTCCATTACATCTGGTTTGTTTGTTGCGAACACAGATATTACGTTAGAGTTCTCTGAGTCGAGTCCGTCGAGTTCGGAAAGTAGTTGACTCATAGTTCTTTCTACCTCTTCTCCTCCGTGTCTTCTGTCGTCAAGTCTCTTCTTTGCTATTGCATCTATTTCATCTATAAATATTATTGATGGCTTATCGCTTGCACGTGCTTGTTCGTATAGCCTCTTTACTTTTTTCGCGCCTTCGCCTATAAATTTCTCAACAAGCTGTGGTCCGTTGATCATGAACATGTCGGCTTCGTATTCTTTACTCAGTGCCTTTACTAGATGAGTCTTACCTGTTCCTGGTCTACCTACGAGTAACATTGATTTGTCTAGGTCCATACCCCATTCCTGTATCTTCTGTTGCTTCTCAGGATCTAGCTGTGCGCCTACATTAGATTTCAGTGATCTAATCACGTGGTCTAGTCCTCCCACATCTTGGAATGTTACATCTGTCCTGATGGAGTCGAACTCTCCGTCTTTTCCTTTTTCAACTATATCTGTTATCTTGAAGCTGTTAGGATCCAAAGCTACTTCTGTTCCGGGGGTCAGGTCTTCCGGGCTGTAGCCGTTTGGCACCTCGACTCCGTAACGTCCTTTCATGTTTCCGGATGCTTCTACCCAGATTCTCTCTCCGTCGTACTCGGATACGATTACTCCTCTCAGTACAGGTGTTTTCAGGTTGGTTCCATGAGGATTAGAGTCTGTCTGTGCTTTCTGTTTCTGAAAGTACTGTGGGAACTGAATCTTCTGCTCCTTCTCTTGTTGCTTGGTTTTCTGTTTTTTCTCTGACTTCTCCGTATCCTTGTTTTCATCAACCATGTACTCCACCTTTTCAACTAACCTTTTTAACGGGTTACTGAATCGGAAAGATATCTTTCTTATCCGTTTCACCCAGTTTTTCATTATATTTGAGTGACTGTTTCAGCTTTATAAAACAAATCTTGACATCGGATATAATGCTAATCTAAACATATTTTTTATACCAATCATAGATATCCGTTAAAATAATGGATATAGAGGAAGAAACAGAAAGAGCAATAGAAGTAATGCATGATGAAGTATCTAGATATATTATCAATAGCTTAGAACCGGATAGAAAGCCGGTAAAGAGTATATCTGAAAATATAAGTAAAGAGGTCGAGGTCTCCAAGTCTACAGTTTATAGACGTATGAACTATCTGGAGGAAGAAAACGTCGTAGAGGAGGTCAGTCTGGTAGGTGATGTAAACAAAAACTACTATCAGCTAACAGACTACGGCGAAAGTATACACAGAACTCTTGAGCTTATATCTAGCATCCTAGAATCCGATGAATATGGGCCTTTAAAAGATCTAGAGAACGAGCCCGCAGGGATTTGAACCCTGGGCCTTTCGGTCCGAAGCCGAACGCTCTGTCCGGGCTGAGCTACGGGCTCCTGTTAACGTGTTTCAGATAGAAGTCTTATAACTGTTGATTTCCTACATCCACAAGATAAAGTCAACAAGTCTGTACCAGATATTTCTCAGGACGGCGAGAAATCCTTTCTGCTCAGTACTAGTTTGCCCCATTGAGGTGAAGTTGCCTTCCAGAGATTCGTATACATCAATCTTTCCTGAACCTTGGTAGTTCTCCGGATAATCAAGATCATGTGAGGTACCCATTATTTTCTTCTTTACTTCTCCCGGCTCTTTGTCTGTCTCTGACAGTATAACTGCTGCCTGTCCGGAGACGTGAGGAGCAGCCATGGAGGTGCCTGAAGAATATCTCCATCTGTTTTCAGGCCATGTTGACACTATATCGGATCCTGGAGCCACAACATCGGGTTTGACTCTGTTGTCATACGTAGGGCCTCTACTGCTGTAGGGAGCCATTTTATCTTCTTTATCTACAGACCCTACCGTAAGCGTATTTGAGGCGCATCCTGGCGCAGTAATTGTTGAATTATCTGGCCCACTGTTCCCTGCAGCGGTAACTGTTAATGTCCCTGAGTTTGTTGCTTTATTTGTTGCTCTAGAAAGCATGTCTCTCCCGTTACATCTCTCTACCTCGGCACCGATACTAATTGAAGCGATATCTACCTCTTCCTCTACTACCCATTCCAAGCCCTGTATAATCTGTGATGAGGAGCCTCTACCGGTTTCATTGAGAACCTTTGCATCGTAAAGATCTATTTTGGGGGAAATGCCGGTGTAGGTAGGATGTTGCGAACCTATAATTCCGGCTACATGTGTTCCATGGCCGTTCAGATCTCCTGTGCCTTCTTCGGTAAAGTTTTCAGCCTTGTAGATGTCCAAGTAATCGTGGTCGTAAATCCCTGTATCAAGAACAGCTACAGAGCTGTTTGATCCCATGTATCCATTGTTGTGTAGGTCGGGCATCCGGAAACTTTCACCTGTGTCTGAGACTAGAGTCTCTACAGGATAGTCTGGTTCTATACGTTCTACAGGCTGTCTTGAACTTAAGTTTTCTATCTCAGAACTGGTAAGATTCATCTTGGCTCCTTCAATAAGACCGAATTCATGTTCGATCGAGTATCGGTCATCTATACCTTCAACCGTACTGTCGTCTATATCTCCTTCAAACGTAACAAGTACTTCGGTATATTCTTCTTGCTTCATCTGGTCTTCAAGTTGCTGTGTAACAGAAGATGCTGCGAGAGCTGAGAAAACAACTAAAATCAGAGTTAAGAACAAATAACGGGACATAAAGATGTATTTAGGGAACAGGAATTTTTAACTCTTTCTTCCTTCTAAATAACCGTTAAACCGTTCAGATAGCCGTGGTCGTACAGATAATGTGTGCCATCGCAGGTAGGAAGGTCTTGGATTATCTCTTTCCTGTTGAACCATCTAACCTCGTCTGCATCCTTGCCTATCCTTAACATTTCTCTTTCGGTCTCTATCTTGAAAAAAATCCATTTATGTTCTTCACAGCTTCTCCAACAACGACTAGCTAAGACTACTTCCCCAAACTGTTTTGGTTTGTCAACTTCTAAGCCCGTCTGGCGTTCGACCATCTCTTTAACCGCACTGTCTAGGTTTTCATCTTTCTTTAGGTGTCTGAACGGTAGAGAGTATAGATAAGGAAATTTTTTTCTCTTAACCATTACTATCTCTTCTCCAGTGTATATAACAGAGGCTATCTTTACAGGAACTCTCTTAGAATTAAACTTGACAGTTTCAAGGTCCTCCTTATCTCTCTTCACTGTTGGTCTTTCATGTCCGTTAGAGCACTGGAAGAGAATACGGCCGGTTCTTTCCACCTCTACCACTTTACTGCTGTCACATATGCTGCATCTCATATCTACAGTTTTGAAATCTGTCTGTTCTAATTAGAAGATTGTTGCAGATAAAAAACAGTTTTTTATCCGTATTATTGTTATTGATGTTTATAGGAAGTCTTTTTACAAACCTAAAAGAAATTGGAATCATGGAGTTGAAGACGGCATACTTCTCAATGGAGATAGCATTAGAGAATGATATCAAGACCTATAGCGGCGGATTAGGCGTCCTGGCAGGAGACACCTTACGGAGTGCTGCAGATTTGGACTATCCAATTTTAGGAGTCACTCTTCTATACCGAAACGGTTTCATAAAGCAGGTTTTAGAGGACGGCGAACAGAAAGAGGAGCCAGATAAATGGGACATCGACCGATTACAGCATTTAGACGTATACACCAGTATTGAAATCTTCGGTAGAACCGTCGACATTACTGCTTATCAGTACACTATTCAAGGCGAAAATGGGGAAGTACCGGTTATACTACTAGATACAGATCTTGATTCAAACGAAGATTACGACAGATCTCTTACGGAGAGACTATATCTTGGAGACGATGAGTACAGACTTGCCCAAGAAGCGGTGTTAGGTATAGGAGGGTTCAGAATACTTGAAGAACTGGGATACAGACCTAAGCACTACCATATGAACGAAGGACACTCATGTCTTTTAACAACAGAGTTGTTTGGAAGAGAAGACATACAGGAGAAATGTATCTTTACAACCCACACGCCTGTAAAGGCAGGTCACGACGTTTTTGATAAAGATACTGTCCGGAAAGTCTTGACAACAACTTCAAAGAAGCTAGAGGAAAGAGGGTTTGAAAGTCTAAACACAACAGAACTAGCTTTAGAGTATAGCGGCTTCGTAAATGCAGTGTCTGAGAAACATGAAAACGTGTCAAGCCAGATGTTTCCGGATTATGACTTTGATTCAGTTACAAATGGCGTTCACAGTACAACTTGGACGAACCCTTACTTAAGAGAGGTTCTTGACTCAGAGATAGGTGCTTGGAGATGTCAGCCAGGTATGCTGTCGAGAGCATTTAAGATAGATGATAGAAAGCTCTGGAACGCAAAAATGGAGGCTAAAAAGGAATTAATAGACTATATCAGGGAAGAGACAGGAGAAGAATTTGAGCAAGATGTTTTCACTATCGGTTTTGCAAGACGTGCCACAGGTTACAAACGCCCTACACTTCTATTCAAGGATATTGAAAGGCTGGAAAGTCTTGGAGAGTTACAGATAGTATACGCAGGAAAAGCGCATCCGGATGACACACAAGGCAAACATTTCATAAAGAAGATAAACAGATACGCAGATATACTTGAAAACGTCAAGCTAGTCTTCTTAGAAGACTATGACATGAATGTTACCAAGAAAATGGTTTCTGGAACAGACTTGTGGTTAAATACTCCTTTAAGAGGCAAAGAAGCATCAGGCACCTCCGGCATGAAAGCCGCTCTAAACGGTGTTCCCCAGCTTTCGGTTCTTGACGGATGGTGGATCGAAGGACATATAGAGGACGTCACGGGGTGGAGCATAGGAGAGAATTATGTTGAAGGCGAGAACCAAGACGAAATAGACAGCGCCTCAATCTATCAAAAACTTGAACATGCCCAGTCGTTGTATTTTGATGATAGAAAAAAATGGATAGAGATAATGAAGAGCTGTATAGCTATAAACGGTTCTTACTTTACCACGGATAGGATGTTTAAAGAGTATGTTACAAAAGCTTATCGTTAAATAAAGAATAAAAGAAAAAGGTTCGCCTGTGGGAGGAGAATATAGTTTAGGAAGTTTTCAAGATTCTATGCTTGCTTTGACAGGTAATTCGTTGTTTTTTGTACCTAAACGGTTCTTGAAATTTCTATCAGACGCTACCTTCTCCAAAAACTCGTCCAGCTCTTCATCAGTCATCTTGCAGATTGGAGACCACCTCGACAGGAAAATACTATGGTTGCCGGTTTAAAATCGTCATTACAGTCGAGAACAATAGAAAAAACCGTTTAAACATGTCTAAGAACGATTATATCGCCGACAAATTTCTATAAAATATCTATCTAGCTCTCTTCTTCATCTTCAACAAGAGCTTTAATCTGAAAAGTTTTCTGACATTGAGGATAACCTTCACAACCCCAAAAATAGCCGTAACGCCCCTCTTTAAGCTTCATTGGCATCCCGCATTCCGGACAACCAACCTCTTTAGGCTTCTTGTCCTTGTGTTTCCTACATACTGGCTGTCCCTTAGAGTTTTTCTTTGTAGCATTCCTACCACAAAAAACACAGGGAGTCATAACGGTTTCAGAGGTCATACTCTTCCTTGAGAGGGCTAGAAATATAACGGTAAGTTATGTTTGTTAAAAAGGGCTTCAAGTCAAAACTTTGTAAGAGCGGTAAAAGCGAAAATAGTCTATAATAGTTCTGTGAGGAACAGTTTACGTATTAAGCTTTGGAGATGTGTTATAGAAATAAATGAAAGGAACCGCAGCAGAAAAAGTTATCGGAAACGAGTACAGTATTGCCACACATTCCTTTAATCTAACAGGTCTACTAGAGGTGGAAAAGAACAATATATTCGACTACACCTTACAGTCTAGGGTTTCCGAAGAATTTCTGAACTCAAAGTCGTCAGCAAGCTCTCTAGCTTCTATAGTCAGGGCTTTAGACGATTCAAGAAGTGAAGACTATCAACACCGTTACGGTACCACATTGTGGACAGGCACAGTTGATACAGATAATAGAGAACTATGCATTGCGGCTGAATACTCAGTTAGCTCTTCCAGAGAAGATCTGCCTGAAAGATACAGATTCCAAAGAGATCTGAAGTACGGTGAAGACCCATACGATATTCTCGAAGAGCCTCTACAATTTAAAATTGAAGGAGAGCCAGATCTAGCGCCTAGAACAGTAAAAGAAACGCTTTAAACGAACTATTCTGATTTCTGGGATTTAACATACTCTGAAGCATTTAGAGCTGCCTGACAGCCTTGTCCGGCGGACACGACTAGTTGTTGAGCGCCTTTATTTGTTACATCTCCTGCAGCGTACAGACCGGTTGTAGATGTCTCTCTATTCTCATCTACTTTGATGTATCCGGAGTCGTTGGTTTCAACAAGATTTGTGATATCCGAGTTGGGTACCGTTCCAATTTCTATGAAAGCTCCTTCAACTTCTAAATCTCTAATCTCTCCTTTGTGATTGATCTTTACTCCTTCCAAGAGATTGTCTCCATAAAACTCTTTAACAGTTGCTTCTCTCACTACTTCTACGTTTTCTGCCTCTAGAACTTCGTTTATTGTGATTTCTTCTCCTTTTAGTTTTCCTGACCTACTTAGAACGTATACTTTTTCCGCTATATCTGAAAGATATACAGCGGCTTCAGTACCGGCATATCCACCTCCTACGACAGCTACTTCTCTTCCTTGGTACAAAGGCCCGTCACATACAGCGCAGTAAGCTACACCTTTATTCGAGAACTGTTCCTCGCCTTCAACACCTAACTTTCTGCGTGAGCCTCCTGTAGCTATTACTACGGAGTAGCTTTTGAAGACAGAGCCATCCTCAAGTTCGGTCTCGAAGACACCGTCCTCCTTTCTTATATCGACAGCTTTCTGTCCTACCTCTTCATCAACATCGTATTCGCGCATATGTTCAAGATATCTCTCCGCTAGCTCCGGCCCTGAAACGGATTTGATACCAAGATAGTTCTCTACGACATCAGTATTGTTTATCTGTCCACCGTACTCATCAGCGATAACGAGCACGTCCATACCGCTTCTTACAGCATATATCGCAGCACTCTGTGCTGCACAAGCACCTCCAATAACTATTAGATCCTGAATCCCAGAACTCATATACTAAGGAACATAGAACATTGGTATTCAAAAATCCAACTCACCGGGTAAGTTTAAAACAGTAAACACACTCAACAAGATATACGTAGAAGCGGCATTGGTCCAGTGGCACGACGTCACGTTGCCAACGTGGAGACCCGGGTTCAAATCCCGGATGCCGCAAAATCCGCCGACTCTAAGGTAAAACTTATTTTACGAACAGTGAGAGATTATTTTCACAGAGCGGCAGACTGTGTTATGAAGGAACGTTTTTTTGGATTGGTCGAAAAAGAACTTGGAGATGAACTTATTGCTGTAGAAGAAATTGATGAAGGCCTCAATACAGTGTACAGGCTGGAATCTGAAGATAAAGAGTATATCGTTAAGGTCCACACTAACGAACAGAACGAAATAACATGGTTTAAAGCCGAGCCCAGAATATATGAACTGATTTCTGATAACGAAGACGTCCCTTCCCCCGAAATCATCTTTAAGGATTTCTCTGAAGAGAGGTACGAAGACTCTTTTTACGTAATGGAAAGATTGCCTGGACGAAACCCTGATAAGATAAAACATGATCTTTCTAAGAAAGAACTTCTTAATATTGTCCGCAGATACGGTCAGATACTAGGTAAGATCCATAATATAACCTCTTTCGACAACTACGGAATGCTTTCTGGTGAAGGCGACAGCCTTCAAACTATCAACGATGCTGAGAAATGGACTTGGTCTCTTAAAGGAACAATTGATGCATGGGCAGATATTGTGAAAGATAAGTGGGATGAACCGGTGAAGATAGATACTCCTGAGACAGAGATAAGGGAAAGACTGCCTGAAGAACCAGATTCTGTACTTATACACTCTGATAACCGTTTAGACAATCTGCTTGTTGATGAAGAAACTATCACGGGTTTTCTAGACTGGAGTCATCCAAGGACCGGTCATAACGAATATGACTTGGTAAGAGCAGAGTATCTATTGATAGACTGGGATTTAGATTTCAAAGATGATCAGTTAAAAGAAGTATTGAGAGAAAGGCTTTACCAGGGTTACAAAGAATTCAACTCGCTCAAAGAAGATTTTGATGATAGAAGAGAGGTCTATAGATTCGCTACTACGGCTTGGCTTGCAGCAGGATTCGCTAATTGGGGATCAAAACTTAATGAAAAAGAACACAGAGAAATGAGAGAAGAGATAATAAAGAGAATTAGAGAAGAGTCTCTGTAAACCGGTTAGTCGCACAGGCTGATATCTGTTTAAGTCCTCATTGTTAATATCCAGTTATGGAGACAGCGGTTTTTGGTGGAGGATGTTTCTGGTGTACTGAAGCAGTTTTCCAAAGGGTTGAAGGTGTTGAGAAGGTTGTATCAGGTTATGCCGGAGGGGATACTGATAACCCGAGCTATGACGAGGTGAAGAAAGGACTTACAGGTCATGCTGAAGTAGTCCAGATAAGTTTTGATCCGGAAAAAGTTAGCTACTCTAAACTTCTGGATATCTTCTTCGATATCCATGATCCTACACAGCTTAACAGACAGGGTCCTGATACAGGCAGTCAGTACAGATCAATTATCTTGTATCGTAACGAACAACAGAAGTGTCAGGCTGAAAAGGCTGTCGAGAGGGTGGAAAAGGATATCCAGAAAACTGTGGTTACAGAGGTTGAAGCTCTTAAAGATTTCTACTCTGCTGAGGAGTATCATCAAGACTTCTACAGTAAGAATCCGGAACATCCTTACTGTAGAATTAATATTGAGCCCAAGCTTGAGAAGTAGGGTTTCAGAAAGGTTCCTGTTTGTAAGGTTATAAAGAAATTCTGTTACAAGTTTCGGATATGAAGCTTGAAGAGGTCGCAAGAAAGTATGCTTTAAAGAACGCTGTGGAGTACGGCGGTGAATCAAACCCGGGAGCAGTTATAGGTAAGGTGATAAACGAGACAGGGGAAGCGCCTGACAAGGTAGGTAAAATCGCTGGAAAAATCTGCGGCGAAGTGAATCAGCTTTCATTAGAGGATCAGGAAGAAGAGCTTGAAAACTACGAGTTTGAGGAAGAAGAACATGAACACGACCCTTTACCGGATCTAAAGAATGCGGAGGATGGTGAAGTTGTTGTACGTTTTGCACCGAATCCGAACGGACCGCCACATATAGGTTCAGCAAGAGGAATGTTCGTTAACGGAGAACTGAAGAATAAGTATGACGGTAAACTGGTTTTACGTTTCGATGACACTGATCCAAGGAACAAACGGCCTCTACCTGAAGCATATGATATGTATCAGGAGGATTATGAATGGATGGGCTACGAGGTTGATGAGGTTGTACGTAGCTCAGAACAGTTCGACAAGTATATCGAACATGCTGAACAGCTGATTGAAATAGGTAAAGCCTATGTCTCCAAGACCTCTCCTGAAGAGATGCAGAAGCACAGAAAAGAAGGAACAGCGTCAGAATACAGGAAACAGAGTCCTGAGGAGAACATGGAACTCTGGGAACAGATGAAGAATGGAGGAATAGAAGAAGGAGAGGCAGTACTGAAAATTAAGACAGATCTTGACCATAAGAATCCGGCTGTAAGAGACTTTGTAGCATTCCGTATAATAGAGAATCCTGATCATCCGATAACAGGAGACAAGTACCGTGTATGGCCATTACTTGACTTCGCAGGGGCTATAGAGGACCATTATACAGAGACTACGCATATTGTAAGAGGAAAAGATCTACGTGCCTCTACTAAAAGACAGAAATACATCTACAACTACCTAGACTGGGAGTATCCTGAGGTACGTTACTGGGGAACCATTAAAGTATCAGGCTTTGACGCTCCTATGAGCACTTCAACTCTGGGCGAGATGATTGATAACGGCGAACTTAACGGCTGGGACGACCCACGCGTCGGAACGGTTAGAGCGTTGAGACGTAGAGGTTTTCAGCCAGACGCCTTGAAAGAGTTCTTCCTGGAGATGGGTGTTACCGAAAACACTGTTGAGGCAAGTCTTGAAACACTGGAATCATACAACCGGGATATAGTCGAGGATTCTGACCGCTACTTCTACGTAAGAGATCCTGTGAAACTTGAGATAGGGAATATCCCAGAAGATCTTGAGCCAGAGATTGATAGACATCCTGATTATCCTGAAAGAGGTGTGAGGAAACCTGGTCTAAAACGTGAAGACGGTAAAACAGTTGTGTACGTTGAATCGGATGACCTAGAAGACGGTTTCATGAGACTGAAAGGTTTATGCAACGTCAAGGTAGAGGATGGAGAAGCAACGTATATTGAGGGAGATCACAAAGTAGCTATCGAAAAGGACGCGGATATAGTTCACTGGGTGTCAGAACATGACGAAGCCAGAGTCTTGATGCCTGATGGGAAGGAGTACGAAGGTTATGTTGAGCCTTTCGATGTGGAAGAAGGCGATATTGTCCAGTTTGAGCGTTTCGGTTTCACACGGTGTGAATCTGGAGACTTGTTTGTCTATACACATGAGTAACTTAGAGGGTGGTGACCTCTACTTTGTCACCGTCTTCTAAACCCAGTTTCTCTCTTAACTTTATAGGCGCTATAATCTCTACTACGTTGTCTTCATAGTCTGTAACATCTATATCTATGTAGTATGCGTTAAAGCCTTCTATTTTTACAGGGTATAGGTCTAGTCCGCTGTAGCCGGTATTGTTCTTTCTAAATCCAGGAATTCTTGCTTTTTCAGTTGTTTCTGCAAGTTTCTGAGTCTTTTTATCGTCTACGTTGAGGTTCAGTGTTCCTGGGAACGGTCTGAAACCGGTTTTATCTTTAATTCTTTCTTGATACTCTTCCATGGAGAGATATTCCTTTGCAACCTCCATTCCCGAGAAAAGTCTCCCTTCTAGCCTCACTGTCATTCTATACTCAGAGTGAGAATTTTAATTATAGTGTTTTAATCACGGATCCTGTCCCTTGAAGTCGTCTATCTCGTAGTTTTCTCTCAACAGTTTTTCAACTTTCTCTAGCCGGTTCATGTCAACCTCTTTGGGCAGATAACGGTTTGGCGAACTAGACTCGGTTCTCACCTTTACAATATCTAGTTCATTTAAGATGCTTAGAGATGATCCTGCTGCCGGTATGCTCAAGGGAAAGTTTTCTGAGATCTTGTTGGCTGTAAAGGACATATTTTTCTTGACTGTATAATATCTTACAGCGGACTTCACCAGATAGAAATTGTTGGTGAATACTTTGAACTTTCTAGGATATACGTCCTTAAGCTTTACAGTATCCTGTTTCAGTTTCTCATCCATCTATACAACTTCATTTTACAACCTAACATAGATAAAGATCAGAGATGTTTGTTTTTGAGAAAAATCTGGTATAAAAATAAGAAGTAAAAAGATAAGTTCTGGTAGGTGTAGAGGTTTTTAGGCTGGTTCTTCTTTTTTCTTTGGTGTTTATTTTATTTTAGTTTTGTTCTCAACGGTTTTGCCGTTTTTTATGGAACTTTTTGTAGTTTTTTATGTTTCTTTGTTATTTTTCGAGGTATTGGATGGTTGTATCAGGGTTTTAATCTGATGTGAAGTGTTTCTCCTCTTTTTTGGAGGAGTTGAGAATTATTTTGTTTCGGTCAAGTCCTTGACGTCAAACCCGCTTAGTTGCGGGTTAAATCAGGGGATCCTGACCTACTCCTTCATTATCCTGCAATATTGTGCAGGATAAAGCTATATGAGTTATAGAAGTAGCTCACTTCGTCCTTAGACTTCTTGGACTGATTCGTAAATGCGCCGGGACGTGTGTGAGCCATTCGCATATACCTTACTTGTAGCGACGCATTTAAAAAAGTTTCTGAGAATGGTAAATAGTTTTTCTCTTATTAGTATCATGGCGATAAGCACCCTATATTGAGGAGATATTTCTAGAAACTGTTGCCAAACAAAGCGCTTTATATTAAAAGCTGGCCGCTTAACACGATACTCATGGTACAGTTTGAGACAATTGAGAGAGAACGTAAAGACTACGGAAACTTTCCTGGAGAGAAGTTTATCGAGGTAAGCAGAAACAAAGTAATCAAAGACAACGGTGATGAGAATACTTTCTTGCAGGTTGCGACAGGTTACTACAACAACGATGAAGAACCTCAGTACAAGAAACGTTTTACGGTCCCTACGGATGAGAAAGCAGTAGACCACGTAGTTGAAGAACTGCCAAAGATGTTTGAAAAAGAAGTCTCAGAGTAATCTGACTCTATACTGTTCCGTCATTTATTTTCTTTATTGGGTTCTACATCTTGCTAGGAATTTAACGAAAACCAGCCATGAGAGAGCTGCCAAAACAAAGCTGTATACAGAGAAAACATGGCTGGATATTTCCGAGTAAACTGTTGAAGTTATAAGAACTAATAGGCCAACAGCTGTAAGGTATTTTAGAAAAAATCTCTGATACCTAGTGTTCTCAGGTCGAGCATTAGTTATCAGATTCCCTCTTACTTTCAGATCTGAGTAAGGATGAAGCCATTTGACGCCTGACCTAGTACAGCTGTCCTGAACAAGGTGAAGAAATGCACCAAGTAAATATCCTGACAGGAATATACTCAGAAAGTGTATAGAGAAGAGATCAAAGAAGATTAGGAAAGGCGTAATATATATACCAGTAACCAGTGTTGAAGTAGATATACCGAGTATAGAATGCATAAAACCTCTATGTTTCATCTTTAAACTATTTTCTGAAAAAATAAGTGTGTTGAAGACTATTACTGAAGGTTTGTAGATACAGTACTTTGTTAAATAACCGAATAAAGGGAAAATCAATGCAAAAGTGTTTAAGGCTGATAGAGGACCGCTATTTCGGAACTCTTTAACCTCTGTATGGAATATAACGGCGTCACGACTATCAATATCTGGTATTAAAGATCCTATAATACATCCTGCTATTGAAATTAGTACAGCTTCTGGAAAAATACTAAATAAAGGTATTATTACCATTAGGAACGTTAAAGTAGAAAGTAGAAGGTGATGGCGCCCTAACATACTAAAGCTTGCCGTGGCGCTGGCTTATAAAATCGAGACGGTTTCTAAGCTGTAGCTTAACCATGTTTGAAACTGGTGAGAAGGGACAAATTAATATTAACTAAGGAAAATTTTCTGAATATGAGACTAAACAACGCGGTAATCTTCATGGCTATTCTGGCTTTTTCAATAAACTCGGTAGCAGCTTCGGACATGTGCGAGGAAAGGATAACGGAGCTTGAGATGGATTTAGAACATAGTTTAGCTGAGGCAGAGTCCCAGGAAGAACAGGAGGAGATAACTGACGAGTACGAGATGATGATAAATCAAGTAGAGGAAGAATGCGGGGCACAGGATGATAGCTCTGATACTGTAGAGGAGGTTAGAGATGATATAGATCACGAAGATCATCAGGCTTCAACCTCTCTAAGCTTTGAAGAGAGAAAGGAGGAGGTTCTTGAGAGTCTGAATGAGTCCGGCGATTATCTGTATGAGGAGATGCATGAAGAATGTGGGGAGCTTGGAAGATCTCCTGAAGAGTATATGGAGAGGGTAGAAAATGCTGAGGATGAGCGCGAACTGGAAGAGGTAATGGGTCAGATGGATGAAGTAGGTCTAGCTGTACAGGACTGTATTAGACAGTTAGGAGATCATGAAGATTCTGACCAACCCTCTTTCGAAGAAGCCGTTGAAGATGATATTTCGGATCAAGACTCACCTAATCATGAAGAAGTAACTCCTGAAGACCTTGAAGATATTGAAAAATCCTTCACGGGCCTTAAAGAAGAGCTGGAGAGAAAGAATGAAAGGATTGAAGATCTAGAGCAAAGAGTCGAAGAGCTTGAAAATCAGTTGCAGGGAACTAGCCAAGAAACAGATGAACAACAAGAATCTATAGAAGACTCTCTAGAGAAACAGAGCTCCACGGGCACTGATGAAGAGGTAGATGATAGGAATCAAAGCAGTGAACAAGATGGCCTAGATGCTGAGCCTACAGAAAATAGGTCTCAGGCGGAAGGACTAGCTAGAAACCTTGCCAACAGGCTGTTTTAGAGGTCTTTACAAAATCTTATTTTCTTCTTTAATTCGCAGTATTAAAACTTAAAGTAAGATTTACCAAAAATAGAAACAGCTTTATAGAGGTTTCAACTTGAACTACCAGCTAAGAAATCTTTATCCAGATAATTTCTACATAAATGCTCTAGAAATCCTAGAGTCTGTCTCTCAGAAGGACTATCCTCCGCTTTATCACAGGATGTCTGTAAAGGCCGTGAGAGGTTTTTATGGTATCAACAGGCGCAATAGACCTAATCCTTACAGGCTGGTGTACCTAGAGCCCGGCTCTGTTTCGCTTGTACAAACAGGTGGTAGGGAGGATCACTATACCAGCAGAGGAAGGTTCAATAAGCATGAGCCCGGGCTTAGAGGAGGGAAATGGCACGAACAGACTATGCGTCTTGAAAATTCGCAGTTATATACAGGTCTAATACAGAGGTTTAAAGAGGGTTTAAACTGGGAGGACACAGCTCTTCACCCAGATAGATATGAAGCAACACATCGGAACCTACCTTCAAGATATGAGGAATATAGCTTAGAAGAATTTTTAGAACGTGGAGAGCATATTGATAGGTTATACCAGTCTATTAGAGACTATGGATACAGAAATTACGTTGAGAGAAGAGATAGTTTCTGGGACGAGCTTGCTATCAACATAGGTCCGGGAGGAGAGCTTATCCGGAATTCAAGCGGTTTGCACAGGCTGATAATCTCAAAGATGGTGGGTGTAGAAGAGATTCCTGTTAGAGTTCTCGTTGTTCATCCCAGATTTATTGAGAGTCGCCTCTAGTTGTCGATCAGTACAGATCTTAGCTTAAGTTTTCAGGAGGGTATTCCTCTGGTTTTAGGTCTCCGTTTTCTACGAGCTGGTATCTAGAGCAGTATTTTTTCAGCTTAGTGTTTTCACAAGTTGGGTTTCTGGCAGAACAGTTTCTCTTTCCATGCTCTATCATCAACATGTGGAAACTGTTTTTGATCTCGTGAGGTACAGCTTCGTTAAGCAGGCTGTGGGCTCTGGTATTTGATGTTGAGAACGGGATTAATCTTAATCTCTTAGCAATTCTTTCAACATGTGTATCAACCGGCATTACGTCTGCGTTAAAATGGAAGTTCAGAAGTACGCTTGCGGTTTTGGGTCCTATGCCTTTTATGTTCTCAAGCCATGCCTGGGCGTCTGAGTCGTCCATCTTTCCTAGGAAGTTGACTGAGTAGTCTCCTGTCTCTTCTCTTAGAGCTTTCAGGGTTCTCTGGATTCTCTTAGCTTTGGTCTGCGGTAGCCCGGCAGGATTAATCGATTTAGCTAGCTCATCTATATTGGCGTACTCTATTTCTTCATAGTCTTTGAAGTCGTTGAAGAGGTTTTCTGCGGCCCTTGCAGTATTGGTGTCTGCTACGTTCTGTGAAAGTATAGTTATCAAGAGCTGTCTCACACCGTCGCTGTCTCTATCCCATTTTTGCTCCCCGTAAATATCTAGTAGGTCGGAGTGTATAGCTCTTATCCGTGACTCAGATCTATCTATATCCATCAACAAAGTTATCGTTCAAAACACTAATATTACCTACCTAAAAGTGTTTTTAACTGTTAGTGGTAACAACTATGTTTATGCGGAGAGAAGGTTACCACGCCAGAGAATCACCACTGCTAGAGACGAACAACTACAGCATACCCCAGCTAGAAGAAGTTATTAGAGAAGACCTATCTGAAATAACTGAGCCAAATGAACTGCTACTAGACTGGATGACGGAGTACAGTTTCGAAGAATCGGTGAACGAGGAGAATCCATCTTGGTGGAAACCCTCTACAGCATCTATCAATGTTGAGGTAAAGGGAGATAGAACGCTAGAAGCATATGCAGAAGAAGTCCTAGAAGAACTTAGGACAGAAAGGTACAGAGTCACGGACGACAGCATAGACCCGATGACCGGAGACATGGTGCCTATAGAAGTAACAATAGGAGACCTGGAACAGAAAAACGGGCTGGTAACCTTGAAAGAAGACACCGGAGAAAGACAGACAGTTGGGATAGAGGGAGCTAGAGAAATACTTTCCGAGAAAACTCCCAAAAGAGAACACGGTCAAGACCAACCTTTAACCTCCACCCTCAAAGAAGATAGTTTCAGCTACGAGATAACCGCTGATCTAACATCAGGGTTCTTCGAAGTAGATGCGGTAATGGAAAATGGGAGTGAGCTAAGCTCAGTACTATTCATGCCTTATATAGACAGTGAAGAAGCATTGCTGTTTTCTATCGACTCCCAGTTCTCAAACGGTATAGACAGCTACAATGTAGACTGGCGGAAAGGAACAAACTATACAGGGAACAAGGCAGTAGACGCATTAACACAGGAGCTACCTTACTTTGCAGCGTTCGAACAGATACCGACTCAGGAGATACCTTCAGAGGCCATAGAATACAAACAAGAAAACCATTTAAGCCGCGGAACAAAAGACGTGATAATCCAAAACCGTGCCTGGAACTCACTGGACGGCTATGATCTATGTAAACAAGATAAGATACAGCAAAAAATCTACAGGATAGCTCTCGGCAAGTCAACACCCACAGAACAAAGTAAGAACAGTAATCTAACCCGTATAGGGAACGAGGGACATTTCATAAGGTATCGAGAGAACGAAGATAAAACTATTATACAAGAGATAGGCCACTACAAGGACGTATTCGACAACCACTCCAAAAGAAGAACTTAGTAAAAAACCTGGTCATTTCAGCTGGAAATAAGTAGGTTGGTGCTTAAAAACCGGTTTTAGGTTCGCACTCTGATTAAAACATATATTTTCTGACTTTTTCAAATTATTTTGATAGTTCTCAGCCCTACTAAGAAATTTTTAGCTTAATAGACCATATTTAGGCGCTGATTAAATAATAGCACAACTGTTAACTTTCAGTGAATAGCCCCTTTCTGAGTGAGGCTATTCGGGTTCAAAAGCTCACAAATACGTGGATGGCGACCCTGAGATCGTATCTGTAATAAGTATAAACAAATGTTTTAACTTATTTGTTGGTTATTCTAGACTGGATTAATAGCAGAAACCTCGGGTATGAATATTAAGGCATCAAAGTTTTCTCTCAGTCTCAGTTTGTCGTAGTGATCTTCAATAGTTTCAAGATGGAAATAAGTTCCTGCAGTATGGAGTCTGTGTTCTTGAGTTATCCATTTCTTCAGTCCTTCATTTGGTATGCTAGTAAAGTCTAGGAAGAACGGTTCTTCAATGTGATCTAGTTCTTGAGCTAAAGTATTCTCGTGTATTTTATCGAATGATTTCTCACCGTTCCATTCCGTCCTTGGTTCTTCCATATTTAGATATTTGAACGATCCTGTTCCGAAATCAAAACCAATAGAATAGTAATCTTCTCCATACCTTTGATCTAGGTAGTATCCGAGTGCTTTTGATTCAGGGTTTTCAGGTTTTCCTCCTTTCTTGATGTGAGCGTTATGCGCCCAGACAAAAGCGTTTTCTTCATCCTCGAAATCCATCATCCAAGAAATATTTTCCGCCATACATTGATCCCTAAAAGTCCAAGAATCCATATCAAATTCAGCATTCTCATTCATAGCCAAACAATACTTTCTACATTGACCAAGTATTTCGACTAACTGCTTCAGTAATCCATATTCCTGTTCAGAAATAGTTTCCAAATACTCATCCTGTTTCTGCTTGACTTGATTCTCCAAATCTGTGATAAAGTCTCTGAGTTCAGCTTCTTTTTCTTTATCTATTTCTGCAAACATCATTTTTCCTTCCTCTATAAACTTCAGAGCCTCATCATTTGCTTCAATAAAGTCGCTGTCAACTTCCTGCATTTTTTCTCGCAGCTTCTTGAAAGAAGCAACATCGTTCTGCATATCAAAGCCATAGAATTTGACTTTCTCATTATCTGAAACCTGCTTATTATATTCTCGAACCCATCCCACCAAGTTCAAAATTTCTTCTGTTCTGAATATAGGCGAGCTTATCGAACTCAGTGCTTCTTCAGCCGTTCCTTCTCCGTTAACAACATAGTTGTTGATTTCAAGCGTTTCTCCAAACGATGCTTCCCAAGCAAATATGCGGTAGTCTAACTCTTCAACAAGAAACCGAAAGAATCTGTGTCTAACCCTATGGAATTCTTTGCTGGAGTGTGTAGCTTCACCCATACCAATAATTTTCCTGTTCTCAAGTGTTTCCTTCGGCACTTGGAAGTCTTCAAAAGGATTTTCTGAAGAAATCTTAAGCGGAGTTGAATAAGATTCTAACTGATTTGATATATTCTCTTGAGAAGACATAAAACATAAATTTACATTTTCAGGCTTAAATCTCTGGAATTCTCGAAAGATGGTTGAATTGCCGAAGATATGTTCTCAGTCCTCTTTTGATGGTTACATCCCTAAACTGCCTACCTGTTGTTACCATAAAGTACTTAAACCTTTGTCTCTAAGTTTACACTATGTCAAATAATTACCTTACAGATGGCGGTCAACTTGAATACGATTCAGTCGAAGAAGGAATGAAGCAAGTCCTTAGTAAATACGGAGTTGAGGAAGATCACGCAGAAAATCTTGTAACCTTGACTTTTGGAACTCCTGCACTCACAAGAGACATCCCTGAGGGAAAAGAAGAAGTTATGGAAATATACAAAGAAAGTCTTGGGAATACAGAGTACGAACAAGATTTAGCGGAGGATGTAGATCCTGAACAAGTACAGACAGAATTAGACGAAGTAGTAAGGGAAGGACTAGACGGAGAAATCAGAGGGCCTGCCAGCGTATCAGATGAAATATTGGAATAATAGAGAGATTCTATAGGCTCTCCAGCTTTTTTCTTTATTTTTTGACAAACTTTCTTTCAGTAAGAGTGCCTCTACAGAGGAATTATATGAGAAATTTTAGCATGACCTGTATGACCTTCTAACTAAGCTATAATTCTTCTTAAGACATAAACTATGAATCACCGCGTCGTCTGTTAATAACTGTAGAAAGATAGCCGTTCAGTTCAAAAGCTCATATGAGCAATATCTGAATTGAATTCTGTCATTAGAACTTAATACTTTCAAATAATGAGGGAAGCCCCATTTTGAGTGTGGCTATTCAGGTTCAAAAGCCCACAGACTAGCGGATGGTGATCCTGAGGTCGTATTTATTGTAAGTATAGAAAAAATTAATATTTCTTAATCCAATATATTTGAGTAAATTTTTCTCTTTGTTGATATACTTATTATATTTAGGTCCTCTATATTAACTAATTACAGGAGGGCGTTAAAATGTCGCATCAAATCAAGCCACCAACGGAAGAATTAGAAGAAGCCAAAGAAATAGTAGATACAGCTCTATTGGAAGCAGAAGAAAAACTGCCGATGGAACAAGAAGTAGTTATAGAGCTGGGATGGACGGAAAGCGACTTCACAATCGAGGAAATGGACGGCTCAAGAGGATTCGCCAAATACCCGAACATTATCACTCTGGATTTCAATACTTCCGCAGAAAAATGGCGTGAATCGCTACAAGCTTCTGCCTTCCACGAGTATGCCCATACTTGGGATTATGAGCAGAGAGGTCAGCAGTGGGATACCAGATGGGAATACATTCTTGGAGAGGCATTAACACAGCATTTCGCTGAAGAGAACGCAGAATACGAATCACCTTGGAGAACCAAACATAGTAGAGAAGAAATAGCTCAACATTGGTCAAAAATCAGAGATGAAGAACTTGACCACGAATACCAAAATGACGGTGGAAACGATCCGCTATTTATCAACAAAGGAGACGGAGAATACCCTAACTGGCTCGGCTACACACTATCATACCAGATAGGAGAACAGCTACTTCAAGAATACAGCCTTGAAGACTTCCCAGAACTTGACAAAGAAGATGTGGTAGAGGCAGGGAACGAAATTTACACTGAATCTTGATTTTCAGATTTTTAGTGGTTCTGAGGCCGTGATTTCTGTAAGGAAGATTATTACATCGAAATTTTCTGACAATATCTCTTCAATAACTAATTTTGACAAGAAGAAAAAATATCGAGTTCAAAAGCTCATAAGAGCATATTTAGAGATAAAAACTCTGGAAAGCCCATAATGTTGAAGTAAATGTTCTAAGCCCCTTTTTGAGTGTGGTCATTTGGGTTCAAAAGCTCACAAATTTATGGATAGTGACCTGAGGTCTAGACACCTATTTGCTAATAAATGTTATAATCCTTGTCTAGTCTTCATTGTAACTTTCTGTTTAATATTGAACTTATTCTCATAGATAATAATGTTCTTAGAGGAAGTTCACAGATTTCTTTTACTTCTTCTAGTTCTTCTTCAGGGTTTTCTGATAACCAGCTATAACTAAATAGAATGACAAACTTCAACCTATCCGATAACTCTTCCAATTCGATTTCTCCGAAAAAGGCGATTGAACACTGCAGCTCGCCCAGACTTTTTTCGTTGATATGAACCTCAAAACTATCACTATCGAAGTACACATTCTTGGGGTTTGGAGGATAATTCATCCCATCTTTCAGGTTTTCTGTCAAAAAGAAGTTATTCTCGGAATAATTTCTACTAAATGATTCTTTTTGAACGGCTAAATCCCTGATATAGCTAGCTAATTCTTTATCAGTAAAGTTATCCTTTACTTTTTTGATGGGTATTGAATAAGCTCGCAGACTTTCGAAATCAGGCTGGTAAGATATGGACATTTCAAAATAATGTCGCATAGAGTCGGAATGCAATTCAAAGCCTTTTTCTTGGAAAAAATTATTTAGTTCCTGAATAACTTTAGAGTTTGCTATATAGAAATAATCCGATTCTTGATAGTAATCAGACTTGTTACGGGCAGTATCTGGCTGAGAGTATTTTCCCTCAGTTTCGTGAAATTCAAAATCAGTGTCTTCATATTCTTCAAATAACTGGTCAAGATTCTCAGATTTTTCATAGCTAAAATCGAGATCATCAACATAGGAGATCCCTACCCAGTCTTGAATTAAATCAGGTATAACTTTGATGTCATACTTCTGATAGTAGTAATCTTTTAGGAAAGAATAACTGGGACTAGATACAATTTCTAGCTCGTCAACTTTATCCTCCTTAATCTCCAAAAGTTTTACTAGATTGCCGTGTTCAGTACTTCTCAGGATAGCTAATCTGTCAACTAGATCGCTTAATCTCAGTAACTTCTTGTACCTGATAGGCTTTTCATAAAATTTCCATTTCTTCTTAGTATGAACTGTTTGATCATCAACTACTGTTAAATCAGATTTATCTTCTACAAGCCCTAGATCACCCATCCTTTCCATAGTTTTCTCAGGCTCTTCAGTTTCCATTACTGTAGATTCCCACGACCATCCCATAGAAAAATCAGTTTTACCGCAGAATTATTACTTTAACTGTTGTTTAGGAATTCTACAATTTACGAGTCAAAACTTGTTTTTGTGTAGAAATAAGGTTCAAAAGCTCATACGAGCAGATATACTGATAGAAGCTCTGAAAAGTCCATAATGTTGAAGTAAATGTTCTAAGCCCCGTCCGAGATTCGAACCCGGGATCTCGTCCTTACCAAGGACGCGCTCTACCGCTGAGCCAACGGGGCGTTAATTAACCAGTGATGTTTAACTCTAATAAACTGTTTCTATATAGCGACCAGTGTTACTCCGATTACCAGGATTGCTGATCCTATTAGCTTGAGTAGTATATGGTCTTCGTTGAACAACGCTCCGCCTGCTAATACAGTTAGAGGCACCTGTAACTGTAGTACAGGTATTACTTTGGAGGCTTCTGCCTGTGATAAGGCTGAAAGTATAGTTAGGAATGATAATGCCTGTAGTAAACCTATTATAAGGTATTTTACTGTGTTGTCAAGTACTTCTTTTTTAGATTGGTGAAGGTAGTCTATACCTTGGGTTTTGAACATCCAGATATTGAACAAGACTGCAATACCTGTTATTACAAAGAATGAATGGATTTCCGGAGGTATCTGTGTTGTTATGTATCTGTCTGTTACTGCGGCGAAACCGAATGCTGCTGCGGAAAGAACTGCAAACTGTTCGCCTCTATCCGACAAGATGTTTTGGAAAGGAGAAAGTAAATGGTGAGGATTTTTCAGTAGGACTATATATCCTCCGAAGGTAGCTAGAAGTATTCCTGCTGCCGAGAGAATGTCAACTGCTTCGTTCAAAAAAATAAAGCCTATTACCGCTACAAAGACTGGTTGCAGCCTGTTCAGAGGCATAACCTCGGAGACAGGATCATTTTTTAACGCGTAGTTGTAGCTGAAGTAGCCTAAAAAGTTGGTTAAAAGTGATAAAGCTATGAACCCGGTTAGAACAGTTATAGAAGGTATTAGACTGGCTGAAAAGTAGTAAAGGAATACGGGTAAGTAGAATACCGTTGACAAGGCCATTGTTAGACCTGTGAAGAACGTAGGCGATATATCCTTCATCAGTTCCTTACTTAAAACTGCTATGAACACAAATATGACTGCTGACAAAGCTGCTAGAAAGAACCAGTCCATTCTGTAAACAGTTTCCGAGCTTTCAGTTAATTAAAGTTTGTCTTCAACTGAAAATCTGGTTCCATAACCGAACTCGTCTTTTACCTCTTCTAGGAACTCGTCTCTCTTAGTATAATCTGGTTGAAATGTTTCAAAGTTCCTCAAGAATGCAGGTCCTTCGTGTTCTTCTAGCTCATAAGACAGGTTGCCTTCACTGTCTGAGACAACTTTACCGGTATACCTCTCGCCAGGTAGTCTGAGTTCTCCGTACTCTCCATTCCAGTCTTCTGTTATATTGGTAAGATAGTTTTCTTCCAGTGTTCCCTCGAGATCTAAATCTTTTCTTACATCTTCCCAGAAATCTTCTATAGCTTTCTCTGCTCTAGTTAGCTCGATCTCTCCAGGTACGCCTGGCTTAACAGAGTAGGCCATCTATTTTATCCTGCGAACTCTTGGTTCTTCTTCCTAAGATGTTTGTAGCCACATTTCCGGCATACGGTGTTCTCAGGGTTGGTGGTTCTGTTCCTTGCGTTACATCTTCTGCAGACGTAGACGTTTCCGAATACACGTTCCTCTGCTTCTTCGAACTTCTGTGCCATTGTTTTTGAAACCTCGTACAGAACTTGTTGTAGATTAATCTTAAGTAGGTTGAACCTTTACAGCCTGATCCGGACTATCTAAAAGGCTAAACCGGTTACACTCTAGGTAGAACTCTTAACTTTACAGGAATATAGCTAATATATGAAAACAGTTATCGTTGTTGGCGGAGGATTGTCCGGCTTACAGGCAGGTGTATTCACAGCTAAAGCAGGAGAAGAAACACTTGTACTGGATACGGATGAATCACTTGTGTACAATACCTCGAATATCCAAAACCTGGTAGGTCATGACTCTGTATCCGGTGAAGAGCTACTAAGAAGCGGTAGAGATAAACTGGAAGAGTTCGGCGGAGAGTTTAAACAGGAGAAAGTTGAGTCTGTTAAAGAAAACGAAGAAGGATTTCTAGTTACTACAGAAGAAAGTCGGTATGAATCAGAGTATCTTGTACTGGCTTCAGCAGGTATCCACGACTACGCAGACCCTTTAGACCTTGAGTTTGAGGACGGTGTAGAAGGGATGTACATGATGGACGAGCATGTTAGGACTGATGAATCCAATAAGGTAACTGGAGCTGAGAAGATCTATGCTGCAGGACTCGCAAACACATGGGAGTACCAGGCCTCAGTAGCTATAGGTGATGGAGCTAAAGCCGCAGTAAACCTTTTGACGGACAAATACGGAGAGCCTTACGAAGACCATGATACCTAGGACCTACTATCTACTATTTTTTCAATCTCTTTAGCGGCTTCAACCAGTCTTGGTCCAGGCCTGTTAAGTAGAGAGTCATCTAAGATGTGTATATTACCGGTCTCCACGGCCGTGATATCTTTCCAGCTCTCTCTATCTTTAACAGCTTTATCTGAAACTTTTTCTCCTGCCCCGCATATGCTGAGAATTATATGTTCTGGACAGAACTGTCTGAGCTCCTCTAGCTCAAAGGTATCGCTTCTCGTGCCTTCCTCTACAAAGTACTTGCCGTCTATAGCCTCTATAACTCCAGGAACCCAGTTACCTGAGAAATGCGGAGGTTCTAGCCATTCCTCACAGTAGATTCTTGTACCGTTAATAGAGATTTTCTCAAGCTCCTCTCTCATACATTCTACAGTTTTCTCAGCTTCAGCTTCCCTATCAACAGCGCGACCAATCTCAAGTATTGAGCCATAGACCTCTGCTAAAGTGCGTGGCTTCAGATGTAAGACCTCGAAATCCATAGACTCCAGTTTCTCAACAACTCTATCCTGTAAACTGTCTGAACATACTACAAGATCAGGGTTATGCCCAGCTAGTTTATCGGTTTTAATACCTTTGGACCAGCCGCCTAGACTTGGTTTGTCCATGGCCTCCTCCGGATAGTTACAGAGAGAAGTTGTAGCTACAAGTTCGTTATCCACACCTATACGGTAGAGTATCTCTGTGTTTGAGGGCGCCAAGGAAACAACTCTCATAAACATAGACTGTAACCGGTACAACTTGTAACTTGTGTTTCTAGAAAGTCAACGGAGTCAATGAAAATATTTAATCCAGATATGTGAAGGTTCGTTTAATGCCTGAAGAGCTGTTGTTCAAGAAAGAGGAGAGAATAACCAGTAGAGAGGTATCGCAGTATCTAAAACAGATAGCCTCTAAACTTGAATCTGAGAAAGAGATAACCTTCAAAAGCGGAGAACAGTCCGCCACGATAAAGGCTCCTCTGAAGCCGGAGTTCGAGGTAAAGATTGAACGAGAAACATCGATCTCAAACGGCAAAAGCAATCTATCACTGGAGATTGGGTTAGGGTGGGATGAAAACGGCGGAAAGGACTCCAGGCTGGAAGTCGAATAGATTCTAACGAAACTGTTTTGAAGATGTTAACCAGAGAATTGTTGTATGAGTTTGAAAGTAGGAGCACACGTATCCGTCTCAGGAGGAGTAGAAAAAGCAGTAGAAAGACAAAAAGAGATTGGAGGTAACTGCGGCCAGATATTCGCAGGATCGCCACGTACTTGGTCTGTAGCAGAGTATACCGATGAGGAAGGAGAAAGCTTCCAAAACGGAACAAGAGATGAAGGTCAAAACCCCTACGTAATACATTCTACCTACCTAGTTAACTTAGGGACACCAAAAGATGATCTATTTGAGAAATCACTGAACTGTCTTCAATCCGAACTGGATGCTGCAGAAAAACTTGGCGTAGAGTATGTTGTGTTCCATCCTGGAGCCCATACCGGTTCAGGAAGGAAAAACGGCATTCAAAGAATAGCTGAAGGAATAGACGAACTGAACATACCTGAAGGAGTAACATTACTACTGGAAAACACTGCAGGAAAAGGTACAACTCTGGGAAGAAGCTTTGGAGAGCTAAGAGAGATGATAGAAAAGAGTTCCACGCCTGAAAAAAAACTTGGTGTCTGTCTTGACACATGTCACGCACACGCAGCAGGATACGAGCTCAGAGAGAAGGAGGGGTTCCAAGACATGATACAAGAAATTGAAGAGGACTTAGGGCTTGAAAAAGTGAAGGTTCTACATTTGAACGACTCTAAAAATGAGAAAGGAAGTGAGAAAGACAACCACCAGCATATAGGAGAAGGAAATATAGGAGAAAAAGGTTTCAAGAATCTTGTAAACTCTGAAAAGTTTGAACAGCTCCCAATGGTACTAGAAACTCCTGTAACTGACGAAAAAGGCTACTCTGAAAACTTAGCTAAAATAAAGAAGCTTAAGAACTGATTAAGGCTCTACAGTCACGGATAGTTGTGGCTGAGTCGTAGGTGGTCCTAAAGAGTACAGCTTCCTAGGCTATCATCATGTGGGATAAAGATGAAGAGTGGTTCCTCGAAACAACCAGAACCGTGGAATCTGTCCTCAAAGACGAATTTGTAGGAGAGTACTTCAGAAGCAGAGAGTTCGCTTATTACTTAGAAACGAACTCTGTATGGGCCGGAAGACTGCTGAAAGAGTACTCCTACGAATCAGACGGCTTAGTGATTGAAAGAGACAACGGCACAATAGTATGGGGGTACAGAACAGATTCAGTAGAGTACGATTCAAAGAGTTTCAGCGAAACTAGGCCACATCGTGAAAAAGAAAATATTCTGTTAGATTCTCTTTACCAATCTATCTGTTCCAAAGGCCCTGTTGACTCGATAAAGATTGATGGAGAGATAGGAGATTTTGTAAGCCAAGAATATGAACTACCTTGTCTGCGTGAAAAGACAGAAAAGGTAGGCGAGATACGTTCAGAGCTATTAGAAAAGTATGACGTTGTAAACGCACAGGGAAAGTATTGTTTAGAATAGTAGATTAATAAACGATTCTCCTTCAAGTGTTTATATGCCATCTGAAGGTTTACGAGTTGATATAGAACTTCTAATGCTCGTAATAACAGCAGGATTAATGGGCTACCTTTTAACAGACCAGTTTATATCTAATGCGCTTTTATCCGGGCTGCTGGCTGCGCTATTCTTTCTGATTGGACTTCAGATAGAGCCTGGCATACTTAAAAACATACGTTTGAAGCCTAAACAGATGGTTCTGGGGCTATCTACAGTATTCGTTGTAGCTCCAGCCACCGCCTTCATGTTCGGGACTATCGTACCTGAGTTTCTAGATGTACTTCTAGTAATCGGAGTCTCTGCTGCAGGTATTAGCTCGGCACGTATATGGTCAAATATGACGAACTCGGACGGAGATCTGGCTCATGATATAGGAGTTGTGTCTCTTTTTACAGGGCTTTTAGCTATTCCGGTGCTGATAGCGGTAACGGGGCTGAATATTGATTACTCTGTCTTCGCCAGTAATGCTTTAATACCTCTAACAGCGCTTTTTGTGGGTATAACAGCAAGGAACATTAAAGCTAGAGCTGTTAGCGACCTAAGATACCACTTCTCTAAGGCATCTTTCTGGCTTATAACAGTAATAACGGTTGCTCAGACCCATCTAATTTTCTTAGAAGAGGGTTTCTCGCTTTTTTACACTTTCCTCTATGCATCACTAGTTTTCATGGGTTTCACACTTGCATGTTTCGGTATAGCCTATCTCTTAACACGTATCACGGACATATATAAGAAAGAGGCTAGGGCTATAGCCTTTTCAAACGGCTCTAAAAATGTAGCAATTGCGTTCTTTATAGCCCTCCATATTGACGGCCTGGCGGTCGCATTAGTAGGTCTCTACTACTTTGTCAGACAGTTGACGGGTTTAGTGGCTGTAGACTTAATGGTTCATGGCGAGTTCAGAGCATTTAAACGGTTAGTCTTAAAAGCCTCATCGCCACTTGGTAAACTAAGAGTTAACAAATAATTTTTTAGAAAGGTATAAACTTTATGACAGAAATACACGATAATCAAAGAGTAGGCGTCTATGTAGACGTCCAAAATATGTACTATAGTGCCAAAAACCTGTATAATTCAAAAATAGATTTTGATAAACTTTTAGACTCCGCTGTAATGAACAGAAAGCTTGTTAGAGCTTCAGCATACGTAATAAAGGCTGATACTCCTGACGAAGAAAACTTTTTCGAAGCATTGAGACGTATGGGTTATGAAGTGAAAATTAAGGAGCTTAAAGAGTTCTACGGCGGCCAGAAGAAAGGAGACTGGGATCTAGGAATGACTGTAGACATGATACAGCAAGCTAAAAAACTAGATACAGTAGTTCTTGTGACTGGAGATGGAGATTTCGCAGTCTTAGTAGACCATCTTGAGTCTATGGGTTGCCGAGTTGAAGTAATGAGCTTTGGAAAGTCTTCAGCTAAAGAGATAAGGGAGTCAGCTGACAAGTTCATCGATATGGATGAGAAACCAGATAAATTCTTGGTGGATAGGTGATATAGATGACATCTGTGAACAAAATAACCGCGAAGAACGTAATGAATGAAAACCCTACAACTGTGACGAAAGACAAAAGCCTGACACAGATAAAAAACGTGATGGAAGAAAAAGACATAAGAACTGTTCCTGTTCTAGATGACGGAATATTAATAGGTGCGATTGGTTACAGAGACCTTATAAGGTTCATACAATTCAATCCGGAGAAGACTGATGTAAAAAAGGTGATGCATCAGCCTCCGGAATTTGATAAAGAAGATAGTCTCGTAGATCTAGCAGATCTGAGAATCAACTCTGGCCGAAAAATGCTTGTAACTAAGTCAGGAAACTCTTTAGAAGGAGTTGTAACTGATAGAGAGTTTTTAGAGGCATTCCAAAACTCGGATGAGTTAAGCAAGATATCAACAGAGAGTCTTGCCACAAATAACCTTCTGACCGTGTTCCAAGAAGACTCTGTAGAAAAAGCGCGTCACAAGATGCTTGACAACAACGTTTCCAGGCTCCCGGTACTCGATAAGAATGGAGAGTTGACTGGGATGCTTAAAAGCACACATGTGCTGAAGACTATGGTTAAACGTGAGAGAGTAGAGTCTGGAGGACGTAGTGGAGCAAGAACAGGAGAAGAAGTAAATATTTCAGGAGGACACGAGAAGGAAAGCATGTCTAAGATACCGGCAAAGAATCTTATGGAAAGGAATTTACTGACGCTAGAAGATCATATTGATGCAGACAAAGCTGCTGAGAAAATGATTGAGGGGTCTGAAGAAGAAATCATCTTCGTTAACGGTAAATATCCTGAATCCATCTTAGCGGTTAAGGACTTAGTCGATTACATTGCCGAATTTGCGCCTGGTAAGACTATTCTTGTGAGCTTGACAGGTATAGATACTTCCGAAGAGAAAGCTGCAGTTCACGGAAAGATCAGGAAACAGCTACAAGGCTCTATAGGCCGTAAAATTGAAAGAGCTGAAGAGCTACGTATGAGAGTTAAGAAGATGGATTCTGACGGTAAGAAACATCGTTATGAGATTGACACTCGTTTAGACTGTAATTACGGCCTCATTAAGATAGAGGAGGAAGGATGGGATTTACTGGATGTAGTGGATAACTCGCTCAACCAGTTAAACACTGTTCTCAGAAAGAAAAAAGAGAAGAAAACAGATCACAGGACTTAACGTCCCAATTCTTCTTCGCCCATCTTTTCTAACTTCTTATCTTGTGATATCCCATAGGCCTGAGCGATTTTCTCGAACGCCATAGCGGCGTAGATTAGGTAGATAAATACAAGCACTAGTATTACGTACATCGGATATCTGGCTACTGATGAGCCGTAGAGCATCGCATCGTAGAACATCATGTACGATACGTAGAGAAGTAGGACGGCTATAGCCATGAGAAATCTTCGAGAGAACTCTTGTATCTTCTCGTCCTGTATACCCTTGAAGGTGGTGTATACAATGAAGAACGTTATGGTTCCTATAGCAAGCGTTCCTGCAGTGTTAACTGCTAGAACAATCTCTTCTATACCCATGAATTCTTTATTACGAACCTTTTTTAAATAGATTAGTCGGTCTTAAAGAAATCCCTTTATACTGCCGGTGACCTTTCCTCGAAATCTGGTCAGAAGATAGAGATTAGATTCTAACGTCGAGTTTACCGGACTCATAACACCCTATTAGTCTTCCTGCTAAATCAGATTCTTTGGTCAATGCTATCTCTCCGTTTTTACCGACGGTTGCCGTAAACAAGAAGTCGTTACCGTCGTATACATCTACTTCTTTTCCTGAATGGTCGGATCCAACGTCTATAATCAATGAGTTGCCTCTTTCCTCTACATGGTACTGTATTCCTTGTTTCAGTGTTTTCTTTCTTGGCTCGACAGTTATGTCGAGACCGAGCTCCTCTTCTAGTCTGTCGATGTTTTTGCCTCCGTGTCCGATAACGTGTGATATCTCGTCCTCGTCAACCATTAACCTGATATGGTCGTTGGAGATAAACTCTATCTCAGGATTGTCAACCTTGCCGCTTAGCTCGTGTTCAAGCTGTTTTCTTGCAAGCTTTTCGGCACCAGTCTCCTGTTTCTCGCCGTCCACCGGTATAACTACTGTTTCCTCTCCGTAGGTATAGATCTCGTAGACAGGTCTCTCGTTCTTCAGTTCAGATATCTGTACCACAGGTCTTGCAAGATCTTCCTCTGTCATACCGTGAGGCACCTTAACAGTAAGCTCAAGCTTGTAGACTTCAGCCACATCCGCGTTCTCAATATGGATAACAGTATCAACTATCTGAGGTATCATACCGAGCTCCACTCTACCAATTAAACGCTGTACCGCATCGACCGCTTCAGATGCGTGGACAACTCCAAGCATTCCTACGCCAGCCATACGCATATCCGAGTACACTTTGAAGTCGGAAGTCTTCCTTACCTCGTCGTAAACCGTGTAATCCGGTCTTACAAGCAGTAGAAAGTCTCCTGTATTCTCCATCTCCCCATCCAGTTCGGAGTACTGTGTGATATCCGGTCCTACATCAAGATCTCGCGGTTTCTCCATAGTCTTCATTATCTTGCCTTGGTCTTCGTAGTGTTCGGACAGTGCCTGTGCGAAGGTAGACTTTCCGTGTCCTGGCGCTCCGGCAATCAGTATTCCTTCAGCCCTCTGGTTAAGTCTCTCCATAAGTTTGTCAGAAAGATTGTAGTCTTCCAGTCCTACCTTCGATACAGGTCTTACTGCCGTGATCTCAGGAGCTTCCGAGAAGGGCGGTCTAGCCATAGCTATACGGTAGGAGCCTATCTGTACTACTGTTGCTCCGTCCCCCTCCATCTCGATAAGTCCTTCGTCCGAGATTTCGGCTGTCTCTATAGTTTCCTGTACTAAGTTCTCAATATCTTGTTGTGTCAACGGGTCTTCTCTTATCTCTTCTAGCGTAAACTCTCCTGGCATCCCTCTCTTAGCTTTAGGCACCGAGCCTTGTTTGAGGTGTACGCTCATTGTTTTATCGTCGAAGTAGTCTTCTAGTGAGAACTTTTCGACACGTTCTTTCTCGAACAGTTTGACATCTATACCTTTTGCTTCGGCTACACGGGCCTGTACTATGTCTCCGGTGTATAACGTTGCATCTTCCTCTTCAGCAACGTCTCTTATCAATGCGTCTATACGTCCACTTGATGCCAGTCCTATCTCTTCCTCTGTTGGCCTTCTTCCGATGAAAGATACCTGGAAATCTTTCTCTTCACCGAGCTCCCGGATATTCTTTATCTCCTGTATACCGGTGTACCCTATTTCCAGTCCTTTGTTGGCCTGGTTTTCTACCTCGTCCACCACAAACTCAGGAATTATTACTTCTCCCTTTATTTCGTCTTTTTCTGCTAGCTCTGAGAGTTTTCCGTCTATAAGTGTGGAGGTATCGGGAACGATTTTATTGCTCATACAAACTATTTATTAACGACAATTTTCATAAGCCGTTGGTTGTCAGTCAAGATATAGCTGATCCATTCTTACAGATCTGAGAAGCCTCTTTCCTTCATAATTCAGTTCTTCGCCATCAACCAGTCCGTTTAGACCTACTTCATAGTTTTTATTATCTATGTTGGAAGGTCTTTCCGGCTGTTCAAGTCTGTAGAGATCTCTGATACTTTGTCCTGTGAGGTTTTCATCGTAAAGTACGGAGACAACTTCTCTGAACTCGTCTTCAGGACTGTATTCATGCAGCCAACGGTTCTTAAAGCTTTCAGGGTTTCTGAGATATCTGTCTAAATCTATCTCTGTGTCGATAGTGTTGTTGATGAAGTCGGGCATATCTTTTTCGGTTTTTCTAGATACTGTCTGGTTGTATCTTTCTTCTTCTGCTAGAGCTTCCTTGAACCGGTTCCAGTTCTGAAGCACCTGTTGTCCTTGGGTTGAAGGCTCTAAGAGTTCATCTACTTCAACCAGGCTCTGGCTTTCTGCTATATCTGTCAGGTCTGGTAGTTCTTCTTGGTAAGGTTCAGCTTTTACCGGTCCTTCAGAGTCTAGATGGGCCAGTAGTTCGAATACTCCGTACTCGAACAGTGCACTGTAACGTGTTTCTAATGCTCTTGCCTCTGTAACGGTTATTGGAGTGCTGTTTTTCTCATTTTCTTTTATCGGAGAGGTTCCTGTTGAAAGCTCTTCAGGCATGTTTGAGGTAGTGAGTTCTCCTAGTTCGCGGTTGAGTTTTTCTGTTTCTCTAGGCATCTCTATGGTTTTTCTGTCTTCTCTTCGCGTAAGTTCTTCTTCTATATCTGTGGCTCTGCCTTCCATACAATTCAATAGTTACAACCTAACAAATATTAACTTTAACAAATTTTGTTACCAACTAATGAATATTCTTCTGAATTCAACACAGTAGAGTTTATAATATAACAGTCCAAAGATTGGGTTAGAAGAAAACACTACATGTTGTGGGGGAGGGGGATTGGTTCTCCACAACATCTAGTATTAATAGACTAGAGGTAGCTATAGCTATGCAATGTCCATACTGCAGCAACGAAAAAACAAAAGTAATTGACAGCCGGGAAACAGACAGGAAAGTCCGGAGAAGGAGAGAGTGTTCAAGCTGCGAAAAACGTTTCACCACATACGAAACCGTTGAACGTTTCGACGTCAAAGTAAAGAAAAGAAACGGTGAAACACAGGACTTCAACCAAGAAAAAATACGTGAGGGCATAGCTAAAGCAGTAAAAAAGACTTCAGCATCAGACCAAGTAGAAGAGATCGTAGAAGAAGTAAAAACTAGCATACTTGGAAACGAAGAAGTTACAGCTGAAGAGATAGGTGAAGCAGTTAAAAAATCGTTGAAAAAACGAGACGAAGTAGCCTACATGAGATTTGCCTCAGTCTATGACTCTTTTGAAGATGCAGAAAGCTTCAAACAGGAAGCAGAAGCTCTTAGAGACTCAAAATAATACTTCCAATCCATATTTCCAACAAAAAAACAAAGGTGCAACCAATTAATGTCTAACACTGTTACGAACGAAGAATTCAGGTTACCTGTGAAAAGAGTAACCGGAGAAACTGTTGAAGAAAGACTAACTGAAAATGCTTACAAAAGAATCCTGCCGGCAAGATACCTCCTCAAAGACGAGGACGGAAACGTTGTCGAAACAGTCGAGGAGATGTTCGAACGTGTCGCAAAAAACGTGGCACAGCCGGACAAAGAGTACGAAGATGTGGAGTACGAGGAGTCGTGGAAAGAGTTCTACGACATGATGACCAACCTCGAGTTCATGCCTAACTCCCCAACCCTCATGAACGCAGGAGCAGAACTACAACAACTAAGTGCCTGTTTCGTGGTCCATCCGGAAGACGATATGGACTCAATCTTCAACAAGGTCCATCACGCCGCAAAGATCTTTCAGAGCGGAGGAGGAATGGGATACCCCTTCCACCTACTAAGACCTAAAGGAGATACCGTATCAAGCACAGGAGGAATTGCATCAGGACCATTAAGCTTCCAACAGGTCTTCGACACCATGTGCGGAACTATCAAACAGGGAGGTAAGAGAAGAGGCGCACAGATGGGAATCATGCGTGTCGACCACCCTGATATCCTGAGATTTATCGTAGCTAAGAGAAAGGAAGGAAACCTATCCAACTTCAACATCTCAGTAGGAATAACCGACGACTTCATGGAAGCAGTCACAATGGATGAAGATTACACACTGATCAACCCGAGAACCGGAGAACCTTTCACGGTCTCACAGCAGACCGCAGAGTTCTACAACTCGGATGAAGACTGGTATCCTGAAGCAGCGGGTTCAGACTCAGGTAAAGACGACAATTTCTGGAGAGACTTCGCACACACCTTCTCAGATGAGGCAAAAGACTTCAATATAGAGCTGGAACCCGGAGAAGAGATGAAGCTTCCAGCAAGATTTATCTGGGAGACACTTATCGACGGTGCATGGAGGAACGGGGAGCCAGGGCTGTTCATGTACGATGAAGCCAACAAACAACACAGCTTCGATGTAGAAAAACATCCGGAACACAGGATAGAAGCAACAAATCCTTGTGGAGAACAGCCTTTAGAAAACTATGAGGCATGTAACCTAGGACACATCAACCTAAGTCTTCTAGCAGAAGACCACGGAGACGGAAAAGGACTTAACTGGCAGGAATGGAAGAAAGAAAACACAGAATACGACTACACCACACAGGAAGGTCTTGAGAAGGCAATGAACGCCTTCATGCAGGAAGCTCTCCGAATGGACAAGTTTGAAGAAGTAGCGAAGACAGGAACACGTTTCCTAGACAACGTTGTAACCATGTCCGACTTCCCACTAGAAGAAATCGAAGAAAAAGTAACAAGCCTCAGAAAAATAGGCTTAGGTCTTATGGGATTCGCACAGTTAATGATGCAGCTAGGAATCCGTTACGGAAGCGACGAATCAATCGTAGCAGCAAAAGAGATTCAGAGACTAATTACTCTGTTCTCAATCGAAGAAAGCAACCGTCTTGCGGACGTAAGAGGAACCTTCACAGAATGGGAAGACAGCAAATGGGCGAACCCGACAGATCACGAAGAATGGTTCGAACAGTACACAGGAGGACTCAACGCCTCAGAATTTGAAGATGGACTGAATATGAGAAATCACAACACCGTTACGATAGCACCGACAGGAACAACCTCGATGATAGGAAACACCTCTGGAGGATGTGAACCTGTCTACTCTCTTGCCTACTTCAAGAACGTGGCGAAAGACATCCAGGGAGAAGACATGCTTGTAGAGTTCGATGACTACTTCATCAGAGCACTAAAAGCCAACGGGATTGATGTAGAACAAGTAAAGGAAGAAGCAGAGAAACTAATGAGAAACAACGAATGGGAAGGAGTAGAAAGCATTTCAGATGATGTACTTCCTCCACAGATCAAGAAACTGTTTGTAACCACAAACGACATCAAAGCAGAAGAACACGTAAGGATTCAGGCAGCATTCCAGCAACACAACCACTCAGCGATCTCCAAAACATGTAACTTCCCCAACGAAGCCACAAGAGAAGACGTCAGAGAAGCCTACAGACTAGCATACGAACTAGGAATCAAAGGCATGACAGTCTACAGAGACGGAACAAGAGACGTACAAGTACTCCAAACCAACCAAGAAAACACCTTAACCGACATGGACAAGGTTGACGTTATCTCAGAACTGATCGAGGAAGAAGGAGGACTAGAAGAACTAGTCTCCTCACAAGAGTTCGCAGAAGCAGCAGGATTCGAAGAAGAAACCGGATTAGTAATCAAGACAGAAGACCAACTAGAAGAGAAAGAAGAACTGGAGAAAGAAGTAACACAGGAAAACATTGAAGCCGACACAGAAGGCTCCGGTAAAAACACAAGTATGGGAGAAAGCGGTAGAGTCAAAGAAAGACCAAAAGTCGCAACAGGAACTACACAAGAAATCGAAACCGCTTACGGCGACCTATACGTCACAATCAACAACTCCAAACACAACGGACCGATCGAGGTATTCGCAAGAGTCGGAAAAGGAGGAGGCTATACACAGAGCTTTACAGAAGCACTAGGAAGAACAATAAGCCTCTCACTCAGAAGCGGGGCAGACGCAGAAGACGTCATCAAACAGCTTGATGACATCCGAAGCCCTCAGATCTCATGGGATCAGGGAACACAAATCCATTCAGTGCCTGACGCAATAGCAGAAGCGATGAAAAGGCATACCAACAGCAGCCAAGGATCACAGCAAACCGTTGAAACCTACGCAGAAAACAAGGCCGTAACAAAGCCTAAAACAGAGACAGAAGAACAAGCAGACACCGCAGCAATCATCAGCGACGGCGACAACCCGGAATGCCCAGAATGTGGAGGCATGCTCGAACTACAGGAAGGATGCAAGAAGTGTCCTAGCTGTGGTTGGAGCAAATGCTGAGGAGGATAAAAAGATGGAGTTATACTGGTTCAAAGAAGGAAAACAGGAAGAAATAGTCTCTGGTTTAGAAGAGAAGAGAGATTCAGAGTATCTCTCAATGAACAAGATTCCTGATTACGAGCAGAGGGACCTTGTTCCGGGTCTTGATCTTTATCATGACCCTCAGTATCTGACGGTAGCGACGACACCTGAATCCCATCAGGTAACTATCAGTCAGTCACTTGAACAAGTAGATCTGAGTGAGTGGACTCAAAACATTTACCAAAGTCTCAACGACTAAAGGTTTAGCCAGCCAAACTGGCTATATCTCCTTATTTTTGACTTTAGAACGTATACTAATGTTTTTATTCTGTATTAAGTTCTAGAGTAGATCTATTTTTTATCGACCAGTTAACACTGTTACCTTTCTCCAAGTCCATCATTGCGGCCAGTGTTTCCGGTATTTGAATAGATAAAAAACCTCTACGGCCTGATTCTTCGACTTCGGCTTTTCCGCGGTTTGTAGAGCTTGGACGGGCTAGGCTGTAGGCTTCTAGTTTGTCAGAGTTCATTTTTTCTGTGATGCCTTTATTACTGTCTGTAAACCAGATTTCACAGTTCACGTCTCGAAAGTCTTTCAGCCATTTCAGCTGGCTGTGTCTTAGACCGTCTCCTTCTCCCTTTACTTCTATGAAGGTGTAGTCTCCATTGTCGTCAAAGGCCAAGAAGTCAGGTACTCCTGGACGGAAGATGGTTCCTAGATTTTCAACTCCTTCCTGCCGCACCTTCTGGTTCACTATATCACATAGATGTGGATACTCTTCTTCGAACTGTTCGATCGCTCTGGGAGTTGTACGTAGATAGTTGTCCCAGTTAGCTTCTATCTTGTCTAAAGCAATTTCCTCTGTGGAAGTGATTCTGTCTCGCATTAAGAACTTTTGAGAGTTTAGTTTAAAATTTTTAAGCTTCTACCCCCTTATTTCTGAAGCCAGGGTTTACTCTTCGTAGTCTTCTTGATCAGTGGTCGGTAGATGTAACTGCTCAACTCTTTCCTCCTCTAGGTTTATTCCGTCCCACTCATGGTAGTCTTTTATGGCTTCTATCTCTTTTAGCTCTTTTTCTTTTCTGGATAGATACTCTATACCTTTTCCTGTCAGCTGTTCCAGTTCTCTCTGATATCTTAGTATATTAGCTTTGTCGGAATCACTGTGCTGTAGATCTTCAGTTATCTCGAAACTGTTACTGGCCATACCTGGTCTGTACTCTAGGTTCACAGGCTCGCCTATAAGATTGAGCTCTACTGTAGGAGACCTAGATTCTAGATGGTTTGCAGCTTCCTCAAGCGTTTCTCCTGCTTCTAAGCCGTAAACTCTTGTGACTGCAGGATATTCTTCTCTTTCAAGGTCTTCTAAAGTCTCCCTTATCTCGTGCATATGTGTTCCATAGTTGTTCATCACTGTTGCTAGAGGAATCTTTTCATGTTCCAGGTCTTCAAGACTTGATACATCTTCTCTGTCTTTGACTGTTGCAAATCCGGTTAGAGGTATCTGGTTGAACGCTCTCTCTATCTCTGTATCCTGTGAGTTATATCCGACGACATACTCAATGTTGTCTTCTAAACCTATACTTTCTTTGTGTCTCTCTATCTCTAACATAGCCTCTTTTAGGCCGTTTAAAGAGATATTTTCTGAGTCATAAGGGATTTCAACGTTCATGTCTTCCATATTTGTTACGAATGTATATATCATTTTATGTCCTCCATTTGTCTGCTATTCTGTCATCTATACATGTTTTGATATCGTAGTCTTCAGGGTTCTGTGTAAGTAGTTTGTATCCTCCGTTCACCATGTTCAGCCTGTCGTTTGAGTAGTCTATATTTACAAAGTAGTCTATTATTCTTGCATCTCTGGCCATTTTAACGAAGTTTGAGACTTCGTTAAGCGCATCATTGCCTCTTCTCTTACCTAGGTACTCTTTACCTGTTATCTCAACTGTTTTGTTTGACTCTAGTTCTGTCAGATAGTTGTTCTGCTCTATCTTATTAGCCTTCTCTTTGAAGGTGTGAGGATGCCAGTCTCTGACTTTGATAGGCGCTGTTGGTACGGTCTCTCTGGCTGTAACATAGATTAGTTCCAGGAGTTCGGGGTCCGCTCTTCCTATGCTTTCTTCGGCCTCTCCTGCGTACTTTGTAAGAGCAGTTGTTCCTGACCATGGGTTCTCTGTCTGCGCTATTACTGTTCCTGTGCTGCTCTCTTCTAACCACGGGATCCATGCTCGACAGACGTCCCCGCTTTCTGTGTTTATATCTATCAGTCCCTACTCTACATCCATACTTACTTCGGTGTAGAAGGTGCTTTCTATTATGTCCTTAACTGCTTGGTGGTAGGTGAAGCTCTCTATATCTGGGTCTTCAATAGTTTCTGAATCTATTATGAAGTCGTATTCTGTATCGTCTAAGTTGATAGCGTCTAATGGAGTTACTTCCTGGTTTTTTAGGGCTTTGAAGACGGATTCTTCAGTGACTCTGCTTATCTCTTCATCTAGGTATTTCTGTACGTATTTGTCATGTTCTTTTCTAGGGTTTGTGAATCCTGCCATCAAGCATTACTGTTTTACACCACCAGATTTATATATGACTCAACAGTAGCAAATCCTAATTAATAAGTATTTAATACATATAGGGTATTACGTGTTAGATAACAGTCTTGACTCATTAGTACACCGACATCTCTCAGAAAGAGGAACAGAAAACGAACACGAGTACCTCTGGTTTGTAGCCGGAGAAGAACTAGAGGGAGACCCAGTCAGTCTCGATGTATTCATAGACGAAAGAACCCTCACAGTCGCATCAGACACTTCAGTAAACCTCAGAGAATTTTTTGAAGCAGTAGAAGCCTGGTACCCCGTAAAAGGAAGAAAAGCAGACACCTATTCAGTCAGAAACGGCGAGTGGAGACAGGACCGGCCCAAAGATGTTTTAACAGATACAGAAGAAGTAGAACATTTTGACTTCCATTTCTACGACGACTTTGACTACTTCAGAATATGTATATCCGACTACGAAGTACCGAAGGAAGACCTTCCTGATAGAGAAGTAAGCATGACTGTCGAGTACGACAATGCAGACAATCAGTCAGGACCTGATGTCCTAGAACCTCTTATAACGGTTTTCCCCAATACCTTAGGAGATGAGGTGTCAGAAAAAGCTAAATACCAAGCCGTTACAGATATATTGAAATACGTTAACAGCTCAAGAGACTTTCAAAGATCTTATGACGCCCTAAACGGTTTTAAACCGGAGATATTCAGGTACTGACCTCTATAGCCACAAGAAACTTAACTTTCTATACCAGGATAACTCAATATGCTCTTTGAAGAAGTATTGGCTATAAGTCTTTTAGGAGGAATAGTGTTATTAGGTGCTCTATCTTCTCTAGCCGCCTTGGCTGTTGTTATATACGCCCTCTACCACGTACTGATAAAACAGGAAGAAATGAGAGCCGAAGAAAAAATCTTATGGGCTGTAGTAATACTCTTTCTAAACCTTTTAGGCGCTCTAATCTACTTAATAATGGTTTGGTCCGGTTACACCGGGCTATATGATGAAAAAGAGCTTTCAGAGCTTGAAAGACTTGCAGATCTAAGAGAAAAAGAGGCCATAACAGAAGAAGAGTACCAAGAACTGAAGTCAGACATTATCGAAGATATGACCGATTAAGGTGTTATAACTTCAAAGAAAGTTTAAGGAGCCATCAAGTTGGAGGAAAATTTTACAGATCATCAAAGTTCTGCGTGAAGACCTCCGTTATCGTCTTTGTGAGTCCAAAGATTACCGGTCCAATAAACAGGCCTACTGCTCCAAAGATGTATACTCCGCCTATAACCCCTATAAGTATAGCTGCTGGTTCAAGCTCTGCTTTCCTATCTACCATGTAAGGTCTCAAAAGATTATCAGCTAGGGAGATCACTATGAGTCCATAAAGCATCAGGAATATACCTGCCCCTATATCACCCATAAGCAGTAGGTAGATTCCTGCCGGAGCCCAGATAAGGAAAGCTCCTACTACAGGTATGAAACATAGAATTATCATGATGAAGGTCCAGAAAAACACGTTTGGTACTCCTGCGATGTACAGACCTATACCTCCTATTAGTCCTTCAATAACTGCTACAAGCACATGGCCTTTCAGAACAGCGTTTGTCATTATTTCCGCCCTACTGTACATCTGTTCCTGTATACCACTGTTTACAGGGGTGACAGATTTAATCCAGCCGTGAAGTCTCCCTCCATCTTTCAGCAGGTAGAACAGTGAGAAAAACATTACGAGCATTCCAATTGCGATTGATGTTAACGCACCCACGACCTGTGAGACTCCTCCTAGAGCGATATTTGTAAAGGATTCAAAGAAGTCCTGTAACTCCTGTTCTATATTCAGTTCTTGTCCTGTAATATCCTGTATACGGTCCTCTATAGCCCCGAAGTCAACTACCTCGGTATCGTCTATATTATCAACTAGCTCCAGTGCGTCAGTGGCTACTGTTCCAACAGCTAAAGCAAAAGGTATAGCAATCATAACTGTGAAGCCTATAATTATCAGTATTGCAGAGATGTCTTTTCCGAAATACGGTTCAAGATGGTTCTGAATAGGTTTTAAAATGAATGCGAGAATCATGGCGCTAATTATGTAGGTAAGAAACGGCGCCAGCATTAGAAGAGATAGCAGTAGGAAGAATGCTGCTGCTCCACCAAGAAAATTTCTCTGCATACTCATTATAGTTTAACTTGGTAGACCCAAAGTTAAGTGTTTCCTGTTTCAGTATAGCATATATGATGTTTTACTGAATATCGTCTATCTTCTCTATATGCTCATCTCTAAGACCAAAATCCACGGAACCTGTGTACTTGTCGCTTTCAAAGACCTCTCTTAATCTTTGTCTTTCTCTAACCGGTAGCTCCACAGGGTCATTGACAGCTTCATTCTCGAGATAAGCAAATAGACGTGTCTCGTTTTCACTCCCATACTCAACATAAACTACACCGGTGTTACGGCTTAGAGACTCGTAGCCAGGTCTAGCATCTATACCCTGAACGCCTCTATAACCGTCATCCGGTTCAAGGTTTTCGGCGATTGTCTTACCAAGTTCCTGTGTTGGACTGTCCTGTTGCATAGAGAGATTATCTAAAGATCTCGGACATAAATATTATCACAGAAAGAAGTAAGGGTTCAACCATCGTACTTTAGACATTTGACTTCTGGCGAGATTAGATCAAGATCTTCAGCAACCGTTTTTAGCAAATCCGCGTAAGCAGGATCGGCATGGTAAAAATGAGCCTCTCTGCCTCTAGGATAATCTACACTGGTTTCAACAGCTATATCTCCGATTAAAGGTTCAGGATCCCCATCAAAATCAAGTTTTTCTCCCTTAACATATATTTCGGAAGTCGCTTCCAATTTATCCTCTTCATAGTTAATAGGAAGACTAAGCAAAGAGTTAACAACGTTTTTGGGGTTACCTGATTCTATACCAAGGTCCTCCAGGATTTTTTCTGAGGACTCCTCGGTTATATCGCCTAGTGATTTCTCCTTGTTGTACTGCCACGGCCTAATCTTGGATCCTGGCATTACGCTGTCGAAAGGGAGTTCATAACTTTTGGCCGGCTCATGTAAACCTATTTCCTCCGAGTGTTGTTCCGTTGCGTATACTACGATCTTGTTGTCTGATGTCTTGTAGCCAGCAAGCGTCTTGAAACCTTCTAAAGCGTTTTTACCTCGCGCACCAAACTCTACAGCATCGCTTCTTCTTTCTAATAATTCTACGCGTTTGCCATCCACAACTCCTCTGTTAATATCCAGCTCCTGATAGTCGTCTAGGTCGAAGGTATGTTCTTCAAGAATCATTTCCAACACTTAAGTGATATTGACCGGTAACCGATACTTATCGATTTATCCGGAGTAGTCCATACTTTCAGTTCAGATAGTACTTTAAAATACCGTAGAACATCATAGGTACTGGTAAGGCTCCTGCAACAGACACGAGGCCTACAAATCTAACTCCCTCAACCTTCTTACCATAAACGGAAAACGTAACGGACAGAAGGCCGCCTAAAGGCATAGTCACCATCAGAACCATTATATCAAGAAGAGGGTTAGGGCCGTATAAAGCCAAATAAACTGTTCCTAATAGCGCTCCTAGAACTACTTGTAGTACAAAAGATACTGTACCGATTTTAGTAAGTTCGAAGCCCTTTGTCTTACTGTTCATTATAGTAGGATGGGGGCACAGGGATTTGAACCCTGATCTTCGGATATCTCCGACAAAGCCATCTTTTGTAGGCTCATATCCGTATTGTAATCATCGGCGTTGAACGCCTCATAACTCCAAACTTGTTTCTGGAGTCCGATATGATGCCAGGTTACACCATGCCCCCTGGATAAAAACCGGTTGTTGGATGAAGCTTAATAATGCTTTCAACAGCTCTGTAAGTTTTAAGATCTCAAAAGCCGTCAAACCCTTTAAAATTGTGAACGCATAATATCTGCTTTCAGATAGTTCTTGCGTCTCTAAGCTGTTTTGATGTTTCTTAACCTTATAGAAGCGATAATGAAGCACCTGTATATGATGCTGCTAGTAAGGAAGCCATAAGCGCCATTATAGAAATTACCTCCATGAAACTGCTCCAGTCCTCGCTAACCGCTTCAGATATACCTGCCGAAATAAAGGCTATCGCTGCCATAACTGATACTCCTATCATGGTCCCGGCAATTTTAGGCTGTACCATCAAAGCGACACCCGCTAAGAACATATAACCATAGAACAGAGGCTTGGATATCCTTATTAAAATATCTTTATCTGCTTCAAAATTTATCCTTTCAACCATAAGACACATGTAAGAGTTTTCAGAGTTAGTAAATAAAACCTTAGGTAGATGATAAGAAAGAAGGACGGCATACATATCTATAGAGACAGTCATCTAGTTCTTGATAGCCGTAGCTCTAAGGGTAAGACCAACTTTGTATCGCATGCCCACTCAGACCACTCACCTAGAAAAGGAGGCGAGGTAGTCTGTTCCAATCTAACTGCAGAGATACTGAGAAAACGATTCAACACAGATATACAGCCAGCGGACCAACCAAACATACAGCTACTTGAGTCAGGACATATTCTGGGTTCTTCAGCAGCACTGATAGACGGAGAAGTACTTTACACAGGAGATGTATCGACACGGAACCGAGCGTATCTAGATGGGTTTAAGCCTGTGAAAGCTGAAGAACTGGTTATAGAGTCGACCTACGGAATACCTGCATACACCTTTCCTGAACAAATACAAATAGAGAAACAGATACAAGACTGGATTGAAGATACGTCTGGCACAGTCTTTCTCTTCGCTTATTCTCTAGGGAAAGCACAGAAGATACAGTACTTGGTAGAAGAAGTTGCAGAACGTCCTATCTACGCTCACAGTGCTGTGATCGAGATGAATAATGTGATAGAAGAACATACCGATCTATCTTTCAGAGCCGAGGATATGGAGAACCAGGATCTAGAAAACAGTATTGTAATAGTCCCCTCCCATCTATCACGATCAGATAAAATAAGACGTCTAGTAGATAGATACAGCGTCAAGAAGGCCGGATTCTCAGGATGGGCTGTAAAGAATTCCTACAACTACAGAGGAGGCTACGACAAAACGTTTCCTTTTTCCGATCACTGTGACTTTAACGAACTTGTAGAATTGGTGGAAAGTGTTGACCCCGAGAAAGTTTATACGCACCATGGCTTCGACGAAGCATTCGCTTCATATCTCCGTAAAGAGAAAGGTTTCAACGCAAGAGCACTGAAAAACAACCAAACCTCTTTGACCGAGTTCTAAATCCCTTTTATTCAGAGATATAGACCGTCCAATGCAGCCTCTGCAAACTTATCGAATTTAGAGCTAAACAGCGGTTCGGCGTCTTCAAGCGTCATTCTGCCGGTCGAGGTTAGCTGTGCGCCGAACTGTTTTCTCCCCGAGTTGAGAACATCTATGTCTCTATCCTGTAGGAACTGGTTCAGCTTCTTGTTTTCTTCTTTACCGTGTCTATCGAAATCTGTCAGTATAACCGTTCTCTGACTTCCTCTTTCTAGATCTTCTGAAAGGTCTTCCATTGTTCTTTCTGCGGAAAGAAATATCTTGCCGGTGAAACCTAGTCTTTCTAATACTCTTTTATCGCTGAATCCTTCGACTACAGCAGAGTCAACATCTCTTTCCAGCTTCCTTACTTCTCTCTCAAGTTTTTTACGCTCTATAAAGGCCTTCTTACTTGGATCCATCGCATTTAAGTTGGCTTTGAAGTTTGATATAACTAATGATGACAGTCTTCTAACTCTTTAACATCTTGGAGATCTATCACTGTGTTTTTGTAATCTGTAACCTAAATATTGTCCGATGAGATCTAATAGAGACCTGGTAGACTATCTGAAAAGCTCAGGCTATATAAAGTCGGAAAGGGTTGAAAAAGCATTTAGAAAGGTTGATAGAGCCGAGTTTGTACCCTCTGAGCTTCAAGATTCTGCGTATAAAGACCGACCGTTATCTATAGCCCAGGATGCCACAGTTTCAGCTCCACACATGGTTGCAGTTAATACGGAGCTGCTTGATGTAAAAGATAACTCCAAAGTTCTTGAGATAGGTTCAGGTTCAGGATACCAAGCAGCTATACTTTCTCAAATATCTAAAGAGGTAATAGGCGTGGAAATACAGGAAGAGTTAGTAAGAAAGTCTAGAGAAAGGTTAGACGATTATGAAAATGTTGAGATCCTTCATGGCTCAGGTTTAAGTCCGGTAGAAGATGTCTTTGATAGGATACTTTACTCAGCGGCCACAGATTCGTTCAAAGATTCAAGAGATTATCTTGATGAAGATGGTGTCATTGTAGCTCCGGTAGTTCAGAACGGTTACCAGCTGCTGAAGAAGTATAGTGGCGGAGATATATCTACTCATGGACGTGTAAGGTTTGTTGAGATGGTTTAGACAGCATTGACTTTTTTGCCTAGCTCTGGGTTGACTGATTTGCTGTAAAGGCTGTTTACTGAGTCTTTATATGCTTCAAATGATTCTTTCATATCGTTGTAGATTATCTGGAAGTCTTCAGTAACCTCAAGCTCATGGTACAGAACATTATCTTCTATACGGCCTAGTCTTTTACGGGAGTTTATCATTGACTCCTTTATTTTTCCTGGCGCTTTTTCCGGTAATACTACCTTTACAGAGTGTTTTATGTCGTTCTGTGTTCTTACTTCAAGTTTGAATCCGAAGCCATGCTTATCCTGTATTTTTATTCCTTTGTCGGTGTATTCTTTTTCCGTCTTTACTTTCGGGGTGAATAGCTCTGCTATCTTGTCCGGCGATACTATTCCTGCAGTCTCCATTATCTCGTTTTCTACCTCTTCCGGCTGTAAAACGTATTCAGAGTCGTATTCTCTGAACGTGTTTATGGAAGCATAGAATACTTGTTTATCTAGGTTCTCCAGCCGTTTTTTCACTTCTTCTACCTTGTTGTCAACGTTTTTGACGGCGTTCCAAGAGTAAGGGGTATCGAATAAGAACGCCTCGTCTCTGCCCTCATGTGTTACAACAGCATCAACCGGAATTTCTATATCATAACTGCTTAGAGGCGGGTTCTTAACCTCCAAACCTATGTACTCGGTTTCTATATTTTTTAGAACATTCAGTGCTTTATCGAGCCGTTTTTCATAAGGCTTTACGGAGTTGAAAAGCAGTCTTGCCTGGCTTTGGCTCAACTGTTTTCTCTCAATCATTTTAGAGAGATCTCTCACTACTTTGTCGGTATCTGTGTATACAAGCTCTTTCTGCAGGAGCTGGTGAAATGCCTTGAACTTTACTGTTTCGTAGTCATCTATCTTGGGTTCTTCACGAGCTGTGACAAATAGTCCTCTAAACTTGTACTCTGATAGTTCTCCTAGTTCAAGTCCTGCATCGATAGGATTTGCTTTTAGCATAGATATATATTTCTCCATTCTTTCCTTGTCTTCAAAGTCTATTTTTGACTTGTTTTTAGCGTCTATCACCCATATCTCTTTCTTGTTTTCTCTGGTTATACGGGCAAAGCAGTCGGGTCGTGAGTCATCGCTGAGGCTTCCTACTCTTTCAAAGAAGTCGAAGAATCCTTCGTACTGTCTCAAAACGTCCAGGACGTCTCTTTGGAATACGTCCCAGTCCTTCATGTAGAACCCTCTTTTTCTAGTACTTGGTAGTCGTCGATTTCTCCATCTCCGTCTATATCTTGACCTCTGACCACTATATATGACTCCTGTTCCATGTATTCTTCTACATGGTTTTCCAGGTTTTTGAATGCTGCAACTGCTGCCTCCGTACCTTTATTTCGTACGCCAGCTATAATGAAGAGTGAAAGATCCTTGTTTTCCGGATGCCTGGTTTTTGCGATTACGCCTACCTTTTCACCTGTGAAGCTGGAAGAGGATGTTTTGATCTCTCTATAGGGAAACTCTTCTCCCTCAAAGCTTACTGGGAACTGGTCGTTGTACTTCTTTGATACTGTATTGGTTAGAACTCCTCCGAGAAGTAGCAGGTTCTGTTGGAACTTTCCCGACTTCACAAGCTCTGTATCCATCAACACAGTTCTTTCTGCAGTATCAGTGTATCTGCCGAGTTTAAGACCGATTTCTCCTGCTAGATGTCCGTCTCTACCTCTTACCTGATCTGGTCCGTGTCTATCAGGCGATCCCACGACGATTTTTCCATTCATCTGCCCCTTCTTGATTAGAGGGTTCAGAAAGTGTCTGGTTTCATCTGAAAGTTTCTGAAAGCCTGTCGGATCTCCTCTACCCCCTATATCTATTATGAATCCGCCAGTCACCGGTTTATAGTAGGTTGCTAGTCCGCCTGAATGTTTTTCTTCCTTTACCTTTTCTATTAATCCGTTTTCTTTTAACTTGTTGAAATGGTAGTGTGTCTTCTGTTTGGTTATACCTAAGTCTTCTGCAACTTTGGAGGGATAGCTAGGTCTTTCTGTTAAAAGCTCCAGTATCTGTCTTCTTGTGGGGTCGTTGACCGCCTTTAAGGCATCTTCATCCAGTTGCTCGGCCTTTACTGCCTCGCCGTTCTCTCTCAGAAATACAGCCATTAAAACCATTTTTGTACCGGTATTATAAGTTTTTTACCTTTTTCCTCTCAGCATTAATAAAGACTCCGGAGACCGGTAAAAAACCAGTATTAAGCCTGTTTTATAACATATCAGTCCGCAAAAGGTATCTATAGATGTGCGGCATAATCTGTTACTCCGGCCATAGAAAAGCCTCGCAGGTAATAGTAGAAGGACTAAAAAACTTGGAGTACCGAGGCTACGACTCGGCAGGAATAGCAACACATACAGAACAGTCAATAGAGGTCGAGAAAGGAGAAGGAACCATTGACGAAGTAATCAAAACCGGTTTAAACGGAGATAGAGGAATAGGACACACCCGTTGGGCCACACACGGCAAAGTAAACAGGACAAATGCACATCCCCATACATCCTCAGACAACAGCGTATCTGTAGTACATAACGGCATAATTGAAAACCATGAGGAGTTGAGGAAAGAGCTAGGGAGAGAAAGATTCAAATCTGACACAGATACCGAAGTAATACCCCATCTAATACAGGACGAACTAGAAGAAACCGACGACCTACAGAAGGTCTGCCGTAACGTGATGGAAAGACTTGAAGGATCGTTTGCTGCTGTCGCGCTTCTAGATACCGGCGAAAAAATTGCTTTCAAAAAAGGCTCTCCACTAGTTATAGGAGATGCAGGAGACGAGATATTCTTAGCATCCGACGTAACACCTTTCCTGAAGTATACCGACAAAGCAGTGTTTCTAGAGGAAGAGGACTACGTTATTGTGGACGAAGAGTATACAATCTACAACTCCGGAGAAAAAGTTGAAAGAGAGGTTGAACATATTGACTGGGACGCTGAAGAAGCATCCAAACAAGGCCACAGCCACTACATGCATAAAGAGATAATAGAGCAGACGGAAACGGTTAAAAGAGCGGCTTTCCAAGACCGTAAAGACCTGTTAAAAGCGGTTGAAATGGTTGAGAAAGCTGAAAAAGTCTATATAACCGGCTGCGGAACCTCAAGCTTTGCAGCAGAGCTCGGAGCATTATATCTTAGAGAAGCAGGCATACAGCTCGAAGTAGAACAGTCGCATGAGCTAGAGTACCGTAAGGACCAGATAAACAAGGAAGACCTCATAATAGGTATGAGTCAGAGCGGGGAGACGGCTGACCTACTCTCACTGCTGAAGAAGACAGATGCCTCTGTACTCGGAATAGTTAACGTCGTAGGTTCAACACTTGACCGAGACTCAGAGCTATCATTATATGTCAATGCCGGACCAGAGATAGGTGTAGCATCTACAAAAGCGTTTACAGGTCAGTTAGCAGTACTCAAACTTTTAGCAGCTGCAGCAGACAATAATATAGAAGAGGTAAGAAAAAGTATTCTTGAAACATCTGACAAGATACCCAAGGTTTTAGAAGACAATGACAGCAATATAGACCTTATAAGCAGTTATCTTAGCAATAAAAATGATGCATACTTCATAGGAAGATATAAAGGCCGTATAGTTTCTAAAGAAGCTTCTCTCAAACTAAAAGAAATCTCTTATATTCACTCCGAGGCATTTGCAGGAGGAGAGTTCAAACACGGGACTCTGGCGCTGGTAGAACAAGGAACGCCAGTCATAGGCTTCATGACCGAAGACACATCTAGTGAAACACTATCCAATATGGCAGAGGCAAAGACACGTGGAGCAGATATTATAGGTATAGGAAATGTTGAAGACACAGGTTTTGACTACTTTGTAGATATTCCGGAAGACAACAACCCTGAAATACTTCAGACGGCTGTAGCACAGCTCTTAGCATACAGGACTGCTTTAAAACGTGGAGAAAGTATTAACCCGGATAAGCCTAGAAACTTAGCGAAAAGCGTAACAGTCAAATAAGAAGTAAGTTAAAACAAAGATAAGATGCTACCGAACCCTAAACTGTTGACCGCATTAACTGTTCTAACACTGATGTTTTCAGCTGTAGCAGCTGAAACCGCGGATCTGGACCAGTCTTACTTTGAGTACTTCCACAGTAACTTGGATACAGACGAACTTAAACAAGAGATCAATAGTAACCAAGACGATATTCCGGGATTCGCCGCCAGCATTATCGGCGATCAGACTATAAATATAGAGTTCCAGGAGACCAACCAAACCTACTCCGTAGTTATGGAAGATACTAAGATAGAAGAGTTTGATCGAGCTCATAACGAGAACGCTACACTAGCCGTATACGTAAACGAATCAACAGTGGATGCAGTTCTTGAATCTGAAAGCCCTATACAAGAGTTGAAGGACAGTTTGGATGAAGGAGATATAGAGTATGAGACAATGACTCGGTCAAACAGTGTGAGAATGTTTATAACTGAACGAGTCTTGGATATACTGTCCCGGTTCGATGTTTTATAGGATTTTTACAGACACACCTGCTTCATCCTTAAATCTTTCCGGATCTGCTTCAGTACCTTCTACAACATTGTAATGGATAGGTACAACAGTCTCCGGATCTATCATTTCCACTGCCTCAAGAGCTTCTTCCTGGTCCATAGTATACTTCCCTCCTATAGGAACGAAGGCCACATCAACATCAGAGACCTCTCTCATATCAGGTATAGGATCTGTATCTGATAGATGGTAGAAAGCTGTATCCTCTAACTCGAAGACTACTCCTGTGCAGAACCCTTCAGGATGGAAAGATTCTCCTTCCTCACTGTACTTGTCGACATTATAAGCCTTCACACCTCTAAACTTTACTCCATAGACCTCAACCTCTGTACCAGAACTTATTATCTTGTAATCCATATCTTCGGGTACTTTGTCTTCAGAATGTTCCGTACATATCAACACTGTGTCCTCTTTCCTCAAGTTCTCTATAGCATCTAGGTCAAAATGATCAAAATGGTCATGGGTAGAAACTATGATATCCGCCTTCTCATAGCTGTCCATTACTTCCGACCAAGGATCAATGTAGATTTTCACACTGTTTTCAAGCTTTACAGATGCGTGAGCTAAGAGTTCTACTTCAACACCGTTAAAATCCGTCAATAGAGACACCTCTATTATGTTTTTGTCAGCCAGTATTTTTCAAGGAATACTGCAGTCAACGCTTCTATCCTCTAACTCGGCGGACAGACCTTTCAAGTCAGGCTCTTCACCGCCGAACAGATAGGGAACAGTCTTCTCAGGCTTGATTCTTACAGCGGCCTTTACAACCTCTTCTGGTTCAAGATCTTTCAAAGACAGGAAACAGATATTGATACGGCTTTCAAGCTCTTGAGAGTTCTCGATGGAGCCCGTATCACCTGAGACGTAGAAACTGGTCCCTCTCATAACGAAACGGTACCCTATACCATCACCTAGAGAATGTGCCTCTACCTCTATACCAAAGATGTCCATTACCTCTCCGGTCTGGATCCGTTCAGTGTCTTGACAAGGAACACCCTCCTCTAAAGAGGAGGGTACAACCACACATGTATTTTTCCCACAAAGTCTTTCAACAGTGCTGTGATTATAGTGTTCTTCACTTGTTACAAGTATTAGGTCAGCAGAACTTTTAGAGAAATTTTCCTGAGGATCAACAGAGACCGTGAAACCTTTATCCACAACAGTAACAGTTTTCCCCTCATCCACGTAGATATCGAAATCTCTGTAATCTAACAAAAACGGTTCCCCCTTTAAAACAAAAAGGTTTAATCCAGATTTTAAATCCATTACCCGAACATCCAAGGGTGTCATTAAAAACCTTTACTGTATCAATTCCATTATACAGACAGCGGGGGTAACCAAGTGGCCAAAGGTGCAGGATTTAGGCTCCTGTCCGTTAGCGGTTCGCAGGTTCGAATCCTGTCCCCCGCAAGCTTAACTTTTTAATCTAAAACCTGTTTCTGAGTACATCCAGACTTAAACATTTAATCTCTTTATTTCGGCTTCTCGTTCAGTAAATAGAATGTTTCTGTTCCGTCTTTCTCTTCTACTAGAAGGTGTGTCTTCTTGACTGTAGATTGATTTACTCTAGATTCAACATCTTTCAGTTCTTGGTTGAGAAGAATTCTGTTATTCCAGTTCTTTTCTGGTCTTTTTGAGAAGTCTTTCTGCTGATTTTATGGCTCTGTCAGCTTCTGTCTGTGATACTGATTTATTTCGGTACTGTATACTTGTTTTCTCATCTACTACCCA
>LFCJ01000004.1_pt1 | contig 112603 bp, 123 predicted proteins | sample 643141 | NCBI WGS metagenome assembly LFCJ01 (sample SAMN03766243, study PRJNA286221) | soda lake metagenome | biome: soda lake; feature: Kulunda steppe; material: water; isolation source: sample B1-Br-g2 brine of Lake Bitter-1 | place: Russia: Kulunda steppe | collected 2010-07
GTAAGCCTATATCAATTTCTGTTCTGATCTGATACATTGTAATAACATCGCTGAGCTCTTCCATTTCTTCTATAAAGAGTCGCTTTATTTCGTCAAGATTTTCTTTTACTTTTTCAGGTCTGTTAAAATAGAGCTCTGCAAAGTCATGAAATAGCTTACCTTTGCGCATTTGCTCTTCCTCTGCGTCAGAAACCAGTTTGCTCATATAAAATAATCTAGGCGATAAGGCTAAGTTGTTCAAGGCAGTTTGACTCAATAAATTTATTTCTGAGCCTTCTACTTCTATTTTTTCAAATTTTTGCTCTTCTGCATGGGATTCTGCAGATCTAAAAGCATGAGGAAGTTCTCTAAAAGTTTCAATACTTTCTCCATTTATTTCATCAAGATAAAAGCACGGTTTAATGTCTTCGCCCAGTCTTTTATCTTCGACCATGTAGTATCGGTCGTCGCCGCTTTGTATTAGAGACTGGAAATCAAGCAGATACGTTCTTTCTAGGTTCTCTTTGTTAATCCATTCATCTTCAGATGCTCTTTCACACCATTCAGTGTTCATTCCTAGGAAAAAAACTACAGGTCTATCTATTGTAGTGGTTGTACATGGATCTGCGAGCAATACACCATTTTTCTGGCTTTTGAGCTCCCAATCGAAGTTTCTGACAAAGTAGTCTAGTTTTTCTATGTTTTCGAGATCTGCAGCAGCTTCAATCAGATCTAGTTCGTCTAGTAGTTCTCTAGTATCTGTAAGCTTTCTACCTTTCAATTCTTCAAACTTTTCTAGCGCCTGACCTAGTTCTAAGTATTTTATAACGTTCAGAAACTCCTTAAATTCTTCTAAGTCATCTCGAGAGTCAAGGAAAGAGTTAACGTTCGAGGAGTGAGTTTCATAACCTAAGAAATCAAGTAACGGTTCGACATCTCGTATACGTAAAAGCCGCGGAGAGTTAGCAATTCTTAACAGAGAAATAAAAGCTCTAAGCTCTTCTCTGAGAGAAATATTGTCTTTCCGAATATATGGAATATCTCTTGACTGGAAACGAGATTCTAAAAGACTCTGGTAGCGTGAATCAGGTCTTACGGCTATCCCGACATTACTGGGGCCTACTCGTTCAATATTTTCCACAACAGAAAGCACTAATTCTAGAGAAGACTCATATATACTGAACTCTTCTAGTTCTACTTCATCTTCTTTAAAGATGGAGTATTCGTCAAATTCTTCTGGTAAGGCCTTGAGATCAAGTTTATTGAACTGATAAAGATTGACTACTGCGACACCGTCTTCAATTTCAAGTTCTTCGACAGCGTGGAAAGGAGTGTCACAACTTTCTACTACGTTCAGTACGTCTTTGAATAAGTCTGAGTTGTATCTTTGAGTCTCAAATATTTTTTCTTTATCGCCTGTGTGCTTCCAGCAGCTGTAAATTTTTTCTAGAGCATAAGAAATCTGTTTATAGCTATAAGGTGTAGTTTCAGTACATTTCAGAAATACTTCCTTCTTGCTATCTTTAGATGGGTTAGAAGCCAATCTACCGGGAGTTGTAGCAAAAGGTCCTTTCTTCGGTACATCAAGCTTACGGACCAATGCATCTGCTAGAGCTGCGTCAGCAGTTAATACAATATCGTAGTTCTTTACCTGTTCATAGAGCTCGTCAATACTCTTTGCCTTTCTCACATCGAGTAATGTGGATGGAAATTTTTTATCATAATCTTTCTATGACGAAAAATAGAGGAAAAAAGAAGACCTCTACTTCATCATAGGGAAGTAGATTACATCCCTAATCGAGTCAGAGTCAGTTAGAATCATTGCTAATCTATCAACTCCTATTCCTAATCCTCCAGTAGGGGGCATCCCCTGCTTTAAGGCCTCAATAAAGTCTTCATCCATTTCGTGTGCTTCTTCGTCTCCTTGTTCTCCGCGTCTTTGTTCATCTCTAAAGAATTTTTCTTGCTGTACTGGGTCGCGTAGTTCTGTATATGCGTTTCCAAGCTCCATTCCGGCAACAAAAGCTTCGAATCTTTCGATCAAGTCTTCATTTTCTCTGTGTAGCTTACATAAGGGAGTGGTTTCTTTTGGATAGTCTGTGATGAACGTTGGCTGGATTAATTCCGGTTCAACAATTTCTTCGAACAATTCTGCGATAGCAAGTCCTCTTTCATAATCTGACTCAAGTTCAGCTCCATGCTCATTCATCAGTTCTTGTATTTCCTCATCGCTAAGTTCATCAACATCGAAATCGCCATACTCTATTAGAGATTCGCGCATGGTCATTCTTTTCCATGGTGCAGAGAGATCAATTTGATTTCCTTGATACTCTACTTTTGAGTCGCCGGTTACTTTTTGAGCAATGTGTTCGACCATTTGTTCGGTAATCTTCATCATGTCTTCGTAGTCTGCGTAGGCTTGGTAGAGCTCCATCATGGTGAATTCAGGGTTATGTGTTCTATCAATGCCCTCATTTCTGAAATCCTTTGCAACTTCAAAGATTCTTTCATGGCCTCCGATTATCAGTCTTTTCAAGTATAGTTCGGGAGAAATCCTGAGGTAAGCCTGCATATCCTTATCGTGTACGTGAGTTGTGAAAGGTCTTGCATTAGCGCCTCCATATATGGGCTGAATTGCAGGAGTTTCAACTTCCATAAAGTCCTGATCTTCCAAGAATCGGCGCATCTCGCTAACAACTCGGTTTCTCTTTCTGAAACTTTCTCTTGCATCTATACTATCTATTAAATGTAGGTAGCGCTGCCTATATTTTGTTTCTTTGTCCTCTAAACCATAATAGGAAGAAGGAACTGGTTTCAAAGCCTTCGTAAGCAGTTCTAATTCTGAAACTTTGAGAGAGAACTCGCCTTTGTTAGTATACATTGGAATTCCTTTGAGCCCTACTATGTCTCCGTTTTGAATGTATTCTAGTTTATCTATGAGTTCATCTTTACGTAGAACTGCTTGTATTTGTCCTCTCTCATCTTCTATGTCTATAAAGGCGATTCCTCCGAAGTCTCTTACTTCTTTGACTCTTCCGGCTATATTAAAGCTGTCTTCAGGTAAATTATCTTCTTCAAGGCCTTCAAATTTGTCTAGTATGTCTTTTATCTTGTGGACTCTATTATAGTCATATTTGAAAGGGTTGAGGCCGTTTTCCTGCATTTCTTGCAGAGTCTCTAGTCTCTCGTCTTCTTCGGAACTCATTAGTATCCACTTAGAAAGAAATAGTTATAGAAGGTTTTACAAATTTCAATGTACAATCTGTTGCAGCTTAAAACATCCACCGATCATTGTAACGGGAAGTTATTGTCGAAGATTTATAATAGTCTAAAAAAGAGGCTTACATAAATTGGTTTCCGGTTGGGAAAAAAGAAGGACGTGAGGTGTTATTCTGGTTCTTGGTGTTTTAGACCTACATCTACATGCCATATCATGCTTTCTTCGCTGTATTTGTCTACTATTTTGGCGGTTGTGTGTTCTAATAGTTCGTCGTACTGTTCAAAAGCATCTTCCTTAATTTTCACTGCGTTATTCATAATCTGGCCGCCACTGTTTCCGCTGTCAAATGTAACTAGCACAGGCCCATTAATTGCTTTTTCTCCTTCATACATTACGTCTATTGAGGTACTGTAAAAGGATTTGGCTTCAGCATACGCATTTACAAGGTGTTGTCCTGCGTTTTCTACAGCTTCTAGCGCTTCCGAATTATCTTCGTGGCCTAAGTCGTTGAGCATTCTGTGAGCGTCCTCAAGCTTTGATTCATATTGGTCTAGCTCTTCCGCTATTTTTTGTCTTTCTTCCTCCAAGTATTCTCTTACTTGGGGGTTTGAGTTATTTTCTGCTTCGATAGCAGCTTCCATCTCATCATAAGAGCTTTCAAGTGTTTCTTCTGCAACGCGAAGTGAATCAACCCAACTCATACACGCAACTAGAGAGTGGTAACACTTTAAATGTCTTGTGAAAAAGGATCAAATTTCTTCTCTAATGCCAAACTAAAAGATGAGAGTTATCATTTAACCAATCACGACTTACATCATAATGCGGGAGAACTTGCCCTACTGTGCTCCAGAAATCATCTCCATGATTCCTATGCTCCAAATGCGCTAGTTCATGCACTACTATATAGTCTATCAAGTGTTCCGGCCCTAAAATCAACCTCCAATTAAAGCTCAGGTTCTCTTTAGAAGAGCAGCTACCCCAACGCGTCCTCTGATCCCTTATATAGACCTTATTGTAAGGTCTGAAATCATCTTTATACTTCTCCAATCGTCTTTCAACCTCTTTCTTGAACTCTCTTCTCAAAAGCTTCTCCACTTGTTCCTTAACAGTACTACGCTCTATGAGATGATTGGCCAAAATAATTTTATCGCCTAAAAAATTAGATCTTCTACACTCAAAAACGATTTCTCTTTCAACTCCCATTACTTTAATACTTGAACCCTCACAAAAGTCTCGTTTAGGAATATTTTTTCTAAGCTTCTCAAAACGCTTCCACTGCTCCAGTATCCATTCTTCATTATCCTTCATCACCTTCTCAGCCTCTACAAGACTATTGGCAGGGATTATTACAGTGAACTCTCCATACCTACAGGAAATTTTAGGTCTTGACACTCTTTTGCTCCTCCTGATACGATAGGGAATTGATAAGCCTGAGAGTTCAACTTCCATAACTTTTTACTAGTGAGAGGAAGAGTTTATACTTCGTATCAGAGGCCTCCTGACTATTCACTGTTATATATTTCCGAGTGTATAACTACTTCTAGATGGCAAGCTCTGATCCAGAGTCGACCACAGATGAAAAAGAAAACATCATAGCATGGACTATGAACGTCAACAAAAACGAGCTCGCAACACTTCAACATGAAATGAGAGAGGAATATGGCATAGACTTTGAAGACTTAGCGTTTGAAAGCAAAGGAGCTGCAGATGAGGCCTTAAAACCATTCTATACAGGTCTTAATGAACAGCTAGAGATTGAAGGAGAAGAGGTCGAGTTTTCTATAGAAGAAGGAGAAATCGACTTCATAATAGAATACTGGTGTGACAATATAGAAGTCCTTGGAGAATTGAGAGAGTGGATGAACGAAAGCTACAAGAAAGAAGACCAAGATGAAGCGGCAGAAATAATTGAACCTTATCCTTTTCATGACATCAAAGATACAGACCTTAAACGATTCTTGAATCAGCTTGAACAAGACTTTAAAGTCGAAGGACCTACACCTAGACCCGGGAACGGACGAGTAAGGCTATATCCTATAATGCTTGACCATCTTAATCTAGAAGATGAAGAGTTATACTTGTTGCATGGAGATATGATAGTTGGAGACGGAACCTATGAAGTCACTGATTTAAGCGAAGAATACGATGAAGAAATACCGTTCGAACTTAACGTCAATCTCCATATAAGACCAGTAAAAACAGAGGAAGGACTCTACAATCTAAAAGTTGATTCAGCCAACAATGGGATGGCGCAAGCATATTTGATAGACTATGTACGCAATAGCCTCAATACTGGAAACAGAGAAAATCTAGGAGATATGATAAAATAAACGTCTAGTCAATCAGCTTATACAAAAGACCGGTCAAAAGTATTATGCCTCCAGCAATAAGGATAGGGGTAGCTGATGTGAACAATGCTGCAGCAACACCCGAAAGCATTGAAGGAACAGCGTTTGCTAGAGAGCGTAGACTTTGATTTGTGCCGAGTGCAAGACCTTGGTCTTCATCAGATGCGTTACGAGACACTAAAGTCTCCAGAGAAATATTTGTAATTCCATTGAAGAGAGAGAACAATCCTGCAAAAACCAAGAAAAGCAATAACTCTGTTTGGAGTCCTAGAATCAGTATAGACAGACCTGTTAAAATTAGTGTCAAAGGCATCACATATTCTTCTTTAAAACGAGGGAAAAGCTTTGGAATAACTGCTAATTGAGTAATCATGATAATTACGCCAATGTACAAGAAGAAGTTTCCAATATCTAGCTGTGAAAAACTAAATCTCTCAACTAAAACCACTGAGACAAAAGTAGTGAAAAATGCAAAACCGGAGAAATAGAAGAAATTAACAGCGAAAAACCTCCTTAAATCAGGTAAATCAAGTCCTTTTCGAATCTGAGAAAGAGGCTTACTCCATTCAACCTTCTTTTGCTTTAAGGGAGAAGTCTCCTCAAGCTCCCGGGAAACAAAAATGAAACTAGAAAAACTTAAGGCAGCAGCGAAAAGAAATGGCGTGGTTAATCCTAGTACGGCAAAGTTTCCGGAAGATAAAAGGCCTCCAAGGAAAGGACCTATAATAAATCCTAAGCCAAAAACCGCGCCTATACGACCTAGATTCTTTGATTTATTTTTCTCAGTAGACATATCGGCTACAGTCGCTTGAGCCACAGCTATTAGGCCTCCAGTTAAACCATTGATAATTCTAGAAAGAAATAGGAGCCATAGACTTGCGACAAGTAAAGAATAGGCAAAAACAAGCGTGGAAATAACAGTACCTAGGATAGATATCTGAATTACTCTTCTACGCCCATAGATATCGCTTAATTCGCCGAGAATCGGTGTGGCAAAAAACTGCATTAACGGATATGCTCCAATCAATAATCCTAGTAAAATATAACCCATTTCTACTGAGAGGCCTTCTGGCAAAATAAAGAAACTGGAAGAAGGCTCGACAAACATTAAGGGAACAATAGGAATCAAAATACCGAAACCGATAATTTCAGCAAGAACAGTCAACATCAACACTCGCAAATTCCTTTTATCGCTCACAACAAAAATTTGGTCGTTAAATAACAATAAAAAACGGCGTTAAGCAGGCAAAAGAAATATACCTGTACAATTTAAACACTCATTTTATGAAGGCCAAGACAAGCGTCGTAGGAACATTGTTGCTTGCAGTAATCATGGTAGGTCTCACAGTATACATAGCAGAAAGAGGTATTTTCCCTGGAGTAATGTCTGAAGATGAAGGAGCCTATGATGAAGAAACGCAGATAGTAATACAGCAGCCGGAAGAGTTTGAGCAAATATATGAAAACAACCGTACACAACAAGAAGAACAGATTAAACGTGTCGCTAAAGAATATGAATCTGATGAAGAAGCTTTCAGTATAGATATCGCGATATATGATGAAGTTGTAGAACCTGAATCAGTCTCAATGTACAACACGCTTGTACAAGAAGGAGAAAATCTGGAAGTAGAAGAAGGAGAAGCAAGGATAGGTGAAGTAACAGTTCAAGGAACTGAACCTCACTGGGAGTGCATATGGATAAATGAGAATGTACAAGTATCTTTGACCCCAATACATCAAGAAGATGAACAAGTGGGAGCTGGACAAGAAACAGTCGAAGAAATCTGTCAGAAAGCGCCAGAGACGATAAACTAAAAAAGTTCTTCAGTCTGTTGAATAAAAATAAGTGGGTTTCTGGAAAATTCTGGAATTAACGTAACTTTTCCCTAATTTTTACTCTTCTAAGAAGTCTAAATCCTGCGCCAAGAATTTTATTCCATCTTTGAAGTCATCATTATCATAGTTTTCAGGATGCGCACCCATTTCTATAGCTAAATCTAGAGCGTTCTGCGCCAGACTTTCAAGCTTATCTTTGTCTTTTTTTAATTCTCTAAACGTTACACCGAGATCATACAAATGCGATCCTACAAAGTTCCCGACCTCGTGATCATAGTCTGTATTCATATGGTCTAGATTTCCGCAACCTACTAAAGTCGAAAAATGACTGGGTGAGGGAGTCGGAACATTATCGAATTCAGGTCTGAAGAGTTCTCCTGATTCAAGTTTTTCTAGGAATTTGCGATGTTGTATTTTTTTCATTATTTCCATCACTACATAATCAAAATTCTTTTCAATTAAGTCTTGGACATGGTCTCCGTACTCTTTCTCTATTTGATGCCATACCACGCCACTGTAATCAGAATCGTTGAATTCTTCAACACTGCTCCATACAATATCCTCGTGATCCTGTATATAACAACGGCGAATATTCTCGCTCCAGCTATTGTAAAGCAGTTCGCTTAACGTTTCTTGGTCAGACTCCCAAAGATCTCGTATCTCTCTTTCGAGCTTTTCATACTCTTCAATACTAGTAGTTTCATCAAAATAAGGGCGGTCATTATGACCGTAATCTATCATTGAAGAAATATGTTCTCTATCGGGGCCGGAGAACTTTCCAAAAGTCTCTAAATGTCCTTTTACGTAGCCTAAAGGATTTCGGTCAAACATTTGATCGCTTTCTACGTATTCTCGGGCTACATTGTCAGCGAAAATCTCATTGGCTAAAATTTCAAGACTATCGTTCATATTGGGCGAAGCTTTTATCGCGCCGCTCTCGGTCAAAACAGGATCAGCATTCCAGAACTCGCCCTCAACTTCTTGAGCATAAAAGTCGTGAGCTAGTTCGTGCGCTAAAATATGCATGTTATCTAATTCAATGCCAATGACTGGGGAGTCTTCTTCTCTTCCGATATAGACTCCTCCGCCGTTGCTTCCAGGATAAACAATAACGCTCTCAGCATCTAAGTCTAGGTCTGAAGCAACGCCTACGACAAATTCTTCTAACTCGGGAGCTAAAGGATCTCTATTACGATAAACTAGGTCCATCTAAACATTTCATCTGGAACTAACTATAAAAACCACTCGGAGATTTTACTCACTAGCAAATAACAACGTAATGTGTGAGAGTAAAGAACGCTCAAACTCCATTCGTATCAACTAAATAAGAATAAAAAGAAGGATGAAAGGCCCTGTAAAGGCCTTTAAAAACTTCTTTCGGCAGCGTAACAAATCTTATTCTTTTTTTCTTTCACCTATTTAAGGCTTATTCAAGTTTCAAGTCGACAAAATCCAATCTTTTCGGTCAGGCCCTACAACCCAAGTCCCCCTTAGTTGAGGAACAGGCCAGAATCGCCCAACCTACTCATCCTGTATCACCTATACAGGATAAACAGATTGGAAATATACCTGCTTGTAAAGCTCACATTAACTCGTTCAAAAAACCTTTGCACGGCTTTTGAGGCTCGAGCTGTGTGAGTCATATCCCTAAATTGTAGAGCAGCCTTTTTAAAACTTCGCATCCATAAAGAACCGAGTTCAAAAGCAGATTTTTCACTCTACTTCATCTATTTGAGCATTCCAGAGTCTCTCATACTTACCTCCTCTTTCAAGAAGTTGTTCATGACTTCCTTGCTCGACGATCCTACCATTCTCCATAACTAGTATCTGATCAGCATTCCTTATGGTAGACAATCTATGAGCAATAGCTAAAGTCGTTTTATCCTCTGTTAAACGTTGGATACTCCTTTGAATCTTCTTCTCTGTTTCAGTATCAACATCGCTCGTGGCCTCATCAAAAATCAGCATTTTCGGATCCTTCAAAATAGTTCTAGCAATAGTTATGCGCTGACGCTGACCTCCCGATAATTTAACACCTCTTTCACCCACACGAGTATCATAACCCTTAGGTAAATCTTCAATAAACTCATGGGCTTCAGCCTTTCTAGCAGCATCAATAATCTCATCTTCTGAGGCGCTTCTATCACCATAGGCGATATTATCTTTTATTGTTCCAGAAAACAGGAAGGAAGTCTGACCCACATAACCGATATTCTGTCTTAAACTTTCAACAGAGGTTTCAGAGATATTCTGACCATCAACTTTTATCTCGCCTGTATCGGGTTTGTAGAAAAGAGGCAGAAGTCTTGCAGTAGTTGTCTTTCCAGCACCTGTAGGACCTACTAAAGCAACTGTGTCTCCGGGCTCTACAACAAATTTAATATCCTCAAGCACTTTTTCATTAGAATTATATGAAAAATTAACGTTATCATATTCAACTCTGCCTTCTTCTACCTCTAATTCAGAGTCTCTATCTACTATTACTCGTTTTTCATCCATTAAACCAAATATTCTCTCTGTTGAAGCCTTAGCTCGTTGATACATATTAATAATCTCTCCAAACTGTGCTACAGGCCAGACAAACTGCTGAGTATACAGAATAAAAGTGACAAATTGTCCTACCATCAAGGTTCCTGTTAAAGGTCCTGGTGCTTCACCGTTTAGAACCCAAAAACTTCCTACTGCAAATGTTACTACGAAACCAAGACCCGCCAAGAGTCTGATGGCTGGGAAAAATTTGATCCTTATCTTTATGGCTTCCCAGTTAGTATCGAAATACGCTCTAGAAGACTTTAACACGCGAGAAGACTCATATTCTTCTGCTGTAAAGGCTTTAATTACTTCAATTCCGCCTAAGTTGTTTTCTAGTCTTGAATTTAGTTTCCCCACTGATGCTCGCATCTTAGCATAGCGTGGTTGTATCGCCTTCACAAAAAAGTATGTGAAAAAGGCTATCAGCGGCACGGGAACGAGCGCGATAAGAGCTAACTGCCAGTTAATCCAGAAGAGGATCCCGCCAATCCCTAAAACCATTACTCCAAGTCTAAAGCTTGAGTTCATGCCTTCATTCAAGAAAGTCTCCAATTGATTTACATCGTTAGACATAACTGACATTAATTCTCCAGTCTGTTTATTCGCGAAAAACCCTAAGTCTAATTGCTGTAAATGATTGTAGGCATCAGTACGAACATCATGCTGAACGTTCTGTGCGAAAAGATTGAATCCCCAATTCCTCCAGTAATGGAAGAAAGCTGCGAGAACAAACGAAAAACCTAAAGCACCGACTAAAAACATTAGCTGGCCTTCTTCGGAAACAGGCAGCTGAGTTTCAGAAAGCAAAGGTAACGCGTCATATAACTCTTGTTCTTCAGTCAAAACTGTGTCAATAGCGATACCAAGAATTAATGGCGGCATTAAATCAAGAAGCCGAGAAAAAATGCTTCCGATAACGCCTACTGCAAAAGCGACTCTATACTTATTCCCATAACCTAGGAAAAGTCGCTTCATCGGATTTTCAACGTTCTCTCTAATATTTCCGAATGGATCATCTTCAACATTGCTGTAACGCGAAACATTAGTTGCCATTGAACAAGAAAGAAAAGTCCTCGCAAATTTTTAAAGCAAATCTAGGTCAAATAATACTCTATGATCTAAGTCACAGTTCTTCAGTTTGAACTGGTATATTTCTAGACATTGCTTATTCAGGATAGAAGAATTAGGTCCTAAAGGCCTTGACAGCCCAGATCTAGAATAACAGTCTGACTTTTGGCCATAAAACAGGCCTGAAACACGTAGCGACTATACGGCGCATTGCGGTTTCTTTATCAGGTTTCAGACTTCTTATTGTTCGATATCCTCCCAGACATAGTTTCAGTTGCTATTGGCTGTTCGATTTCAGTTTTTCCACATTAAACAGTTGGTAGTATGCGGAGTCCGGGATTTGAACCCGGGTCACCGGCTTGGAAGGCCGGGGTCTTAGGCCACTGGACCAACTCCGCTTTATTTTTAAAAGGAAGTCTCTTTGTTAGTGTGAGGTTCTGTGTATGTTTGTTGGTAGTGTTAATTATTAAAAAGGAAGTTCTTAGTATGTAGAGTTTGAAAGAGGACGTGTGTTTTTGAATCTTTGATTGTATAATTGTGTTTATGGATGAGGATGAGTTAAAGGATCAGTTGGTAGAGAAGGCTAAAAGAGTTTTAGATGATCAGTTGACGAGTCGTGAGAAGATCGAGCAGAGGGCTCTGAAGGATAAAGGTAAAGGCGGTGTCTGGAGTAAGGAAGAGATTGAGTATCTAAAGAATAATCGTAATAGCATGAGTAATAAGGAACTTGAGAATTTTTTTGTGGAAGATGAGTTCCAAGATGAGGATTGGTCGCCGTTCTCTAGAACTGAAGAGCGTTATATATTACAGAGCTATGGAACTTCAGATCTTGAGACTATTGCTGAAGGACTTGATAGAACAGTTGAGGAGGTAGAGAAGAAAGTAAGGATGATGGGTCTTGAAATCTAGGTTGGAGGAGAATAAGGAAAAATGAGTGATATTGTTGACAGAGCGTTAAGCTCTACGAAAGAAGAATTAGCTGGCGAAGACAGAGAAAAGCATATTGTTCGTGCAGTTAAGATGATGGATAGGGTAGAAGCTTCTATAACTGAAAAAGATGAGGACTTCAAGGAATGGTACTCCCTACACTTTCCAGAACTAGTAGAGGAAATTGATAATACGGAACACTTAGTTAAGATTCTTAAGAAAAGTGTAGAGCGTTCAGAACTTGAGTCGTTCAGCGAGCTAGCAGAGAATTCTAAGGGGTCTGCGCTGGGAGACAGAGAAAAGAAAATGATTGCGTCAGCGGTAGAAAATCTGGATTCTGACTTAGAGTTGAGAGAAGAACTCAACGAATATGTTAGAGAAGCTATGGCTGAAGAGTCCCAAAATTTGACAAAACTGACAGGCCATGTATTAGGAGCTAAACTGGTTGCATTGGCAGGAGGATTAGAGGAATTAGCGAAGAGTCCTGCGTCTACAGTACAGATGCTTGGAGCGGAGAAGGCTTTGTTCCGTTATCTTAGAGGCAAAGGTACGCCGCCGAAGCATGGAGTGATCTTTGAGCATCGTTTTGTGAATCCCTTATCTGAATCGGAGAGAGGTAAGATGGCGCGTTTCATGGCCAATAAAGTTGTGATGGCTGCCCGCCTTGATGTTTACGGCGATAAAGACAAGGGAGAAGAGTTGTTAGAGGATTGCAGAAAACGTTTTGAAGAGCTGAAGGCATAGTCTTTGTGGTCTGTGCTCCGTAGTCGAAATTGATGATAGCGAGGTTGCTGCATTTTAAATCTATGAATAGTTTATGATCTTGAGTCTTCAGATCATTTACCGTTTCTATACTTTATTGGCTTGAGATCAGGACCTTCAGGCACATCGACGCTCACAGACATAATAGGATGAGAAGTGGATATTGCTTCTTTATGATTCTTTGCTTGATGACCAATGCTCAAAATCACTATATAATGCTGTTATATTAGGGCTAGGAGAAATATACCATTATTAGACTGGCCGCTAATACTTTAGACATGGAAGAAATTCAACCCGGTATCTACGCGAGTAGGAATAAACTTTTTACTGAGAATTTGGAGCCTGGAGAAACGGTGTATGGAGAGGCATTGGTACAGGAAGGCGGTGTTGAGTACCGAAGATGGGTTGAGAACAGGAGCAAGGTAGGTGCTGCTGTGAAGAAAGGGATGGACATAGAATTGAACAGAGGTGATAATGTTCTCTACTTGGGCGCGGCCTCAGGCACTACGGTCTCGCATTTCTCCGATATTCTTACAGATGGAGTGATTGTGGGAGTCGAGTACTCTGATTCTGTTATTAGAGGTCTTGTGGAGTTGGCGGAAATGAGAGATAATGTTGCGCCGGTATTAGGTAACGCGAGGAATCCTGAGGAGTATGAGGAGTATCTGGGTGAGTATGATTACATTTTTCAGGATATTTCGCAGCGTGATCAGCCAGAGATTTTCTTGAAGAATGTTCATCGCTATCTGAAAGAAGATGGTATAGGTCTTTTAGCTGTGAAGGCGAGGTCTATTTCTGATTCTAGGTCTGCTGAAGAGATTTTTGAAGAGGTTAGGGAAAAAGTCTCTGAAGAGCTGAATATTGTTGATGAAGTTGATTTAGCTCCTTTTGAGAAGGATCATATTGTTTTGAAAGTCAGGCTTTAGAATTCTCTGATTTTGGTGGATGAATAGCCTGGTTTTTCTTTGATTCTAATTACTTGGACACTGTGGTCAGTGGCTTTTTCCGCCATATCCTTCACTTCTTTTTTAGAGTGGTTCTGGTCGTATCCTAGTGTTATTATGTCAGGATTTATTTCTTGGACAGTGGTGTATATGTTGCCTTCTGATCCTAGATATGCCTCGTCAACTACATCTAGACCTCGGACCATTTCAAGCCGTTCTTTTTCGTCAAAGTAAGTTTTCTTGTTTATTCTTGAGTCGCGTGCAAGCACGACCACAAGTCGGTCACCGAGTTCTGATGACTTTGCAAGGTAGTGTAGGTGACCGGGATGGAGTATATCAAAGACTCCTTGAGCCATAACAGTTTTTTCCATGTTTACTCACTACCTCTCTGGAATTCTTGTATCTGTTGCCAAGGAGCTCGAGTCTCAATTATTTCGGTGGAATTTTCCAAAAGTTTCTTGTACTTGCTCCATGTATATCGCTTATCCATGTAGACAATTATTCCTGTATCAGTTTTCGAACGAATACATCTTCCCGCTGCCTGTGTTGCAGTATTTATAGCGGGATAGGTGTATCCATACTGCCATCCCTTACCAAATTTATCGTCAAGATAGTCGACTAACGCTTCTGTCTGAAGGCTAGGCCGTCTTAAAGGCAAACCTACAATAAATACAGCTTTCATCATTTCTCCAGGGTAGTCGACTCCTTCTCCAAAGCTTCCTGAAGCCACGCCCATCAAGAGCAGACCTTCATTACTTTTATTCTGATAGTCCTCCAGTAATCTTTGTTTTTGTTTTTTATTCATTGTGCGGTCTTCGGAAAGTATTTTTCTGTCTGTTCTAGGTTCTAAGTTTTCTTTTATCTGATGGAGTAGGTGGTATGAAGGCATAAACACTGCGGCGTTTCCATCTATATCCTCTAGGCTCTTCGCAATATACCATGCATACTTCTGGATCATCGCCTCATCCCGCTCTTTGTAACGTGTTGTGACTGTGTTTACTGCTAATTCAATTCGATTTTTACGAGGGAAAGGCGATCCAAACTCAGTAGTGGTATATCTGTCGAGACCTAGAAGGTCGGCATACATTTCTTGAGGTTTTAATGTGGCAGACATCAGAACAGAAGCTTTAGAGTCATTCAAAGGTCTTGATGTAGAGATACTAGGATCTAAACAGGAATATTTTACTCTAAGCGTTCTATCTGAGCCACTACGGTTTTTTTCTATGCTCCTGAAAAATCCTTTATCAGGCCCTTTCCATCCATCAAGACTTTCCGCTAGTTTAGCACAATAGCTTTTTTCTTCCTCTTCCATCACTTCTTCTCCTACTGCTTCTAAGTCTATTATAAGTTCTTCAAAGCTATGGAAATTATCGATAGGGTCTTTAAGATCCGATTCTGTTATTTCTGCTTCGTCATCTTTCAGGCCTAGTTTATCTCTTGCCAGACGATTTATCTCATTTTTGAGCTGCTCCAGGTTCTCTTGTTCAGGATAGTATCCAAATTTTTCAGTTTCAGTCATTGCGCGCTCAATCAATGGGACGGAGATGGTGTAAGAGTATAGTGAGCGAGTTCTTGAAGGCAGATTGTGGGCTTCGTCCACTACCAGTATACAGTCTTCCAAATCTGTCTGAGCCTGTTCTAATATTACCTCTCTTATTGAAGGATGGAATATATGGAAATAGTCGGCGATAATTATATCTGCTTCTTTACACATATGAAGCGATACAGTGTAAGCGCAGACCTCTTTGCACCTCATCTTCACCTGTTCCGCTCTTAGGTTCTGATCCTTCAGTTCTTTTATTTTTGAAAGAGTTTTACTAGATAGTTTACCGTTTTCAAATGTTTCGCTGTGACGAGGGCATTTAGGCCCTTCGGTTGTGACAGAATCGGCGTCACATAAGTGACTTCTTCCAATCAAGTCCACTGAAACAATATTTTCCTCGTGTCTATCGTTTATCTTTCTTACTGCTTCCAAAGCGATCTCATGCTGACTGTGTCGAGGAGTCAAGAAGAATACTTTCCCTCCATTTTCTTTTACATGTTCTAATGCAGGAGTTACTGCTGCAGCGGTTTTACCCAGTCCTGTCGGTGCATGAGCGATAATAGAACTTGAATCAACTATTGTTTGCTCTATGTTTTCTATCAGTTCACCTTGTTTCTCTCGTTTCTGTTCAAAAGGAAAAAGCTCCATGACGTGTAGTTCTAGGAAGGGTATAAGAGATTTTTAAATCAGGGCTTTGCTGAAAAAACTCTTAATAGTATAGAGGTCTAAATTCTGTGCATGGGTTGGTATGCGCTTGAAAACATTGAAGAGGCTTTGCAAGAGTCTAAACAAGTTCTTTTCCCATTCGAGTTCAGTACTTGGGCTAAGTTAGCAGTCATCATACTTTTCACTGGCTATGTTGCTTTCCCTTCTTTCCCAACAGTTACAAGCCCTAGCGGGGATTTCGATACATCACAGTCTAGTATTGATGAAACAACTAATGTGCCTGAGCACTCAACTGATGTCAGTTTTGATACAGTACTTCATGAAGCTATGTTAGATGAAGAAATGGTTACTGGAATGGCGCCTGCGGATGCGATAGATATAACTCCTTTATTTATCGGTTTCTTTGGGATGTTTGTAGGAATAATATTATTCATGATCTATGTATCTTCGTTGTTTGAGTTCGTACTTTTAAGATCTCTAATCGAACAGGATGTAAAAATAATAGATTATGCTTCAGAAAACCTGTGGAATGGTTTTCAATACTTTTTGTATAAATTAGCATTTTTTGCCTTAGTTGTTCTCGCATTTGTTTCTCTCTTGGTAACGCCTTGGACTGCTATAGGGTTAATACCGTTAGCATTAATTCTATTAGTCGTTAACTGGATAGTTTTCCACTTTGGTTTATTGAATATGATTGAAACCGATAAAAATATTGTTTTGGCCTTTAAAGAATCTTTAACTGTTATATCTCAGCAAATAAATCAAGCTGTAGTTTATTTGATTGTAAAATGGTTTATAGGTCTAGCTCTTAGTATCATAGCCAGCATATTAATTATAATGATTTTCTTAACTATGTTGATCCCGTTCCTTGTAGTAGGCTTTTTGGTAGCTCTTATCTCTCCATGGCTTTTAATACCGGTAGGACTATTTTCTGTAGTTGTCCTACTCACAGCAATTATATTTATTGCTGTACCGTTCAGAGTATATCTCTACACATATATCATACAGGTTTACGGAGACTTTTTCCAGTAACTTAGAATTCTGCTAGATTTGTTTGAGTAGAAGAAAGCATCTTACTTTTATCTAGAATCTGCAAGTAATGGAATCTCATTTCTTGAGAAAGAATATTTTTTATCTCGCTGAACTTTTCTAATACCTTATAATTATCAAAACTATTTCGCACAGTTTCTCTGATTACCCATACTCCTAATGGCGCCCAGTACTCAGGCCTAACATCTCTTACAATGAGTACTTTAGACTGTCTATTTATTGAGTCAAGGTATTCTAGTGCGCCAAGTCTCGCGGCATAATAGGCTCCAGCTGTTTCTTCGGCATAAGTAGTACGGCCGTTGAAATCCTCGTAATTTTGCATTATAAAGCTTCTCTTTGTTGCATTCCAAGTGGATCTAGGTCTTTTTAGTTCTAATAGCTCGTATTCCCATTTACCTGGTATCAAGAAGACGTGAAATCGATTACCAACATAACTGTTCCGGAAGTAGCGAATCTCTCCTAACTCTTGATTCATCTTAACCTGTCTGGATAGTTTTTTTGAGGCTTGATCATCTACTGCTGTGATGCTCCAGCGTGTTGGAACAATTTTACGATTTTCTTCTTCACCTAGCAAGCCTGCTGAGAAAGCATTCTGGAGTTTATAGACTCCTGTTTTGTCCACTAGCTCTGTCACCGCAGTTTCTGCTTTCAAATCGGTATCGTAATATGCTTTTTCAATTTTTTTGTTGACTGAAGGATTTTCCCCTAATAAAAGATTTTTTAGGTTAGCTGAGTTAGATACAGGTTTGGCGCGGCCACCCATTCCAAGTTTTGAAGGAGTTTTTTCAAGCTCAATCTCAATATTAACAGGTTTACGCGCCATCGCAATTTCTTGTTTCTCACTCATCACATGCGAAGAGTTAGAATTAACAAGACTCGTTCTTAGAGAAGCAATCTTCTCAATTCCAAAACCTTTACTATACCATGCTTCAGGGCTATCCATCATAGAGGGATCGGAAGGATTAGAAGGAGAAACTACACCCATTTTTACATTAGGGTAGTTGTAGCTTCCTATGAAAACTGACTCTGAATAGGCTTGAAACTCTTTCTTATTTATCCGGGTGGGCATTACTGATTCTATTTTTTTCCTTGCTTCTGCTTCAGTCAGGCCTTTTGCAAGTTTGCCATACCCCATAAAGATTTCTTAGAGGGTTAACTCTTAACCTTCTTTCTGGTACGAAAAAGGTTTAATCGCATCAAGGAAATAAGTTTTATGGACTATAGACGGAACTTTTTCTTGACAGTATTTTTACTAGCAGTAGTTACTGGTTCGCTGCTTTACTTAATTTCTTTTGATGAGCTAGAAGGTTTTTCTGAAGCTAAGGACATATCTGTATATGAAGACATGCTAATTTTCTCAACACACTGTTTCGAGCTGGAAATGCATGTCTCGGTGTCACAGGCTGAACATATAGAGTTAGCGCTAACAAGAGCGCGGGCAGAAGCTTTTGATACAGGGAGACCTATGATGTCTGAGTTGACGGCAAAAATAATAGAAACTTCTGATATGGAAATGAAGAGGGTTGAGATTCATTCTCTTCAAAACAATAGCTATATGGCAGATATTATTTTAACTAACGATGAGCGAATAGATACTAGGCCGTCTGATGCTGTTCTTCTTGCGGCCGAATTAGATAAACCTGTGTTTTTAAGTGATGAGCTTTTAAGGGAGGAAGGTAGAAATACTTGTTTAGAAGGGTCTCAAAGTATCTAGTTTAAATTTTCCAGTGAGGGTCTACTGAGTCTTTAATATCCACTATTTTTTTGAGAGTTTTCTTTTCCCCTTCTGTTAGCAACTCTTCAAGCTGTTGAAGTCTTCGATAGTCTTTCTTTGTGATATTGGTATAGAGGTGGTCACCTGCTTCAAAACTTCTGCCTACTGTGGCGTTTGAGATTGATAAGGCCACCATATCTCCTTTTTCAGCTTTATCAAGAGATTCTCCCTCATCTTGTAAACTTTTTATGCCGCCTACAAGGTCTCCATCTTCAGTAATTAGACTTCCATTATTCAATACTCCATCTACGACTTTTACGCCTATAACTACAGGGTTTGAGGATCTGAAGATATGTTCAGGCATAGTTCTTATTTCTGCAGGTCTTGAAACCTTTTCCAGAGCGTACTCAAGTTTTCGCTCCTCCAGTTCTTCTTTCCAAGCTGTGTAATTATCAATTATTTCATAAATTACATTACTGGAGAATACACTAAGATTTTTGTCTTCAGATAAAGTTTTTGCGTTCTTAGTGATTCCTGAGTTGAATGAAAGTATTGCTCGATATTCAGAGTCTTCATTCTCTGCTTCTATAATATCACTTTTCTTTACTGGACCGACTTCAGCTTTTTGAACTTTTATGCCAGAATCCTCGATTTCCCGCATTAAAGCCTCAAGAGAACCCAAGGAATCGGCTTTTACTATTACGCCTTCAGTATGTGTTTCGTGTTCTGCTGTTTCTAATTCTGTTTCTACTTCTTCAATAAGCTCCTCTATGTTTTCCCCTGTCCTGATAGGAGCTCCAGATACTACGTTTTCAAGGTCTTGCCCTGCAATTTTTATCCCTGAAGCAGGATTTACTTCATTGATTTCCTGATATTGTCTGTCTAATCTAATTTCTTTGAGAGGTCTTGGTTTTAGTAAGGCGCGAATCTCGGTAGTTTCTGCTCCGTCAGGAGTTCCATATACTAGTGTATCTTCTCTGCTTATAGTGCCATCGTAGTGGATTACATCTATTGTTGTTCCGAATCCTTTTTGCTCTGATACTTCAAGGACTGTGGCTTTCCCTGTTCCTTCAGTGACCTGTAGTTGGTCTTCGAGGTAGTTTTGTGCTAAGCCTGCTACTACCATTAGTAATTCCGGCAATCCTTCGCCAGTCATTGCTGATACGGGAATTACACCTATTTTTTCTGTAAAGTCATCAACCCTGTCGAATCGATCGATTATGAATCCATACTCATTTAGCTCAGCCATTAGTTCGTAAATGTTTTCATCAAGTTTTTGCTGGACGTTTTCAGGCTGATTCTGAATATTTACTGAAAATATTTCGTTTTCGGAACTCCATCCAGGAATCGTATCTATCTTATTCAGTGCTATTACAAAAGGCGTTTTACTATCGCTTAGAATCTTGATAGCTTCTTCTGTTTGGGGTTGGACGCCTTCTTCTATATCTATGACAAGCACAGCAATGTCGCTGATACTTCCCCCTCTTTTACGAAGAGATGAGAATGCTGCATGACCAGGGGTGTCAATGAATAACAAACCGGGAATAGTTAAATCTGTATCAAGTTGTTTCAGGAGATTCCCGCATACGTCTTTTACTGTATCTAAAGGTACTTCAGTAGCGCCAATCATCTGAGTGATGCCGCCTGCCTCACCCTCTACTATTTCGGAATGCCTTATTTTATCTAGTAAAGAAGTTTTTCCTGAGTCTACGTGCCCTAAAACTGAGAGTATTGGTTGGCGAGGCATTCTTTTTTCACCGGTTAGGCCTCACCTAGGATATGTGTGGCTTCTGTTTTTGCGGTAGTTTTTCTCGCATTTTCCGCTGCAGAAGTAAAGTTTTTTACCGGAGTTAAGAACTAGTAGTTTTCCTTCAGTCTTTGCTACTTCTTTACCGCAGTAATCACATTCTACCATTTTTTATCCCTCCATCTGTGTTTCCTTGATGTGTACTACGTCGTCTTCTCTTATAGGGCCTCGAGCGTCACGTACAAGAATTTTTCCTTCTTCATCTCCTTCGATGACTCTGCATCGTACTTTACGGACGGTTCTGTGCCCTTGATCTCCTATTACTTCTATTACTTTTGCTTCTACCATTTCGAAGTTTTCACCTGTTTTTTATTCTTCTTTTTCAAGCAGTTCTGCAGCTTTTTCTGCGACATCTTCTATGTCTGATTCTGCATTTCCTGACTGTGTTACTGCAATTGCTGCGCTCTGAACGTTGATTCCTGCAGCTAAACCTAGTTCTTCCTTATCTGGAACAAATGTGTAAGGAATATCTCTTTCACCTGCTAATGCTGGCAGATGCATAACTACTTCCTCAGGAGAAACATTTTCTGCAATTACAATCAAATCTGCATTGCTTCTCTCAACAGCTTTTGTGACTTCGTTTGTACCAATAGCTACTTTGCCAGTGTCTGCTGCTTTCTCAATTGTATCATAGGTTTTTTCTGCAAGTGAATCGTTTGGACTGAATTTGTTGTAACTCATTTTTTAATCAACCTCTCCTCAAATCTTTCATCAAGGTCTAAAACAGAAGTCTCAGACAACTTTTTTATACTAACCTCGGTGTTCGTGTTTAATGAACTCTCGCATCTTTTTTTCTTCAAAACTATGGATGCCTTTCTCTAAGAGTTCAATGACTTCGTGCACTGATCTTTTTTCGTGACGTGTCTTTACATCTAAGCCTTCTGCTAGGTCTAATAGTTCTGAAGCCTTTTCTCTGAACTCTTTAATTTCGGCACTCATGAAAATAAGTGAGGGCTAAAACTTTACTTAGTTAATGGAAGATTCAATTCTCCGTCTCCTATCTGAGAATTCATTAAGCACTTCTGAAACTTCGGATTCAAATCTGCGACTATCCTCTACACCTCTTTCAAGCTGGCTCATAAGATCCTCTACTTCGCGTGATAGGTACCTCATTTCTTCTACCATTTCCTGCACATGATTAAACTCATCTACTTCTAGAAAGAGAGTATTATTGTCTGAAGGCATAGGTTTAGACTGTGAAGTCTTTTTCTTTTTTGAACGGTTGATGCCTCGAACTTCTTTGCTAATAGACTTCAAATCATTTTTGAATTCTTGCGAGGATGTGTCTGCCGCATTTTCGGTAACTTTCGGAGCATTTAGCGCTGCTTTCTGGGTGTTAAGCGCATCACTTGTATTTTGTACGTTGGAAGCATTATCTTGTTTTTGCGTATTTTGTTGCTGCTTATCTGCATTACTAGGATTTCTTGGAATATTAGGTGTTGCAGATGCTTCAGAGTTTTGTTGAGGTGTAGGCGGCTGTAAATCTTCTTGAGGATTGGTGTCTGGTTGAGGTGGCTGAGGACCCTCTGCATCATTTTCTTTGGATTCGACCAGCTGTTTTATTTCTTCCATATTTTCCTTCAGCTTTTCCTTGTCGTCGCCGCCTAGATTAAACATAGAGAATTATTCTGTCTCCGGGTTTAAATGGTTTGGCTGAATTTGTTGTGGTAGTCTTCTACCTGCTCTAGAAATCTCTCCATTTTTGACTGGTATTCTTCAGAAACCTCTTCTTCAGCAAAGTGTTGGTCTACATTTGATACAGGCATGCTAGGTCCTGTAAGCCCGCCCAACGCGATTGTTATATCATGTAGATGGCTTAGTGCTCTTAAGCCTCCGAATCCTCCTTTAGAAACGGTTACGTACGTGAAAATTCTATCATTGTATTCAGGATATAAGTAGTCTAGAATGTTTTTCAGCGCACCAGGAATGCTGTGATTATACTCGGGAGACACTATTGTTATTACATCAGACCATTCTACCATCTCAGCGAAGATTTCGACATCTTCCGGAGGGTTTTCCGCATTGCTGAGCCTTTCTTCCATGTGGGGAACATCTCTCTCTTTCAAATCAAAGAGTTGTACCTCATGTCGCTTTGAGAAGAATGCTGATACTTTATCCGCTACATCTCCAGTAGTACGTCCTTTCCTTACTGTTCCTGTAATAACCAGAATTTTCATTCTGCTTCGACTTCTTCTACCTCTGCAAAGTCTTCAAGGCCTAAACCGAATTCTTCGCCACGAATATCTGAGTATTCTCTGCCTAGTAGATATAATATTGTCGCTACTGACTTTTCGCCTTTGTTGTTTGCAGGTACAGCAATGTCAATGTTTTTCAGACTGTTTTCAGAGTCTGTTATCGCAATTACAGGCAAATTTGTGTGTTTAGCTTCTTTTATAGCCTGTGCATCTGTTTCAGGATCGGTTACTACTACTATTTCTGGCTCTGCAAAATCGTCACTCTGAGGATTTGTAAGTGTTCCAGGCATGAATCTTCCAGTTATCTGTTGAGTATTCAGAGTGTCTGAAAGTTTTTCTATAGAATCAATTACCTCTTCTTTTCGCCCTACAAGCATTATGTCTTCTGGTTCATATTCCGAAAGAAGCTCAGATGCTTTTCTGACTTGTTCGTCAGTTTTTTCTAAGTTGATAACGGCAAGCTGATTTTTCTTAACATGGAAAATAAACTCTTCCATGTCTTTGTGCTGTGATTTTGTACCGATGTGTACTCCTCGCTTTAGGTACTCCTCACGATCGATTAAAAGCTCTTCCTCAGTCATACACCCGACTTACATACAAAATATTAAATACGGCCCGACTTCATAGCACTGTTTTTGAGGCATATTATCAAATTTTAGAAACCTATTTCAGGTTCATTAGCCTCATCCCAAAGTCTTAGAAGCCTATTCAGTTTTGCTATGCGGATATCTGCAAGACCTGCTTTAATTACGGGACATTCCCACTCTAATGCTAAATCGGAAATTGTAGAGTCGCATGTTTCACCTGACCGATGAGATATAATGGGGGTATAGTCCGCCTTTTTAGATAGACTTACGGTTTCCAAAGCTTCTGTCACTGTACCTATCTGATTAGGTTTCACAATCAGAGAGTTGCATGAATCCTGTTCTACACCTTTCCGAAGTCTTTCAACGTTGGTGGTGAGCAAATCGTCACCACATATCATTAAATCAGGAAACTCGCGGGTCAGTTTAGCGTGCATGATGAAATCTTCTTGATCGAAAGGATCCTCAACATAAATTAGGTCAAATCTTTCTATTATCTTTTTCACAAATTTTAGGTGTTCTTCGGGAGATCTACTGGCGCCCATTGAACCCATTTTATAATTTCCGTCTTCATAGAATTCGGAAGCTGCAATATCAAGACCTATACTGGCATCATATTTATCAGTTACTTTTTTCAACGCCTTCAAAGTCTGTTCATCGTCCATTGAAGTGATAAGAGCTCCTTCATCGTTTATACCCATTACTTTCTGCTTGTACCGTTTTTTCAATTCTTGATAAATTTTCCTATTAGTTTCAATAGCTTCGGGAAAAGTTTCTGCATTTACAGGCAGTACTAGAAATTCCTGTATGCTAGTATTTCCTCCGTGTTCTCCTCCCCCGATGACGTTACTTAGGGGCAAAGGAAACTTTTCGGTACGTTCAAAGCCTGAAGCCTTTTTAAATGCAAAACTAGAGGCAATCGCGGCTGCACCGATTCTTGAGAAATCTTCTGTTCCATCAAGTTCTCTTAGTTGTTTATCAAACTCATTCTGCGTTAAGTTCTTACCCTCCAATTTTTGTAACAGTTTTTCGACTTCATCAAGATGTCTGGGCACAAAACACTTAGCTTCATGTGTGCCTGTAGATGCTCCTGAAGGTGCTGAGGCAGTCACACCGTTTATTTCTGCTTCTATAGTATAGTTTGTACGAGAATCAAGTATTTTACGTAGTTTGAGAGATTCTACTTTCATAACTTTAAACAGGTCTGACAGTTTAAACAAGTTCGGAGGTATGAGTTTACACAAAGCACCTAAAAAAATTAGTATCAATAAATAGCCATGGTTGACAGAATCAGCACAGGAATTCCAGGACTTAACAAAGTTATAGATGGAGGTTTTCCGAAAGAAAGCGTTACACTATTAACAGGAGGACCGGGATCAGGAAAAACAACATTTTGTATCCAATTTATGATTGAAGGTCTGAAAAATGATGAAAACTGCTTATACATAACTACAGGCCAAAGTACGGACGAAATACGTAGAGATGCAAAAGAATTTGATATGGATTTTGATAATTATTTTGAAGGCCTTTCAATGGTTCATGTAAATCCTTCAAAAAATATTGAGGAAGATTTAGCAGACTATATTAGGGATGAGAGTTTTGACCGTATAGTTGTGGACTCGCTAAGCATATTTGAAATGTATTGGGGACAAAAAGATGGTCTTAGAAGATATCTTAACAAGTTGATTGAACATCTAAAAGAGCTTGAAGCTACAGTAGTTATAACTTCGGAGCTTCCTGAGAAATCTAAGGGACTTTCTCGTTTTGGTATCGCAGAGTTTGTAGTTGATGGTGTGATAAGGCTTGAAGGTTTTGCTCTTGGAGACGCAACATATAGATCTATGCAAGTAGTAAAAATGAGAAGAACTCCAGTAGATGGAACTTTAAAGGGTTTGAACCTTGATTCAAGCGGTATAAGCATTGAAGAAAGCGAGAAAATATAAGGCCTGAAAGGTTTTTTTACCTATTACCCAATAGGCTTTATGGAGTCTGAAAGAATAAAGTTTGAAGCTTACAAAGATGACGAGCTGGACTCTAGGTATATTGAATCTGTGGTGGACTTGACTCAGTCTGCATTCAGTGCAAAAGATATTCCTATAGAGGAGGATATTTTAGATCATATACTAGGGGACTTAACAGTCATACTAGCGCTGAGAGGGGATGAACCTGTAGGTTTCGGAAGTGCTTTAGGGCTTGAAAATACAGTGGTCCAACATGGGGCTGCCGTTGATCCATGTGTACAAGAGAAAGGTCTTGGTAAGGCATTGATAGATTGTGCAACGTTACTGGAAGCTCGAGATGATGAAGTAGTTATAGGAGGTAGGACTCAGTCTCCATTCTATGTTAAATATATCAGTGAAAAAGGCGGTTATCCCTGTAGAGATAGGGAGACAAATGAAGACTTAGTTGACTGTCTAAGGGAGCTAGCAAATTATTATAGTCCTGATTCAGAACTTGAAGGTCATGTGTTAAGAAAAGCTTATCCTGAACCTCTTTACAAAGAGGAAGATTTGTTAGAGAGTCAAGAGGTTCTTTCAGAATTTGTGGATTCTGAGGTAAATCTGTTTAGAGGAGATGGTATTTTAGCAGCCGCTCAGACGACTGTCGAAACTCTTGGAAGAGCGATAATCGATGCTGGTTATGAATTAGAATATGCTGGCGAGAAGGTTAAAGTAGATTGTGGCAAATCAAATTGTATGGATGCTGATAAGACGTTGAATGAAATGTTAGATTTAATGGGTGCTGCTGAAAGTAAAGCTACAACGTTAGATATGCTCTCATTAAGAAGAGATGAAAAGAGTTCTTTTAGTAATTTGAGAACGTATGATGAAGAATTTGAAAAGCTGTTTAGAATGATTTCTTCTAACTAATTACAAGTTTTAGGCGCACTTTCATATTTCAAGACTAAAATAAAGGTAATCTTATCAAAATCCTGAGTTTCTAGCTTTAGAAAGGTATTAATTTGTCAGGCGGCTTATAAACTTAATATGGCTGTGAAAGGTTTGATAGAAGATCTTTTGCGTTCAAACGCAATGAATTATGAGGAAGGCCGTCTTGACATACTTGGCATACCGGGAGTGGTGATTCCAGCACCAACATATGTGAAGTTGTTAGAAGAAATAGTCGAGAGAACAGATACAGACTTAATGGAGATGCTGTTTGAAACAGGAAAATATCATGGCAAAATTGCTGTAGATGACGTAGGAAGAGGTAATAAGACTACTAGAAGACAGTTTGTAGAACAAGCAATTAATACAGGTAACGTTATGGGGATGGGAGAGCTTAAGGTTGAGAAATATGAGCCTGAAGGAATTCTTCTTGTCAGTATAACGGATTCTCCTTTAAACGAATTCTTTAAAAAGTCAGATAGTCTTCCTGATGATCAAGTTATTCATTATTTCTTTCGAGGAGTAATGCATTCAATAAGTGAAAATCTTTTCGACTCTGAAATAAAATCGTCTGAAGAAAAATGTCAGAACTTAGGAGATGAAAAATGTGTTATTAAGTGCGAAATATTATGATAAAATTTAGCTAGCCTGGATTTTCAAAGACGTAAAACGGTACTCTCGGAGGTAGTGTATCTGTTAGCTGTCTCATCCTATACTGGGTAATGCCTTCTTCATGCACTATTTCAGATAAAGGTGATATATCGCTTTCAAAATTTACAATTATGTCTTGTAATCTAAGATCTTCAGAGCCTATAAGGCTGGAAGCATCAGCAGGAACATCTAACATATTGCCTAAAATAGGAATATTTACATCATATCTGTTGCCATCTTCCTCAAAATAATTTTCAGCAAACCATTCTTCAACCGGATCGGTGGATGCAGGTTCTAGACCTGATGCCTCAGCAATTTCATTTAACGTTGAAGCGCTGTAAGGATCGAATTCAAGTTTATCGACTATAGCTTCTTCAAATCTTGAGGCTTCGCATCTAAAACAGTACTGGTAAAGTAAATCTCCATTCTGCATCTCCATTTCAGCATAGGCTATAGGACTATCTTGAAGCGTTTCCTCTTCAATTTTAATGCTTTCTGGTTCAAGTACTGCTAAAGCATCTTTTAAACGAGGAACAGCTATCAGAGCAAGACCTCCAGGCCGTAAAGAATTTTTTACACCTTCAAGACCTTGTAACAAGTAATCATTTGGCATTCCATTTATCTCAGGGCCTACAAGTTCTTGTAACGAGTTTGCTTGTAGATTGACATCATATGAATTTTGTTCATCTCTAACTGGATGTGCAATATCTCCAAGTGATATTTCCAGATTAGAAGGGATATTTCCCTCATTTGCTTTTTTTACTATAGAGGAATCTATGTCAATCGCTTTTACTTCCCATTCTGTTTCATCAGCAAGTGTTTTTTCATATTCTGCTTTTCCTGCGCCTCCGCTGAGAATTCTATCAACGGGCGTGCCGGTATCTTCATAGGCATTAATCGTACTCCTTGTTATGAATCCATTAAATTGATTGTCAAATTGGGGAAAACTCAAGTATAGACTGTTATCTCTAAGATGATTTAATCCATACTCATCTTCAGATTCTTGCATAATTAGTACTATGTTCTATTGTTAATTAAGAAATAGTGCTTATGTAGAATTTGAACAAAAATGAGAAAAAATGATATGCTTCTATCTGACCGTTATAGGTAGTGAGTCTTGTTCCATTTCCTTTTCTGCTATAATCATGGGGTCTTCGTCAGGATCTGTATCAACGAAAATTGGCGCTCCCATTGCGATTTGAAGACTTCTTGCACCTATAATTCTTGCTCGTTCGTAACGTGTGTAACTGATAATTTTTCACCCTATATATCCGAGGTCGGAGCTCTGCTCCTGCTCCCCTTGGTTCTGTTTCAAGTTCTGAAGCTTTTTAAGCACTTCCTGTGATTCTTCTACTTTATCATCTAAACTTGAATAATCTAAGTCTACATCTAGATAATCTTCCATCACTTCAAGCACGGATTCTGTCGACTTAGGATCGCTTAACAAAAACCCTGGTGTTTCGCCGAGTAATGCAATACCTTTCAAACCTCTTCTTCTACCCAATCCTAGTAAAAGACCTGAAATGCCTACTATTTGGCCTACTTCGTGCTCAAACTCTATCTCTAGATTTTCAAATTTTTCCTTTGTATCTAAATCTGTTACTGCACCGTATACAGAAGGATTTTCAACAACATCTCCTTTACCGTAACCACCAATAGTCAATATTTCTTCTACTTCGTTTTCCTCAGCAAAATCAAGTACTTTTTCAGCGATTTCATAGTGTCCTTGACTATTAGAGGCCTGTGCATTACCTTCAATCATTATTATATCGCGGCCTTTGACAGTAACATGGTAAATATCATTTTTCAATGATTCCAGTACTTTATCATCTTTTACAATTGTGTAGGGAGGAAAGTGATGTGAACGTAGTTCCCCAATTTTTTCAGCTTCCAGGTTTTCAGCTAGGAAGCTAACGCAGTTACGGCCTACATGACCTATGCCTGCAAGCCCTTCTATTAACAATGGGTTTTCAACTTTTACTTCCTTTTCTAAGTCAATTTTGGTAGTCATTTGGTTATTGCTCACCTTTTTTGGCCTTTCTACGGTATTTACCGTATTTGTCCGGAAATGAAAACTTTGGAGGTCTAGCCTCTTTAGTTTCGTCATCGCAATGCCGGTCTTTTAGAGTGTAAAGGCCACAGTTAACACATTTTTTTATCATCGTTTTTATGCCTTTGAAAATTCAAACGTTCCGCCTAATTCCTCAGCTTTATCTCTAATGTCCTGAACAGCTGAATCCATTCTCTTTTTTGCAAGGTTCTGAGTTCTACCCCAGGCTTCTATACTATATTTGGGTGCTGATAGGTACTTTATCTCTACTCCTTCTCCTGTTTCGGAGAGAGTTTCTCTAAGTCTTTCAAGTCCATCGCCATTGTAAAATTCTAGTTTTATTTCGCCTTCAAATTTTTCCTGTTTTAAATCAATGTTTTCTCTTGCTACTTCTTGTATAGCTTCTACAATTTCATCATTAAACATTTCTTTGAGTCTGTTTTCCTCTGCTATAGATATTTCAAATCCTCTAAAAGAAGATCCTAACTCCTCTTGCATAGGGAATACTACTTCTTCATAGATGTTTGAAGTATTGAGTTTTTTATCTAGTGCGTCAACGAATTTTTCTGATTTTTTCTCTCGATTCCATTCGCTCATGGTGTCTTTCTTCTGTTTATCATTGACGCGTTTCAATGATAGTCCTAATCGGTCGCCAGTTTCTATGACTTGTGCAACAGTCTTCTCGCCTTCTGAAAACTTTTTTGTCATGTCCTGTATCCAGCTACGTGAAGCCTCAGAGATGTGGATTAAACCTCTCATTCCATCATACTGTTCTAGTTCTGCATATGCAGAGTTCTCATTCACTTCTGCGAGATCTACTACTACTAGGTCTCCTTCGTCAGGGCTATCTTTGTACCACTTCATGGAAAAAGGATTGAAGGTGATTTTTAAAAGACAGTCGCTATTTTCTTTCAAACCAAGAGAAATTCTATTCTCAGACTGTTCTATACTAGTTTTGAATGTGTTGGAGAAGGACATGTAAGTGCTAGGAGTTACGTAGAATTAATGATGTAGGATGTCTAGTAATAGAATTAGTAAAAAAGATAATATAGAGAAATAAGAGTCAAGGAATACTTCTAATTCTATAAATAAATGATTAGAAGTAAATGGAAAAAACTGTGACTTGCAAAAATGTTTATTCTACTTCAAGTTGTGTGACTACTTTTCCATTCAATTCTGCTTTGCCGCCTGTTGGCTTTGCGATTGGTTCGCTGCAAACCATGCACTCTACTTTTGATGCAGGTCTAGAGTAAATTTTTTGCTGGTTTCCGCATTCGCCACATTCTACTTTTAGAAAGTTCTGTGCCATTTTTTATTACCTCTCAATCTCGAATTTTGCTGCTCTTAACTGTTTTCTTGGCTTCCAGCTCTTACCACATTCTTGGCATTTAAACTGTAAATCCTTTTTGCTGGATGTGGGATTACTTCCACCACGGCTCTGGTGTGCAGGATTCTCGTAAGGGAAGGATCCGTATCCGTTATCGATTTTTCTCTGCCTTTTCCTAGCCTTTTTACTCCATGGACTGGTCGAACGATTGGTTGCTTCCTTTACCGTCTGATCAGTGTGTTGATCACACTTAGGACAGTAACGTCTCTGTTCTTTTGGAATCTTAACCATGAGATAATCACACAGTCTAAACTTTAAAAAGGCTTCAAAGGTCCAATAAAAGAAGGTTGTAAATTAGCTCCTTATTTCATAAGAATAGCCTTATGGCATTGACAGTTTTGACTCTTTTTCTTCCTTCAGGCGGACGTTTTTAGGAGGTAAGTTAATACTTACAGCAAATTTAATTTTTCATAGTATTAATTGATATAGTCGGTAGAGTTAAAGATCAGCTAAAAGAACGAATTTTAGATCCTTTACAGCTTTCAGGGCTCTTAAGATTTTCTAAATTTCCCTCAAAAACCTTGACAGAAATATTAGAACGTTCAATTATTTCAATCGCAGTTCCATCAATTAACTCGTGTTTGCCGGCTTTATTGTTCCCTGAAACAATTTGTTTCAGTGTCTCAGTGTCGACTTCTTCCAGCAGTTTTGCATTAGGATCTTCAGGATCGCGATCGTATACTCCATCAATACTTGTTGCAATATAAAGATCGGCTTCAAGTATTTCGGCGGCTATAGCTGCCACAGCATCAGTAGAGTGTCCTGGAGTTAGACCGCCCATAACAACATTTTTACCGTTTGAGGCTGCAACTCTTATTTCTTCAGCAGTTTCAGGTACATCTGGATATGCATCCATTGTAGTCATTAAGGTGCGAGCATTAAGGCGTGTCGCTGCTATACCAACTAAATCTTGTTCGCCTTGGTTTCCATATTCTCCTGAAGCATAAATGTATTCTTTGAGGTCGCCTGCGCCAGTTACTACTAGAATTTGGTTATCGGAGTGTTCCAGAGCCTCTGCTATCTGATCGAGTTTTTTTAAGTTTCCGGTTATTATTGATCCGCTGAGTGCAAAAACTTTTTCCACCATTTTGAGAATCCTCTTAACTTGGAACTGGGTCGACACTGATTAAACTTCTTCGGCATTGCCTCGATTGACTAATATCTCTGCATTATCTTCAGGCAAGATTGGATTATCGCCTTCTTCGAATGGGCCATAGGCCTCTAGGTCTGTTCCCATGAACTCCGGAACATGAGATATGATTTCTACCTTAGCGTAACCTTCTTCTAAATCTTCTTCAGGTTCTTCCTCTTTTTCTTCTACGGTTTCTTCATATTCTGATTCTTTGTCATAATTCTTTGATTCCTGTTCTATATTGGCCTCTTCGTCAATCTCCGTTTCTGGTTGGGGGGCAGTATAGCCGGTACTATTCTCATTTATTCTATCTCTATGCTCTTCAAAGAGTTTCTTGGTCTCTCGGAACAGTTCTTGTTCTCTAGGGAGTAATGGTAGTTCAGAGGCCTTAATATTTGATCTTAATGAGAGTTGAGCATTCTTAACTATTTTTTTCTCTCTCTGAGCTATTATTTTTTTGAATACTCTTTTTGATGACCTGTATTCTCTATTATCGGCGTTTTCTTTTTTCCGTTCAAGGTATTCTTGAGCCTTTAGAATGAAGTCGTCTTCCAGCTCTGTTAGTTCGACTGCTTTGCTCTCATTTTTCTGAATTCTTCTCAAATCGTTGAATGTTAGAGCTGTTGACATCTGTATAACAAGTCAGTGATGAAATCTTTTTTTACTTCACCCAATCCTGTTTTCTGACAGGGCCGAAGTAATTCGAAACCTATTTAGCTAAAGAATTGTTTCGATTACTCCAGTTAGGTACCAAGATATTCCAATTATGATGATGGCTATTATGAGGTATACTGTCGATCCGATGGCTACAGGTTTCCAGTCATTATTCTTTTTTCTTCTTTGGTCTAAAGGATTCAAAGCCCATATGACTCCTAGGAAAAATACTGCTGTCGATAATGTAGAAAAATTAAGATACCCTAAACTTAGAGAAGCCGGTAGAAATAATGCTGTTCTGATAAAATACTTTCTCCAGTAAGCTTCCATAATATCTAACTTTTTTACACTATTAAATAATTTTTTTGAGCTAAATAAGCATTTAGCCGCATATAGGCGTTGTAATTGAGATTAAAAGCAACTTCAATACGATGTTTAATTTTCTCAAATACGTGCTACTGTATCAAAAAATAACTTCTAGGTTTTCGAATAAGTAATAATAGAGCATCTAGAAACGAAAAACTATCAATCATTAAATGATGGAGATTGTTATCATGAATTTAGAGCGTATTAGAAATATAAAACGCGAATATTTATTCAAAACATTGCTGTACATGCTTCTTATAATATGACTCAATCTTGTACTCTTTGCCACAGATTTCGCATACAAAATTGTCATTTTCTTCGTTATTAGGTTCGCGTTTCTTAGCTTTTCTGAAGGCATAACTAACAGGATTACTAACTTTATTCTCCAAATTATCTCCTTCATATACCTGCATATCCTTGTAGTATCCATTTGCATCATAATTAGGCGGAGGAACATTTTCGCTTCTATTCTGGTGCCAGCGCAGCTGTCCTTTTACGTAACTCTCACTCAGCTCTTCATTATTTCTTTCATTCCATTCCCAGATTTTTGATTCGATTTCAGCCCACCCATAACCAACGCAGCGGTAAAAATTGATTAAGATAAAAAGACCTCTCTTTCTTCCGTCTTCTAATCCATTTAAAATATTCTTGATGGTTGGAGGGAAATATTGTTCCGGTATAGCGTCCTCAGGCCTTTCAAATTCTCTATTAACACGTTTCTCTCTTTTTTCTTCTTCTCGGTCCTGTATAAAGTCTAGAGCTTGAACCGCCAAGTTTGTAGCTTCATCATCTTCATAGCTGTCGAGAAAACCTGTTTCAAAATTAATTTTTTCTATTTCTGCGTCACGCTTTTCAAAACTGGAAATATCCTCGGGTTCTATTGGCAGAGACACTAGGCCTGATCCGTCGTGAAGACTATAAGGCATTCTAAAGAGATGACGTTGACCCCAGTCATTCTCAATATCTGCTACCTGATAAGGATTGAGTCCATCCTCAGTTTTCATTTCTTCATGGAGGCCTTCTTTTTTCACCTCTGCAATCATTTTCTCTCTCAACTGCTTTCTAAGGTAATTTACAATTCCTTGAGCTAGTCTTGGATAGAGTTCTGAGAACTCTTTTTCGCCTATACGTTCAGGAAAACTTTCTCCTCTTATTCCTATGTGGAATCCTCTGTTACCTGAGAACTTTACTGATAGATTTTCTATGCCGTGGTGCTGTAGTTCGCGGACGACTAACTCACATGTTTTTTTAGAGAGTTCAAAACTCTCATCACAGTCAATATCTATTACCATGTCCCAAGTTTCTCTTAATCGATCAAGACTTGATACTTGATCGATTAATAAGGGGTTTCTCCATTTCTCTACTGAAAAATGGAATGCTACTGCGCCGTTTTCTACGAATTGCTGAAAGTCACCAGGAAAGTTTACTGCGTCAGGTCTCTTTCCATAACCTTTAGGGTATGTAGGTACTACTTCTCTGTACTCTGCAAGCTCCATCACTTTCTCAATAAGCTCATCTTGTTCATAGTACTGTCTTACCTGCCAATTTTTCAGTTCCACGTATTAGTTACTATAGGTAACTCCTAAATTTACTCTGGTTATCTACGAATGTTTTTCAACTTCGTTACATAAGTTGAAAGTATGTGTCAAGGTCTGAAAGCGCAGTCTGCGATTGAGTATTTGATGACTTATGGTTGGATGTTGCTTGTGGTGGCTATAGCTGGAGGGGCTATATTCTCAATGGTAGGAAGTCAGAGTATTGAGAATGTTCAGGGCTTTGAATCACAGCATGTGAATGTTCAAGATTTTGGATTATCTGAGACACAAGGCCTCCAGTTTACAGTTCGAGATCCTGTTGGAAGAACAGAAGTTAAAGAAGTAAGAGTAAGAGATGAGGATTCAAATTATATTGATTATGATTTATCGCAGGACTTATCCCAGAATGAATTATTAAGTTTACCTGGAATTGAGGAGTCTGGTGACATGGAAACGTTAGAGCTTGAGATTGTTTATAATTCTGGAAATTTACGGAACTTAACCTCTTCAGGTAGTGTACAGGGGCATATGAGTGTGGGCGAAGATTTTTCTGGTCGGCAGGTAAATATGGATGGACTAGTTGGTTATTGGGTTTTAACAGATGATTACTCAAGAAATGAAAGGTTAGACGATCTTTCAGCAGCACAAAATCACGGTTTTTTTGAGGGCGAGTATGATATAGGAGACGATTATTCTGATATAAGTGAAGGCGGAGCTACGATAGAATCGCCTACGTTTAATGTTAGTGAAGGCGGAGAGTTCACGTTCCTTTTATCATTTAGATGGGATGGTCCTCAGGATGATGATACAAGCACTTCAGGAGGTATGGGTAGAGGCAACAACCCTGCTTATGCAATTGATATTAGGCCTAGAGATGAAAACCTGAGAGCAGGAATCAGAACTACTGAAAACAATTTGTATATCACTAGAGATATGGAGATAGGGGAATGGTATCATAGTGTTTTTGTTTATGATGGTGAAGAAACAGGTAAACTGTACATAAATGGTAGTTTAGAAGATTCGAATACGCGGAGCGATATGGGAGAGTTTGTAACAACTGGAGATTTTCAGATTGGAGGATCGAGAGGTTTAAGTGGAAGTACTAGACATACTAATAGAAGCATGGCTCAAGCAAAAGTTTTTAATCGTGCTTTAACTGACTCAGAAGTGCAAGAACTGTATGAAACCTCTAATTTTTATTAGACTTTGCTGGATATACAAGGTCAGTGTTTAGAAAAGTTAATATTTTATTTTTGAAAACTATCTTCATAACTTGTTTCTAGGTTCCGTACATTCATCCTAAAAGGCAAATCATCATCCTTTCTATTTTCTAACTCTTTTTCGATATGTTTCTCGTCGTCTTTGAGCTCCTTTCTTATTAGAAGCCAGTCTTTTTCGGGTTCACAGTCCCAGACATAGGACCCGTCTTTAACAGATCCTGTTGCTCTGTAAATTGTTCTCATCAGGCCCAAAAACTCTGCTATGTCTTCTTTTGGCATATCAGAGGATTCGCTGATTTTTTCGGTTGTGACTTCTTCATATGGTGTGGCTAAGAAATAGCCTATTACTGTATCTCTCAGTTCAGAATCAATGAGAAGTTCTAGTTCGTTTTTACTCCTGTGATCATAATTGTTCCAGGCTACGTCTTCTTCGTTAAAAGAGAAAAAATTCTTAGACTGGAATTTTGCTTCCGGGGGTTTTGGTCTTCTCCAGTTACTCATTCTTCTTCGATTCTAGGTGCGAGTACAAAGCTTAGATTGACTTCATCAGGTACTGAGAATTCCATTCGCATAGGAAAGTCGTTTCCAAGCTTCATAGTCACATTGTTAGATAAATTTTTCCCGCCTATCATCTTGGAAAGATAGTCTAATGAGAACATTGACTTTACTGAATCTCCAGACATGGATATTACGCCACTACTTTCCTCTGTGATAGTAAAGTCGGCGTTACTTTGATCTCCTTCAGCTGAAATATTCATTTGATTTTCATCAGCAGAAATTGTGACTGCGTCGCTTACAACCATGGCGTCTTTTACAGCGCCTTCAACTGTTGAAGCATCTAATTCGGCTTCAAAATCAAACGATAGCTGATCGGTTTCAGGTATATCGTCTTCAGAAAGGTTCAGAATAGGTAGTGAAAAATTTCGTGTAGAGGAGTTCTCCATTGTAATCTCAAAACGAGAATCGCCGAGTTCAAAGGTGATAGTGTCATCGGCGTTTGCTCTTCGTAGGATTGAGTAAAGATTTTCAATGTTTAGACCTACTTTCGTTTCTTCGTCTAGATCATATTCTTCGAATACTTCTTCTTCTATTTTGAAGTCAACTAAGCCTACCATTGCTGGATCTGCGGCTATTAGTTTCATGCTGTCTTCCTCTAGCTGGAAGATTCCCTCGCTAATAAGAGATGATATGGTTTTCATCGAATCTTTGAGGAGGCCTACTTCCGTTATTTCTGCTTTAAACAAAATATTTCACCTATGTTACTGTGAAGTGTTAACAACTTTTTTAACTCTGTCGCGGAGATTTGCATCCACTTTGTCGAAGTCTTGTAAGACTTCTCCTTGTAATTCAAAGCTGTCTGGAGTAGGAAGAACTCTGCCAAATACTCTTACTCTCTGTCCTTCTTCTATATCCTCCATATTATCTTCCTCTAAAAATACATCTACACTGCCAGTACCGTCATCTACGGCAATTGAGTCTTCGTCTACTGAAAGTACTGTGCCTAGTACTCTTACCCTTATGTCTGTTTGAGGTTCTATATCTTCGATTTTCTTAGGCTTTGCAGGCGCCCTTCTCATCTGTTGTTCAGCCATATTAAATTCTTAGAACTGAAATGTTTTAACTTCAGAGGTCAGGGAAAGTTCAAAAACCATCTTTACTAACTAGAACTATGGGTCTATTCAGTAAAGATACGAGCGTAGAGGAAGAAAATGAGTCTGCTGAGTTAAGAGAAAGAGTTGAGGCCTTAGAATCTCATTTTAATGCATTAGATAGCGCAGTTCAACATCACGATATAGAGATACAAGAAATCGTTGACACAATAACTGCTGATGAACGCAATCTAAAGAAAGCAGTAGAAAAGAACAAGCGAAAACTTGATACATTACGAGATATATCTAGCAGATTTGCTGAAATGCAATCTGAAAATACTAGAAAGACGGATATACTGGATTCAGAAGTCGCAGATATAAAGCGAAACATGAAGAGAAAGATCATTAAAAAAGCGGGCGATATAAAAGAAACTCGCGAAAAACAAGAAGAAATCATTGCCGACCTTGAGGGCTTAAAAGAAAAAGTAGATGATCTTGAGACCGAATTGATACTGGATATAAATAGTCAAGCTTGGGACGTAGATTCTAAACTTGATGAATCTCGGTTTGAAAATAGGAAAAAACGAGTTGATAAAGAACTCTCAAAACTTAGAGCTTCAATCAACGACATATCCGATAAGTTCGAAGGTAATGATATCAGAACAGAATAGAGCTAGTCATATTCTTTGTAGACATTACCACACTGTCTACATCTGTAAAATCTTGTAGGAGGTTCATCTGAAGCCCGGGTCTGTTCCATCCACCATTCCTGCTCAGTTTCTTCGCCACAAGACTTACATTCTTTCTGAGTTGTAGGCCTAGTTGCTTCTTCCTCTCCGTCTTCATTAACATTGAGGCGGTCCATAGGATCTTCTTCTTTCTCCTCAGTCACCTTAAATTCTTCGCTATCAACATCTTGGTATTCTCCACAGCTACGACACTTCATAGCGGTCTCGCCATTTTTCTTTTCTGAAACTAGCATTCCTCCGCATTCATCGCAAAACTCCATACCTATCAGTTTATACTGTCAAAGCTTAAAAATAGATGCCCAAAAATGGCAAAAATTATTAGTCGGGACAAGGTCTATACTCATCAATGCTTAACGGTGACCCTTCTAGACCTACTAAATCCATAGCTATGAGTTTAACTGCTCCCACTTTTGGAATTCTAAACACTACTTGGCCATGTATCTGTTCTGGCCTGATTTCCTCCTCAAAATCAAGCTGCTCAGGATTAGCATCTCCTTTAGTAGCAATACTGTCGTTTCGTTTTTCTATCACTCGATGAACTACAGGAATAGATAGTCCTGAGACATCATTAACTCTAAAGCTTTGATCTCCGGAACTATATTCTCCGCCCTCTACTACGTCAACGTTACTGCGATCTATTCTAAACCGTGCAGACTGGTCCTCTACATAGGTTACATGAACATTTCCTAAAGAAGTTTCTACAGGCTCTTCTCCGAGATCATATGTATTGCCATCAACCTCAATTTCGGCTTCCATTGGAACTTGATATATAACAACCTGGCCTTCTTCAACACTGTCAAAATCTACTCCTCGAACCATAAGAATATCTCCACGATCCATTTCAGGATACATAGAACACGAAACAACAGAAACAACCGGTTTTTCTGTTGACAATGCTGTGCCTGTAGTCTGAAGTATTCCAAATGCTAATAACAATGCCAAACTGATAAAGTAGATTTCCTTACCAATAACTGAGTCGCTGTTCATTTAGAGATCACACCATTATTTGTTAGCGCGCTCCCTATTATATCTGCGGCTCTTATACATTCAGGTACATTACCTTGTAAAGTGGATTTGTTTACTATATCCAATGCCTCTTTCCTATCGCAACCAGAGAACTGAACGAAACATCTTCCTGTCGAGAGTTTGAACTTTGATACTGTAGGCAAGTTCTCAAAGGACTGAGAACTGGTCCCTGTCTTTTCAAGAGCATCAGAAAAACTTTTAGGATCGGGTTCATTTGATGTAACTGCTATTACCGGCCTATCTATTTTTTCAGAAACTTTTTCAATATTCACTATATTAAATCCTGAGAAGCTAATTCCATCGATGAGTACGGCTTCTATGTAGGCTTGAAATTTGCCATATAACTCTATAACTTTTTGCGTGCCCTCTCCTTGATCAGGCTCCGCCTCTATTATTTCTACTGACTCTATAAACTCAGTACCTCTGTAAAGTACTCCTACAAGTCTTTCTAGCTCTATAGGAGCATCGTCTATACCTAGAACTCTAGAACCTTCTTTCATAAATCAGATTCTAGTTCTTCAAGCCATTCTCTGACGGTGTCTACTGCGTCCTGAAGAACCTGTTCGGGGTCGTCAGAGTCAATAATCAAAATGGATTCGTCTCCTAGCGGATGACCTTTATCATATCCAGATTCTCCGCCGTTTTCCCATACAGCTTTTCTCAGTAGGTTTGCCAATGCGTGATTCTGCTCCATGTCAACGAGCAGTCGTCCTTCTTTTTCCATTACGTCGAGATCCATTATTTTTTCCTCCTTGTAACATAAAGATCCACAGGAGTGCTTTTTGACTCCTCAGTGTGGAATTCATAGCTCGCAGGAAGCCCGATTTTATAGGCTTCACGCGCTATTAACTCATGATTATATTCGTCACACAAACGTTTTAAACGTGTACTGAACCCTTTCCCGGCCAATCCGTAGACGTTGTCACCGATTTCGAGCGCCTTTCTCCAGAATTTCAGGCCTTCGTCACTCTGAACATTGAATGGAGGATTCATAACTACGGCATCGAACTTTCCATTAAATGATGTTACATCTTTCCTCACGAAATTTGGAGATGCTCCAACTTTTGCAGCATTTTCTTCGGCTGTTGATAATGCATCTCGGTCTACTTCTACGGCAGTTACGTCCATGTTTAACAGGTCTGCCCCTATAGCTAATATTCCTGTTCCGGTTCCAAGATCAACTACTGTTTTGTGTCCTTGCATGTAGCAAGTGTAGACTATATCTGCTGCGAGTTCGGCAGGAGTAAGGTACTGTTCAAGTTCTATTCTTGAGTTCTCAAACCCCTTGAGTTCTGATAGTTTTTGCTTTACAGCGGTTTTGTTCATTTCGGTGGAACGCGTTGTTGAATGTTTTAAAGTTTATTGTCTATTAGTGACGGCATGTCCTTGGAAGATAAACCGAAGGAAGAACTTATAGAGCAGTTGGAAAACCACGTGGTCTTTTTCGAGCCTCAGAGAGAAATAATACTTTCAAATCCTGATGCGGGAACGTTGAACGAAGTATCGTCGCTAGCACATATGGAGACTTCTTCGGGAGAGCATTACAAGTTCCAAGTTCGGGAAATGGATATATGGAACTCTGATATGTCATTAGAAGAGATAAAAGAAGTATATACTAGAGTGCTTGGTAATTATCCAATTTTTCTTGAGTGGTTAGAAAGAACATACAAAAAACAGCAAGTATTCTCTATAGAGAACAAAGGTCATTACCACATCCTGAAATCTGAAGATGATGAAAGGATGGAGTGGGCTCGTAGTATAGATAAGGTCAGGCAGAATCTGGCAGTAGATCTTTCCGACTCCGCTTCAAGAATTGCAATGGGTTCAAAGTCTCGCGCAGAAATCAAAGAGGCATTAGTCAGAAAAGGATACCCAGTACAAGACAATTCTAAGTTTAGAGAAGTCGAAAAAAATATTGGGGCAGACCTACAAGGAATAGAACTCAGAGACTATCAAAAGGAATATGTGGATAAGGCCTACAGCGAAAAAGCAGCTGTACTAGCAAATCCTGCAGGATCTGGAAAAACTGTTACAAGTATTGGATTAATGTGTGAAATCGATTCTCCAACATTGATACTTGTGCCGCAACGTAATCTAGTAAACCAGTGGAAGCGAGAGATACTTGATAAGACAACTATTACGGAGGATCAGATTGGAGAGTATCACGGTGAAGAAAAAGAGATGGGTGATGTAACAATCGCAACATATCATATTGCAGGAGGAAAAACTTCGCTTTTCAGAAAAGATTGGGGGCTTATTATTTTCGACGAAGTGCATCACATACCTTCAAAGCTATTCAGGAAAACTGCGTCCCTACAGTCTACTAGGAGGCTAGGACTATCTGCATCGCCTGTTAGAGAGGACGCTAAAGAGAGAGAAATATTTGCTCTTATTGGTAGAGAGATTGGTGCAGACTGGGCTCGTTTCTTTAGTGAAGGTCATGTAGTCAAACCTGATGTCGAAATCAGAATGGTTGAATGGGCGTCAGACTTCTATAGGCATAAGTACGATGAAGCATCAGGGATCAAAAAGGCTATCATAGCCTCAAAGAACCCTGCGAAAAAGCAAGTATTGGAAGACTTGTTGGAAGAATACAATGGCAAGAAGACCTTAGTTTTCTGTGACTGGATTGATCAGGGAGAAGAACTATCAGAAGAGTATGATATTCCATTTATTTCTGGTGAAACTGACTATGATGAAAGGGAAGAATTTTTTGAGGAATTCCGTACAGGTGACCTGAACAAAATGATTATCTCCCGTATTGGAGATGAAGGCTTAGACCTTCCTAACGCAGAAGTAGGAATTGTGATGAGCGGGCAAGGAGGTTCTCGAAGGCAGGCTACGCAGAGGGCAGGCCGAGTAATGAGGCCTTTCGGAGACGCACAAGTTTACATGGTTGCGACAAAGGCAAGTAATGAGGAAGATTTCGTAAAGAGGCAGGTGGAGTTACTGAAAGAAAAAGGAGTACCTGTAAAGGTTAGCGAACATTGAGGGGAAATAGAGAGACTTTTGGATATTTCTCTCCATTGAAGATGTGCGAAGGGAGAAAAACCCACTCTTCCTTCCATTTGGCTTTAACTCGGGTAGATAGTGGCTTTGCAGTTATGCGGTCAGAAACTAATTAAAGGAGTAACTAACTAGAAAATCAAGAAAGAAAAGAGAAATAGAAAAAGTTTTTTTACTCAAAGTTTTCCGAGTAAAGCTCCTGTGACTTTTCAATTGCTTCGAAAGCCTCTTCTTTTCCGCCCCATCCTTCGATTACTACTTCTTTTTTAGGTTCGAGATTCTTGTAAGTCTTGAAAAACTCGCTAATTTCTTTCTTTTGATGCTTGTTTACATCTTCGAGATCTTCAACTTTTGCCCATCTAGGATCTTCTGTAGGTACAGCGATGACATTGTCGTCTTGTTCTCCGCCATCGTCCATGTAAAGAATTCCTATAGGTCTGACTTCTAGAACGCATCCTGGGAAAGTCGGGTGTGTTGTAAGAACTAATATGTCCATAGGGTCTTCGTCTTCGTAGTAAGCCTGAGGAATAAATCCGTAGTCTCCCGGATAGTTGATAGAAGAGTAAAGTACTCGATCAAGTACAACGGATTCAAGATCTTTGTCATATTCGTATTTGTTCTGTGTTCCCTGAGGGTTTTCAATTACAGCATAGATTTTTTCAGGAGGGTTAGGCCCTGTATCGTAATCGTGCCACTTATTAACCATTGTTATTCAATTAACTATTCGAGCCGAGAATTTTTTATGTCCTTTGCGAAGGCTTTTCTACTGCAGTGAACCATTGAATGTGTTCTTCCAAGACTTTAGTTGTCTTTAAGAATAAAAGGACCCATAGCCAGAGTTCGTTTAGCTACAGTCGATATTCTTAGAAGGAAAGCTATGAATATAACAAATGGAGCTATTCCAATAGTAAAGCCTGCACTGGTGAGCAGTACTAGGTTATCAAGACCTAGAGTAGTTCCCGTAATCACGTTAGTATTGATATGTATTAGTAATGCTCCTATTACCATCAGAGAAAGAACAGATGCATACATGAGTGTTCTAGAGAGCTTAATTAATTCCCATTGAAAGTATAAAGTCTTAAAATGTTCTCTTGTAGGACCGAAAAAAGTTAGCAGATCAAGTAGTTGGTCGATTGTTTCATTTTTATCTTTTGAAAGTTCTGTGTTGTAATCTGCCTGTATTTGGCGTAGCTGGTTTATCTTCTCAGAATAATTGAAGTTTAGAGCAGCCCAAATAACCTGGAAGGTGCCGAACTGAGAACCTTCTAGTTTTCTGTTGACAAGCTGCGCGTTTTCAATTAAAGATGTAGTGTAGTCTTCAATTTCGTTTTTTAACTTCGTCGACTCTTGATTAGTAGTAGAGTTCAATATTTTTGCTTGTTCTTCAATCTCTTGAACTAGTTCAAGAATAAATGCAGAAGGTTCGGGAGAAGAAATCTTTTTGTCAAGATATTTTTCAACTTCCTGGCGGAAATCCATAGAGTTCTGCATACGCGACTGCTGTTTTCCTACTGCCCCAAGCTCTTGAGATAGCACCAGCTGGTTGATAGTTACAACTATTGATGTTCCTGTGATAATTGCGCCGATAAACGCTGAGAATATGAAATGAAGGCCTCCCTGGTTTTCAACTATGGATCTCAATGGAGAAGATTCTAGATAACTTAGTGAAACAAGTATTGTAAACACTATGGAAAGTATAACGCCTACTAGGATCCAGCGATTCATTGTGAGGAGAATTTTAGTGCTCAATGTTGAGGAGAATGAATCATTAACTTCCATTAAGAATATTTGGTTCTCTAAAGAAAAATAATTTTATTTCCTGCGTCACACGTGAAGTTTTTCTATAATAAAGAAAAAGAGGTTTTAACTTTCTGCTTAATGCACCATTTATATTATTTATGCACTGTAGAAGAAAGCCTAATCATAGAAATGTCCTCCACTTGTCCGCAGTCGCTGCATACAACCTTCACCCAGTCCACGTTAGGTCTATCCACAGGGTTTACATGCAGATCGGAGCCACAGGATTTACAGTTTGGTGCCACGGTAAAACAACTCGCAAATCTATTGGATGCTGATGTATTTAAGGATAACCAAACCAATCAAAAAATACGGAGACAGGCCTTTAAACATGGGTTCGTGGTCTAGTTGGTTATGACACCGCCTTGACATGGCGGAGATCCCCGGTTCGAATCCGGGCGAACCCATACCCCTGTGGAAAAAAGAAAAGCTAGTGTAAAAATACTAAGGAATAATATCTTTGTCGATAAAAACAGGGAAAAAGAAGCGTGATATACCTTGCTTCTAAAAACGTTAGTCACTCAAACAATAATACTGAATAGGGAAAGTAGCTCAGGGGTTAGAGCGCTGCGCTCATAACAATGATTATGAGCAATGAGGAGGTCTAAAAGCCTTCGATGATTAAAGTTCGTATCGCTTTATGTGAGATACGCAGAGGTCCCGGGTTCGATTCCCGGCTTTCCCATTAATTTTCTGAAAGTATGTATTATAGTGAGCGTGTTCTTGCTTGAATAAACTTAGACTAGAAAAGAGAAGATAAGGGAGGCCTATAAGGCCTCTGCTTCTGCGATGCAGCTGTTATGGCAGTAGCCTTCAGTTGATTCAAGGTACTGATCGCTTGTGAATACTCTGTTGCCACATATGACGCAGATTCCAAGCTTGTTTGGATAATGTATCCTTTCCATTCTTCTAGCCCCCTCCCAAAGAAGCTGTTTAAGTAATCGGATATCTCTTATATAATCATCCTTATGCTGTAGTAGATGTTCAAGATTGCGATATTACTTTCTGGTACTAGCGATGAGTAAAGAAGAAGACATCTTCTGAGTCCTTTCTAGCGAAACCAAAGCGTTCGAACTGCACTATTTCCCCTATTTCAAGATTTCCAGGTTCAATAAGACCTTCATAACTTTTTCCGGAAGGCATCTTTATTTCAGCTCTCTCAGAACTTTTTGGAACCCAATGGATAAACTCTGCATCGTTCTCCAAGGCTTCCTTGTGGTCACCAAGACTATATGAGGCTTCTCCGTCTTTAATCTCAATATTACACAGACCTTTCAAGCGGAAAAAACCGTCTTTAAAATCATCTTCCTCAATGAAGATGCTTAACTGTCCGTCCCGAATATTAATTTCAGGGTTTCTGTTCCCTCGCTCGGGGAATTCAGGATGCACTGGGATCTCTGGCTCTAGATTTTCTGGAACTTCGCTGATGTCTAATTTAACTGGTTTTTTCACATAGAAATGTCTATCGACTTTTTCATCGAGGGCTCGTGTATTGGCTTTTTCTAGGCCTTCAATTGAAGCCTCCACATCGTTCTCAGTAACTCCCATTTCGATGAAGAACTCTCTGATAGCTCCTGGTTGGAAGCCTCGACGTCTTAGCGCTCGAAGAGTACCACAGCGAGGATCATCCCACCCTGCCAAGTCACCTTTATCCATTAGTTCTGCTATAGTTGAAGTCGACATAGGAGCATCAAAACCTGATACTTCTACAGTTCCCCAGTACATGACTTCAGGATAAGACCATCCAAAGTAATCGTAAATATATTTTTGTCGCTCAGTTGAAGCTCTAAGATCTTTTCCTCTAACAATATGAGTCGTACCCATTAAATGATCTTCAATAGCTCCTTGAAAATCTAAAAGAGGCCATACACAATATTTGTTACCCGTAATCGGATGATCGGCGTTTTTAATTATTCTAAATGCTACAAAATCTCTTACAGCAGGGTTTTTATGATCAAGATCGGTCTTAATCTTGAGAACTGCTTCTCCCTCATCTAACTCACCACGTTTCATCTGCTTCCAGAGATCCATGTTTTCTTCAACTCTCTGAGTTCTATATTCTGAAGCGGTTCCGTCGCGGCGATGATTTTGCATTTCCTCTTGACTTGCCTTTGAAACATAGGCTTCGCCCATCTCAATAAGTTCCTCAGCGTATCTAATATAAACATCAAAGTTCTTAGAACTGTATCTTACCTCATCTACTGTGTACCCAAGCCATTCGTAGTCTTCTTGGTACATTTCATACGCTTCTTCCAGAGATCTTTTCGTTACAGGATCAGTATCATCATATCTTAGAATTAGCTTTCCATTATACTTATCTCGCAGTTCGCCGTTAACAGTCATTCCTCTTGCATGTCCAAGATGAGGAGGGCCATTAGGGTTCGGGGCAAAGCGTAAAATCACATCTCCATTATCGGCGTCCTGCAAATCAGGGATTGGATCGTGTTCCTCCACTTCTTTTTCTTCAAACTCATAGTTCTTTACTTCTTTTTCTTGTTCTTCTAGACTTAACTGGTTCACCTGTCCACATATCTTGCCTGCTACCTTACCTACTTCTGCCTTGTCGGTAAACTCACCTTCTGCGAAAATTTTCCCAATTACTGCTCCGGAATTACATTCTCCTTCATGTTCTACAGCGTTTTTCAATGCATACTTTCTAGCGAGTTCTTCAAGATTCATAAGGAAATATTGACGAAAAATTTCTATAAAGCAATAGGTAAGCTAAATTATGTCCTCTTACTGGTACCTATTTCTAGTTGCTTTAATTCCATTCACTTACCCTACTGCGGAGATCGACAACGCAGAATTTACACTAGAAGCTGCTATTACAGAAGAAGAAAAACAAATAGGTCTAATGAATCGTACCTATCTGCCAGAAAGAAAAGGTATGATATTCATCTATGATGATGAAGATGAAAGAAGTTTTTGGATGAAAAATACAGAAATTCCGCTTGATATAATATTCTTAGACTCGGATAGAAAAGTCATTAATATAGAAGAGGCTAATCCTCAGCCGAATGCTTCAAAGAATGAACTTGAAAGCTACAATAGTGAAAGACCTGCGCAGTATGTGTTAGAAATTAATCAGGGTCTTTCAGAGGAAAAAGAATTGAAAAAAGGAGATGAAATAGAGCTTGATTACTCTATTCGGATTGTTCGTCCGTTTTCTCCGATAAATACGTCCTCTTCAAGAGAGTAGCCTTCTTCTCGGGCTAACTGTACGTAGCTGCCGAGCTTCTGGATGTGTCCATGTGAAGGGACAATATTCTCAGGCTGTAGAAAGGTGATAAAGTCTCTGTGATCTTCTTTCTTTGCATGCCCAGATGTGTGAACGTTCTTGTAGAGTCTTACTCCTTCATCCTTCAGTTTTTTCTCTAGCTGGTATCTGTTGGCTCTACTTGGAGGAGTAGGGATTGTTCGTGATGAGAAAATCACGTGGTCTCCTTTCTTGAATCGGAACGGATATTGCTGTGATGCTAGCTTATCCATCTGGCTTCCCGGCTCACCTTGATTACCTGTTGCGATTACTAGCCACTCTTCACGCTCTCCTGCAATTCTATCCATTAGCTGCTCACATTCGTCGTAATAGGAAGCAACCTCTATTTCAGATAAATCTATAAGATCTAGTTCTTCAGCGGATTTAGTGTATTCTTTCAATGATCTGCCAACAAACGCAACTTTTCTTCTACCGTCATTAGCTTCAAGAATTGAATTTAATCTCTGAATTTGGCTCGAAAAAGTTGTTACGAATACTGCTCCGCCAGCGTTGTAGCAATTCTGCAAAAGCTGATTTAACTCTACTTTAACTGCTTCTTCAGGCCTTACTCTTCCGGGCTCATCTACGCTTGTGGTTCCTGGAATCATAACTTTGATTCCTTCATTTCCAGCCTCTTTAAGTCGCTCAATATCAGTGTTCTCTCCTACTACGGGTTTACGGTCGAATTTCATGTCATTGCCGTAGATTACGCCGCCTTCAGGAGTTTTCAAGTATGACAGTGTGGAATCAGGAATGGAGTGGTTGTTTCTGATAAACTCTAATTCAAGCTTGTCAGAAATTGTATATGTTTCTCCGTTTTCTAATTCTATAATGTCGTTGTTAATATTCTTCCGATCACCTTCTAGTCCATTCTCCACAATCTTTTTTGTGAAAGGTGTGCAGATAATTGGACAGTCATATGCGCCTGCAAGCTTCGGAATTGCTCCTACGTGATCAAGGTGTCCGTGACCTATAACTATGGCTCGGACGTCCTTATCCATTAATTCTTTGTCTCTTGGAATTGCTCCTGTTTTAAGGGTTTGGTTTGTTGTTAATTCGTCTATTTGTTCATCGGATCCGATTACTTCTTCCATGTTATAACCCATATCAAAGATGACGGTCTCGCCTTCAACTTCGACAGCGGTCATATTCATGCCGATCTGTTCGTATCCTCCGACTGTATGTACTTTCATAAATGAAAAACCTCGTGTTTTACAAGTGTTTATAGAAAACAGTCCGAAGCCTAACTTTTTAAATCAAGACTTGAGAGGTTTACATTCTTAAGACTTCCACCGAACCTTTTCATACATGTACTCAGATAAACTCCAGCAAAAACTCCGAGAAAAAGGTGTGGAGATTGGTGATCGGGTCAAAACAGGCAGTAAGGAAGGAGTACTTATGCCTAAACCTAAAACCGGAGATCCTGATGTTATAGTGCTTAAGCTCAATAATGGATATAATATAGGCGTACAACCAAAAGAAATAGAGCTAGTGGAAAAGAAAAAAACATCTGAACAATCAAAAACAGAAATAGAACATTCAGAAGATAAAGATGATATCCTAATTCTTCATACAGGAGGCACAATCGCATCCCGGGTTAGTTATGAAGAGGGAGGAGTGAAACCTGCTTTTAATCCAGAAGAGTTAGTAGAGATGTATCCGGAACTCGCTTCAGAGGTGAACATACATTCGGAAGTCGTTGCCCAGATGTTGAGTGAAGATATGGAGCCAGAACACTGGAAGGAAATCGCAGAGACAATTCATGATGTAAAAAATGATTACGATGGGATAATTGTGGGTCACGGAACAGATACAATGAGCTACACCGGCGCAGCACTTTCTCTAATGCTGAAAGGAATAGATACAGGAGTATTACTTGTTGGTGCACAAAGATCAAGTGACAGGCCTTCAAGCGATGCTTCAATGAATCTATACTGTGCTGCAAAATTCCTTAAAGAGACAGATTTCACCGGATTTGGAGTCTGCATGCACTCTTCAATAAACGACAAAGAATGCGATATTCTTCCAGCGCACAAAGTAAGAAAAATGCATACCTCTCGAAGAGAAGCCTTTGAAGCTATTAATGCAGATAAGATAGCTGAAATAAATTATCAATCTGGCGAAATAGAGTACAACTCTCAAGAAGAAAACAGAGACTACGAGAAAAGAACAGATATTAGCAGTAGAATTGGGGTAGTCAAATCAAGGCCAGGTATGACGCCTGAAGAAATCGAGTTTGTTTTGGAAAATGATTATGAAGGATTAATTGTTGAAGGAACTGGTTTAGGACACTTACCAGTCAATAGCTTTGATGACAAAACTGAACACCATGAAAAAATACTTGAAAAGTTGGAAGAAGTTGCTGAGAAAATGCCTGTAGTAATGGCCTCACAGTGTATTAAAGGCCGAGTTGATATGGATGTCTATGATGCAGGGGTTAAGATTCAGAACGCCGGTGTTTTTTCCGCAAGAAATATGCATCCAGAACTAGCTTATGTCAAGCTTGCGTGGAGTATTGCCAATACAGATTCTAGGGAGGAGGCTTTGAAGCTTTTTCAAGAGGATGTTAATGGGGAGCTTACAGAGAGGTCGATGATATAGTGGATAGAATACTCGATGAGTTTGATAAAAAAGCAAAAGAGTTCCTAGACAAGGGCAGGCCTGATAGGCTGAGAAATATTTTAAGAGAGTATGCTATGTGCGTAGCTTATGAAACAGGAGAAGAGCTTGAAAATCCGTCTCGGTTTCTTAGAATGACTGGTATAGACTTTGAAAACATTGACAACTTTACTGAGTATAGAGTAGCCAAATCTGTTATTAGATCAGAAATCAGAAAAAAGAAGGGCGATAGCTACTTCACAAAACTCAGAAAGAAGGTGTCAGATAGATGAAGATCTATGGGGTTACTGGAATGCCTTTAGCAGGTAAAACAACTGTAGCAGACATAATAGCTGTACGAGGTTTCCAAAAAATTGACATGGGTGATGTGGTGAGAAAAGAGATGAGCGATAGAAATATTTCTGCTGGCGAAACAGGAAAGTTTGTGAACCAGCAAAGAGAAAAACGAGGTAGAAGCGCTATAGCAAAGCTTACTGTGCCGTATATAGAACGAACAGATTCGGATGTCGTGATTACAGGGATGAGAGGTCTTTCTGAGAAAAAGCACTTTGAGAAAGATTTAGGTACAGAAATCGAAATGATAGCTGTATGGACATCTCCCAAAAAACGCAAAGAAAGAAGAGAAAAAAGAATGAGGGAGGAAGATAGAAAGGGTCAAGACTTTCACTCAAGAGATTTAAGAGAGCTGGAAAATGGGGTAGGAAAACTTATGGCATTAAGCGATCATGTTATTGTCAATGAAGATATTTCAATAGAAAAACTTGAGGAGAAAGTTGATCAATTACTTGAGGCATGAGTAAAGAAATGGATTACAAAGAATTAGGATTCAAATGCGGTATAGAAATCCATCAGCAACTTGACACAGATAGGAAACTTTTCTGCCACTGTCCTGTAGATTTAGTAGATGAGAGCGCAGATGGGGCTTTTGAAAGATACCTCAATGTAGTAGCAGGAGAATCAGGAGAAAAAGATCGGGCGGCAGAACAAGAAATCCAGAAATCAAGGAAGTACATCTACAAATATTACGACAGAAATAACTGTTTGGTTGAAGCTGATGAGGAACCGCCGCACTCAATGTCAGAGCAGGCTCTAGAAACAGCGTTAATCTTTGCAAGAATGGTGAATGCTGATATCGTTCCTGAGATACAAGTAATGCGTAAAATGGTGCTTGATGGTTCGAATACATCGGGTTTCCAGAGAACGTCGATGATAGGTCTAAATGGAGAGATTGAAACAGAGACAGGTATTGTAAAGATAGAAGACATAGAACTGGAGGAAGAATCAGCAGGAATTCATGAAAAAGACTCTGAGAAAGCAGTTTATGATCTTAACAGATTAGGAGTGCCGTTAGTTGAAATAGGGACAGATGCATCTATTAGAACTCCGGAACATGCGAGAGAAGTTGCGCTAAGGCTAGGAATGCTTCTACGCTCAACAGGTAAAGCGCGGAGAGGGCTAGGAACAATCAGACAAGATGTCAACGTCTCGATTGAAGAAGGAGCTAGGGTCGAAATCAAGGGATTTCAGGATGTAAAAAATATTGATGAACTAATTAGACTGGAAGTTGAGAGACAGAAAAACCTTGTAGAGCTTGGTGAGGATCTTGATGAAGCTGAATTGGTGGCTGATAATGTGACCCATCTATTTGAGAATACAGAAAATCAGATAATTTCTACAGTGCTTGAAAATAATGGCGCGGTATATGCATTGAAACTTCCGGGCTTGACAGGGAAGATGAAACAGAAAATATCTGGTGAAAAGTATTTGGCACTGGAACTTGTTGACTACGCTAAGTCAAAAGGTGTAAAAGGGATATTACATACTGATGAAGACTTACAGAAATATGAGCTAGTTGATGAATTTGAAGAAGTTGCTAAAATGTTTGACAGAGACAAAGAAGATGTTATTGCAGTTATTGCGGCTGAGAAAAATCAGGCTCGAGAAGCAGCGAAAGAAGTACAGAAGAGGGCAAAAATGCTTTATAATGGGGAAATACCTGAGGAAACACGGAGTGCAGAACAGGACTTTACTACGAGTTATATGAGGCCTTTACCTGGAGCAGCAAGAATGTATCCTGAAACTGATATTGCACCTATAAGAGTCACAGAGAGTAGGGTGAAAGAAATTGATCAAAATATTCCGGAAACGCTTGAAGAAAAGAAAGAGCGTCTAGAAGATGAAGTAGGGGAACAGATGGCGTCTCAGCTTGTCAGTTCAAGAAGAGTTGGGCTTTTTGACAAGTTTGAAGATTCTGCTGATCAGAAAGATTTAGCGAATTATATAGTCAATACTTTACCGAGAATAGAATCTGAAGGCTTTGAAGTCTCAGAAAATGCGATAGAGAAAATTCTACAGGCTTTTTCAGACTCAAAAATAGAAAAGGGTCAGCTGGAGAAAGCATCTCGTCTCGCTGCAGAGGGGGAAGAAAGTCCTGTTGAAAAGATTTTGGAGTCACAGGTTTCAGAAAAAGATATTGAAGAAATAGTCAGGTTGGTCGTTGAGGAGAATTCTGAGATGGTGGGAGAGCAAGGTATGCGTGCTCAAGGACCCTTAATGGGGGATGTGTTGCAGAGAATTGACGCTGATGGTTCCCGAGTGGCGCCTGTGCTTCAAAAGGTTTTACAGGAGCATCTGTAGAACATATTTAAATTTTTACTTATGTCATTAAAAAACAGGTGAATTACAACTATGAGAGGATTAGGCGGAAGTCCGGTATTTATAATGTCTGAAGACGCAGAAAGACAGACTGGTGCAGACGCACAGGAAAACAATATAGCAGCATGTAAAACAGTTGCAAAAGCCGTAAGAACTACTCTAGGTCCTAAAGGAATGGATAAGATGATGGTGGATTCTGTAGGAGATCTAGTAGTAACGAATGATGGCGTAACTATACTTGAAGAAATGGATATTCAGCATCCAGCAGCCAAGATGATGGTTGAAGTCGCACAGACACAGGAAGAAGAGGTTGGAGATGGGACAACTACAGCAGTAGTACTTGCAGGAGAGCTATTGAAGCAGGCTGAAGGATTGCTTGAACAGGAAATCCACCCAACTGTAATAACTAGAGGTTACAGGCTTGCACGTGAAAAATCTGTAGACATATTGGATGATATATCTGAAGAAGTAGATCTTGCAGATGAAGATACGCTTGAGAAAGTAGCCATGACTGCAATGACTGGTAAATCTGCTGAATCTGCACGAGATTATCTGGCAGAAATCGCGGTAAGCGCAGTAAGACAGGTTGCAGAAGAGGAAGGAGATTTACTTGTAATTGATAGAGATATGGTGAAACTTGAGAAAAAGGAAGGAGGCACTATTGATGAGACAGAACTTGTTCAAGGAGTAATTCTTGATAAGGAAAAAGTCCACGGTGGAATGCCTTCGAATATCTCTGATGCAAAGATTGCGTTACTAAATACGCCTATTGAAGTACGTGAGACTGAGACAGATGCAGAAATCAACATTTCTGATCCTTCTCAGCTTAAAGGATTTGTTGAAGAAGAGGAAAAACAGCTCAAAGAAATGGTGGAAGCATTGGATGATGCGGGAGCAAATGTAGTTCTATGTCAGAAAGGTATAGATGACATCGCACAACATTACCTTGCAAAGAGAGGAATCTTTGCAGTAAGAAGAGTTTCCTCCAAAGATATGGATAAACTAGCAAAGGCAACAGGCGCAAATATTGTAACAAGTATTGAAGACGTTTCAGAAGATGACTTAGGAGAAGCAGGAACTGTCAAAGAAAACAGAATTGGTGGAGATTCAATGACGTTCGTACAGGACTGTCCAGAAGCCAAATCTGTCTCAATCCTTATCAGAGGAGGAACAGAACACGTAGTTGACGAAATTGATAGGGCTATGGAAGATGCAATAGGAGGAGTAGCTTCAGCACTGCGTAATGGAAAAGTCGTAGGCGGAGGTGGAGCAACAGAAGTAGAACTCGCACAACAGCTCAGAGATTATGCTGATAGTGTAGGAGGGCGAGAACAATTAGCGATTAATGCATTTGCAGATGCATTAGAAGTTCTACCAAGAACACTTGCAGAAAATGCAGGATTTGATCCGATTGATGTGTTAGTAGACCTTAGAAATAAACACGAAAAGGGAGAAATTTGGGCAGGAATCGATGTGTCATCAGGTGAATCAGAAGGCCTATTTGATCAAGGAGTTGTAGAACCGCGGCAGACTAAGACTCAGGCAGTTCAGTCTGCATCAGAATCAGCAGAAATGATTTTGAGGATTGATGATGTGATTTCTGCGTCAGGATTTGATGGCGGAGGAGGAGATGCACCGGCGCCTGAAGGAGGAATGCCTGGTGGAGGAATGGGAGGAATGGGAGGCATGATGTAAGCCTCTTTTCTCCTCCTTCATATTATGTTTACGTTTTTAGATTGTTCTTTGAAGGAGATGTAGTTGAAATTTTCTTTTTCTATATCTATTTCCGTGGATTATAAATACCGGAGTTCCTCATTTCTTACTTAGAGGCGATTCAAAGCTATGAATGACGAGGTTCAGCTTGGCTCTTCTGAAGGAGATGACTACGAGGTCGTTCCGATAGGACCGATTAGAAAACTGGAAAGAAGAATTGATAAGATTCATGAGGAAGCAGTTCAAAACTCATCAGGAGGCGGTAATTACGATGAACTTGTTAAAGATGTCTTAGATATAATGAAATCGAATCAGCGAATCGTCAATGACATGACTGAATCAACTCATGAGCTTAAGAACTCTGTAGAAGATCTTACTCACAAAATGGATGAGGTAGTAGATAACATGAATACATTTATGGACTTGCTTACTGAAGCCTCTGAAATGGATATGGAAGGCGAAATTGTTGGGGATATTGAACATAGGATTGCTGATGCAATAGGAAATAAAATGGATAATGTAGCAGAGGGAATGATGCAGTCCAATAAAGAAGTTGTAGACCAGTTAGAAGAAGTTAATCAAAGTTTAAGGAGATCTTATGCTTCAGGTTCTAGTCAGCAGATGAAGCCTCAATCGAAGCCTCAATCTAGAACGGCTCAACAATCGAATAATTCTTCTGAATCTGTTCAGCGACCTACTTCTTCAGATCAGTCTCAGTCATCTCCACAGTCAATGAATTTAGGTTCCGGGAGAGATGATAGAATGAAGAGGCTCAGGGAGAAGTTTGGAGATGTTAAAGACCAGTAAAGGCCTTACTCCTGTTGTAGCAACTGTTTTACTTTTGATGATTGCTGTAGCTGCTGTAGGCTCTGCAGCAGTATTTTTGGATGATACTATTACAAGTATCGGCGACAGTATAGAGGAAGATTTGGCTTTGGAAGAACGGAGATCTGCAACAGATATCTCGATTGATTATGGATACCGTAGTTCTGGAAGTACTGAATATGTGATTATAGATGTTAGAAATACGGGTTCTGAAACTTTAGAAGTTCAACAGAATGGCGAAAAGCTTTGGAATATGTATATTGATGGGAGGCCTGAAGACTGGAGTTATGTTGATTCAGACCTTGAGTCAGAAGATGAAATCTTGAGAAATCCTAATGAGGTTATTTCAATAAATACTACTGAAGAATTCCCGGATAACGGTGAAATGATAGAGGTCTCATTAAATGCCCCTTATGAAAGTTCGGACTCTTACGTCTGCTTTAATGACGGAGGCAATAGCTGCTGAGTTCAGAATCTTTATAAGGGAGCCACAGCAAATCTTACATAGTATGTTTGGAACAAGCAAAGGTATTACTCCTGTAATCGCGATTGTTCTGTTATTACTTGTAACAGTTGGAGCGGTAGGAGTAGTTTATACACAGTTCCAAGGTTTAGTAGGAGATGGACCTGACGCAGATTTCTTAGATGCTGATGGAGTAGATATTAGTATGTCATCAACAGTTAGCCATGATCCCATTAATCTGACTTTAAGAAATAATGGTGATGATGAATATGACTTACAAGATGATTTTAGAGTCGATGTAAGCGTTCCTGGTGAGGGCAGAGTTCCATTAGAAGATGCAGTAGTCTTTGATGAATTCGAAGATGAGAGCCCGCAACAGTGTCTAGAAGAGGGTAACGAAGCCGAAGGCCATGATAGTGAAGATTATACGTCATTTGGTCCTGGTGACTCTATAGCATGTGAACCGGATATAGACGATCTTTCTGGTCCAGAAGAAGCTACATTCTACTTAGTCTTGGATAGTGCAGATGATGAAGTCACAGATGTAACTTGTGATCCATCAACAAGCACTAGCGCAACTTGTTAAAATTTTTCTTTTCACATATTTTCCCTTTATTTTATATTCAGGCCTTAATAATTGAGAACTGTATGAAGGGTCAAACTCAGGCAGTTACAGCTGTTATGATTACAGGTATAATGATAGGCACTATTGCCGCAGTTTATGTCTGGGGAACGCCTTTACTTGAGAAAAGAGAAAGCCAGGCGGCCTTAGGCCAAGTTGAAAGCGATGTTTTAAGCCTTAAAGACTCTGTAGATTCTGTCAGCCGAAGTGGAGAAGGTAGTGGTTCAGATAGTTCTATTAGGATTAGTGAGGGCGAGGTTGAAGTGAATGAGGATGAGAATTATATTCAAGTAACTACTTTTTCAGGAGCTTCAAGTTATCCTACAGGTACGTGGAGAATAATAGAAGGTAATAGTCTCCAAGGTCTTTCAATAGGTACAGGATACTACGGTATTTCGGGACAGGATAGTGATGGTGTAGTAGCCGCTAGATCGGATGAATCTGGGGGAGATGATAGAATCCGGTTCAGAGTCGAGTTTAGAGATATGTTAGATGATTCTGAAGCCCATTTAGTAGATTTGCAGTCTGTAGGTTCTCCCACATCCTCCGGAGAGACTACTGTCAATCTAAGAAATAGAGGTACTGAGTCTGATACAGGCTCAGAAGGTTTAGAGATTGGTACTGATGAAATTATAGATAGAGAGAGAAGAATAATTGAGGTTGATTTACAGTGAAAGGACAGTATCTTGCTGTGGAATCTGTTTTGACATTTGGGCTAGGTATAATCGCAGCAGTAGGTATTATAGGTGTTTTTAGCAGTTACAGTAGTAATGTGTTTTCAACCGCCGAACAAGTAGATGTAAAAGTAGTTCAAAATGATATAAAGAATAATCTAAATAGTTTAGACGTTATAAATGGTACTGCGCATAAAGATTTAGAATTACCGGATACAGTAGCTAATTCAGACTATACAGTATCGTTATCAGATGATGAAATAGCTTTAGAGGCCAGAGGAGAAATATATAGATCTAGACTGCCGATTTCGGAGCCTGCCACAGGTTCAGGTTCAGGCGACGTAAGAATCTATAAAACCGAACAAGGGTATGAGTTGACCGAAAGATGAGTGTCAAACTTAATAGTCTGATAAACAGGCTTAGGAAAGCTAAACACCCGGAATGGTACGAAGAGGAAGAAACAAAAGAGGCAAATGAAAATGCAGATGGAGTTAAAATTCCATCTCCGGGCCGTTTTGATCCTGAAATGATCGAACAGTTTTCAGATGAGGATAAACTTACTGATGTTGATGTATCATATCCTTTAATGCCTGCAGATCCTGAAGATGGAGAGATGGTTTATGCATGGGCGCATATAACTTGGAACGAAGAAATGGGAGAATTAGTATACAGAGTAATAGAACCAGATATGAATAAGAGAACTGAGGCTGTTCTGAACAAGATTCATGATATAATGGAAAGAAGTTTCGATGTCACGTTATCAGACCTCGAATCAGGAGAAGCTGATGAATATCTCGAAGAAAAAATAGATATGATAGTGGATAAATATGATTTAAGTCTCACAGAACAGCAAAGAGAAGTAGTCCGTTACTACACAAAAAGAGATTTTGCAGGTTTAGGTAAGCTACAACCACTAATGAATGATACAGAAGTAGAAGATATATCCTGTGATGGAATAGATATACCTGTTTATGCGTACCACAGAAACCCTAAGTTTGGGTCCATAAAGACAACTATAGAATGGGATAATCACGAAGAACTTGATAAATTCGTTATGAAAATGGCTCAGAGATGCGGTAAATCTATTTCAGTCTCGACACCATTGCTTGATGGGGCGCTGCCTGACGGTTCCCGTGTACAGGCAACTTTAGCTACAGACATTGCGAGAAAGGGGTCAAATTTTACAATTCGACGTTTTACGTCAGATCCATTAACACCTATTCATATGATGGACTTTGAGACAGAGAATGCGCAGATGCTATCATATCTTTGGACGCTTGTGGAACACGGTAAATCAACTCTAGTATGTGGAACTACAGGAGCAGGAAAAACATCTCAGTTGAACTCGCTTTCACTTTTCATCAGGCCAGAGAAGAAGATTGTGTCTATTGAGGACACGCCAGAACTTCGTCTACCTCATGATCACTGGGTGCCGGAAGTAGCGCGGTCAGGATTTGGATCAAGTGCTGATGAAGGAGGAGAAGTATCAATGGATCATTTATTGAAAGAGTCTCTGCGTCAGAGACCTGAATATATTATTGTCGGAGAGGTGCGTGGTGAAGAAGCATATATTTTGTTCCAGCAGATGGCTACAGGACACACGGGGCTATCAACGATTCACGCGGACAGTCTAGAGATGCTTATGGATCGTCTGACTACACAGCCAATAGATCTCTCGCCGTCACTAATTGAGACATTAGACTGCATAATGCTAATTAAAAGGCTTAGAAGAGGAGGGAAGTATGTTAGAAGGATTACAGGTCTTTATGAGGTATTAGGGTATGATAAGAGAAAGGGTATTGATGCTAACAAAGTATTTGGATGGGAGCCAAGAAATGATGAATATATCGTTGAGAACAACTCTATACTTCTCCAAGATATAGCTGAACAGAGCGGTATAGATAACGAAGATATACAAAAAGACCTCAGAAACAAGCAACACGTCCTAAATTATATGCAAGAAGAGCAGATAAAACACTACAGAGAAGTAGGAGATATTATTTCTCGTTACTACTCTGATCCGGAGTCTGTAATGGAAAAAGTAGGACAAACATTTAATTCAGATCAAGGCCAATTAAAAGTTAGCGATGCTTAAAGAATACTCAGAATTCTGCTATAATCAAGTAGGAAGTTATGCTTTGCAGGTTATTCACTACTTTGAGGACTTGAGCCCGCAACTGGCAAAAGCTGGGCTGAATATCTCGCTACCTGAATACGTTAGTATGATGTTCTTCACAACAGGCCTTGTAGGGCTTTTGACTTTGACTTTAGGAGGCACTCTATTGACTATGTCTATGGGTGTTGGCGGAATTATTATGGCATTTATATTGACGCCTATATTCTCTTTGGGTACTGCCTTTGTGTTCTATCTTTATCCAGCGATAATGGTGAAAGATAGAGCATCAAGAATAAAAGATACTTTGCCTTTTGCTACAATGTATCTTTCTACACTTGCAGGTACAGGTACTGCACTACCCCAGATTTTCAAAAATCTTGGTGAGGTGGATGAATATGGGGAAGTATCTAAAGAAGCAGAAAAAATTTCTAGAGACATAGAAACATTTGGAATGGACATAAGTGAAGCTCTAGAAAGATCAGCAAATAGAAGTCCTTCAGAAGATTATCAAGAGCTAATGTGGGGGATGAATCACGTTATAACAACGGGAGGCTCTCTAAGAGAGTTTTTAAGGCAAAGATCTGAGGCCTTAATGAATGAGTATAAGAGAAGAATAGAAGAATTCTCTGAACAATTATCGCTCCTCGTAGAAATGTATATTACCGTAGTTGTTGTAGGATCAATTATTTTCACATCAATGAGTGCAGTAATGAGTACTATATCTCAAGATTTATCGGCTAACCAAATTGTAGGAATACAGCTAGTCGCTATTCTTTTCGGGTTACCAGTAATATCGGGCATGTTTATACTACTAGTACAGGGGATGTCTCCGGGTGGTATCCGATGATAGATTTCTTCAAAGAAGAAGATTATGAGCCAGGTCTATCAACAGAAGACAAGATTGTCTTTGGTAGTCTAGCTGCTGGAGGAATCCTTATGATTATAGGAATGCTTCTTTATACTTCAGTTTCAATTCAGTTAGGAGGATTGACAATTATAATGGGATTACTGGCAGCTGTATTGCCTTTTGGAATAATATCATTTATGAAGAATCGAGCGATTACTGAGATGGAGCGACAGTTTCCTGCTTTTCTGAAAGATCTTGCAGAGTCGAAAAGAGGAGGAATGACTATGCTAGATTCATTTGAATCAGCAAGAGAAACAGATTATGGCCGTATGAATAGTGAAATTGAAAAAGTTCACAGTCAGCTTTCATGGGGCATTCCATTTCCAGAAGTTATTGCAAGATTTTCCACTAGAATGAAAGATTCGGCAGTGATACAGCAATCTTTGTCTATTATTTTGCAGAGCTACAAGAGCGGGGGCGAAATAACGAAAACTATTGAGTCCGTAGGAGACAGCGCTACAATGCTTAAGGAAGTCATTCAGAGTAAAAATTCCATGCTAAAACAGCAACTAGTGATTATGTATGTAATATATTTCCTTTTCATAGGAATAACTGTAGGAGTATACTTTCTAATGCAGCAATTACTTGGCTTAGGATCTCCGGAGCCTGGAACTCTTGAAAACGTTGGAGAGTTTCTAGGTGATGGGGATGATGAAGGAATAGCAAACTTTTGCGGGCCTGATGTGCCTTATGCAAGTCCTCTATGCAGTATTGCACAGGTATTTGGTTTTGTTCCAAGTAACGTTACTGATTTCACTAGTTCATATGCAGAACAATATGCATACGGGCAGATGGCGTACTATAAGTCAATCTTATTTACAATGCTTATGGTACAAGGGATGTGTAGTGCTGCAGTCGCAGGACAAATATCTGAAGGATCTCCGAGTGCAGGAATAAAACACGCTATAATTATGCTTCCAGCAGCGTTTATAGTGTTCATGCTGATAGTGAGGCCTATGGGCATATGAAAAAGCAAATTAAAGGTCAGATAACGCTCGAATTTATAGGTAGCGCATTATTCTTTGTACTAGTGGTCATAGGCGTACTATCACTGACTACAGATGAAATACCTCAGTTTCATGATGATTCTGACGTTAAACTGAAAAATTTAGAGGCTAAACACGCAACCGATTATCTCTTAACATCTCAAGGAGAGCATAGCTATGAAGACGGAGGAACTAACTGGGAAAGTAGCCAAGAAACTCTTGAGAATATTGAAAGCCCGGGTATTGCAGGAGAAAATTATATGCATATAGAACGATCTAAACTTGAGACTATGGAAACAATAGGTACAGAAAGTGAGGGAGTGTATAATCATAGTGCGTTGATTGACTATCTAGAACTCGAACACAGTTACAGTTTTGCTTTTACATGGTATCCTATAGTTGAAACGTATAGAAGTTTTACAAGAACTAGTCCCCCTGACTATATTGATCTAGAGGAGCCTGTTGACTGTGATGATAGCCCTAATGACATATACTGTAGTGCGGCTAATAGAGTCAATTATGGTCAAATAACATTGAATGACAACGATATTTATTTTTTGACGGCAGCATACGATGGCGAATATAATACAACTTACGTATCTGATTCCTGGGATTTTGAAGATAGAAGTCCTTATGGAGAAGGAGAAGTGCCTTTTGAACTAGATGAAAATAGAGCAGAACAAGACTTTGAAATTAAAGAAATTCAGAACCGCGATAATACTCCTGGTGCAATCATAGTTTTAGAATCCCACCTTCATGAGTTTGGCTCTAATCCTGACTCAGCAACAGGAGATGTAAATAAATTGAACCGATATCCGATACTTGAAGATTCTTCAAGCAGTGAAGAACTAGTTAAAATGGAGGTCTTAGTCTGGTGAAAGGTATAGGTTATGCGTTAGAAGCAATGGTGGCAACTATAACGATACTCATATTCTCTCTTGGAGCTATGCAGGTAGCTGGACCTAGTCAAGACTGGTCAGATTATCAAAGAGAGGTAGCCGCTCAGGATTTAACTTATTCACTTCAGGCTTCAGGCCACCTTGAAAATTTTGTTCAGAGAGGTGAAACCGGTTCAATGCAAACAGCTCTTAAGACAATATCTGATAGAGACATGGAGGTAACAGGTCTAGTCTCAAACGTTCCTGTTTATGAAACAGATATAGGTTTTTACACTAAAGAAGATGACAGAATTACACAGACGTTGACTGATGATTTAGGCCAGTGTGAAGGCAGCATAGGAGAGCTTGAAGATTTTTCAGAAGATCCTGTTCTCAGAACTGATGGAGAGTATGAGGAAGAAAGCGAATACAATGTGACACTCTATTTTGGTAATACTAATCCAACTCATAAAGACACGCCTTCGGGCTATGATACCTTATGGGTTGATAATGGAACTCAGAGATGCCAATTTGCTGAAGAAGATGGTCCTTTTTACACTAATGAGATGTTTTTCTGGGGAGACTGGGAAAGCGAAGCAGATACTGACTTCTTCGACTTTAAGGAAGTTGAAGACGATGAAGAAGCCACTTTTTACAGAGCTACTCAACCACGCAATATTACGAATATGATTGATAGAGGAGTAAATGAAATACGTGCAGACATTTCTATGGATATGGTGGATTTCGAAGAGATTGAATCTGAAGATTATGATTTTCTAGTATTCAGAGAACGAGAGGTACTTTCAGACATCGAAAATAATAGAGAAATACTCGAAAATCATGTAGTTAATGGTCCTGCTCTCTTTATGATGAATCTGGAAGAAGATGACTTAGATGATTATAGTTTTATGGAAGATACAAATTTTGAATGGATGGATGCAGGCTATGAAGACGGATATGATGGTGAAGCGACTAATGTGGCCTTTTCAGGTCATTCGGAATCAAGTCAGATAGAGACATATTTTGAAGGTTTAGGAGGTACAACTTCAGAAGTATCTATGAAACCTCCAGGCAAATTAGTTTCAAATGCTGAAGGTACTCTTGAGCCGTCAAGACATACGGTGTATACACCAGGAGAGTCTTATGATATCTCTGATATGGAAGTTGTAGTAGAAGATATGGATGAGGTTGAGGAAGATGATGTAAATGGAGAGCCTGAAAGCGAATGTTATGGAGAAGACTATGCTATTACAGAATATGAAGGTGTTGACTTTCCGGACTATGGACAAGTCAATGTGATAAATGTGCGTCTTGGTTCAGACTCGGAATCATGTAATTTAGATGAAAGAGGAGTGAAAATAGATACTACTCAATCAGGAGAATATGACTCTGACTTGATTCTAAACGGTGAAGAAATTGAACTTGGAGGGAGAAATTATATTATGAATACTCAGGAAATTGATGACTGTGATGGAAGACATGAATGCATTGAGTTCCTGAGCGGCGCAGAGTCATTTATTGAAATAGCTCCTTATCGTGAAACATTTAGTGATTTCAGAGGTCAAAAAATAATGTTTACGGGATATAAGGAAGAATACCAAGAACATGATCTTAAACTGCTAGGCGCGATGATATATTGGCTAAGAGGAGATCAGTACAGTTTTCAAGGCGATGAAGATCCAGAAGGAGTATCCACAACAGCATACGGCAGTGTAGAAGAAGAGGTATATCTGCCTTATTCTATCAATCTAAGGTGGTCTGAATAAAAGCACAATTTATGCTTATATCCGCTGTAATAGCAGGATTACTCATGATAACTGTAGGTTCAGTTATATCTGACATACAAGACAGGACTTTTCATCCGGAAGATACATCTTATGAAGTGCGATATATAGAGGAAGAAGCCTCGAAAATAACTTCAGGGGGTAGTGTATCTCAGCTAGAGAGACAAAATTATGAGAATTTAATTTCAAAAATGGATTATAGTAGTGATGTAGAGTACTGGGACAGAGAAGATTATACGTGCATAAATGTGACATTAACGTCTCCTGATGGTCAAATAGAGCTTCCATGTATGGGAAGAAATTGAAACTAGAAATCCATTATGAAATCTACTTCATCTTCATCAAGATCTAGCTGTCCAGCTAAATTCGGATTAGATGCTAAAATACGAGAATAAAGCCTCAAGTCATTTTTTGCATCGTCTTTTGAAATATGGAGTTTTCCGCCAAGCTTTGAGCTAATGTTATCGAGCTTATTTCTTGAAGCCCGAGAAGAGCCCATAACTCTAAGCTTTGAAGGATACTGGTAGCGCGTCCAACCCTCATATCGTTCGTCTTTACTCAAAGCCACTCCAATAGTTGAGAAGTCATAAACATACTTCAGTAAATTCCATGACATTCTTTTACGAATCCGTCCATTAAACAAATCTGCTAAAGATAACCAGTAATAGGCTTCAGCAACATCCTCTGGTTTTTTGTACTCGCGAGGAATGTTCTCTCTGATCCACTGAACTAAAGTATCGACGTCCTCATCTAAATTGTTTGAAGCCTGACGAGCATTATCAGCGCTAGAAGTTTTGAACACTACTTTCAAAGTATCGAATATTTCTTGCTCAGAATCTCTCTGGCCCAATCCTTTAACGTCGTTTTTTCCCAGTTTTTCTCTTCCTAGAGCTACAGATTCTAAATCATTTATGGCAGACCTCATTTGCCCTCCAGAAAGACGAGCAATACGTTTTACAGCACCCTCATCGTAATCAATACCTTCTTGATCTAAAATCCATTTCAAGTGAGCATTAATTGAGTTAGTATGGACAGAATCAAGCTTTATTTCCTCTGCTATATTCCGTAGAGGTCTAATCTTCTTATTATAGGCATCATTAGCAGTCATCACGACAGGAAACTTGCTGCCTTCAATTATTGACTTAAGTTCTCTTATTCCTCCGCGATCTCTGCCAGACATTCCATCTACTTCATCAATTAAAATCAATTTTTCTCCGCCAAAAAACGAGGCTTGGCGCGTAGCTTCGAGTAACTCCTCCTTTAGCTGTCCTTTAGTTCTTACATCAGAAGCATTAGTCTCTACTAGTTCAAAACCTAGGTCATTCGCCAAGGCTTCAACCAAAGAGGTTTTACCTGTCCCAGCTTGACCATGAAGAAGAACGGGTTTACCATTCCAGTCTTCAACATGGGTCTTCAACTTTTTCTTCTGTTTAGAAGCTCCGCGATAGTCTTCTAAACTTTTAGGCCTATACTTCTGAACCCACATGGTTACTCCTCCAAAGCAGCCATTTTAGCTAGTAAAGCTTCAATCTGTATATCAGGACTGGCTCCTTCTGTAATCCTAAAATCAAAATCTCCTAGAGATTCTACTACTTCTAACTTGGATTTGTCGTCAAGATCTAGATTATAGAGTTCTCTATGAATTGACTTAAGGATATCTTGCCCATCAAGACCTCTCTCAATCATTAAGTCCATCAAGCTATCTCGTGCATCCATAAACTCGCCTTCCAAGGATTTTTCTAGTATTTCGCTTATCTCTTCGGGTCTTAGTGATGCGGCGACACTGTAAACATCCTTTTCTTCTATCTCAGTAGTGGATATGGCTGCTGTTTGTAATATATTTGTAACTCTTCTAAGATCTCCGTTGGCAACGCGCATAACTGCTTTTACAGCGTCTTCAGAGATTTTAAACTCTTCAGATTCTCCTAAACGAGTTATATAAGCTTTAACGTCTTCTTGTTCAAGCTGATTGAATCTGAAAACGGCACAACGTGACTGAATAGGATCTATTATTTTTGAAGAATAGTTACAGGACATTATGAATCGGCAGTTTTCTGAAAACTGCTCCATTGTTCTTCGTAAAGCTTGTTGAGCGTCACTAGTTAAGGAATCGGCTTCGTCAAGAAAAATAATTTTGTAATCGGCATCAATTGGCTTTGTTCTTGCAAAATCCTTTATTTTCTCTCTTACAACATTTATGCCTCTCTCATCGGAGGCATTAGTCTCCATAAAGTTCTGCTTCCAGCTATCGCCATATAAATCCTTCGCTAGTGCAATTGCTGAAGTAGTTTTACCAGTTCCTGGAGGGCCAGCAAAGAGCATGTGCGGAATAGATTCATTTTCGACAAAGGCGTTTAGTCTATTCGTTATGGCGTCTTGCCCTACTACTTCGTCCAGTGTAGAAGGTCTGTGCTTCTCAGTCCAAACATCTATCATAGAAGAAAATGAGTAGATGAAGCTTTTATTCCTTTCAAATACATCCTTGGTATGAAGGTAGGTATAACTGGAACGCCTGGCACTGGTAAGACTTCGGTAGCAAAAAAACTTGATAGAGATATAATTGACTTGAAAGAATTTGCTAAAGTAAAAGGGCTGGGTGAGCAAAAGAAAGACTTCGAAGTCGATGTTGAGTCATTAAAAAAAGAGCTGCCAGAAAATTACTGGATAGAAGGCCATTTAGCTCATGAATTGCCGCTGGACTATTGTATCGTTCTACGCACAAGCCCTAGCATATTGAGAGAAAGACTGGAAAAACGAGACTATAATGATGGGAAAATCAGCGAAAATATTGAAGCTGAGGCCATGGATCTTATTTTAAGTCAGGCGTCACACCTGAAGGTTTATGAAATAGATACTACGAATAAAGAAGCTGAAGATGTGGCTGAGGAAATTGAGAGAGCATTTGGAGAGAAAAAGGAGAGAAAAGGTATAGTTGACTGGACAGAGTACCTTTAGGCTTTTTCTTTTACCCATTGCTTAAGTTGCGGTTCTGTCATTGCACCAGTCTGTCTAGCTGTTTCTTGTCCATCCTTAATTATTAGAAGAGTTGGTAGCGCTCGAACCCCCATTTTTCCACCAATCTGTTGGTGTTCCTCCATATCAACTTTTCCAAAGTTGATGTCTTCGAATTCTTCACTGACTTTTTCATAGATTGGTGCTAGTTGCTTACATGGTCCGCACCAAGAGGCCCAGAAGTCTAGGATCCATGTCTCATTGGAATTCATTATTTCGTTTAGTTTTTCGGCATCTACTTCTTTCATTAATTTTCATCCTCCATAAATACAGTTCTGATTGGGTAAGGTATATCAATTCCTTCCTCATCGTAATACTCTTTAACTCGTTGAGTTACTTCTGATGTCGCTCCTAGAAGGTTTGCGCGAGAAGGTTTAGTCCATCCTCTCAAAGTCAAGTCTACTGAAGAGTCATTAAGGTCTGAAACTAGAACCATTACGTCGTGCTCTTTAGAAACTTTTTCAGAGTCGTTTAATGCTTCTAAAGCAAGCTCTTTTGCTTTTTCTATATTTTCCTCATAACCGATTCCTACCAGTACGTCAAACCGTCTTTCGTCGTAAGCTGTATTGTTGATAACGGTGTCGTTGTAGAGCTTTGAATTTGGTACTATGATCTTCCTTCCATCATAAGTTTTGACATCTGTAGCCATTATGTTGATGTCTTTCACAGTTCCTGCTAGACCTTCGAATTCTATCTGGTCGTTAATTTTGAAGGGCTTGTTAATCATTATTAGTATGCCTGAGAAAAAGTTTGCAATTACATCTCTCAATGCAAAAGATATTCCTAGTCCTATAAGCCCTAAGGCAGTACCTAGATGTGATAAAGGTAGTCCAAAAACTCCTAGTGCTAATATAGCAGTTAGCGGATAAATTATATAGGTTGTAAGTTTTTTAGCAGTCTTTGCTGCATGTTTATCGCCATCCCTACGCTCTACGGCTCTATCAATCATTAAATTTGAGGCTTTATTCGCCAAAACTCCGGCCACAAGCACTGAAAATGCAAATAACAACGTTAACGTTGTTATCTCCAATCCAAGGCTTGCTACTACGGCTTCTATTTCTCCATTTAAGTTGTTTAGAGGGATAAAATAAACACCTATACAAGTTAAACACGGAATGTATTTTATTAAAAGATTCGATAACTAAAACCCGACATGCACTCTCGGTATAATGCACTACAAAACCGCGAAATAAAAGATTTGCATAACAAGACGGCTGTAGTAATAGGTCTAGGTGCTACAGGGTCGGTTATAGCAGAACACCTTGCGCGATATGGGGTAAAATTGTGCTTAGTTGACCGAGATTATCTCGAAATAAAAGATCTTTATACTTCGAATATATACACTAAAAAACAGTGCAAGAAAGCATTGCCTAAAGCTATTGCAGCACAAAAGAAATTGCAAGGACTAACAGAAACAAAGGCTGTGGTTAAAAATGTTGAACAAGTTTCAGATATTCCGGAGTCTGATATAGTAATTGACGGAACTGACAATATTGAAACAAGAAAAATCATAGATGAGGCATCAAAAAATAGAAATAAGCCATGGATATTCTCTTCTGCTTTAGGAGAGAGAGGAATTTCAATGTTTATCGATGAGGCTTGCTTCAACTGCATGACTCAAGGTCTTAATCCTAGAGATAGTTGTGAAACTTATGGTGTTATGCGAGAGATATCTTCAATTACAGCGTCCTGTTCAAGCCTGAAAGCGGTGGATTATCTCTCAGGAGTCAATGTGGAGGAAAAGTTAGAATTAATTCCATCTATGAAGTCTTTTACTCCAAAAAAATGTGAATGTAGTGAAGAAAGAGTTTTTAAGACTTCAAATGTGTGCGGAGATAATAAATATCAGGTTTTTGGAGACTCAAAGCCCGAGGATATAAGAGGGAAAACACTAGCTGAGAATAAATACCTGAAAAGAGTTGAGTTTAATAATTCTAAATTAACGCTTTTTAAATCCGGAAGAGCTATAATTGAGGCAGAAAGTCAGGAGTCTGCTGAAAGACTGTACAGAGAAGCCACTTCTATATAAACGAGACTAATTCAGTATCTTTTATGTTGGATGATGCTGACTACATAGATTACGGTTTGCAGTTAGCATTTACAGTGCTTGCAATGGCAAGCACTCTTCTAGTAGAGCCATCAAAACCCACCACATTCATATTCGCTATGGGTATACCTGTTCTATTTGGGCATACAGCCTATATATCTAGAAACAATTTTTCAAAGGCCTCATCGGCATCTATTATTGCATTGGTTTTTGCACCTATAGGGATTATAACTGCATTATTAGCTGTGTTGTTGATATCTGCAAATTTACTCGTATCTATATTTTCATCAGGAGAATCATTTAGAGGATTTTATGGCTCAACTTCAATTCCGCTAATAATTATTGGTGTTCTAATAGGGTCAGTTCTTACTGTTTCGATGGCGCTGGACCCGGCTTTTGAAGAACAGGTAGAAGAAGAATTTTCAGAGTTCATGACATGGAAGACAGGTATAATGATAGAGCAATCAGGAATTATAGATAGTCAACAAGAAGTTCAACAAGAGCCAATGCAAGATTTACAGCAGAGTATGGTTTCATCTCTCCAATCAGAAGTCACGAATCATTACATGAATGAAGGTGGAGAGGATGCAGAGATTTTAGAGGAAGCTTTTGATTATGCAGACCAAGAATTACAGCGAGACTTGGAGGAAGAAGCCTCAGAAGAGTTAAACGAATCTGAAGATGTTGAGAGGCAAGTAGAATCGATGACCTCTAACGTGATAGAAGATAGGATGATATATATCATCATACCTTTACTTGTACTAGGCTTATATGCATTCCAGCCCTTGTTAGGGCTTTTAACTGCATTTTCAGCAGTATTTTTCAGCCTAGTATATCACGAATTCTCTTGAAAGCTTTAAGATTACACGTATTGAGTTAATTCATGACTATTGAACTGGTAGAAGGGGATGGTCAGGATAGGTTGCCTGAAGAGTTCAGACCTTATGTAAAGGAGTGGTTCAATTCGGAGTTCGAAAATTTGAGTCCTCCGCAAAAACATTCATTTCAACTTATACACGAAAAAGAGAACTCATTAATTTGTGCTCCTACCGGATCTGGAAAAACGCTTTCAGCATTCCTCTCCGCCCTAAATAATCTTTTTGAGAAGGGTGAGAAAAAAGAGCTAGAGGACAAAATATATACCGTGTATGTATCTCCTTTAAGAGCACTAAATAATGACATAAAGAGGAATCTTGAGGCGCCTCTACAAGGAATACTTGAAAAAGCAGAGGAAATGGGATATGAAGTTCCCGAAGTACGAAGTGCAGTAAGAACAGGCGATACAACTGATGCAGAAAAAGCTGCAATGCGGAAAAAACCACCTCATATACTAATCACTACGCCTGAGTCTCTAGGAATTGTGCTTAGCTCACCAAAATTCAGAGAAAACCTTAAAGATGCAGAATATATGATAGTAGACGAAATTCACTCGCTTTCAGAAAATAAGAGAGGCGTACATCTTTCACTATCGATGGAGAGGCTTCAAGAACTTTCTGAAAATAATCTAACGAGGATAGGTCTATCAGCTACACAAGCTCCTATAAAGGATATAGCAAGTTATCTTGTAGGATTTGATGTTGAGGAGGAAAATTGGGATTATGAGACTGATTATGGCACTATAGTAGATATGGCCGAGGAGGCCTCAAAGGATGAGTTTGATACAAGAGGATGTAAAATTGTAGATGTTTCTGCATCAAAAGAGATTGATATTGAAACTATTTCGCCTGTTAGAGATCTAATCTATACGGAGAGTGGAGAAGTACATGAAGCGATGTATGACAAGATAAATAATTTGATTCAAACTCATGAATCTACTCTAATATTTACTAACACAAGGAGCGCCACTGAAAGAGTTGTAAACAACTTAAAAGAGCGCTTCGATGACTACAACGATAATATAGGAGCACACCACTCTTCAATGTCTAGAGAGGAAAGACTTGAAGTAGAAGAAAAACTGAAGAAGGGGGAGATGAAGGTGGGGGTCACTTCAACGTCACTGGAATTAGGAGTAGATATAGGAGCTGTAGATCTCGTTATACAGATAGGATCGCCTAAAGGGGTAGCTAGAGGAATTCAGAGAATAGGGCGGTCGGGACATCAGATAGGAAAAAAAGCAAAAGGAAAAATGCTGGTGGTTGATAGAGATGAAGCTTTAGAATGCTCAGTACTAACAAAATGCGCGAGAGAAGATGACCTTGACAGAATTCAAATACCGGAAAATTGTTTAGATGTTTTAGCGCAGCAAATTGTGGGTATGGCATGTGATCACAGATGGAGTATTGATCACGCCTACAATATCATAAGAAAGAGCCACTGCTATAGAAATCTGACAAGGGAGGACTATGACTCAGTGCTACAGTATCTAGGAGGAGAGTTTGAACTAGAAGATCAGAATGTCTACAGGAAGATATGGCTCAACAGAGAGAAAGGTCTTTTAGGGCGTTCAGGAAAAATGACACGGGTAATATACATGACTAACATTGGTACAATTCCTGATGAGACAGGATATGAAGTTGTTACTCGTGGAAGCAAGAACTTTGTTGGTAGTCTAGATGAAGAATTTCTTGACCGGCTGACAAAAGGAGATATATTCACGCTTGGGGGAAATACTTACCAATTCAGCTATGCTCGCGGAATGAAAGTGTATGTCGATCCTAAACCTAAAAGCAGACCTACAGTACCATCATGGTACTCCGAACGCCTGCCTTTAAGCTACGACTTAGGCATCAGAATAGGAGAATTCCGTGAAAAAATTGCAAAACAGCTTAAGATGAATGCTTCAAGAGATGAGATTATTCAATGGATTATGCATAACTACTATCTTGATGAGTATACTGCTGAGGCAGTCTATAGCTATATAGGAGAACAATACCGATTTGCTGGCACAGTAGCCACGCACAATAGTATAACAGTAGAAAAATATATTGATGAAGATAACAGGCAAAACTTGATATTTCACACTATTTATGGGAGAAGAGTTCATGATGCGCTAGCACGTATAATGGCTCATATACTCCAGAAAAAGTACGGGTCGAATATTGGAATGGTGATTGATGATAATGGATTCATACTGAGGACTCCCAGAAGGCCTGTAGACCTTGATTCGCTTTTTGAAGAGCTCCAGAAGTGCGATCCGTATAAAGAACTGAAAGAAGCAGTAGGTAAAACTGAACTTATGAAGAGAAGATTTAGACATGTGGCAGGCAGGTCATTGATGATACTGAGGAGCTATAAGGGTGACTCAAAGACTGTTGGTCAACAACAGATGAAAGGCCATTTTTTGATTTCAACTATCAGAAACCGGTATTCGGAAGAGTTTCCGATGATAAAAGAAACTTATAGAGAAATTATGGAAGACGCGATGGATTTGAATAATGCGGAAAAAGTGATTCAAGGCCTTAGGGAAGATGAGGTAAAATGGACTCGATTTGAACCTGAAGTACCGTCGCCTTTCAGTCACAACTTATTGTTGCAAGGGAGTACTGATGTGATAAAGATAGAGGATAGGCAAGAAAGACTGAGAAAACTTCACGAACAAGTGATGGAGAGAATACAACAACAATAAATTCATGCCTTACAAAATCAAATTAAGAGAATGATAGATGCAGTGACATCTTTGTTGGCTAATGCATTTCTAAACCCTATAGGCCTACTAGCCTTGCTAACATTGATACCTCTAGCTTATTTTTATCTGACGAAACCAGAGCCAGACAGACTGGTTATGCCGTCTATAGATTTCTTTATGGAGGATGAAAAAGAGGGAAAACTTAACCATGCGTTTAACACACTTCGGAAAAATATTGTTCTGATATTAAATATTTTATTTATCATCTTAGCGGCTTCGGCTGTAGCAGGTTTGCATACTAGTTCTTCCGGAACAGATGAAACAGTGATAATATATGACAGATCGGCGTCAATGCATGAAGAACATGCTGAATCAGTATCTACAGTTCTTGAGAATGCTGGATCAGAAAATGTGATAGTAGATACTGGAGAGCAAATACATGTTGAAGAAGGCCTCAACAGGCAAGATGCAGCAGACTATATCAGAAATAATCCTCCTGAAAATGAGGGTTCCGATCTCAGAACTGCTCTTCAGCGAGCAGAGGCGTATGAAGGACAGATAATACTTTTATCTAATCTAGATGAAGATCAAAGTTTGATAGAAGATTTTGAACTACTTGCAGAGAATAGAGGCCTTGAACAGATTGATTACAGTTCTGAAAACCATTGGGGATTTGTAGATATATCAGAAGATTATGCAGAAATCAGAAACTATCGTAATACTGAGGTATCTATTGATTTACAAATCAATTCCGATCAACAGGAGGTAGAAATACCTGCTAGAGAGACTAGAAGGATTGATTTGGAACTTGATGAAGGAGAAAATATTCTAGAATTACCTCAAGATGGATTTTCTCTCGATAATACTGCATATGTATACGTTCCTGAGGATGAAGTGGCGTCTGTAGAAATAAAAGGCCCTGAAAATCCTTATATTGAAACAGCGATTGATTTAATGGATAATTTTGAGAATTCTAATGAAGGAGATATATTAATTATGAATGAGGATGCAGATATGCCTGATAGGCCTGCAGTATTTATGCAGGGAAGTAGTGATGCATGGTCTTCTGGAAGTTCTGAAACGAAAGAAGTACAAGTAGAGGGAGATATCAATTTCATAGTTGAAACAGAAGTTTATGAGGCTAATGAAACCGATGAAACATTTTCTGAGCCAGAACACGCACTTTTTAGGGATGGTGACAAGTTTTACTACAATATTGACGATGAAGACTTTAGACAGGAATTTGTATACCCTGTATTCTGGCAAAATATGTTAGAACAGATAACAGAAAGAAATTCGTTTGAAGATGCTAACTTTGATCTAAATTCTGTTGAAGAAACAGAGCCAGGATTCTATAATAATGAATATGCAGTAAACTTTCTCGATGAACAGCAGGCCGACTTAGAATTTAATGAAATCGAAACTTCTGATACAGAATTTCAAACTCCGTTAAACCAGGCAAGCATACTAGCTATGTTATTGCTGGTGCTTATAGGTCTTGAAACGATATTACTACTTGATAGAGGGGTATATGAATGATAGGTTTTGAAAATCCTGAACTAATGTTGTTATCGCTTTTGTTACTGCCTCTAATAGTCCGATCGCTTAAATTCAGGCCTTTGAAGAGAATTATAGCTATTTTAACAGTTTTAGCTGCTTTTTCGCTTATAACTGCTGCAGCAGGGATGGGTATAAGCGCTGAAGAAACTGGCAGCGAAGTAGCTGAGTTAGTTTTGGTTGAAGATCAGTCTATGTCCTCACAGCTCATAAATAAAGAAGATCTTGAAGCTGAAGATGTAGTTTTTGATCGCCGAACAGTAAATTCAGATAGAGAAAATTTTGATAGCCAAGTAGAAAATCTTTTAGAACCTAATGAAACTTATCTGTTTGTATCAGATCTTCAAACAGATATTAATGGCATTGACCAGTCTTTTGAAGAAAAAAATGCATCAGTCAATCTATTGAGAGAAGAAATGGAAGAAGAACATTCAATAGTTATTGAAGGGCCTGATGAAGCAGTTATAGGTGCAGAAAATAGTTATACAGCGCAGGTAAGTTCTACAAATGGTACTACTTCAATGACAGTAGGTAAAGGAGAGGAGGTAATATATAGTGGTACGGAGGAAGAATACGAGTTTGATCTTACTTTTGATGAGCCTGGATATGAACAGATATGGGCGGAAATAGAGGCTGATGATGTTTATGGAGAAAACAATGAATATTTCAAAACTGTAAAGATAAGAGAAAAACCTGAGCTACTTGTAATAGGTGGAGAAGGCTCACTTGAGACAGAGCTAGAAGAATTCTATGAGATAGATTATGCATCCACAGCTCCAGAATACGTAGAAGAGTACGATACTGTCTTGATGAAAGAGTCACAGGATAATCAGGAGCTCAGAAATTACCTAATAGAGGGAGGAGGACTAGTATATACTGGAAATGACTACAATGCGGATTATATTCCGGTAAATGATGCGGAGATGGAAGAAGAAACAGATGCTGCTACACTAATAGTCCTTATAGATATCTCGGTTGGTGCGGGCGAATATGGGGCGGCGGAGGCTGCAAAAAGTATATCTCATGAATTAGTTGATAGCTTGCCATCAAATACTAGATTAGGAGTTGTGGCATACAATGATTATTCGTATGATGTGATTGATCCAGTTCTATTATCTGAAGGAAGAGAAGAAGCTAAAGATAAGATATCTAGGCTAGAACCAGGAGGCCCAACGTTCCATGATAGAGGTATGAGAGGGGCCAATTCTATGATAAGAAATAATGATATTGAAGACGGAAATATTGTGATGTTAACAGACGGAAAAATTTCAGATCTTGCAGAGAGAAGAAATGTGGCTCGAGAAACACAGCGAGAGGTGTCGCGTTCGTCTGCTCGTCTCATAACAGTAGGAGTAGGAGAGGAATTTCCAAGAGAGCTTGAAGAAGAAGACCGAGAATTTCTCACTGATTTAGCTGAGAGAACAGAAGGAGGGTTCTATGTAGAAGGCCATTCTGCAGAACAATTAGAATTTACATTTGATGCAGGAGACGGAGCCGGCGAAATGAATCCATTGGCTATAACCGACTCCACACATTTCATAACTAGAGGACACACTACAGAAGCATCTATTATAGATATGGATGGTTCAGAAACTAAGTCGGGAGCTAATGAATTGGTAGAAACTGTAGAAGGACAACCATTTCTCACAACTTGGCGATATGGTACAGGACGAGTAGCAGCATTTTCAGGGGATAACCAAGATATGGAAGAGCTCATGGATCAAGATCCAGGTCTGGCGGGCAGAACTTTTTCTTGGACTACTGGTCCAATGGAACGTGATAAGTGGATTGAGGGAGAGACAGTACGAGATGACTTCAGGATATACTCTCGAGAACAGGAAGAAGGATTTGTAAGACAGTCAGAAGAAAGGTATTATAATGAACTTAGTCATAACGAAACAGGATTTTATGAAGAGTCAGGCGTAGAATATTCGGTCAACTATAGGCCCGAACTACAACAACTTGGTTATAACGAGGAGGTGTTCTCAGAGTTTACTGTAAATGGCCAGGTATATCAGCCAAACCAGATTGAAACTCTCTATGAGCAGCTGGATACGCAAGAGCAGACTTCAGATAACAGAATTGATCTAAGGCCTTATCTATTACTGGCAGCTTTAGTATTTTACCTATCTGCTGTAAGTATAAGAAAAAGAAAAGGTCTTGCATAACTGTCCTAAACGTTAAAACCAAGCTCTCTAAAAACATGTATATGGGAGTTTTTGATGATATAAAGGACTCTGTCACTAGTTCTGAGAAAAATGATTCTAGAGAAGGCCAACGTAAAACTAAGAGTTTCACTGATACAGATTTCGATAGCTCTTCAAACTTTCAAGCTGATTCTTTAGACTCTCAACTAAGGGATAATACAGGCCCTTCTAATCAGAAAACTAGGCCGCAGCAGCGCCAACAGCAAGGACAACGAAATCGGAAAAACCCGCAACGAGGAGGTAATAGATCTCCTAATGCTCAAGCGGGTAGGCCTCAAACGGGGAGCGATCAGCCTCAGCTCAGTCAGAGTACTCAGAAGAAGATGGAGAACGCAGGTATTGGGCCTTCTCGTAATCAGAATCAAGACCCAGGTCGTATTAGTAACAACGCTATTGGCGGTGAAAAGAAGCAATCTGTATCAGCGTCTAGAGATGAATTTGAAGAATTAAAGGCGCAAAATGAGCAAATAATAGAAATTTTGAAGAGAATTAACAGTTCTTTACAAAGACTAGGCTAAATAATTAAGAATGGTGCTCATTCCCCAAAGACCCTTCAAGAAAAGTAATGCAGCTATCCAGTTTTGATAATCTACAAGTATGGCTGGGTCGCCTGTAAACAGAATTGCGGCGCTTAGAATGTCTGCCATAGATCCTAAAAGGTTTAGGGGAGGCCAAGGAATGAAGTTAATTGAAATAAATGAATAAATGCCTTTGAAGTAGAGAAATCCTGCATGATAATGTAGAAAAGTTTCTGGTAGTGATGATGCTGTAAAAAGAATAAGAGTGGCTGATAAAATGTCTATCAGCCCTAAAGGATCAAATCTGAACATTATTCAAGTTCTACTACGCGGTCCGCGGCGTTTTTTAGGGCTGTAGAGAAGCCAGGCTCCATCCCCATAATCACTGTTTCTTTACCATGCTCTTTAGCCTTCTGGATTACAGGCAAAAAGTCTGTGTCTCGGCTTACGAGTACAACAATGTCTATATCGTCATTGAAGACTGCTTCCATTGCATTCACAGCCATGTAGACATCTACATCACTTTCTTTAGCTTTTTCGCCCCCTAATCCCAGAGAAGCTTCAAATCCTTGTGAAACGATTGCTTCTATAAGTTTGTCGGATGCATATTGATTCAAAAAGACTTTACCAACTTTTATGTTTCCAAGTTCTTCTACAGTCTCTCTTAAACCATCTAAATCTAAATCAAACTCTTTTCTAACAACGTTAGGTCCATCAACGTAGACAGCCACGTTAGGCGATGTGTTAACACTTTCTTTAATTCTCTTTAAAACCATTTTTGTAACACTGGATAAACAAGCGAACCTTACACATTTAACATTATAACAAACAAGATTGAAATTCTAAATCGTATAAAATTTTGATGCATTATCAGTACATTTATTTGAAAGTTCTTTTAATGGAACATTCAAGAGTTGTGATGCCTTTTCAGCTATTTTAAAAGTATAGAGAGGGGTATTAGGCATTTGTTCCCCAAGGTAGGGAGAATCAGTCTCTAATAACAAATTATCTAATGAAACAATATCTAAAATATTTTGTACGTCTTTAGAATTAATTAATTGTCCTGTAACTCCAATAAAATGATTTGAATTAACTATCTCTTTAGCTAAATTGGTAGAACCATTAAAACAGTGGAAAAAAGCATGTACATCATACTCTGAGACTATTTCAAACGACTTTCTCTCGGCCTCCCGAGAATGCACTACTACAGGCAAACTCATATCCTCAGCTAAACTCAGCATCTCTCTAAAAACTTTTTTCTGATTTTCTCTGATAGCTCTATCTTTTACGTGATAATGATCAAGACCTATTTCTCCAACAGCCAAAACATCTTTACGCCTTATCTGATTTTTTATTCGTTCAATTTCTGAAAATTTTTCTATACTGCAAGGATGCACTCCCATACAATAACCAAGTTTTTCAGATGTTTCGGCAATCTCCAAGGCCTTCAAATTGTCTTCGGGACCACATCCTGCCAAAACAGCAAAATCCATTCTCTGCTCAATATCTTCAATTACCTTATTTCTGAACCCATCAAAATTATCAAAATGAAGGTGGCAGTGAGAATCAATCATCTTTTCTCTTTTTCCAGTCGAGCCTCTGTAGCTCCACGCTGACCCATATATTTTGCATCCATTTTTTCTCCATAAGGTCTATCTGCGTCAGAAGTCATATTTTCAACCGCCATCTGACAAATTCTATCTTCAGGATAGATGGTTATAGGCACATTTCCCAGATTCTGAATTTCTAATGTGATTTGGCCCTCAAAACCAGCATCCACAAAGCCTCCTGCGGCATGAGGGATCAGGCCCAAACGCGCATAACTTGAACGACCTTCAATTCTTGCTACCTTGTCTGTAGGTATATTGACTGTTTCTAAAGTTGTACCAATTACGAATTCTCCTGGATGTATTACTACGCCTTCCTCTGCAGACCGAGTCATTTTACGCTGCAAATTAGAGAAAGAATCCATATCTTTAGTATCAATTGCCTTTACCTTTCTAGTCTCAAGAAACCCGAACTCATATCCGAGTCTTAGATCAATAGATGATGGTCCTATCTGAAGATCGTGGTCAACTTTAGGTCCATTCTCAGTATATACAAGCTTTTCATTGTTTACGAGCCTGAGCAGGTCTTTGTCGGAAAGTATGCTCATGTACAGAAATTAACAATCATATCTTTTATTCCTTCAACTTCTAAACAGTTTACATGAATCTTAACTTGTCATTAAAAACTCTCTTAACTTTCTTTATCATAGTTTTAATTGCTTCAACAGCATATGCTACAGCAACGCATGAGTTAGAACTCTCAGAGGACTATGTAAGTGCTAATACTACTTTAAAACTAGATTGTCAGTCTAACTGTCCATTAAATCTTTGGAATATTAATTACAACCTTCCTGAAGATTCTGAACTCATATACATAGGAGACTCAATAGGACAAATAGATGAATATAGCGTACAGAATGGGGTTGTGGATGCTTCTACTAATTCGGGCCCAGCTAGAGAAGAAGAGTACGTAGAAATATATTACAAAATTAATGAGCCTTCAGAAAAAGTAGTAGAAGAGCTTAAAACTTACGAATTATCTTTTTCAGGCTTTGAAGATCAAGAAACAGCAGGAACTATAGAAAGCAGTGAGATTATATCTGCTTGGATTGCTCCGGGTTTTGAGGTTTCCTATCAGGAAGATGTACGTTTCAATGGTGAAGGGCCTTTGTCTATCAGTCTAAATGTGGGAGAGGGAAATAGAACAGAGTATTATGAAGTCTTTGGAGATAAACCTGAAGCTGACCTTGATAAAGCATACGAAATGGCTTTAGGTACTGTTGGGCATCAACAAAACTTCGAAAGATTTCCAATAGTATTTTATTCAAGTATTGACTATAGGAATGAAGTTTCTGAGTGGAGTGCTGGAGAGTATGGCGGAGGGCTTATCAAAATCAAGGAATCGGATGAATTGAAGCCTGTAGTAGTTCATGAAACTGTTCATGGCTTAAACCATGATTTATTGAGCTGGGATCAGACAGATAGCGCCTGGTTTGATGAGGGAGTTGCAACCCATGCTGAAGATTTGACAAGAGTAAGTTTAGAGGGAAGAAATAGGACTTCTGAACTTTTTGGAGATGACGTAAGTTTTCAAGATGAGGGGTATATCTATACAATTCCTCCGAGGGGAGATAGAGAGGAATTATGGGAGTATTATCAGTCAGAAGAAGACTCAATGAAACACTGGGCTCCTTCAAAGGGAAATCGAGAGTTTGGATACGCTTATTCTGAACTTATAGTCAAAAAATATGTCAAAAACGGAGGAGAACTAACTGAAATTTATGAAGAAGTAGACCCCGGAGTACAAATTGATAGTAATGAAGAAAAATGGGATTTATACGGCAAACATCTCGACTTAAGGCCTTGTGAGAGAGAAAACAGAGCCGATTTTGACCATTGTCTTGATGAGATAAACCAGCATGAATTTGAAGTCCAAGCAGCATCACGCGTAAATGAAACAGATGAATTAGAGATTGAAAAAGTTGAAGTACCAGAAAGACAGGCTTTAGAAAACCCTGGAATAGCTCAGCAAATCATGCAAGAACTAAACCTGTTTTTGAACGCGTTCACAGATCTAGTGTCTAATTTAGGTGATAAAATCTGATAGAACATGTAATAGCTAATATAGAAGTCTATGGTCCGGTAGCAGTCATACTATGGATGTTTCTTGAAGAATTTATTCCGATTCCCTCAGCTGTAGCACCTATGGCCGCAGGCTTCATACTTATACCTGCAAACGAGCCATTACAGGCTTTCTTAATGGTATTTTTATTTATTGCCGTGGTTGGTTCAGCGGCTTCAGTCCTCAGCTCTTATGTTCTTTACGGTCTCGGTTTTTATGGCGGCAAACCTGTTTTAGAACGAATAGGAAAGTATTTCAGCATTACTTGGCCTCAAATAAAGGCATTTGAAACCCATTTTACATCTGACAGAGAACATCTATATCTTATGATTTTCAGAGCTATTCCATTAATTCCTCTTTCAGTTATCTCAGCATCAGCAGGATTTTTCCGAATAGATTGGAAGACGTATGGAATATGGAGTTTTATAGGAATGATTCCTAGAAATCTATCTTTAGGCATGATAGGCTGGTATCTCAGAGATGACTTTGCCTCAGCCGCTATAATTCTTGGAAAAATTTCTACAGTAGCATTTGTTCTAATGGCTACTGCAGCAAGTGTTTATTTTTTCTATAACAGGCATAAATTTGCAGAGAAAGGTAAAGGAATGCTGATGGCATAAAACTCTGATAAAAATGGATGTGAAAATTTCTAGATAATGACTGAACTAAGAAAATTTATTGAAGAATATCTAGATTTTTATTCTGAAACACAGGGTCTGCTCCCGGAAGTGCTAGAAAATTATAGGGCTAAATTTTCTAAACAAGGATTTTTAGAGAGACAGGATCTATATGACCTTGCATATGAGTCTTCAACTCGTAGTGCACATCACGTCAATCGTAACTCAAAAGAACTTTGTCGAGAAGTTACGTTAAATCTTTACAATATTGAAGGAGATTTTTCTCAGATAGCTATTTTAACAGCGCTTAAAGGATTCAAAGCTCCTACTGCTTCAGTAATATTAGCCGTAAAAAATCCTGAACGACATGCAGTTGTGGATACAAGAGTGTGGGCATCATTAGAAAGACTGAACTATCTTAACGGAAGAAGGGAAACTTTTGGCCCAAGACATTATGTAAAAATGATTGAGCCTATCAGAGAGATCTCCAAAAAAACAGGTTATACTACAGAAGAAGTAGGTTATGCTCTTTTCGCATATGATGTTGATAAAAGAAAAGGAACATTACATTAAGTTCTTAAGCAGGATTTTTTCTTTCTTTAAATTCCACATATAGGCCTTACGTACAATGTCTTTACAGTATCTAAACACAAGGCTTTTACGTGAGTTTCCATTTCGTATAAACATCCCTGTCCTACCTAAAGATATCAGAAATCCAGGAGAAAACTCGCCAACAAGCTCAAGATTTTCATAATCTTCTTTAGAAATATTTTTTGCGGCTACTTTGGCTTCTTTCAAAGACTGGTGAGCAGAATTTCCTTCTCTGTTATTACACATGCCAATACCGAAAATATTGTCATATTCTATAGAACATAGGCCTTTATTGACTTTCAAACCTTCAGAACCAAAAGATTCTCTAATAACTTCTACGGGTTCTACTCCGCCACACCATACAATTCTGTCAAAGGTAAGGTGAGGTCCATCAACAAACTCTGCAATGCCATTTTCAGAAACTGTTAACTCTTTACCTCCTGTAAAACCAATCTCGTAACGGTTAAGATAATCTAAAACTTTTAGTGATACGTTTTCTGAAAAACTTGGTAAGGGCCGAGTCATAGAGTCATAAATGTGGACGTCTAGTCCTTTAGCTTCGAGTTCTGCAGCATATTCGATACCTGTATAGCCAGAACCAATAATAGCTACCGATCCTTTAGTATTTGCTAATTTAAAGGATTCATCAATAGAATAAGGATGTATAATATCTTCACTATCAATTTTTGTCTTTGGAGATCCTCCAAGTGCTAAAACAAGATAATCGTACTCAATTTCTCCCTTTTCAAGCTCAACAATAGATTCTTTGGGCCTAAAACCTGTGATTTCTTCTCTTGATGTCTTTATAGTTGTCCCTGAAAACAGTTTTTCAACATCAATTGTTAAGTCATCTTTACTTACTCTCTTACGAACTAAGTCTATTAAGCCTGGCTTGTAAACGTGTTCAAGATCTTTATCAACGATTTCGACATCAAATCCCTTTCTATGAAGGTCTATAGCTGCTCTAATTCCTCCGAAACCGGATCCAGCAACTAAAACTTTCTCCATATTAATCTACAAAATTGAAACCATGTTGCACATGTTTAGAAACAGGTTTTTTACCTTCATAGCTCTCTGAAAGCTCATGGAATAGGCCTTCAAAATTAGCAGGAACGCGATGTTCTACAGCTCTTCCTAACCCTAAGAAGAAGTCATGTACAAGCATTTCGGATATTGTCGCCACGCCTTCAGCGTTGAAGTATGATTTACAATAATTTTCAAGGAATGTCCCAAAATGTACAGGCACATCAGGATTAAATCCTAACTCTGATACCCAAAGATTTCTCCAAACATCAATAAGATAAGAATAATTCACATCATACAGCTGAGGGTCAGTATTTTCAACCGCATATAAAAAACCGGCACTATTTAAATTTTCAATAATTTCTTGGGCTTGATTTTCGTCAAAACCTGCTTTCAAATTTAACTGAGTGGCATAACTGCCACCATCGCTCAAATGGATTTGTCTCAAGATTTTATATGGCAAGGGCCTCTCCAAGATATTCTCTTCATCATAATCCATTGTAACTAAAAATTACAAGCGCCGACTTAATACGTTTACCCTTTAATCCTTATACCAAAGCGCATTTCAACTTTAGTACCTAAAATCTGAATATGTTAAAAGAAGAAGAAGTGTCTCAGCTTAGAACTAAGCTTCGAGAAGTATTTTCTGATTACATAGAGCTTGCAGGCGGTAAAGACTATCGGTATTTCCACCTTGTCAGCGCACATAAATATGCTAAAAAACTGATGGAGACTGAAGAAATCTCAGAATTAGAGTTTGATGTTAAAGTTGTAGAGGTAGCAGTATTGTTTCACGATATAGGAAGGTCCTTGGACATAAATGATGGGTATATGGACCCTTTTGAAGGCAATAAAGGTCATGATGAGAGAGGAGCAGAAATAGTATCTGACTATGTAAAAGATTATCTCTCCCAAGCTCAGATGAAAAAAGTTGAGAAAATTATACTCAATCACCATTCAAAACCTCGGACAGTTGAAGGCAAAATAGTTCAGGATGCTGATGAATTATTCAAGTTTGGAGTTCATGACTTTTGGAGAATGTTCCATTATTCTGCTAAAAAACAGAGAACAATGCCCGAAATGATAGAGTACTTTCATGGAACAGCAGTTGAAGAATTAGAGGAGCGGCTTGAAGAATTCCATTTTAGAGTGTCAAGAAGAACAGCAGAACAAAGAATGCAGAACGAAAAAATGTACTTAGAAAGATTTGAAGCTGAACTAGAAGGGGAAGATATTCTAGAAGTCGGTTAGAGATGTCTGATTTGTCTTTAGAGATCTTGCATTAAAACCTTCTTCACGCTTTAGATAAGAAGCAAACTCTGCGTCAAAGCCGTGGTGAGTATAGACTTTTTCAGGATTTACATCTCTAACTAGATTAACTAATTCACCAAAGTCACAGTGATCGCTAAAGGGAAAGCTTTTATCGTAACGTCCGTAACCGTAAGCTCCTGTTATGCACCATCCGGAAAAACCGGCTTTTAATCCATTAGAATTTTTTACTAAGTTGTTTAAAAAATCTTTATTAGAAAAACTTGTGGGCCCTACAAAAATTCCTTCTCCACTTTTCAAAAGATTTTTGTTCTCTTTGTAAGGTTTTACATTAAATTCCAGGCTAGTATGTTTCTCAATTATGTCGTTCATTTTTTTTACCGAACCATGAACAATTAGGGGTCTGTTAACAGCTTTTTTTACTAGATACTGGATTTTTTGAGCTTTTCCTAGAGAATAGGCTGATAAATAAAGAGGTCTATTTTTGTTGTCTTGAATCCAGTCGATTATTTCGCGCTCAATCTCTTTTTGATCAGGAAATAGATAGGGTGGGAGTCCATAAGTTGATTCTGTGATTAGTATATCAGCTTTAACAGGTTTAAAACCTTTTATATATGCTCTGTCTCTAGTTGAGACGTCTCCTGTATAAAGTACTCTCTTTCCATCGGTTTTAATCAATGCCGCGGAAGATCCTAGGATATGGCCTGAGTCTAGTAACCTGACATTAGAATGTTTGACAGTTTCTATTTTTATTCCGGTTCTAGCCTCAGCTAACTTTGCCGTCAAATCTGAACATATGACTGGATTTGGAGCCTTATGCACGTGATCCATATGAGCATGGCTGACAATATTCGCATCGCCTTTTTCTTTCCGAGAATCAGCAATAAAGTTTTTTTCCCGTCCGATATGGATTCCGTCCTTCTGCTTTATCACAGCCTAGAAGTTGATAAGTAGCTTTTTTTACCTGCTTCATATAAAAAAATAGTTTACTACTTCAAGGATAGAGAGCTGAGGGGGTGTAGCTCAGTTTGGGAGAGCGACCGCCTCCAGTAACTGCAGCCAGTGGTTAACAGTGACTGACATTATCCAAAGTGTCTCTGTTAGAGCTGACTGATCTGGAGGGATGAGGCATTAAAGCCGATGATTAAACCTTTAGAGACATTCTTAGAATGTCTCGTGATAACTAAACTCTTAGGAGTTTGTTGGAGATAGCGGTAGGTCGCAGGTTCAAATCCTGTCGCCCCCATTTTCTCAGCTTTTTTGAAACTTCAAATTAGGCTGCCAATGTTCTCTCTTGATTTTGAACAATTTAAGAAGAAAGTTTGAGTCATGTTAGAAGAGGATAGTAAGATATCTTTTCTAGAGGTCTCAAGCATTCTTTAGTGTATTGGGCGTTGTTTTAGGGTGTAGTAGCTCCAAATTTGGGCCTAATTTTGCGTGAGGTTTTAAAAGATTCTTAAGCAGATGATAGATATGAGCCAAGACATCGATTTGGATGCTACTGTGGATGATGTAAAGAAGCAGGTCAGGGATGCAGAAAACCCTGATTTCGAGGCTCTTCTTGAGGCTGAAGAAGCCGGCAAGGACAGGAAAACGGTCAAAGACTTCCTACAGAGTAAAATTGATAGTGAAGAAGTGGAAGTAGAGGACGTCGAAGATGACATAGTAGAGCAGATAGAAGAAGATACCCGTGGAGGCCTATTAGGAGGTTTCTCACGTGAAGCTTTACTTGCTGCAGGACTAGCAGGAGGCCTATTAGTGGGCTTGATGTTTGGTCTTGTGATTGATTTCTATCAGGCTGATGCAGAAATTTCTTCTAGTGAAGCACAGGATAGAGTTGAGAGTATTGTAGAGCTTCAGGCAGAAGAATATGAGTTCACTGAAGATCCAGAGATCAGAAGTGGGATGTACTATGTGCCTATGGAACTGACTCAGACCTTTGAAGAAGGTAATGAGACTCAGACTGAAGATTTCGAACAGGCCTTTTACTTGACTACTGATGGAGTTTACTTGTTCCCAGAACAACAAGACTTCACAGGACAGGTAATCTCGCCTATTGATATCGACGCTGAGCTTGAGATGATGGAGCAGCAACCTGCGCCAGAAGAAATGCCTGAAGAAGGCGAAGTACCTGAAGAAGGAGCACAAGAAGAACTTCCTGATGACCTTGAAGAAGAGCTTGAAGGCGAAATAGAAGTAGAATAGATTCTGCTTTATTTCGCTGACAACTTATTTCTTTTTCTTTTTATTAAAAATCACAAAATGATTTAGGCTTGGAATTGAAAACTTGTATTAGGTGAATTAAATGGAATTAATCGAATTACCTTACGAATACGATGCGCTTGAACCTTGGCTATCTGAACAAGTATTGACATGGCATCACGATACACACCATCAAGGCTATGTAGACGGATGGAATAAGGCTGAAGAAAAACTTGAGCAGCAAAGATCTGAAGGAGATTACTCTAGCACTGGAACTATACTCAGAAACTTTACACACAACTACTGTGGAACTGTGCTACACAACAGATTCTGGAATAACCTTTCTCCAAACGGAGGAGGTAAGCCTGAAGGAAAGCTTTTAAAGAAAATTGAGGAGGACTTCGGAAGTTTTGAAAGATGGAGAGAAGAATTCAAGGCTGCTGCATCTGCAGCTGGAGGATGGGCTTTGCTTGTCTATATGCCAGTAACTGACGAGCTGCACAATGTTGTAGTAGACAAACATGATCAAAACGCCGTATGGGGCGCACACCCTGTACTGGCCCTAGATGTCTGGGAACATAGCTACTATCACGATTATGGCCCTAACCGCGGAGAGTTTGTAGAGAATTTCTTCAAATATGTGGACTGGGAAGACGTTCAAAAAAAGTTTGATGAGATAAGTTCAAACTTCTAAGCCTAAAATTTCTTTTTCTTTCTTTTCTTTCCGAAATTATTTAACCAAGCTATCAGATTTGAATGGTATGGAATACAAACCTGGAAGCTGTAATATAGGAATGCGGGAGAGAAGAAATCGAGCGGTTCTCGGAGCATCAGGCCTTCTAGCTGCATCACTCTTGGTAGGAGCCACAGTATACTTGCAGTTGCCTGAATACATCTATATTTTCAGCTTCATACCATTCTTCCTAGGCTTTGAAGGAGCACTTCAAGCGCTTTATGGGTTCTGCGCACACTATGGTCAAAAGGGAGTGTTCGAAAAAGATGGTAATCTTGTGGAGATAGGAGATCCTGATCATTTAGAAGCCGACCACAAAATGGCGATGAAAATACATGCTTACTCTCTGATTTCAGCTGGAATAGCTACAACAATAGTTTACGTAGCTTTGCAGATATAGTGAGCTCAAATCTTAACCCAGTAAGTATCTTTGCTTGTAGGTCTTACAATTCCATAAGGAACTAGTTCCTCTATTTTCTCTCTTTCTTCTGCAGATGTTGGTTCAAGTATTCTATCGCCTATTACTGAGTAAACTATTTCATTTCTGACATCAAACGCTGTACCTTCTTGCTCCCATTTATCTAGATAGTCGCCTAACAATGTATCAAACTTCTCTCTAGCTAGACAGGCTTCTTCAAGAGCTAATCTTTGCTCCGTAGGATTTCCGGGTAGTAAGGGTTCGTTCCTATTAACGCCGTCTACTTCTTTATTGATACAGTACTCTGTAAACTGTTCAATATCTAGGTTGTCATAAATTGGTTGTTTTCCTGTCCGTTCATATATGTCAAAATTTATTGTTGGATTATTGTTGAATTCTCGCTTAAAGTACTCAAATAGGGTTTTATAACCTTGTTCTGGAATCCATCTGTCTTCGTTTCGATAATTTGAGAAACTTGCTCTATCGAATCCTGTTAAACTCTCTATCAGCTCTTCATTAAGTGGATCAAACATTCTGCGTCCGAACAAAAACTCTCTAAAATCAGAGTCAAGCTTGATCCTACCACTACCCCATCCATCTTCTTCAGGAACATCTATGTAATCTTCAGCATCATCAAACTGAAACCGCGGTTCAGATAAATGCACGACTTTTGTGAGATTTACTGCATGATCGAGATCCATCATATCTGCTCTACCGTTTAAATGGGCATAAAAGGTGCTTTGATCCATGTCAATGACATCTAGCATGTGATCTAGGGATTCAAAATACATGCTCGCAACATGCATCAGCTCCTCCTTACCATTGATATCTACTATTTCGTCGACCACAGTAAATGTGCTATCTTATAGTTATAAAATATTGTATGTGTTTTGCCCATAGCTCCTTATATCTTGCACTATAGCTCTAAAACATGAGAGACGTAATCATAATTGGAGGAGGTCTTGCAGGTCTACAGGCTGCCGTATTCACTGCAAAAGCAGGAGAAGAAACATTATTACTCGATACTGAGGAATCGCTAGTACTCAATACTGCAAATATCCAGAACCTGATAGGTTTTGATTCTGTAAGCGGACAAGAACTTTTGAGGAGCGGAAAAGAAAAACTAAGAGAATTTAATGGAGAAATAAAAAACGAAGAAGTAACTGCTCTAGCAAGAACGGACTCAGGTCTTAAAGTAACCACGGATACTGGAGACTACGAAGCAGAGTACATTGTGCTGGCTTCGGCAGGGATTCATGACTATGCAGAAGATCTCGTTGAGTTCGAAGAAGGAGTTGAAGGCCCTTACATGATGGAGAGGCATGTCAAGACGGATCAAGCAAACAAGGCGGCTAATAGAATTTATGCAGCAGGCCTAGCTAACACGTGGGAATATCAAAGTTCCGTGGCGATTGGTGAGGGCGCTAAAGCTGCGGTTAATTTACTCACGGATAAATACGGCGAACCATATACAGACCATGATACTTAGGCAGAGTAAATTTCGTTTACTCTATAATAATCAATCACGCCATCATATTCAGTAAATCGCTCTACTACATCTTCATCCTCTAACCGATTTAGAGCTTTTACTATTCCAATCCACGTCAAATCATTTTCAAGGCAATTATCAACTACCTGGTCTCGTGAACGCCATCCTTCGCCGATTTCAGAAACAACTCTATTGTAGAAAGGTCCTAAACTTTTATCTTCAAGATCCATCCTATAAACACACGTTAAACTAGATTTTTATTAGCTTTACTTATCAAAGAATCTATTTTCTCAAGGCCCTTTACAAGGCGAGGCCCAGGCCTATTCAAGAGAGCATCATCTATAACGTACACGTTCCTGTTTTTTACAGCTTTTACACTTTGCCAATCGTCTCTAGAGTAAATCTTCGATGTGTCAATATTCTTTCCGGCACCACAGACATTCAAGAAAATAAATTCTGGGTTAAAGTCCTTTAACTTAGATAATTTAAATTCTTGGCTTCTACCTTCATCGATAAAGTACTTTCCATTTGCGTTTCTGATTAGATGAGGTATCCAATTGCCTGAAACCATTGGAGGATCCATCCACTCTTCACAGTAAATTCTTTTATGCCGTAAATCAAATTTTTTTATCTCTTTCTTCATGTCCGAAACTAAATCAAGAGCCTCAGATTCTTTATCGAACTTCTGCCCTATATCCAATATGCTTTCAAAAACTTCCTCTAGACTTCCAGGACAGACTTGAAAGACTTCAAAATCTTTTTTATCGAGTTTCAAGGCCTGCTCATTTTGTAGCGGGTCACTAAGCAAAATGACATCGGGCTCAAGCTCATCAATCTTACTATAGTTAAGGCCTTGACTCCAACCGCCCACACTAGGTTTTTCTACGGCATCTGGAGGATAATTGCAGAGAGAAGTCGTACCTACTATTGAATCTTCAAGACCCAGCTCATAAAGTATTTCAGTGTTTGAAGGTGCGCCTGAGACTATATTCATTACAGTTAACAAGTTTAGGTTTTGGTTATTAAGTATGACTTTCAGAGTTGGAGCACACGTATCAACTTCAGGCGGAGCACAAAAAGCAATTCAAAGACAGGAAGACGTTGGAGGCAACTGTGGGCAGATATTTGCAGGATCTCCAAGGACATGGAAAGTAGCAGAATATACAGATGAAGAGGGGAAAGCCTTCGAAGAAGCTGCTGAAGGAAAAAATCAAGGACCATATGTTATTCATTCGACATACATGGTGAATCTTGCTACTCCGAAAGATGACTTATTCAAGAAATCGCTGAATTGTCTCCAGTCAGAACTCGATGCAGCAGAAACTTTGGGGGTTAAATATGTCGTATTCCATCCGGGCGCGCACACAGGCAGCGGGAGAGAAAACGGGATAGCAAGAATAATTGAAGGCCTTGACTCATTAGATATACCAGAAAACGTGACTTTATTGTTAGAGAATACTGCTGGTAAAGGAACTACATTAGGAAGAAGTTTTGGTGAGCTTAGAGAAATGCTTGAAGGTACAGAACAGGACAGTATTGGAGTATGTATTGACTCATGTCACGCTCACGCTGCAGGCTACAACCTAAAAGATGAAGACGGATTTGAGGATATGCTGCAGGAACTTCGAGAAGACTTAGGTTTTGAAAATGTAAAAGTCCTACACCTTAATGATTCAAAGGATCCAAGAGGCAGCGAAAAAGACAATCATGAGCATATCGGAGAAGGAGAAATAGGTGTAGAAGGTTTCAAAAATTTGGTTAACTGTGAAGAGTTACGAGACCTGCCGATGGTATTGGAAACACCCAATTCTGATGAAAAGGGTTACGCTGAGAATATTGAGAAGATTAGAGAGATCAGAGAGTAGGCCTTGCCGGTAAGCCTCTACTTTTTTATCTTCTTTTCGCAATCTCAGAGGACGCATCAATTTTAAAGATAGCTCAATCAATTTTCTGTAGAGAGTAAAATTACTCATTAAAGCTTTTTACAGATGTGAAAATTGAAAAATGGCAGAAATACATTCAAATCAGAAAGTAGGCGTCTTTGTAGACGTCCAAAATATGTACTATAGCGCAAAAAACCTTTACCAATCAAAAGTAGACTTCAAAAAAGTACTAGAGGCCGCAGTAGTTGACAGAAAGCTATTAAGAGCATCAGCATATGTTATAAAGGCAGATACTCCTGACGAAAATAACTTCTTCTCAGCTTTGAGAAAAATAGGGTATGAAGTCAAGATTAAAGAACTAAAAGAGTTCTATGGTGGCCAAAAAAAGGGCGACTGGGACCTTGGAATGACCGTGGACATGGTTCAGCAGGCTAAAAAACTTGACACAGTAGTCCTTGTAACCGGGGACGGAGATTTTGCAGTTCTTGTTGATCACTTGAAATCAATGGGATGTAGGGTAGAAGTCATGAGCTTTGGAAAAAGTTCGGCTAAAGAAATCCGCGAAGCAGCAGATAATTTCATAGACATGGACGAAAACCATGACAAATACTTGGTGAAATAAAAATGAATTCTATGCACGACGTTAAGGCTTCAGACGTAATGAACGAAAACTTTCCGAAAGTCTCTAAAGATGACTCTATAGGTAGCGTAAGAGATTTTATGGAGAATAAAGGTCTTAGAGCAGTTGTAGTTGTTGATGGAGATAATCTTGAAGGAGCGATTAGTTATAGAGATCTTGTAAGACATACTCAATACAATGAATCAACAAATCTTTCGAAAGTTATCCATATGCCTCCAGAATTCAATAAAGAAGACTCACTAGTAGAATTAGCAGATCTCAGAGTTGAATCTGGTAAAAAACTGATGGTTTATACAGAAGGAGGCAGTAATCTAAAGGCTGTTGTGTCTGATGAAGAATTTGTTGAAGCATGTACTATGGTAAAAGAGTTTGAAAACTATTCAACAAGAAATCTAGCGTCTCATGAGCTAATAGAAGTGTTTGAAGACGATCCTATTGATAAAGCACGAAATTTGATGCTGGATAACAATATATCTCGACTCCCTGTACTTGATTCTGAAGGAGAGCTTACAGGCATCTTAAGATCTACAGATTTGTTAAAGATGCTTGTTCCTCGAGAATCTCCAGACAAAGGAGGTACTTCTGGTCGTTCACTTGAAGACACTCAGATTTCTGGAGGTGTAGAGAAAGAATCTATGTCTGACATTACAGTTGGCGAAATACATAATCCTAATTTGTTAACAGTCAACGGTTTTGGAGACAGCATTAAGGCAGCAGAGAAAATGATTGAAAATAACTCAACAGATCTTATAATTTCGGATTCGGGTTATCCTAAAGCTATCTTAACAGTAAAAGACTATGTAGACTATCTTGAAGATCATTCATACCAAGATATGGTGCTGGTTAACCTTGTGGGTCTAGAGGTAGAAGAAGAGAAAGCTGCAGTACATCAGAAAATTGCAACTCAGCTCAGAGGTTCTTTAGGTAGAAAAATGAAGAGGCCTGAGGAACTTTCTATACATGTAAAGAAGCATGATAAGGATGGTAAGAGGCATCGTTATGAGTTGATTGCCAAGCTTCATTCGGAGTATGGAATGATTACAACGACTGTTGAAGCTTGGGATTTGCTTGAAGCTGTTGATAAAGCTTTAGACGAGCTTAATACGCTAGTTCGTAAGAAAAAAGAGAAGTCGAGTCAATAAGTCTCGTCTTCATTCATTTTTTCTATTTTACTTTCTGTTGAGAGACATAGTTTTCTGAAGGAAAGTGTATTCCACATCAGGTAGATGAATACAAATATTAGAGCTAGGAATAGCGGGTATTGTGCAAAAGGTACTTCAGTGAGCGCAGCCATATAATAAGCCCAATAAGAAAGGAAAAGCATCATTACTCCAATTAATATAAGCAGACGCTGTGAGAATTCTTTAACAATCTGGTCTTCTATTCTTTGAGAAGTGTTGTAGACAATAAAAAAACTGATAATGCCAATACTTACTGTAACAGAAGTACTTATGGCAAAGAGCGTCTGGTCAATACTCATAGAAGTAAATCAGAAAAGGTTTTATATAAAAACTTGTAAAAATGCGAAATTATAGCAGTCCTTCATATGATTAGGAACGGACCTCTAGACTTTCAGACCTAAATGAGCCAAGTACACGGCCTGCAAGATCACTGTCTTTTGTCAAAGAAACTTCTCCAGATTTACCAACTGTTGCTGTGAAAAGAAACTCTTCTCCATCATATACGTCTATATCTAAGCCTGCATACTTATTGCCCAAATCAATTACTACAGAGTTACCTCTTTCTCTTACCTCGAAATCTATTGCAGATTTCAAAGTCTTCTTTGCGGGCTCTACATTTATGTTAAGTCCTAGATCTTTCTCCAGTCTATCAATGTTCTCTCCGCCTTTACCGATTACGTAAGGGATTTCTTCTTCGTCGACGTATAGTGTGATACTATCGCTAGAAATGAATTCAATTTTAGGATTGTTTACTTTGCCTGCTAAAAAATGTTCTATTTGTTTTCTAGCTAGTTTTTCTGCGCCAGATTCGTCATGGTCATCTATAGGTATTACTACAGTCTCTTCACCGTAAGTATAAATTTCATAGACTGGTGTGGCGTTCTCAAAACGTCTAATTTGGATTACTGGTCTAGCTAAATCTTCTTCAACCATTCCTTCTGGAACTTTTACAACCATTTCTAGTTCATAAACTTCTGCGACTTCAGCGTTTTCGATAAATACTACTGTATCGCAGACTTGAGGGATCATTCCTAGTTCTACGCGGCCAATCAAACGCTGAACTGCATCTACTGCTTCAGAAGCATGAACAATACCAATCATTCCTACTCCGGCCATACGCATATCGCTGAAGACTTCAAAATCGCTGGTTCTCCGAACCTCATCAAAAACAGTGAAGTCAGGTCTTACTAGTAACAGAAAATCTCCGGTGTTCTCCATTGAGTCATCGAGAGCAGTATATTGTGTGATATCAGCGCTCACATCTAAATCGCGGGGTTTCTCCATTGTCTTCACTACACGTTGTTGGCCTTCATAGTGTTCCGCTAGAGCTTGTGCAAAAGTAGACTTACCATGTCCTGGTGCGCCAGCCACTAGTATACCTTCTGCATTATCATCCAGTCTTTCTATCAGTTCATCAGAGAGATTATAATCATCTAGCCCTACTTTAGCCACCGGCCTCACTGCTGTTATCTCCGCTGCTTCTGAGAATGGAGGCCTACTAATTGCGATTCTGTATTCTCCATACTGTATCACTGTAGCTCCGCGGCCTTCCATCTCGATAAGTCCTAGCTCAGAACTTTCTGATGCTTCCACAGTCTCGTGGATAAGATTTTCTAAATTTTCTTTACTGAGTTCCTCTTCACTAATTTCTTCAAGCTTAAATGCGCCAGGCATCCCTCTCTTTGCTTTAGGTCTTGAACCCTGTTTTAAGTGGATGCTCATAGTTTCATCATCAAAAAATTCTTCGAGCGGGAATTCTACTTCTCTTACCGTTTCAAAAAGTTTTACATCAATTCCTTTCGCTTCCGCTACTTTGGCCTGGACTATATCTCCAGTATAAAGTTTAGCATCAAGTTCCTCCGCTATATCTCTTATTAAGGCGTCTATTCGGCCATTTCTGGCGAGTTCGATTTCCTCCAAAGTAGGTTTTCGCCCAGTGAAACTTAGTTTAACCTCTTCGGATTCTAAATTTTTAAGTTCTTTAATTTCTTTTATGCCTGTGAAACCTGTCTCTCTGCCGTTATTGGCTTGATTTTCAAGTTCATCAACTACAAACTCTGGTATAATTATTTCTCCTTCAAAAGCATTGTTTTCTATCAAAGAGGAAATTTTTCCGTCAATGATGGCGGAGGTGTCAGGTACTACTTTCACGTCTTAAATAAGAATGGATAGTTTGAAAAACATACTCAAATCTTTTCCACATCATCTAAGTAGTTGAGATGATTAACAACGGTGTTGTAAGCATCAAACCCTACTGCAGTAAGTCGAGTATCGCCTCCGTTCACTAGTCCGAGTTCGCGTAAATCTTGTGTTGTCTGTCTTACTGATTCGTAGGGTAGGTCTACAAGCTCGTTTACCTGTGTTGTACTCATGCCTGAGCCATATAGGAGAAAAGTCTCAATTTTTTCGCCGCTGTTTTGTCCTGCTGCACTGTCAGATGTAGTGCGCAGTACTCTGTACATCTCACCAGGGTCAAAAGATAGCTCTGTACTGGAATGATTTAGGAAAAATTCTCCTTGACTCGTTAAGTTATCGTTTTCATCTGTAAGACCGGCATCTCGATACTGATTTCTCCATCTCCACCATGTAGAACCAGTTTTTGGAGGTTTTGAGTTAGAAGCTAGTGCTTCTAGACCTTCAATACGGCTTGAACCTCTCTGCGTTTTCAAAGAGTCATAGATGCAGTCTAGCTCTTCGAATACAAGAGTGTCTGGAAGTTCTTTATCTCCAGAGAGTTCGAGATTTTCTAAGTCAATTTCTCCTGAATTCCATTCTAGAGATCCTGGAATAGTTTCTTGCTTGAAGTTTTCTGAATCATCTATGTTAAAGGCCTGCGCGTAGGATTTCATTAAGTAATCTTGAACGGTATCTGCGCAGTGAGGGCCTTTTGCCATATAGATGAGAGCGGGCGGAAGTATTAAGTGTGTTGCATGTTTTGTTACTGAGGAGTAACCTTGTTCTGCATTATTCAACATAGAAGGGTATAAAAGGCATGTGTTGTAATTGATAGCCAAAAGGCTACGATATGTAGTGGGGAGGGGAGAGAATTCTCCCTATATGTAGTGCACTATTCAAATAGAGGCAAAGCTATCCATGAAATGTCATTACTGTGAAGAAGGCGAAACTAGAGTAGTTGACACTCGCGAAAGAAAAGATAAGATAAAAAGAAGAAGAGAGTGCAAGAACTGCGGCAAACGCTTCACTACATACGAAACAGTTGAGAGCATTAACACCAAAGTAGAAAAAGATAGAGGAGACATAGAAAAGTTCAAAGAAGACAAAATAAGAGCAGGTCTCAAAAAAGCTGTCCAAAAAACGCCTGTCACATCCGACGATATTGAAGAAATCGTTGAAGAAGTAAAAGCGCAAATTAAACAAAAAGAAAAAGTCTCTTCCAAACACATAGGAGATATAGTAAAATCAGAACTCCGCTCTCGAAACAAAGTAGCCTATATCCGTTTTGCCTCAGTCTATGACTCATTTGAAGATGTAGAAATGTTCCAAAAAGAAGTTGAGGCCCTAAAAGAATAACTTAATCCTATATTAAAGGTGACAAAATGCCAAACACACTAGAACAACGTACGGACTTCAAACTACCTGTAAAAAAAGTTACAGGCGAAACAGTCAAAGAAAGACTGACAGAGAACGCCTACGAGCGAATATTGCCTGCAAGATATCTTCTCAAAGACAAAAAAGGAGAAGTAATCGAAACAGTAGAGGAAATGTTTGAAAGGGTAGCGAAGAACGTAGCGCAACCAGACAAAGAATACGACGATGTAGATTATGAAGAATCTTGGAAAGAGTTCTTCGACTTAATGACTCATCAGGCCTTCATGCCTAACTCTCCAACACTTATGAATGCAGGCGCAGATCTACAGCAGCTATCAGCTTGTTTTGTCGCACATCCAGAAGACGACATGGACTCAATTTTCAACTGCGTACACGACGCTGCAAAAATTTTCCAATCTGGAGGGGGCATGGGATATCCATTCCATCTACTAAGACCTAAAGGAGACCAAGTCAAATCCACAGGCGGAATTGCATCAGGCCCAATGACATTCCAGCAAGTTTTCGACACAATGTGCGGCACTATTAAGCAGGGAGGTAAGAGACGAGGAGCACAGATGGGCATTATGCGAGTCGACCATCCGGATGTACTCAGATTTATTGTTTCTAAGAGAAAAGAAGGAAACCTCTCAAATTTCAACATTTCCGTAGGATTAACAGAAGAATTCATGGAGGCAGTCAAAAATGACGAAGATTACACTTTGATCAATCCAAGAACTGAGGAGCCTCATATTGTCAACGACAAGACTGCAGAGTTCTACAATACAGACGAAGAATGGCATCCACAAGCTGCAGGAAGCGACACCGGAAAAGATGATAACTTCTGGAGAGATTTCGCAACAAGTTTCGGAGATGAAATCAAAGAATTTGATATTAGCCTAGAACCAGGGGAGGAAATGACACTTCCGGCACGATTTATCTGGGAAACGCTCGTAGATGGGGCATGGAGAAATGGAGAACCAGGCCTGTTCATGTACGATGAAACTAACGAAATGCACAGCTTTGACATTGAAAAACATCCAGAACACAAGGTAGAAGCCACAAATCCATGTGTTACAGGAGATACTCTGATCTATACGCGTACAGGAGTCTATACTGCTGAAGAGCTTTATAATCAGAGAGTCTCTACTGATGTTGTAGTTGACAGCCGTCTCAGTGATGAAAAAGTTAAAGAGGCTTCAAGTGTTTATAAGACGGGAACAAAAGATGTCTACAAGCTGAGGACGGAAGAAGGATTTGAACTACGATTAACAGCAGACCATAGGGTAATGACTGAAGATGGCTGGAAGGAAGCTAAAGAGATGGAAGAAGGTGAAGAAGTGCATATTTTAGACCGTGAAGGCTGTTTCGGACACTCAGGAACTGAAAAAGAAGGGAGAGTCCTTGGATGGATTGTTGGAGATGGACAGATGAAGCATGATGAAGAACGAACAGTACTTCATTTCTATGATCAAGATACAGAAATATCACAGCAGTTTGCATCTGATGTTAACTCGGTAGTTCGTGAAGCAGAAGGAAATGGAAACTACGGAATTGGAGTGCAGCAAATTCAAAGAAGTGAGGGTCATAGAAAAGTCGAAACTGCAAAAGAACAAAGAGTCAGATCTTCAAGACTGTATGAATTTGCATCAGAATATGGTCTGGAAGAGGAAAAACTACAGGTTCCTGATAAGGTATTTAGGTCAAGTAAAAAGATGGCGAAAGGATTTCTACAAGGTCTTTTCACAGCAGATGGCTCGGTACAAGGGAACGTTGAGAAAGGAGTCCAAATAAGGCTATCCAGTTCACATAAACCGCTATTGAAGCAGACTCAAAGACTTTTGATCAACTTCGGAATCTACAGTAAAATATACGAAAATAGGAGAGATAAAGGAGTTAGAAAGTTACCAGACAGCAAAGGCGGCTTAAAAGAGTATGAAGTAAAAGCTCAGCACGAACTAGTTATCTCAAAAGATAATCTAGCGAAATTCAAAGAAGAAATTGGGTTTTTAAGAGAAGATAAGAACCAGAAACTCAGAGAAAAATTGTCTAACTACACTAAAGGACCTTACACAGAACAAAAAACTGCTAAAGTGAAGCAGATAGAAAAAGATGGTCATGAAGACGTATATGATCTTACTGAGCCGGATACACACAGCTTCATTGCAAACGGCATAGTAGTCCACAACTGCGGCGAGCAACCGTTGGAGAATTATGAGGCTTGCAACCTTGGACACATTAATCTATCGCTTCTGGTAAAAGATAAAGGGGATGGAACAGCATTAACGTTCTCGGAATGGAAACAGAACAAAGGTAGTGCATACGATCTGGACACACAAGAAGGGCTAGAAGAAGCAATGCAGGACTACATTCAGGAAGCAGTCGACATGGAGCAGTTTGAGTACGTTGCAAAAACGGGTACTCGTTTCCTTGACAATGTGGTGACTATGAGTGACTTTCCGCTTGAGGAAATTGAAGAAACTGTTACTTCGCTGAGGAAGATAGGTCTAGGAATCATGGGATTCGCACAGATGATGACTCAGTTAGGCGTAAGATATGGATCAGAAGAATCAATAGCGGCAGCAAAAGAAGTACAGAGACTAGTAACAAGGTTCTCAATAGAGGAAAGCCACAAACTTGCAGGAGAGAGAGGAGAGTTTTCAGAGTGGGAGAAATCCAAATGGGCTGAACCAACAGAATATCCAGGATGGTTCGAACAGTACACAGGAGGACTAGATCCTGAAGAATTTGAAGATGGTCTCAAGATGAGAAACCACAACACAGTTACAATTGCTCCGACTGGAACGACCTCGATGATTGCGAACACCTCTGGAGGATGTGAACCCGTATACTCTTTAGCATACTTCAAGAACGTTGCAAAAGACATTCAAGGAACAGACATGCTTGTAGAGTTCGATGACTACTTCATCAAGGCCTTGGAGGCAAACGACGTTGATGTAGAAGAAGTCAAAGAAGCAGCGGAAGAGAAAATGCGGAACAACGAATGGGAGGGAGTAGAATCTATCCCGGACGAAATTTTGCCTGCGCATGTTAAAGAAATTTTCACAACAGCTGACCAGGTAAAAGCAGATGAACACGTCGACATTCAGGCAGCATTCCAGTACCACAACCACTCAGGAATCTCCAAGACATGCAACTTCCCTAACAGCGCAACAAAAGAAGACGTCAGAGACGCCTACATGAGAGCCTACGACAAAGGAATCAAAGGTATGACCGTCTATAGAGATGGAACACGAGACGTACAAGTCTTACAGACTAACCAAGAGAACACATTGACTGATATGGATAAGGTCGATATGCTCAGCCAGATTGTAGAAGAATTTGGCGGGGCTCAGAAATTACTCGAATCGAACGAGTTTGAGGAGGTGGTCGGAGACACAGATTTAGAACTCCAAGAACAGGAACTAGAAAAAGAAGTAACACAGGAAGGAATTGAAGCAGACACAGAAAAAACCCGGAATCCGTTCACTAATGGAGGTTCTAACACTTCAATGAGTAACGAAGCCCGGAAAAGACCTAAAGTCATTACAGGTTCAACACAGGAAATCGAGACAGCGTACGGAGACCTCTACGTCACAATCAATGATGACCAAGAGGGACCATTTGAAGTATTCGCCCAGATCGGAAAAGCAGGAGGATATACACAATCCTTTACAGAAGGATTAGGCCGTACTATATCTCTAGCATTAAGAACGGGTGCAGAAGCAGAAGATGTTATCAAACAACTTGATGACATCCGAAGCCCACAGATTAGCTGGGACCAAGGTACGCAAATCCATTCAGTGCCTGACGCAATCGCTGAAGCAATGAAACGTCACGTAGGCATGGAACAAGGTCAACAACAAACAGTAGACAGCTTCGAGGGGGAGATACAACCAAAAACTAGTACGGAAGAATTTGCAGATGCGACTAAAAAAGGAGCAGCAAGCATCGTAAGCGATGGAGACAACCCTGAATGTCCAGACTGTGGAGGCATGTTAGAACTCCAAGAAGGATGTAAAAAATGCTCAACCTGCGGATGGAGCCAGTGCTAGGTGGACAAGAGAATGACTGATAGACAACTCGACCTAGGCCAGTACAAGCTCCACCACGTAACCGGCATGGAACCCATAACAGGTGTCGAGGAGGTCAAAACCCTTCTCACACCGAGGCCTTCAATGGCCTCAGGAACGCTCCAAGAGAAAATTGCAGATATAGAAACCACTCTGACATGCGACCAACGATACCTGGGAGAAACAGACGCACCAGACTACAGCCAGTTTGAACAAGCTACATTGGATGTAGGTGTACTTGTAGAGACAGAACAGTCTCAAATCGGAGACTACAACAAATCAAGGGCAATCGCATCAGACTAGGCCCAAAGGCCTAGATATCTCCTTTTTCTTTTATTATGCAAAGTTTATTCTCTCATTCTTCTTGAGGCCTTCATTACTGCTCTGTATTTGTCGTAGTTGTTGATTTCTTGTCTGAGGAATTGTTCGCATTCTTCTGTTTCTGTTGTTAGCATGTTGAAGGCCTGTAGTGCGTATAGTCGTTGTTCTACTTCTTCCTCTGGTAGTGTGGAGTAGGGTTCTGTGTATCCCAGTATTTCATTGTATGTTGCTTTCTCTTCAGGATCTAATTATAGCATTAATTATGAATGGTGATCCTGTTTCGTCGTCTATGAGTCTACGTTTGTCGTTGTAATTCATTTTTCGAGGACTCCTAAAGAGTTGTGCAGGATCGCATTATTTAGTTGTTCCTGTTCAGTGAGTATTCATGGATTTTGATGATTTTGAGAGCTTAGAAGCAATAATAAGACCTTACAACGATGATTCCAAAGTTCTAGGCAGATTTGATTATTTTGAAAGTAGCGTTATTGCGGGCAGGTCTAAAGACTCTGGTTTTATAGCTCTCGGAACTGAAGAGAATGCAATTGAGGCTTTGGACACTGTAAATATGTACTTTCCTTTGAGAGGGGATTTGAGCGTGTGCTATGCTGGAGATGAAGCGGCTAGAGGACTTGACTTGCATATGTATCAGTCCTATGAACACAATAACTGGAAAAAACTGGATGCAGACACAGAATTTTTTGGTTTTCAATGGGGTTGTGACTCTGGCGAGTTTTTCGGTAAAGAAGGAAATTATATGGCTTTATATTCTAAAGAAGATAGAGGAGTTGACAGAGAATTTATGGAGGGTGTTCGTGAAGTTGCTCCGGAATTTAATGAGGTATTAGACGATAGAGCTATTGCGGATATAAGTTCTTTTTTGTCAACTCCGCCTAACTTAATCTGCCGCGGATCATATTTTTAAACAAGGATTTTTTTGTGTAAAAGAAGTATTTATGACTCTTCAGGAGACTGTTCATAAATTATGAACTCTCTCAATAATGATGTTAGAAGAGTACTAGATACTTTAAATAACGAAATAGACGCGGACAGTATCGGTGCTTTGCACGCATTTTTTGATGAGAAGCCTGACAGTTATTCTTTAACACAGCAAGATCTTGACTATCTCAAGAATAGAGGTATCAAAGGCTTGGATAATTTAGCGAAATGTAGTAGTTACTTCATAGAGTTCAGAGAATCAGATAAGTCTAATTTCAGGTATTTTGTTGAAAACTATTCTGAAGTGCTTCCAGATATAGAATTGATAATAACGCCTACTAACCGCGCTTTTTCTGCAACTCGGGCTTCTTCTAGCGGTGCTTCTGCAGGGACGGTGGCTAGTCAACTCCACAAAGCAGGTCTTGCTGAAAAATGTGGGGTGAAAAGAACCTACAGGATGACAAGTAGTGCTGAAGACTATAGAATGGTGGAACACGTCGTAAACAGCATAGATGAGCCTTCAGAAGATTAATAAGAGAGTCAAGCATTTTAACAATTCTCAGGTTGTATTTGGATAAATTCCTGTTAATTACTTCTGTTGTATGCGGCCTATAATGTTCTGCAAAGAAGTAGTTCTAATTTAACCGAACAACGTCATATACATTATAAAGAAGCTCTGACTATTTACTTCCTATGGGAATAAAACACACAGTTCTAATACTATCAGTCTTACTATCAATTAGTATTGCGACAGCATTTTCAAGTTCTGTAAGCTTTGATGATCCTGAAACAACAGATTACAGTGAACGCGATGTTGAAGCAGTATGTGGAGATGTTGATGTAAATTCACAAGATGTAGATGTGGATGTTAATGAGACTGAAGTTACTTTTTCAGGTCTTTACTGTGCTAACACTGGAGGATATACGATTACAGAGCAAGATATGAATAGTACTGATGGCGAAATCCGAGCAGTTGTGGAGATAGAAGAACCTAGAGACGATCAGGTAGTTACGACAGTAATTACCCCGGTAGAATTTAACATGACGGAAGAGTTTGATGATGGAGTTTATGAATTCGTCTATGATGTAAAAATTGCTAATGAAACTTTGGAATCTGATGCTCAAGAAATCGAGATCGGAGATATAGAAGATACAACTATCTTTGGCTCCATTGTAAATTGGTTTGCAACACTGTTCTAAGATTAAAACATGTTTTTCCTCATATTTTTTACATAGCCTATCTTTTTTCCCTTATTTAGTTCTGTAATTTGTTTTAACTGGATTAAAATTCCTCTATTTGTATACCATGAATTATCAAAAGACGTGCGCGTTATTGATAGCGTGTCTAGCCCTATCTGTAGGTATGGTGGCTGCTTCAGAAGACAATTCGACCGATTCTGAGCCCATAGAAGAAAATATTACAGACTATGAGTTCAGTTTCGAGATAGTTGATACAGAAATTGAAGAAGAACAGCTTGATTACGAGGTAGGAAATGATGGAGTTGAGTTAAGTGGAACAGTAGAGCAACCTACTCCGTGCCACGAACTCAACGCCACAGTCCCAGAAGATGAACAATACACACTGAACATAGACTCAGAAGAGATTGAGACAGAAAACGATGAAGCCTGTCCGCAAGTAGTAGAATACGATAGTTTCGAGGCCCTATTCGATGCAGCGTATCCTTATGAATTGACAGTAAACTTTGACGACAGCGAAATGGCTGTACTGTCTATAGATGAGTCCGGAAACGTAGAAAACTATGACCAAACAGAGAACCTGAACGAAACTGAAGGCTTAGAAGAAGACGTGAATGAGACGGATACTGAAGAACCAGACGAGACAGAAGTAAACGAAACTGAAGATACAGAACTGAATGAAACAGACGAAGAGCTTAATGAGACAGAACAACAATCAGAAGACGAAACAGATGAACTAGTAAACGAAACAGAACCTAGCAACGAAACAGAAGAGGAAGAGTCTCCACAACCAGACATTGAAATAGAAGAAGACGTTGACGAAACAGATGAACCAGAAATTGAATTAGAAGACGAAGAAACAACAGAACAGTCTGAAGAAGATCAGGAAGAGACAGTCGGACCTGAAGAAGAGATTGAAGAAGAGGACGAATCAGTTATAGACAACGCTATCACAAGCGTATCAAACATTATCAACACTATTATTCCCGGGAGATAGAGGCTAGTTCGTTGTAACTATCTCTATAACATCCCCATTTTCTATTTTTCTATCTCCGCTGACTTGCCGATTCTCTCTACAATCAATACCATGCAAGAATCCCTCTCCGAGATCAGAGTGAATCTCAAACGCGAAATCTAAGACTGTGGAGTCATCAGGCACTAAGAAACAATCAGGTAAGATATTACCATGCTCATCGCCTAAACCATCGGCGCCACCGGGAAATACATACTTCAGACCTAACTCCTCAAAAACTGCTACTTCTAAGGCTTCTTGCACGCCAGTGCTTCCAAAGTCTTCGAGAAATTCTTTTATTTCTGTCAGGCCCTCTAACTGCTCGCTGCTTAAGTTATCCTCGTTTAAAATCTCAAAATCGGAATCTCCTGGCCAGTAGTTCAACAAATCCTGCTCATCTGCGTTCTTTAGCGCTTTTTCAGCATGAGCACTACAAGGCACAATTTCAAGATGAGAATACTCACTATCATTCGTAATCTCTTCAAAATTTTCACGCCCTTTTTCAGTGTCTAGTTTATTAGCAGCAATAACCATAGGTTTCGTTGCTTTTCTGATGCTTCTTGCAAGACTTAACTTATCCATGTCACTCCATGTATCAGGATCTAATTCTAAATTTTCATTCAGAATAATTTTCTTGACTTGATTTTTGTTAGTTTTGAAAGCACTCATTTGCTCTGCAAGCTCTTCTTCTAGTTTGACGTCTTGTTGACGTGCTTTACCATCAAAACGTTCAATTCCTTTTTCAAGGATGCCTAGATACCATTGGTCCAGTTCATTCTCTAGAAAATTAATATCTTCTCTTGGGTTATGTCCTTCAGTTGGTTCGCCTTTTGCGTCTGTTTCTCCTGAAAAATCCACTATGTGGATTAGCACATCTGCCTCATTTAAATCGCTTAAGAACTTATTTCCTAGTCCTTTACCCTCATGCGCTCCGGGCACTAATCCCGCAACATCAACTAGTTTCACAGGCACGTACCTTGTACCATCATGATAGAATCCGACCCTGGGGTCTGGTGTCTCATCGAAATCTGGAGCCGCGTCTTGGACACGCACATAGGCCTCGCCCACAGAAGGCTCAATTGTAGTAAATGGGTACGCAGCTTCATCCACATTGTTCATTGTGGCTGCATTAAAGAAAGTTGATTTTCCAACACTGGGTTTTCCCACAAGTCCGATCTTGTATGCCATAAGCTTAACTAATACACAAATCCTATTAATGAGTATGAGTTTTAGAAATAGAAATAATCCTGCAAATAAAAAATTTGTCAGTATTGAAGAGGCACGCCAAGCAGTTTTCAAGCAGATTGACATAGTGGAAAATGAAAAGGAAGCTCCTAAAGGCCGTGAAATTGGTAGTCCTCCGAATGACGCAGCTATGAATATCCTTGAGAACTACACAGTACAATACTTTACTTTGTTACAAGAACAGTATGAATTTAGCTTCAGCATCCGTGATGTAGCTCAAGAGTTTACGTCCTGTGTTCTAAATCCAAGTAACACTAACCAAAAGAGCTAATGAAAATATTACAGTATATTCATACTAAATCTCCGTCAGAAGCAGAGAAACTTAAGACTAATATTGACAATTTCTTCAAAAGGAATTATGTCTGAAATGTCATAGAACGTTAAAACATTCAGCTGTTTATAATAACTATGAGAAGGCTGGAACTTCCTGGGAGAGGCAAGGATATGCCTAGGCTTGATCAACAAGATGTTAAGTTGATAAAGAAAATCGGGATATCTGGCCTTAAAGAACAGACTCAACAAATATTGGAACTAAAACTGAGACAGCAGCCTGAGAATGATGGAAAACAAACTCCAAAAGCAGGGAACCCAGTTTATAAGGCGATGCATGCATGTCGAGCGTCTTCACGGCAAGAATTATCAAGAGCTCATCGAATACCTGCAGGAAAAGAACTAACAGATAATCAGGTGGATTCAGTAGTTAATTTACTGACTCGGTGGATTGCAAGAGAATATAATTTCTATATTGAGGAAGAAGACCGTCAGAAAAGCCTTAGCCAATTCTAAACTAAGCCTTCCTCTTTTAAGTGGTCAACTACATCCTCTAGGGCTAGCAACTCTTCTTTACCAGACTCCATATGTTTCATAGTTACTTTATCATTTTCTAGATCCCGTTCGCCAATAATCAAAACTCTTTTTGAATTAATACTATCGGCATAACCAAGCTGATCGCCAAAACCTCGGCCTCCAAGATCAGTCTCAACTATAAGCCCTTCATTTCGTAATTCTGATGCATAATCTAGTGCAATATCTCGTACAGAGTCAGAAACTGACAAAATGTACACATCAGTCTCAATTCCTTTAAGAGGCCACATATCTTCTTGTTTCAACAACTCTATAGTTGTAGAATATCCAAATGCAAAACCTACAGCAGGTACTTCACGACCTCCAAATAAACCTACAAGATTATCATAACGACCTCCTCCAAATAAAGCTCTCAACTCGCCTTCAGCATCAAATGCTTCAAAAACAAGACCAGTGTAGTAAGCAAGACCTCTTACAATTGAAAGATCTATTCGGCACGCTTGGGAAACTCCATAGGCATTAAGCATCTCAGCTAAATCCTTCATACGCTGGACTGATTCAGAGGATTCTTTAGGCGCAAGTTCTTGCAAATCCTCAATAGTGGACGAAATAGGTCCTGAAATTTCTGTGAGTTCATCAACTTTCTCTGCTTGACCCTGTGAAAGGCCTTCTTCCAATAGTCCTTCTATAAATTCTTCTCGACTCAGCTTCTCTTTGTCGTCAATTACTTTCATTGCTGCATCTGTTCTTTCAACGCCATGAGCATCTAAGAGCGACTCGAGCAGTCGCCTATCATTGATTAAAAAATTTACACGATCCTCTATACCGAGTTTCTTATAAATTGTAACTGCAGCAGCTATGATCTCTGCATCGGCTTCTACACTCTCAACTCCGAAAATATCGAAATCTCCTTGCAGAAACTCGCGATCCCTACCTCTTTGCACATCCTCATATCTCCACCGCTTAGAGGTATCATACCATTTAATAGGCGTTTTCAAGTCTTTCCGCGCCTGCACTAAACGAGCTCTAGTAGGAGTTTGTTCAGGAATCAGGGAAATCTCACGTCCGCCCTTATCATCAAAGTTGTACATTTGTTCCATTAACTCGTCACCAGACTTTATACGGTACAACTCTGCACGTTCAACACTTGGAACGTGCAACTGTCTGAAACCAAACTCTTCAGCAGTATCATCAACTATCTCAATCAGTTTTTTCCAGCTAGCGTACTCTTTTGGGTAGCGATCATAAAAACCTTTCAAACCTTGAATCTCAGCCATTTTTTATTCTGCCTCACAGGTATTGATTTGTTCCGTTAGTTTTTCATTCTTGACTGATTTAAAGCCGAGAATTTCTTCATAAGATTCCGACATTAACACAGGATAAAATTCTTTATCCGCCATCTTCTTCTGGGTAAGAGATTCCGCAAATTTTTCCCCTTCATTAACTCTTTGGAAATTTACTGCAGTAAAAACCCAGTTCTCTGAATTTTTCTCTTCCTCATCAAATACTTCAAAGACTTCCACAGTGTTATAGCTGCATTCACCTTCTATAGCTCCAGCATTAACTAGAAATTGTTTAAGCAATTTATAAGCCATTTCTTCTGCATTTTTTGACTCTTTAGGCCCTAATTCTATCTCTACGCCACCATAAAAGTTTACTCCGCAACCAGGAGTATAACTTATTTCAACAATTTTTTCTAGGCCTGTGTCCTTTACCGCTTCAAAAGTTTTCTTATCCCTTCTAGAAAAAAGTGCGAAAGGTACCGGGTTTGAACCAGTAGCGTGTATATCAAGTACTTTAAGACCTTCTAATTCCTCTATAAGTTTTGAAGCCAGTCTTTCTTCATACAAATCTGATTCAATATTGCCTGGAAAACTCCTATTCAAATCACAGTCTATAAACCGTTTATTCTTTTCTAAAGCTCTCTCATTAGCCAATACAAACTTCACTGTTTTTATGAAGCAAATGTTTTCTTCCAGAAGGCGATCTACGGCTTTCTTACCCGAAGGCTCATCACCGTGCACACAGTAAACAACTCCGATTTCAGCATCCCCAGAACCTACAGTCTCTATTTTCATCTTCATCACTTCAAAAAAGAAAGAATGAATAGAGGTCTATACCTCTCTCCATAGATACATCCTTTCATCTTCCAGGTTTTCTCCTATAGCTTCCACAGTTTCAGTTAAAACCTCTCCATCAACTAACACTTCTTCAAACCCTAGATCATGATCTATCTGAAGCTTCTTTTTATTCTCAGAAGTATTGGAGGTACGCATCAAACCTTTTTCAACATCATCTCTATCTTTAATTCTATCGAGTTCTGCAGACTTCAGACCTTTTCCAATACCTTGATTACGATACTCTTCTAATACTCCAAGCTCTGCGAAGTAAAAAGCAGAGTTCTCAAAAAAGTTCTCTTCACATCTTGAAAGTTCTTCAGGAAAATTCTCCCTATCTTGGGATTCGAGAACATATCCAAATGCAAAACCTACTGGCACATTGTTTTCTATAGCCATTAACCCCTCAAAATCTCTATCTTCTAGGCCTGTGATGATTTGCTCTGCTGTTTCATAATCAAAGTTGTCATTGTAAACTGAATTGTTGAAAGTGCAGCTGTATGAGCCTATAAGCGCTGATAAATATTTTTCATCGCTTAAGGAGTACAAAGATTCTGGATTAAAGGAGAGGTCAACAAGTTTTACATCATTGCTCACTGAAAACTACCTCCAACTCATTACGTTGATACTTAAAACTCTCAATGTTGTCTAACTCCTTCAAAACTGATAAAGCTGCTTCCAAATCATCTGCCTTGAAAAAACGCCTCCTAACTCGTTTAGCAGAAAGCAGTACAAAATCTTTGCTGTTTAAATCTGCTTTATCCCGCAGATTTGAAGGAAAAGTGACTCTGCCTTTCGAATCAAGTCTGCCGAGCCATGTGAAGACAGCCACCCTGATTGGAGCCCTTAGAACTAGAGCTGTATCTATCTAAAAGATTTTCAAATGTTTTTTCTGAAGCTGATGTGAACGTATTCACCTTGCATTGTAAATCGCCTATACGTAGATAATTCAGAGTTATTTATAAACTTCTTTGGGCGTGAGGTGGGATAAAAGACCTAAGTCACCAAGAAAAAACCTTGTTGTAGGTAGCTTTGTTTTTTTCAAATATATGGAGACTAATAACTAGTGAACAGAGATGTAACTTTTGTAGCGCCTGACGCAGTTCATAATTAAAAGCTTTAACACTAGTCCTAATCTATGGCACAGAAATTTGAAGAAGCTGAAGAAAGAATCTTCAAGAACGTCTATGTCTGCAGACGCTGTAACGCAAAGATCAGGACACAGAATCCTGGTAAGACAAACTGCAGAAAATGTGGGTACAGACACTTGAGAAAGAAAAACGATCAGTTTGCAGGATAGATTAAGAGAACTGTGAGCTTGAACTAGCCAATAAGAAGATACCGGACTGATTAAAAATAGCTTTGTCCGTAACTTGTTTCTATGGAATGGTTTGCAGCGGCACTTATTTCAGCAGTACTTTTCGTTGCAGCAGCAATAATCAGTAAGAAAGCGATGGAGGATACATCTCCTTTATTTTTCACATCAGCAATAATGCTTATTTCAACCCTATTCTATTTGCCAGTTTTTGTTTATTATTTTTCACTATCACAGATATCCACAATTCAAAGCCTCACAGTATTCATAATGTTGTCAGTAATTGCGAACGTAATAGGGTGGTTTTCATACAACTATGCTATCAAAAATGATCCAGTATCGATAGTAATGCCACTAAACAGGCTACAACCAGTTTTTGTAGCTATTTTCGCATTTATATTCCTGCAAGAAGCCTTAAACGTCAGAATAAGTCTTGGAGTGATTATGGCAAGTCTTGGAGGATATGTAGTGCTGGTAAAAGATCCAAAACATCTATTATCGCCTTTTGAAAATATTTTGAGCGACAAAGGAGAGCAACTTGCAATACTTTCAGCCATAGCATTTGGAATAGCAGCAATTGCTGATAGAATAATAACTACTAATCTTGCTCCAGAAGTGCACACATTTTTCATACTTACAGGCATGTCTATAGCCTTTAACGGATATCTTTACAGAAAAAACGGTAAAAAACACTTCAAAAATCTTAGAACGCGTGTGAAGATGGATAAGAAGGCTTACCTCTCAGTAGGCATAATTCAAGCTGCTGCAATGCTGGCAGTAATGACAGCTCTATCTCTGCAAGATGCGAGCAAAGTAGTGCCTGTGCTCCAGCTACAGGTTCCTCTAACAGTTATAGCTGGGGGAATGCTGTTCAAAGAAGATAATATACTGATTAAGCTTCTTGGTTCAGCAATATTGCTGGCCGGAGTAGCGCTCGTAGCATTGTAACGCTAAGTTAATCTGTTAATTAAACGTTCAAAAATTGAGCCCTTAGACATCGACTTTAATTCGTCCAGTGCTGCTTTTTCCTCTCGCAGATTCTGGCGTAAAGAATCAATAATTTCGTTATCGTAATCTAGTATCTTAGCCATATTGATTAAGGTCTCATAAGCATTTATTTCAATTCTCTCGGTTTTCATACCTACAGCAATATAGTACATATCCAACAAGTCTTCTTCCGTTGTCTCTATCTCTGCCTCACGAGTCTCAGCCATCACAGCATCTATCACATGGCTCTGCAACGCCACCGGATCCTCTCCAATCATAGTAAACACTTCCTCCAGTCTCATTATCTGATCCTGGGTTTCCAGTCGGTGATCTTGAAAAATTTCTCGCACAGACTCATCCATTGAGGCCTGAGCTAACATATCAAGCTCGTTTGATAACTCAGTTTCTATATAGTAGATATTTTGAAGTTTGTACACAAACAAGTCGTCCAAAGTTCTAATAACCATGCTCCCACACCTCTGACAACTAGTTAACGGCCCAGCAATAAAAGAAAGATTTTACACAGTCAACACTGATGTACCTCAATCAAAAATCTCTCCTTCATCAAGCCAGATACAATTTAAGAGTACCACACCTGAAAAACAAATACAAGGCCCTGTTGGCTCAGCGGTAGAGCACGTCCTTGGTAAGGACGAGGTCCCGGGTTCAAATCCCGGACAGGGCTTCCCGTCAACAGTTCAAAGTCATCATAGGAGGGTGAAGAGTTTAGTGTGAAAGATATTATGGATGAGTCTGGACTACATCTATCTTATTTTGCCCAACATATTACCTAGTTTAGAGGAAGCAGGTCTGATTGAGATCGATGAGTTCTCCACCTACGGAGAAGGTTCAACTCGACCTCCTTACAAAGTCGTTGATGAAATGCTTGGGTCACTGGAGTCAATAGTGAATTATCACTTTGACTGAGTCATGGTTTTATCCCATTAACAGTCAGTAGTATTTAACCAGTATTTCAAACTCAATCGGGATATATCCAGTGAAAAAGTTGAGGTTCTTTGTAATTCAGGAATTTCATAACTAGAATTGGAAATTGACTTTTTAGTAGAGGTTTTTTAACATATGAGCGATATAAATTTAGTAAGATGGTTAAGCTAGAGGAATTTGATGCCATGTTACGTTCTAGCTCCTCTTTTTTCTCAGGAGCGTCTGGTCGAGAATATAAGACCGAATTACTTTTAAGAAGATTTGAAGAAGGTCTAGAAGAATTAGAACAAGGCAATATTTCTCCTGAAGAGTTCGCTAAAAAATTCCCAAGAGGAAAGGTAAGGAACAAACTAATTGAAGTGTTAAGAAGCGAGTGGATAGATCTGTGTACAACTCAACAAGGCTATAGTACTCAAATTGACGCAAAAGGTAATTCAGTTTTCAGAAAGTTTACGGATACAGGCGGAAAAATTTTGCCATATCAAGGGTATAAATTAAGAATATCGGCTAAACCTCATGAGGGTAGAGAGATTGCTAAAGCAGTATTACCATTCCTTAGAAAAAATAATATTGTCCATAAAGTAGCTTTCGATATAGACCGGTTAGAGAGATTTAAAGGAGGTACTCAACAAGGCAAATTCATCAGTATATATCCTACTATAGAAGCACAGGGTAAACCTGTTGATTATGGTGCTCAGCTTTTTACTAAGAAGGAATCTGATCTTAATAAGGCCTCAGTAAATATAAACGCTGTAGAATCTCGAGAGATACTAAATCAGTTATTAAATTTTATCGAGAACTCTCATGTCGGTATAAAAGGCGAGGTTAACGTGCCTACAGATAAACAAGTTAAGAATACAAGAATTTATTACCGATATGGTATAATCGCTCCATCTAATGGGGTTTACGTTAATGAAATGGAGCAAAAAGTAGTTGGTACTCCTAAAGAAAAGCACTTAGTAGATGTTTACGGAAATAATGTGCCTGATTCTAGAGAAAACAATAACTGGAAAAAACTGGAAGGAAGAGAGCCATTACTGAAATAATAAAATCAGTTGAAAAGACTTATTCTATCCATCAATCTCTCCAAGAAAGTTTTTTCAACGTCTTCTAGCTCTTCTACATTTCCTGTCTCATTAGGGTTAATGGCTACTCCATGGTCATCTCCACATTTATCTCCGACGCTACTAACCACTATGCCATCTCTTATTTCTTCGATCTCGTCTTTTCCTACCTCTTCTTCAATCGTTTGATTTCCACTCCGACAAAATACAAGTTCGCCTTCAATCCAAGACGTGGAATTCGATTCATGTACCTCCTCTTCTGTAACGTTCTCAAGACTATCATACATATACTGTATGTTTGTTTCAGAGTCAAAATTCGGGTCTTCCTTTAACGGTTCTGCATTTACAAAACCAATGAATAGGATAAGAGCTCCGAGTATCACTACATAGTTCATTCTTGTTCTAACTGAGGAGATCAAACTATATATGGGTTTTGCCTAACTCTCCTGTTTTCAAAGCTAAGAGAGCTTAAGAACGAGTTTCATAGATTAAAGATATTAGTTTAAATTTAGTCTTTGCCCTATCAGCGAAAGGTCAAAATTGTCTTGTTGTATTTAAGCTAGTTTTTAAGCTTTAGTAGGTGTTTGAAAGACTTAAATTAGTTTTAAACTCTGTTACATTCACTATTTTGTTAGCTGGATTTTATTTATAAGCACGTATAGTGGTTGTTATATAATCGCATTTCTAAGATATTTAGTGCAATGGTTTTTATCTTTGATAGATAGGCATCCTGAATAAAAAGAATGAAGTAAATAAACAATTTATGGATGGAGAACTTGCTGAAGAGATAATTAAAGCAAAAGACCGTTATGACAGACAGTTCAAGAATTTTACAAGAAGTTTCTATGTTATGAAATCTGCACTACGATACTTTTCTATTAATCAAGGCCTTTCGTTTACCTCTTCCAAGATAGCGGACAACTTTCCTGTGACTGCTCCTGTAGCAGGTTCAGCGCTTAAAATATTCGATGAGCTGGGAGTGGTAGAGCCTCGTAACAGTTCAAGTTCTCCTGACCGTTACATGCCTTCAGAAGTCAACATGGATAGGCTTCTAGAGGTGGAAGAAGTACTTGTCGAGAGCTTTGAAATAGAAGGGTTTTTGCCCAAGTAAAGATTTAACTTGGAGAATTAATTTCATTTATCATGGAGATTCCACAGATAGGACTGGGCACTTGGCAAAACACGGATTCTGAAACTTGTAAAAACTCCGTTAAAAACGCTCTAGACATTGGCTATAGACATATAGATACTGCACAAATATATGGGAATGAAGAAAGTGTGGGTCAGGGTATTTCTGCTTCCAAGGTCGATAGGAGCGAGATATTCTTAGCGTCAAAGGTTTGGGTTGATAAACTGGATTCTGAGGGAGTTGTTAGAAGTACTGAGGAAAGTCTTAGGAAGCTTGGTGTTGACTACGTTGATTTAATGTATGTTCACTGGCCTTCGGGTAATTATAGGGTCGGCGATACATTTGAAGGATTTCAAGAGCTACTAGATAGAGGACTTATAGATAGAGTTGGGGTCAGTAATTTTGATGTAGGTCTATTAAGAGAAGCTGAGAAGCACATTGAAGTATATGCAAATCAGGTTGAGATGCATCCTTTACTTCCTCAGAAAGAATTAATGCAATATTGTGCTGCTAATAACATAGAGTTGGTTGCGTACTCGCCACTGGCTCGTGGAGACGTGTTAGAGAC
>LFCJ01000005.1_pt1 | contig 112487 bp, 125 predicted proteins | sample 643141 | NCBI WGS metagenome assembly LFCJ01 (sample SAMN03766243, study PRJNA286221) | soda lake metagenome | biome: soda lake; feature: Kulunda steppe; material: water; isolation source: sample B1-Br-g2 brine of Lake Bitter-1 | place: Russia: Kulunda steppe | collected 2010-07
GATGAACCATTCGAGCGTCTTGCGGTCTTCGTCGCTGAGCTCAACAATGTACTTCTTCGCTCCCATTCGGTAAGAGACGCGCTCAGAGAAGATACGTTAGACGTTCACTGTTGAAGCCGCACTCAGTTGCCGACGGTGCGTAACTCACGGTAGATCGAGGTGTTAGCATGGTGACAGTGGTGGCCGCTATTACGACAGTGGCGGTCAGTCTAGCGCAGGGCGACAACAGCGACAGCACTGCTCTCTCACTCGCCTTCCTCGAGTCTTAAAAGCCCCAACTCCTCGGCGATTACGTCACAAACGAGGTAGAGTCTAAAATAGAGCAGGAGATAAATGAACCAGAACGCTGGAGCGACCGTCACGACAGTCGGGTCACTCGTGTAGAGTCCGACAAGCGACCAAAAGCAGCCGATGAATCCGAGTGCGATAAGCGGACCGACAAGCCGACTGGCGGAGAACGCTCCAATGGGGACCCCAACCGTGAGTATCGTTCCGAGAAAGATGAACACACCATACGCCACAGCGGCTTCAGTTGTCGATGTTTCCACGGATACAATCACCCCTGCTTCCCTGAGGAGGCCATAACTTCCGACACCTGCAAGTACTCCGATAGCGATTGATGTAGAAGGCACTCGAGTAGGTGAGAGTAGTGCTGTCATAGAGACCGTCTCAGTAGCAATCCAGTGGGAACTCGAGAAATACTGGCTTCCTGTGGACGCCTGTTCGGAGTCTTTCCCCAATACACGTATGTAAATTCGAAAATGTGGCAGTATATACCATTTTTGACGCAACAATATCGAGTAATAAAACAGTTAGTACGGAACGAGGAGCCTAGTAGTGGTCAATATATCGTCGGTTTGTTTAATTGTATTCGACTGCGTTTGTGGTTCTCGCAAAACTGAGCCGCCGCAATCGATTCTACTGGTATAGGGCCCTTATTCAGCATAATATAGCATGTACGGTCAAGGGAGGTATGGTCGTTCAATACGTTCCAGTACTCTCGGGCAATGGGAATACAATACTACGATAAATCTTATATATAGTTGTTGATTTTCAACCACTGTTCGAAATATGAGTTCGTTTGACCACATTTGCCGGCCTGTAGGTGGGAACTCGAGTATCGAAGTGGTACAACCGAAACCGTTCCAGCAGGTGACTATCGCGATAGCTCAGTCCGGAGGTGTCCAATGTCGGGTACGATAATTGTCGGTGGAGTTGCGATTTTCCTGTTGGTTTGTATTTCGATCGGCCTCTATATGGCTCGGAACATCGACGGCGACAGCGTCAATTACATCGTCGCTGGGCGTGGTCTGATACTTCCAATCGTTGCAGCGACGTTGATGGCTCAGTCGCTCGATGCAAACGCGACGCTCGGGAGTACTGACCTGTCGGCGGAGTTTGGCTTCTGGGCTGGTGCAGCGCTCCCGGTCGGATTGGCGGCCTGTCTCATTATTTGTGGACTGTTCTTTGCGAAACCGCTCAATCGGATGAACCTGATGACGTTGCCAGATTTCTTCAGAGAAAAGTACGGGCGTTCTGTGGAGATTTTCGCTTCATTGGTCACCTCACTGAGCTTTACTATACTGTTAGCGGGGAACCTCGTTGCTGGGGGCTTTCTGTTCCAGACATTTCTGGGGACGACGTACACCACCGGAATCGTGATTCTCGGTGTTATTATTTTGTTGTACACACTCACCGGCGGGTTGTATGCCGTCGCCTATACTGATATTATTCAGGCCGGGGTCGCTTTCGTCGGCTCCGTTGGGCTCTTGATGTGGGTTGGGCTCAACTACGGGCTTATTATTCCTGAAGGGATGGGGCCAGGAGCAACTGAACAACTCACTGATCCGGAGGCCGGTGAGTCGTCAACTGGGCCCAGATTGTGGCACTTGCGTTTGGAAATCTTGTCGCACTCGATTTCAACGAACGGGTTCTCTCGGCTGACTCGCCGGAAACGGCACAAAAAGCCTGCTTCGGTGCCGCAATCGGGACGCTCATCATTGGCATTCCGTTTTCACTTGTTGCACTTTCGATTCCCGAAATCCTCGCACAAACCGGCACTCAAGCCGGCGACACGCCGATTCTGTACGCGATGATGCAAGACGTACTGCCGGCCAGCCTCGCCGTGTTGGTTCTCGCTGGCGTTATCGGTGCTTCGTTGTCGACTGGTGACGGGGCGGTGCTTGCGACCTCCTCTGTCATAGCCAGAAACATTGCTGGCATTCGCGTCGAGGAGACTGAAACTGAGGCCACCCAGATGGACAAACTGCTGTTGTTTACGCGAGTCGTTGCGGTTCCAATTGCCATTATCGGTGCGTTCTTTGCAATTCGTCTCCCCGAAACCGGGCTCCTGCTCGTGCTTGCGTTCGATATCAGCCTGGCTGGCGTCGCAATCCCCTACATCTTAGGTATGTACTGGTCAAAAGCGAACACCCCAGCAGCGCTCGCAGCGATACTTGCTGGTGCAACCAGCCGGATCGGTCTCTTCTTGTTGATGCCGGAAACCTACGGCCTCGAGAACACCCTCCTCTACATTCCAAACGACGTGTTCACCGTCGCATTCGACGGCTATCCGACCTTCCTCTGTGCGTTGCTCTCACTCGGCGTATTCGTCACTGTCGCCATGGTGACCCAAGAGAGTTCTACGCCAACGCCGGTCGACTCCGTCGGATACGAGGTTAGCTCGGCCAGCGACGACGACTGACGGTTCGGTCGCTGTTACCGACGCAGCCCCTTGGTTTGTCGGACTCGAGTGACTCTACAGCGCTTACATTTTTTCAGCTCTGTCTCATTTTCTCGCCGTTTGTGGTAACCAAAATCGATAAGCTCTATCGCTCTGTATCATCGATCGATAGATTAATGGTCGGATTTACACATCCAACCGGCTTGCAGTTCATTGCTCGAGGTCGACACTGATGACTGCCGACGATATTCGGATGCGTCGGAAAATACAGCAACTTGGCTCTTCGACACTCGCTGTGACCCTTCCGGCGGCCTGGGCCAGAAAGCAGGGGGTATCGAAAGGTGACGAACTCGTCGTCCAACAGGACGAAAGTGGGGGCTCGCTGTTGTTGGTGCCAGAACAGCCCGCAACGGCCGACACCGTCGCGACAATCGATACCGAGGGGCTCAAACCAGCGGCCCTCGAGCGAGCTATTTTAGCACAGTACGTCCTCGGCCGGCAACTGATTCGTCTCGAGGGCGAAGGGTTGCTTCCGCCAGCCCAGTTGGAAGCAATTGACGCAATCGAAACTCAACTGATGGGCCTTGGCGTCGTCGAGCGTTCCCAGACCCGCGTCGATATCCGGTGTTCTGTCGCTCCTGGCGATTTCGAACTTCCGAAACTGCTTGAGCGACTCTGGCGCACCGAGTCAGTGATCCGTGAGGAAGCCACACAGGCGTTTCTTGCGGGCGACCGGGAGGATGCAAAACGGGCGCTCCACTACGAAGCACAGGCTGAGAAACTGTTTTATCTCTTTTTACGACTCCTGTTTGCGACCTACCGAAACCCCCGTCTCAACCGAACGATGGGTCTCGAGACCGGTTTTCCACTGATTGGATATCGATCGATCGCCCAGGATGTCGTGCTGATGACCGCCTGTAGCTGCCGAATTGCCCGCCTTGTCGAAGACTGGGGCCCCCTCACTGGTGACACCAAAGCGGCGTTTCTTGGCGTCATGGAGGCACTCGAGCAGGCTGTCGACGGGGTTCGAGCGGCGGTTAGCGACCCAACGCCAGAGGCCACTGAAACAGCCCGCGAGGTCCTAGCGGATTTTAATGATCAGGTCAGAGAAACCCAGCGCTTTCTCGAAACCGAGCGGCCTGAGCCGCTGTTAATCCTGCAGCGAACCCTCTCGACGCTCCGACAAACGGGCGAACACGCCGGTGATAGCCTCGAGGTAGCGACGCATCTCGCCGCGCGAGCGGTGTCGGTTGTCGAAACTGAAATATAAGGTCATTAGTGGAATATTGAGAGTTTTTCCCCCCTCCCGCTCTCGGGGATGGGGTTGTACACATTCCAAGCAACGCTTTTATTCTATTCTGTAAATGTCCATATGCCTAGGGAAAAAGAGTCTGTTTGCACACGCCAGACAAGAAAACAGCGAAAAATTGAAACAATGGCCAACAAGAAATCAGGACGAGAAATTTACGGCGAGGCGTATGACGAGGCAAACGAGCCAATCTTTTGTGGCATTCCGAGCTTCCTCAAACTACCACAGGTTGACCGAGAGGAACTAGCCGAAGATGGTGCAGATATCGCCATTTTAGGTGCGCCGCTGGATACGGCAACGACGATCCGTCCGGGCACCCGGTACGGCCCTCGAGCGGTTCGTGCGGCTTCGACGGTTCCATCGCCGCCGTACCGCCACTTCAACATCGAGACCGGCGTCGATCCATTCGACAGCTATCGGGTTGTCGACACCGGTGACGCGACCATCTCGCCAGGCGATACAAAACAGAGTCAGGATAACATCGAGGCAGCCGTCGGCGAAATCGCTGCCGAGGGTGCCACGCCGATCGTCATCGGTGGTGACCACTCGATTTCCTACCCTGATATCAAAGGCTGGGCGGAGGCCAACGGCTACGAAGACGTGGGGCTCATCCACTTTGACTGCCACGCAGACACCGGCGACGACGGTCTCTGCGGATTTGAGTATGACCACGGCGCATGGGTCAAACGCATCTACGACAGTGGCCTCGTTGCCGGCGAAAACTACACCCTCATCGGCCCGCGTGGCTACTGGCCCGGTCCTGACACCTACGAGGAGATGGCTGAAGCCGGCATGAAGTGGTACACCGCCGGCGAGGTCGCCTCCTACGATTTGGGGGCAATCATCGAGGATGCCGTTCAGCGAGCCACCGATGGTACTGACGCGGTCTGGATTTCCTTCGACGTCGACGTGATGGAACCGGCGTACTGTCCCGGCACGGGCGAACCGGAACCTGGCGGCCTCCTCCCACGTGAGGCGATCACGATGGTTCGAGATGCCGTTACTCAACTCGACCCTAACAATTTCGGCTTCGATATCGTCGAAGTCGCCCCGCAGTACGACGTCAGCGACACCAGCTCCTACAACGGTGGGATCACCTCTGGCTTTGCCAACCGCCTCATCATCGAAGTGATGGCCAGTATGGCGCTCGCCGAAGACGGCAAAACGATCGGCGAACCGATCAAGCCAAAAGAGCCACTCGGCCCACAAGGCAACCTCGAGGCACCGGCTGACGACTAACCCTTCGACGGGGAATTCTTGCTTTTTACCGCTGTGAGGCGGTCAGCACTGAGTGCTGAAAGCGCCAGCAGTTCACCCCCTGTTGCCTCGAGGATGCTCTCGATGACGCCGGTCCGATTTGTCCCATCGCTTGCGTCGACGACCAGCACGTGTGCGCCAGTCGTCGACAGCGTCCGGGCCGCCGCTCGTGTCTGTGCAGTCGGGCTTCCCTCCGTCACGGTCGCCCGACCATCGGTGACGAGCACGACGACACCCGCCTCGGTATCCGCCCGCTCGAGGAGCGTCGCGGCCGTCCGGAGGCCCGCCGGCAGCGGCGTTCGACCGCCTGTCGGCACCTCCTTTAGATGACGGGCTGCGAGCGTGACGCTCCGTGTCGGTGGCAACAGCACCTCCGCCTCATCGCCTGCAAACGCGACAAACGCCACCTCATCGCGCTGTTTGTAGGCATCCTCGAGCAACTCGAGGACGACGCCTTTGGCTGCTCGCATAGCCGGGCGCATCGACGTGCTGGCGTCGACGACGAAGACGATTGTCGTCGAGGCTTTTCCGGCGCGAACCGATGTCCGGAGGTCCTGTTCGTCGACCCGTTGGCCCCCACGTGTGGCCGCTGCCCGAACCGAGGCCGCGCCGTCGACTGGATCACCCTCGGTTGCCCGCTCCGTGCGGACTCGAGGGCCGTTGTTCGTCGTTGACGGGGTGGCCTGTGTCCGATTCCCCGCGTCCCCGCCTGCTTTCTTCGATTGGGTTTCCGGTGGGGTGACATCCGGAGCCGATGCTTCTCCAATATCTGCTCGTGTTTGTCCGGGTATCACTGGGGTGGTCGGGGCGGCTTCTTCCTCCTTACTATCGGAATCACCCGACTGCTCGTCGCCTGAGCCGTCGTTTGCGGCCTCATTTGTCCCCTCAGTCGGTGGTTCACTCTTTCCAGAGGGACCCTGATTCCCTCCCTCGGATTCCTCATGCTCATCACTCCTATCGGACTGGCTGGGCTCATTATCGTCCGCCTGGGGCTGGCTTCGCTCGCCATCGTCCGGTCGCTCGGTATCGTCCTCATCGTCTGACCCACTCGAGCGGTCGTCGTTTTGCCCACCGTCTGTACCTTCGTCGCCGTCTCTATCCCCAGTCGGCTCATCGTCGGCCTCCGACTCGTCGTTTTGGCCGTCCGATTCATCGAGTGAGTCAAGCAATTCCTCGAGGTCGGGTGGTTCTTCGAACGGCTGACTCCGGAGTCGATGTGGCAGGGTGTAGCTGGCTGCCTCCCGCACGTCCGCTTCGATCACGCGCGTTCGACCCTCGAGGGCGGCCACCGTCATCGCGGTTCGGGCCGTTGCGATATCGCCGCGGTGGCCGTCGACGCCGGCCTCGAGACAGAGGGTGGCGATCTCAGTTTTAAACGAATCGGGAAGGGTGACGGTCCGAAGGGCGGTCCGGGCGGTGGCGATCCGATCACGGAGTTCGACAATGGCGTGTTCGGTTTCGCCGGCCGCTTTCTCATCATTACCGAGCACCCGATCGATAATCGCGACCCGATCTGCAACGTCCGCACAGCCGGTGACTGTTGCCTGCAAATCAAATCGGTCGTGAAGCTGTGGCCGGAGGTCGCCCTCTTCAGGGTTCATCGTGCCTATTAGCGTAAATTCCGCGGGGTGGCTGACGCTCGTGCCGTCGCGTTCGACAACGTTGACACCGCTTGCGGCGACATCAAGCAAGACGTCGACTAAGTGGTCCTCGAGCAGATTGACCTCGTCGACGTAGAGAATCCCGCGGTGAGCGGCGGCGAGCAGGCCCGGGTCGAAGGCGACCTCGCCGGCCATTGCCTCCTCTATCGAGAGGGTGCCGACGACGCGGTCTCTGGTCGCCCCAAGTGGGAGGGTCACGAGCGGGACTGGCCGGGTTTCGACCGGCAGTTCGTCGGGGTCACGCTCCCGACAGGCCTCACATTGTAACGCCGGTTCGGTCGGCGAGCAGCCGTAGGGACAGTCAGCGACGGCCTCCTGTTCGGGCAGCACGTCGACTAACGCCCGGACGGCCGTCGACTTGGCTGTTCCTTTCTCACCAGTGAGCAATACGCCGTTGAGGTCGTCGTTGACCGATGCGAGCAGGAGCGCCCGCTTGAGCGACTCCTGCCCGACGATCGCTGGAAAGGGGACGCCCCCGTGCGACATCTTTTTGTCCCCAGGATTGACAACCATGCTTGTGCTAAGACAAGCGTGGTTTAAAAATATATGAGTGCTATCGGACTCTACACTGCAACGGAAAACGAACTCGGGGCCATCCAGCGAGCGGCGGGCCGCCTCGAGGGTATCGACCTCACCGTTCGTTCCGAGAGCGATCTCGAAGACGAGGCGGCCGTCGAAGCGTTCCTCGAGACGCTCGAGAGCTGTGACGCCGCGATCTTCTGGCTTCACGGTGCCGAAGAGAGCATGCCCGGCTACGAACGGGCGGTGTCCCGATTGGCTGAGGCAGGCGTCCCGCTGGTCATCAAATCGACCGGCGACGCCTACGCACTCGAGGATACGAGCGTCGACGAGGCTGTTCGCGACCGCGTCTACGACTATCTCGAACGCGGCGGGACGATCAATTTCGAGAACTGCCTTCGCTATCTGTCGGCCACCTATAGCGACCTCGAGACCGCCTTTGACGAGCCCGTCTCGCTCCCGACGGAGGGCGTCTACCACCCTGATTATCCCAGTGTGGGCTACGAGGAACTGCTCGAGACCCATGACTCCGAAAAGCCGACGGTGGCCATCTGGTTCTACGAAGCCCACTGGACACACGAGAACACCCGCTATGTGGATGCCCAAGTTCGTGCCTTAGAGGAGTTAGGGGCAAACGCACTTCCGGTTTTCTGCAATCCGGCGACCGACAGCGACGAGCAAGAGGACGCCGAGTGGGTTACCGACACCTGGCTTCTCGATGAAGGGGAGCCGGTCGTCGACGCCGTCCTCTCGTCGTTTATGTTCTCTCTCTCGATGGACGAACGCGGCCGCTCGGCAAGCGATGAGGGCTCGAGTGCCGAAGATGTCTTTCTCGACCGGCTTGGCGTGCCGGTGATCCAGACGATTACGACGATGCGGTCGCGATCGCGCTATGAGTCGAGCGATACAGGCGTGATGGGCTTCGAACTCGCGCTCTCGGTCGCTTTACCGGAATTCGATGGTAACGTGATTACCCATCCCATCTCAGGGAAAGAGCGCACCGAAGACGTCGCTGGGATCGGCAGCGCACCGAAGGCGCACTTCCCAATCGAGGATCGGGTGGATCATGCCGCTCGCCTCGCCGTGAATTGGGCACAGATTCGGCACACCCCGAACAGGGAGAAACAGATTGCTGTCGTCCTCCACAACTATCCGCCAAGTGACGACGGCATCGGCACCGCCTTCGGGCTTGACTCTCCCGAAAGCACGGTGAACCTGCTTGCGGAACTCGAGGCGGAGGGCTACGATCTCGGCGGTTCGATTCCCGAAAGCGGCCAAACGCTCATCGAACAGCTTACGGCGCAACTCACCCTCGAGGATCGGTGGGTTGCGCCCGAAGACGTGCGTGACTTGAGCGTTGATGTCGTCCTGCGTGAGCAGTACGCCGACTGGTTCGCAGACACCGACGAGCGGTTTCAAGAGCAACTCATCGAGGAGTGGGGTGACGTCCCTGAGCGACCGTTTGCGATCCCCGGCGTCGAGTTCGGCAACGTACTTGTGACGGTCCAACCCCCTCGTGGCTTCGGAATGGACCCCTCGAAAGTGTACCACGACTCTGATCTCTTTCCGCCACACGACTATTTCGCGTTCTACGGCTGGCTGCGAAACACCTTCGAGGCGGACGCGGTCGTCCATCTCGGAACCCACGGCAGCCTCGAGTGGCTGCCCGGCAAGACCGTCGGCCTGAACGGCGCGAGCGCGCCCGACCAGTTGATCGATGACTTGCCAAACGTCTACCCCTATATTGTAAACAATCCCGGCGAGGGGACCCAGGCCAAGCGCCGCTCGTACGCCGCGATTGTGGACTATCTGACGCCCGTGATGCGAACGGCGGGGACGTACGACGAACTCGCCGAACTCGAGGAACTGGCCGATCAGTACCGCGAGGCCGGAATGGAGGATGCTCGAGAAGACAGCGGCGACCAACTCGAGGAGCTCATCCGTGACACAGTCGAGGAACTCGACCTTGCCGTTGAACTCGGTATTACGGGTACAATCAGCGAGAAAGTTGACGTCCGCGGGCCGGAGGAAGCGGGCTCGACGCTCGCGGAGGGCACTGTCGAGGGCGACGTAGTCGATATCGACGAACTGGTCGAGCGAATCCACGCCTATCTTACCGACGTGAAAACGACCCAGATTCGACTGGGGCTGCACACCATGTCCGAGCCACCCGAAGACGAGCGCCTGATCGAGTATCTCGTCTCGCTGACGCGCCTCGAGAACCCGGGCGCACCTTCCTTGCGCGAGAGCGTTGCGGGCGTGCTCGGCGTCGATTACGACCGAATGCTCGCCGAACCCGGCACCTACGACGAGGCGTTGGGGATGACCTACTCACAGGCCGCCGACCGCGTCTACGAGACCAGCCTCGAGTTGCTCGAGACGCTCGGGGCCCACGAGTTCGATATTCCGGACTCCGAGCGAGAGGCCGGACCCGATGACGAAGTGAACGTGAACCTGCTGGTCGTCGATCTCGAGACGATTGGCGACGGACGGGCGAGGTCGGGTGCGCACGACGACCTCCGGAAGGCGTTGGCGTACATCTGTGAGGAAGTCGTCCCCCGTGTTCGCGGGGCCGAAGACGAGATTCCCCGCACCGTCGAGGCGCTATCGGGTGCATATATCCCGCCTGGGGGCTCCGGTGCACCGACCCGCGGCGGCGTCGACCTGCTGCCGACGGCGCGCAACTTCTACACGCTCGATCCGCGAAAGCTCCCCGCGAAAGCGGCCTGGACCGTCGGAAAGAACGTCGCTGACGGCGTCGCCGAACGCCATCACGACGAGCACGGCGAGTATCCCGAAGAGATTGGTGTCGTCGCCTGGGGCACCCCGACGATCCGCACCCGCGGGGAGACCATCGCACAGGTACTCGCGCTAATGGGTGTCGAACCGCAGTGGACCGACGCCGGCCGGATTGACGACGTCGAACCCATCCCACTCGAGGAGCTGGGTCGGCCCCGGATCGACGTCACAACCCGCGTTTCGGGGCTCTTTCGGGATGCCTTCCCCGCAGCGGCGGGCGTCATTGCCGATGCCGTCGACGCCGTCGTCGAACTCGAGGAATCTCACGAGGAGAACTTCGTGAAGAAGCACGTCGAGGAAGAACAGGCCGACCTCGAGGCCGACGGCCTCGAACCAAAGGCGGCAGCGAAGGCAGCGACCCAACGTGTGTTTACGACCAAACCCGGCGGCTACGGTGCCGGGACGAACAAAGCCGTCGATGAGGGTAACTGGGAGGACCGCTCGGATCTCGCACAGGTGTACGTCCAATGGGGCGGCTACGCGATGGGCTCTCGAGGCCGCGTCTCGGCGGCTCACGACTCCTTCGAGCGCCGACTCTCGAGCGTGGAGGCGACCGTCAAAATCGAGGATACGATGGAACAAGACGAGTTTGACTCCTCGGACTGGTATGCCTTCCACGGCGGGTTCATCTCCGCCGTCGCGGAAGTCTCTGGCTCGGAGCCGGCTTCCTACGTCGGAGACTCCTCGGACCCGGACAACGTCTCAATTTACACCAACGAGGAGAAAGTTCGCAAGGCAATGCGGGCGCGCGTGTTGAACCCCGACTGGCTCGAGTCGATGGAGGACCACGACTACAAGGGAGCCGGTGATCTCTCGACAACCGTCGACGTCGTCCTCGGCTGGGACGCCACAACCGGCGTCATCAGCGACCACCTCTGGGGTGAGGTCGCCGAGAAGTTCGCCTTCGATGAAGATCGCCAGGAATGGATGCGCGAGGTCAACCCGTGGGCCCTCGAGTCGATCTCTGACACCTTACTCGAGGCGATCGACCGTGGCCTCTGGGAGGCCGACGACGCGACAACAGATCGGCTTCGGGATATCAACCTGACCGTCGAGGGTGACCTCGAGGCACGGGCGGATGAGCCGGCTGTGGAGGTGGGCGATGACTGATTCCGAGCAGTCTGCGGGAGCAGACGAACCCGAAGAGGAGTTTGAAGCCTACGCCGACCTCGGTGCAACCACCGAGAACGCCATGCAGATTGCCGAAACGAGTATGGACATCGTCCGCCAGTTCGTTCCCGACGGAACCCTCGCCGACCGGATTCGACAGAAGAGCGTCCACTCGATGGGCGACATCGAGTTCCAGCATCTACTGCGATTTACTGGGCCTTCGAGCGCTGATGCTGGGTTGGCCCCTGAGACGCCCGATGAGGACGTGCCGGTCATCGCCGGCGCACAGGCTGTCCTCGCCGGCTCGACCATCGTCACCGACATCACGATGGCGAAAGCCGGCATCACCGGGCGTGGCCACGATTGTGAGGTCCGCAAGGCAATCGGCAACGGGGCGGAACTCGCGGAAAAGACGGGAATGACCCGCACGGCGGCCTCCGTACTGGAACTGGACAAACAAGGTGTCTATGACGACGCGATTGCCGTCGTTGGGAACGCCCCGACCGCTGCCTTCGCGCTCGCTGACTGTATCGAAAACGGGACCCGTCCCGCGGCGGTCGTGGCAACACCCGTCGGTTTCGTCAAGGCACTCGAGAGCCGACAGCGGATTCGAGAGGTGAGCGAACAGTACGGTGTTCCGGCGATCACGAACGAGGGCCGCCGTGGTGGAAGTGGGCTCGCCGCCGCGTTGACGAACGAGTTGATTCACGTCGCGAGTGACGTTCGAAACGGTGACCTCGAGTTGCCAGTTGAGGAAGGTGACCAATGAGCGACGAGTACGACCTCGAGTCCGGTCCTGATCCAGCAACAGTCGCCGCCGCCCACTCGGAGCCCGATATCGACGAGCGGTCGGATAATCCAGTGTACGCCGTCGGCATCGGCCCCGGCAACCTCGAGTATCTGACGCCGCGAGGCCGCCGGGCGATTGAGGAGGCCGATGTTGTCGTCGGCTTCTCGACCGTTGTCGATTTCGTCTCGGAGATAACTGACAGTGACACCGAGGTGCTCACCTGTGGCTACCGCGACGAAGCCGAGGCCCTCGAGTCGTTTGCCGATCGCGTTGCCGCTGGCGCACGCGGCACTGCCGTCCTGATGGGCGATCCGAACCACTCGGGCTATCAGTTCGTGGGGAAAGTGAAACGGGTTGTCGAGGCCGCTGCCCCCGAGACGCCAGTCCGGGTGATTCCCGGCATCTCTTCGCTGCAGATCGCCGCCAGTCGCGCTCGGACCCCGATGGAGGAGACCGAGTTTGTCACCTTACACAAAAGCGGCGACATCGGCCCGGGACTCGAGCGCATAGCCGAAACGGTCGGCGACCGTCACCTGCTCGTCCTTCCACGCCCCTTCGACTGGATGCCCGGTGATATCGCGAAACTGCTCCTCGAGCGGGGAGCAGACCCAGGCCTCGAGGCGCTGGTCCTCGAGAAATTGACTCACGAGGCAGAGGAAACCCATCGGTTTACGCTGGCCGAGTTGGCAACGCACGCAGGTGGCGATGGCACAGAGGACACGCCGTTTTCGGATCTGATCGTGCTTGCAGTTCGGAAACCTGTGTAGGAGCAATTAGTAATGCGATTTTGGTGTCGAAAATCGTCAACGAAGTAGATCGGATGGGAGATACTCCGAGCAATCAACCGGGATTGCTTCCCATGCTGCTTGAATTGCTTGATACCCTGTCCATCCTTCTCCTCGGAGCATTTCGCCACATGCCTTGCAGAACTCTTTGACAGTACACTCGTCCTTCTCTAACAGAAGATATAAAAGAAATGGAGGGGCGACTGCCCGTCCTGTTGTGCTATCGTCTGCATCAAATACTCGGTTGATTGACCGTCTCCCGTGTTTGTCCATCAGAATTGCAAAGCGGTATTGCTCTCTATGCTGTTCAATGTCGGTTTGTACTGACTTCTCTCCAGCATTTCTTCCATGTGGACGTGGAACGCCGACGTGAGTGTGAGCGACCGTTTGTGCTCCCAGCATTTCTTCCATGTGGACGTGGAACACATGTGACCACGGTGAACGAGTCGTTCTCATCATCGCTGAACGGCTTGAGGGCTCTCTTGCTCCCATGGTGTAGCCTTTGCTCTCTCGTTCCTTTGGATGCGTATTCTGACCGTTCGCGAACATGACGAGATAACTCTTGATAACAAACGTTTGTGGTTGTTAGTTGGAGTGTTTCTACAATCTCTTCCCAAAGATCAGTGTTCGCGACTGCGATTAACGCATCTGTGTCAACAACAACCGGATGTCGTTTCTCGTCTCTCTCCATTCCTACTTCTGGTAGACACCACTCGTGTCAAGTTCCATTGCATCCGCAAAGGATTCCCTCTCACGCCGTATCTCTGCTAACCCATCTCCGAGTAGCACTTCCGCCACCTCATTAGAAATTTCTCCCTGCTCGTACCGCTGGTGAATCGCTATCTTCTCCTCGTCTGAAAGCTTTTCACGGAGTTTCTCCTGTAGACCTTGTCGGGCGAGTTCACTGATGTTAATCCCTCCAAGACGCATCTGGTCAACGACCTGGGAGGCCTCTTTCTCGGACTTCCCTCGGAACTGGATTTTGTCGTTGTTTGCAGCCATCGTACTCTCTTTTGTCCCTCTGTCACAATAGATGTTGTGACAAGCCATCCATGTCAGTACAAATACTCACACTACTGCGGATCAATCCCGTCTAACCGCTCGAGGTCATCCGCACCCAACTCGAGGGTGGCCGCAGCGACGTTTGACTCGAGATGCTCGACGCTCGAGGTGCCCGGGATCGGGAGCGTGACCGGCGAGTGCTCAAGCAGCCACGCCAGCGCGACCTGTCTTCGGGTTGCGTTGTGATTGTCGGCTACCGCCTCGAGCACCGCCGAGACACCCGATTCGTCGACGGTGTACAGTGGGCCCCACGGAATGTAGCCGACGCCGTGAGATTCACAGGCCTCGAGGACGGCCTCATCTTCGCGATTGCCAACGTTGTAGCGGTTTTGGACCGTGGCGATATCGACGATATCCATTGCAGTCTCGAGTTGGGTGACGGTGACGTTCGAGAGCCCGACGTGATTGATCTGGCCGGCGTCTTTCATTTCGGCGAACGCATGGACTGAGGCCTCAAAATCGGTGTCGGGGTCCGGTCGGTGGAACTGATAGAGGTCGATGGTGTCGGTTCGAAGCCGGTCGAGGCTACAGAGCACTTGGTTGTGAAGATAGTCAGGGTCGCCGTAGGCGAGCCACTCGCCGCTTCGATTTCGGACCAAGCCGGCTTTGGTGGCGACGACCACCTCGTCGTCACCCTCGAGTTCTTCGCCCAACAGCCGCTCGCTGGCACCGGGGCCGTAGGAGTCGGCAGTATCGATGAAATCGACGCCCAACTCGAGGGCTCGCCGGATGACCCGTTTGGCTGCATCCTCGTCGGCCGGCGGGCCGATGATGTCCTCGCCGGTGAGGCGCATTGCCCCAAAGCCCAGCCGGTTGACCGTCAGATCGCCGCCGATGTCGAATGTCTCGTCCTCGAGTGTGTTGTTAGAAGCCATACAATTGTAGAGGGTAACAGCACAACTAATACTGTTGTTTCATCTGTCCCTAGTAATCAGGAGAGAATATTTGCGGACTACAGACGTGAACGTAAGACGAATTGATACTGTCTGTCCAAGAACGGTGAATGCGCAGTACGGGGGATGCATTCAGCACTTCTTGAAAGTCATATAGGTTCTGTCCAAAGGTGTTATACTACTACAGCTCGAACGGGTGTGTATGGATGAGCAGCCGTCGCCCGACTCGTACGACGATATTAATGAGGCGGTGAGAGCGGAATGGGAGGTGGAAACAACGCCAGCAGAACGCGTCAAGGACGTCATCCGCCACACGTACACGCCAGTGGCTGCTGGTGCGGTTGCGGATGGCGCACAAACAACGACGAAGACCGCGCGGAAGCACCTGGAAACGCAAGCAGAGGACGGTTTTGTGACCACGACAAAGGGAGAACACGGCGCAACACTCTACCGGCGATCGGATGAGTCCCTGATCACCGAACGCGCCAATAGACTCCTCACGGAATTGTCCGTCGAAGAACTCGCAGCTCGCGTTGCGGAAATGCAAGCGAAGATACACGAGTATCGGAATACGTACGGCGTTGATTCGCCTGAAGAACTTGCCATCCGTCTTGGGAGTGACGCCCTCGAGAACGCTGACGCTGATACGCGTGTTGACCAATCTGCAGTAACGGAGTGGCAGACAACGCGTCGGAATTTAGCCTTTGCTACTGCCGCCGTCTCAATCGGGAACGCAACTGAGTACATCGCGGGAGGACGTTCAAACCCGACGCAGGCGGTCAATTCACCGTAATTCAATGGCAGACGACGATGATGGTGCTCACCGGCTTCGAGGACCGATTGACGGCGACGTACTATTCACCATTCGTGATGAGTTCATCAGGCAGGCACCGCTAGCGACGGCAGCAGTTGACGATATCGTCAGCCCATCAGTACTGATAGTCGAGTTAACTGCCAGTCTACAGAGCGAATCACCCGGCCGATTTGATATCCAATGGACAGTCGAGGGTGACTACAAATTCCATTACACAGAAGAAGATCTTGATTTTCGGTGGAGTCACCACCCACACGGAGGCGACTACGATGTCCAAGGGGACGCGCATTTTCACCCGCCACCGAACGCATCATCCCATCCAAACGCCGTCGAACCATCCTGCTTCACTGTTCATCGCCCACTGTTAGTCACCAGAGGTGTGGTGATAAACTGGCAGGCCGCATACCACAGTGGTCTCGACGAACTGAACCGCCTCAAATACAGCGGGTAACAGAACAGGACAAATACTATTCACTCGAGAGCGTCCTCAATCGCAGCCCGTCGTTCGGCAAACGTGACGACATCGAGCACCGGTTTCGTTGACTCGAGTGCGGGGTCAATGCCGGCATCCTCGCTGAGCGTAATCCACGCCCGACAGCCGCGGTAGCTGGCCGATTCGTCGATTAGTTGGGGCGACTCGAGTGTCGCGACACGAAGCAGGAGGATGCGCAGTTCATCATCGGAACCGTACTTTTCGCGCAATCCGTCTGGTGTGTAAACGTAGTGACGAGCGAGCCCGTCCAATCGATCAGTGGGGACGTGGTACTCCGCCTCGACGGTTGCAACCGCACGGATCGGAATCCCTTCCGACGGTTTCGTACTCGCCCGATTGTAGTACGCCTCGTGTTGAGACTGGTACCGGGCTGGCTCCTGATGCGTGTAGGCCGGATAGAGGACGAACTGCCCATCAATCGTCCCCGGATCGAGTGTCGGATGGCGAACAAGTACGGTTTGGGTGCCATCGATCAGGGCGTTTACCACACCCGCGCGCTCTTTGAGCGCCGGTGTTCCAGTCTGACTTTGGTCACTCATTGAGTAGCTCGAGGTATGCAATCCCGTCGTAATTCGGTTTCGACCGGCCAGCATGCCACTGTGGCGCGCACTGAGCCACGGCGAACGGCGGTGAGCCGTGGGTCGACTGTGCGCGAGGGGCGAGTGAGCGACGCGAACGAGTCGGTTGGGGAGGATGTGGAAATCCCAGTGTCCCGTGCGAGCAGAATCTCCTTGTCACTCTTCTCCACATGAGAATCAACTCACTTACCGTCCTGAACAGGACCACCATCGACACCAAACACATCACGCCACCGGTGCGTTCAAGCCGCCAGCAGCATATCCTGTAGTAATGACCCAACGCACCCGACTCGAGTGGTCCTCAGGCTCGACTCCCACCACGCATTCGCACTCGTCTCCTGCCCGCTCGCTCGTCTCCCCTATCCGACCGCTCATCTCACACACCCCACGCTCCCACACACGATGAACGGCCTCGTCATCGCTGGCGTCAGCTCCGGCGTCGGCAAAACCGTCGCAACCCTCGCCACCATCCGCGCCCTCGAGGCTGCCGGCCACTCGGTCCAACCCGCAAAAGCCGGCCCCGACTTCATCGACCCGAGTCACCACGAGGCGATCGCCGGTCGCCCCTCCCGGACGCTCGATATGTGGCTCTGTGGCGCAGATGGTATGCGCCGAAACTACGCCCGCGGCGAGGGCGACATCTGTCTTGTCGAAGGCGTGATGGGCCTCTATGACGGCGACGGCTCGAGCACCGCCATGGTCGCCGAAGCGCTCGAGCTTCCGGTGGTTCTCGTCGTCGACGCCAAAGCAGGGATGGAGAGCGTGGCGGCGACCGCCTACGGCTTTCGGGAGTACGCGAAGGCAATCGGCCGCGAAATCGAGGTCGCTGGGATCATCGCCCAACGCGCCCACGGTGGCCGCCACGCCTCGGGCATTCGCGAGGCCCTCCCCGACGGACTCGAGTACTTCGGACGGATTCCTCCGACGAGCGACCTCGAGATTCCCGACAGACATCTGGGTCTCGAGATGGGCACGGAGGCGGCGCTTCCGACCGAAGCGTTGGACGACGCCGCTGAGACACTCGAGGTCGACCGGCTCTTGGAAGCAGCGAAGCCCGCTCGGGCGCCAGACACGATGGGGCATATCGACCGCTATCCACTCGAGAAAACCGTTGCTGTCGCAAGCGACGCCGCCTTTTGCTTTCGGTATCCAACGACGCTCGATATCCTCGCCGCTCGAGGCACGCTCGAGCCGTTCTCGCCGGTCGCCGGCGATCCGGTCCCCGACTGTGACGGCGTCTATCTCCCCGGTGGCTATCCCGAACTTCACGGCCCGGAACTCGCCTCGAGCGGGACGCTCGCCGAACTCGGCTCGCTTGCGGCCGATGGCCTCCCCGTCTTTGGGGAATGCGGCGGCCTGATGGCGATGGCAGAGACGCTTTCGACGACCGAAGGGGACACCTACGAGATGGCCGGAATTCTTCCCACCGACGTGACGATGCACGACCGGTATCAGGCGCTCAATCACGTCGAGCTAGCGGCGACGACAGAGACGCTCACTGCCAGCCAAGGCGACACCCTTCGCGGCCACGAGTTCCACTACTCGAGTGCCGATGCCGGCTCCGACGCCCGCTACGCCTTCGAGACAGTTCGGGGAGATGGCATCGACGGCGACCACGACGGCCTCCTCGAGTACAACTCGCTTGGCACCTACACCCACGTCCACGCCGAAACGGGCGCGTTCGATCGGTTTCTCGAGACTCTCTCGAGTACCTAATCCGGATTCTGAGTGTGAATCTGGAGGCGGTCTCAAGAGTGGGGGGCCAGTCGGATGGTTACAGTAACAAACGAGCCATTTACTCTTTCAGATTATACACATTTATTATGTAGTTCTAACCACGGTAGATAATGCCCGACCGTCAACTTAGAGGAACACTCCTCGGTGGGGGACTCCTGATTATCGGGGTGCTCGAGGTGGTGAGTCGACTGCTGGTCAGTGACTTGCTTTCGGCAGGTGGAGAGCTAGTTGGAGCGGCAAGCTATACGCTCTGGCCGCCAGTTATCGCCGCCGTTGGGTTTGGACTCGTTCTCGCTACCGGTTGGGGACCAGTCGAACGGATCGACGTGAAGACCGGGGCGGTGATGGTTCCGATTCTCGTCCTCGTTGCCATCGGTGGCCACGCGATTGCACTCCTCGGCGGACTTGGACTCTATTTACTGATCGATACACCGGTTCGCTTCGCTCTCTACAGTCTCGAAATTTCCAGTCCGTTTGTTGGGGAGGATGCCATGTTCATTCCGTTCTTCGGATGGTTCGTCTGTACGATACTCGTATGGACGGTGCCAGCAATTGTCCTCACTCGAGTGGTCGATGGCTCGGGGGTTGCTGCTGGCGTGGTCGATGCGCTGGCCTATCCTCGCTATCGTCCGCGTCAGTTGTTTCGACTGCTGGCACTCGCTGCAGGCATCGTTGCTGTGCCCGCCCTCTTGATGTTCGCCGGGCTTCGGACGGCGGTCATGCCGCGGTCGACACTTGAATTACTCGGTGAACTCGGAATCTTTGCCACCGCACTGGTAATCCCATTTATTTGGCTTGTCATCGCTTACTCGGTGACGGCCAATCCGCCGCTGACTGCACTCAGCGAAGCCAGCACCTATTCCCACGCCAACGATGCGAGCGACCGCTCCCACGTCAGTCCACGCAAACCCGATGACACACCACCCAACAGACCGGCCGTTTCGCTGGCACAGATCGCAATGGCCGGATTGCTGATCTGCTCGTTGGTCGCCACCGCCGGAGCCATCCGTGCCACCGAGTTCAGACCGGTTGACACCGACCCGGACCCCCTTCCTGACGAGCCAGATGAACTGGTTGCGACGGCTATTGCGAATACCGACCGGGCCGACTCCGATCAGAAACAGTTGAACGCGACCGACGACACCCTGTATCTTCGAGTGCAACTTGATCGCACGAACCGCCAACTCAAGGGATGGGGGCCAGAGAATACTACCGTAACCTATCTTTCGACGGATACGTTCTATATTGGTACACCAACTGAAACCGACCAGGATCGACTCATGGACCGAGCGATTCCGGGCTACTACATCGAAGATTTCGAATCCGACGAGTCAAGTGTCACTTTTGATGAAACCGACAAGTGGGAAATCGTTGAGGAGGGCGAGGACACTGTCCGCCTCGAGCCAACTGGACCGGCAGCCGTCTATCAGGCGGGTTATGGCGGCGACCTCGAGTCTGACTACGACGACCCGGAAATCCACGAGGCCGACGGCTGGCTCGTTGTCGACACCGACCGGAAAGTGCTCTCACACGCCGAATTCCACATTAACGTCTCCGAACGTGGGGCGGGTGAGGAGCGCGACGAATTCAACGCACAGGTCCGCCACGAGTTCGAGACCGATATCGACGTCGAACGACCCGATCAATCTGAGTCACTGTCACCACTGCGCGTCTTCTGGCGGCTATTTCTCTACTAAGCTATAGCTCCTCGAGTGGGACGATAAGGACCGGAATCGTCGCCTTTGCTACGATTTTACTGGCAGTCGAGCCGACAACTCGCTCCGTTCCCGGTCGCCCGCTTCTTCCGCCAATAATGAGTTCATCCGCTCCCACTTCGGTTGCTGCCTCGAGCAGTGCTGTCGCCGGCTCAGCCTCACGAACTTGCGTTTTGACATCGGCCTCAAACAGGCGAACGCTCGCAACATTAAGCGCCTCCTCACAGCCCCGGCGATCACTCAGCACCTTGGGATCGAGGACGGAGATGACGGTCACGGTATCAGCGTCAGTTACTCGTCGCTCGAGGTAATCACAGGCAGCGGCTGTCGTATGGACCGAATCTGTTCCAACACAATAGTGCATCCGTATACGGGTGTGATGCGGTGACGGGTGAAGAACGTGACTGTTACTTTTCGGCTTCGAGCTCCAACCGTGACTTCACGTTTTCGAGTGTCGTCCGGAGCTCCCGTTCGTTATAGAGGCGGACGAACGGTTCGGCAACGCTCGAGAGCACCGTTTGTGGCAGTTTGTAGCTCGCTTCGTAGGTAAGTTCGCTTCGCTCATCGTCGAGTTCGCTAACCTGCAGTCGAATCTCTCCCTCAAGTGCGCCGTCCATCTCGAACATCATCCGCTCTGGTTCCTCGTGGATCGTCTCAGTGAGCTCCCCCTCGAGGGCGATTCCAGCCATTCGGTAGGTATGTTCGACGCGCTTGCCACCGTTTTCAAGCGGTTCGATGTTTCGAACCTCGTTGAGACTCGGGGTGACCTCGACGTGGTTGTGTGGGTCGTCCATATATTCGAAGACAACCTGCGGTGGGACATCGATTCGGACCGTTTCGCTCACAGAGACCATATCTACTAGTCACCGAAGGGAATAAAGTACTTTCTCCCGTCTACGATGATTGTGTTTCGAGACGGCTAAACGACGGGGAAGGGCTGTCTACGGGGTCATGACTTCCCTGGAGCTATTTCACGACTCACGAGCGGGAAAAGGTTCCTCTAGTTTGTGAGGAAGTCAGGTGCAACCGCCTCACACAGTTCTTCGAGCGATCGATCTGAGCCGGTACCGAAAATTTATCCTCACGTTCTTAACGCCTTCCAGGCAACATAGTATGTATGGGAACAGACCGCCTTACCGTTTCGATTGACGAGCAATCTCGATCGGCGCTGGATAATCTGGTCAAACGAACCGGAAAAGGCCAGAGCGAACTCGTTCGCCACGCTATTGTGTTCTACGCAGCGAACTTCAACGCGGCCAAAACGGACGTTAGCGGGAGTCTCGAGGAGTACCACAAAATGCTCTCGACTGGCGAACACGTGCTGCTTGATATTGATTTTCTCCACTGCTTGCTCAATCAGTCTATTCCGGATGTCGATGAGCCGGACCCCGAGTTCATCACGGACGTAAACCGTGTCGCGCAGTTTCACGCGGCTGAGTATGCTGACCGCTTTGATTCGCTCAAAGGTCTCTTAGACTGGTTGTCGATCTGTGGGTTCCTCACCGTCAGGGAGACGGACGATAACAAATATCATGTTGTGTTCCCGTCCGAACGGCTGCGGTGGTTCATGACACGGTTTATCATCGAGAGCTTAGCCGACCAGCCGTTCGATATTGAAGTCAACGAAGGCGTCTCGAAGGTCCTGTTCAAGCAGATACCAAAAGAACCCTGACGGTTCTGTACTGACGGCTTCATACCGGATTATAGGTTTTCTTAACAACCTTTTTGTTTCGTTCCGGGCGAGTCAAACCAGGTGAACAGGGTGACGGATGATGAGACAACCGGACGGCGAGATGGAAATAGTAGTGGGTTGGCGCGAGTCGGTGTCGACGTCGGCGGTACGTTCACCGACGTCGTGTTAGTTATTGATGGGCAGTTGATTACCGCGAAGGTACCATCGACTGAAAACCAGCACGAGGGGGTTCTGGCTGGAATCCAGAAAGCCTGTCGGCGGGCAGGAATCGACCCAGCAGAAATACAATCTTTCGTGCACGCAACGACGGTTTCGGTAAACGCGCTCTTGGAGGGAGACGGCGCTGTGACTGCGCTTGTGACGACTGCGGGCTTTGGCGACGTCCTTGAGATTGGCCGACAGACACGCCCGGCTCTCTATGACCTCTCTGCAGCGAAGACCCCTCCATTGGTTCCTCGTCACCGTCGCTACGAACTCGAGGAACGGGCAACCGTCAATGGCGTCGAACGGTCAGTTGACCTCACTGACGTTGATGGGCTCATCGATGAGCTTACATCGGTCGACAGCGTCGCAATTTCGTTTTTACACTCATACCGCCACCCAGCAAATGAGACAACGGTCGCCAACGAGCTTCGAAAGCGATTGAACGTCCCGGTATCGGCCTCGAGCGAAGTCCTTCCGGCGTTTCGCGAGTACGAACGGACGTCGACGACGGTGGTTGACGCCTACCTGCGACCGGCGATTGACTCCTACCTCGGAGAGTTAGTTGCGGAAGCAAAGGCGCTTGGACTGCCGGAGCCACAGGTTATGCAGTCTAACGGCGGTATTGCCGACCCAGACCGGGTAAGAGAGCGCGCCGTCACGACGGTGCTTTCTGGCCCTGCTGCCGGGGTCGTCGGCGCGAGCGCGACCGCCGATGATGTCCTCGAGTCGACGGAAATCGAGGGGATTGTAACCTTCGATATGGGCGGAACCTCAAGCGATGTGGGTGTTGTCCGAGAAGGCGATATTGAGCGGACAACTGGGGCGAGTGTTGGCGGACAGCCAATCGGAACGCCGATGGTGGATATCGAAACGGTTGGGTCTGGCGGTGGGAGCATCGCATGGGTCGATGAGGGCGGTGCACTCCGCGTCGGGCCCGAATCCGCCGGTGCGGACCCCGGGCCGGTCTGTTACGGTAATGGCGGCGACCGTCCGACCGTGACCGATGCGAACGTCGTCCTCGGGTACATTGGTTCAGACACGAAATTCGGTGGTGAGGTGGCAATAGACGAGGCGGCGGCCCGCGAAGCACTCGCTGAGCTGGCTAAAACAGCCGGTCTCTCCTCAGCGATCGAGGCCGCTGAAGGAATTTATCGGGTGGCGAACGCAAAGATGACGCGCGCGATTCGATCGGTGACAATCGAGCGCGGACACGACCCACGGACGTTTGGGCTTGTCGCGTTTGGTGGGGCTGGGCCAATGCACGCTGGCGCACTCGCTGAGCAACTCGAGATCGACCGTGTGGTGTTTCCGCTCGCTGGCGGTGTGCTATCGGCCTACGGGCTTCTGGCAGCCGATGAAAAGCACGATGCGGTGCGGACTCACCGAGTCGAACTTGCGGAGACGGAGGCACAGATGATTGATCGACTCTATGACGAGTTGATTGCTGAGGTCAAATCGAACGTAACGGCCGATGAAACACCCGATATTGAACGGACGGCAGCGTTGCGGTATCACGGTCAGAGCTTCGAATTAGATGTGGATATTGACGCGCGCTTCGAGCCGACAGTTGTTCGCAAGCGGTTCGAGGCCGCTCACGAGCGGGCCTACGGCTATACGATGGACGACCCGATTGAACTCGTGACAGTGGGAGTAAGCGCAACCGTCGCAAACGAGGCGCCACACACCCGATATCGGCCACAGACCGAGAGAACGGTGGGAAGACAGGAGTCGCCACAAACCCGATCGGTCGTCTTCGATGGCGAAAAACGCACCGCAACGGTGCTCGCCCGGACTGCCCTTGAACCGGGGACGGAGATTACCGGTCCGGCGGTCCTCGAAGGTGAAGAGAGTACGACCGTTATTCCTCCCGTTTGGAGCGGAACGGTACTATCAGACGGAACCGTCGTTTGTAAACGGGGTGATCACCAGTGACACTTGACGCGGTAACTCTCGAGGTGGTGCGAAATCAGCTTGTGGGGATTGCAGAGGAGATGGGAGAGGTGCTAATTCAAGGAGCCTACTCGCCGAATATTAAAGAGCGCCAGGACTGCTCGACGGCGCTGTTTGATGTCCAGGGTCGGATGGTTGCACAAGCTGAACACATTCCGGTCCACTTAGGGGCGCTTCCGGAGGCCGTTTCGGCCGTCCGAGCGAGAGATCCTGAGCCAGGTGAGGCCTATATTTTGAACGATCCGTTCACCGGCGGAACGCACCTCCCGGACATCACGATTGTCTCGCCACTCGGACTCGACGGCGAAATAATCGGCTATGGTGTCACTCGTGCCCACCACGGTGACGTTGGCGGGATGGCTCCCGGGAGCATGCCCGCCGGTGCGATGGAAATTTATCAAGAGGGGCTACGGCTCCCGCCGACCTGTCTCGTCCAGGACGGGAAAATACGCGATGATGTTCTCTCAATAATTCTCGCTAACGTGCGGAACGCCGATCAGCGCAGAGCGGATCTCCGGGCCCAACTTGCGGCAAACGACCGCGCCGAAAAGCGCCTTCGTGAACTCGTCGACGAACATGGGAGAGAGACAGTTGAAACAGGCTTTGGCGCGGTGATCGCCTACTCTCGAAAGCGTATCGAGGCCGAAATCGATGCGATTCCCGATGGAGAGTACGTCGCTACGGACGTCCTCGAGGGCGACGGCGTTGTTGACGATGATATACCCATTGTGGCAACGGTTTCGATCGGCGGCGCTGCAGTTACCGTGGACTTCGCCGGAAGTGCACAACAAATGCCGGGCAATATGAACGCGCCGCTAGCGGTCGCAAAGAGCGCAGTCTACTTCGTCCTCCGTGCGGTGACCGATCCTGACATCCCGCCTAACGAGGGTTGTTATGACCCTGTTGAGGTCCGTGTGCCGGATGGGTCAATTCTCAACCCTCGGCCACCCGCAGCGGTCGTCGGGGGAAACGTCGAAACCAGCCAGCGAGTCACTGATGTCGTACTTTCGGCGTTCGGTGATGCGGCTCCCGACCGCGTTCCCGCACAGGGCCAAGGGACGATGAACAACCTGATCATCGGCAACAGAGATATAAACGGGTTCACGTACTACGAAACGATCGGTGGCGGCTTCGGCGCTCGGCCGGACCGGGACGGCATGGACGGCGTACAGGTAGGGATGACAAACACACTAAACACACCAATTGAAGCCTTAGAAAGCGAATACCCATTTCGCGTTCTCGAGTACTCACTTCGGAACGGAAGCGGCGGTGCCGGCGAGCATCGCGGCGGGATGGGAATTACACGCTCGCTCCGACTCGAGGAACCGGCCACCGTCTCAGTGCTAACAGAGCGGCGACGGCTCGCTCCCCAAGGCCTTGACGGGGGTCTGCCGGGCATGACAGGGGAGAACCTCATCGACGGAGAGGAGATTCCAGCGAAGACCACTGTCGATATCGATGCCGGCTCAACGGTGACGATTCGGACTCCCGGCGGCGGCGGATACGGTAATCCAACCGACCGTTCTCCCACGCTGGTAGAGCAGGATCGTCTCGATCGCCGTGAGGGGGCAGAGGATGAGTGAGTCACGCCCCTCGTGGCGGCTCGAGGAATGGACGTGGGAAGATGTCGAAGAGTACATCGAGACGACAGCAAAACCCGCCATCATCGTCCCGATCGGTTCGACCGAGCAGCACGGCCCGCACCTGCCACTCGGTGTCGATACGATGCAGGCTGACCGTCTCAGCAGAGAGATTGCCAAACGGGCGGAGTTTCCGGTCGCTCCAACGATTCCGTACGGTGACGCTCAGCACCACCTCGGGTTCCCGGGGACGATTGCCCTGTCGACTGAGACGACCACCGCGGTACTCGGTGATATTTATGAAAGTGTAGCCGTCCACGGCTTCGAAGTGATTCTCACCGTTAACGGCCACCGGATTGCAAACCTGACCGCGATTGAGACGGCGACAAAGCGCGTTGCCTCGAAGCGTCCCGAACTCTCGTTTGCGACGCTCGATCCCCTTCGGTTCGGCATTGCAATCCATAACGAACTCCGCGAGGGCGACCCAGAGGACGGTATGCACGGCGGCGAGTTCGAGACGTCCTTCATGCAGTTTCACGCCCCTGACCTCGTCCGCGAAGCAAAGTTCGAACGGCAATCGAGTGAGCAGGACACCCCGTTTTTGACGAACGACCTCATTAACAGCGAAGATCGAATACTAACGCCACCCCAGAGCCACAGCCCCGAAGCAGGTCATCTTGGCCATCTTGGAGATCCAACGCTGGCGTCTCCAGAAAAAGGTGAAGCACTCTGGGAACGGCTTATCGAGGACGCCGTTGTCTTTCTCGATGCGTTTCGATCGGACTAATAACGAGAGTGGGCTTTTAACAGCCTCGAGAACCACGGGTGTCGTCTTCTCGAGGCTATTTCTCCTCGGCGAGACAGGCGATCATCGCTTCCATCGAGCGTTTCATCGCCTCGTAGCTCATGCTCGGGACCGTTTCTTCTTTCCGAGCGGCCTGCTCGTGAGAGAACGGCGTATGGACAAAGCCCGAGGTGACCGCGACTCCTTCCTGTTCGATGTAATGTCTGGTCGCATAAAGGATGTTGTTACAGAGATGTGTTCCCGCCGTGTTCGAGACGCTCGCAGGGACACCAACCTCGGTTGAGGCTGTCACGAGTGCTCGGATTGGTAGTGTCGACAGGTAAGCGACTGGGCCATCGTCGACGACGGATTCATCGACTGGACACCGGTCGGCGTTATCCGGGACGCCATCGACGTCTCGAACGTTGATGCCGACGCGTTCGACGGTTATCTCTGCCCGTCCGGGCATCAGACCGGTCGAAAGAACTGCGAGTGGGTCGTGTGTCTTGATCAGTTCTGCAACCAGTGGCAGTGCCTCATCAAAGGCGACTGGAAGCTCACGCCCGACAACGGTCGAGCCACCGACAGTGCGCCCGTCTAGGTCTTTTGCCAGTCGTGCGGTTGGATTCGTTTCGTACACTCCAAACGGTTCGTAGCCGGTGAAGACGATGGTGCTCATTGTTTTGTTGCCCTCCAGAGGAAGTATCCAAACAGCATAAGAAGTATTGTAGTAAAGATAATCGTAAGCCCGGAAACGGCAAAAACGGTGTCATCAAGCCCTCGCGTATCGACGCGTCCAAGGATGAACGTCGGAAGCGTGTCCATCGGACCGCGTACCAACGTTGTCCGGGCGAACTCGTTGAACGAGAGGGTAAATGAGAAGATCGCCGCGCCGATCAAGCCGGGTTTGATGTGCGGGAGTTCGACATCAATGAACGCTCGCCACTCGCTCGCCCCGAGGTCATAGGCCGCCTCCTTGAGATGGGAGTCAAATGACGCCATACTCGTTAGAATAATAATGTAGGCAAACGGGAACGTCCAGAGGACGTGCCCGAGGACGATCGTCAGCTCCGAAAGCGAAATACTGATGAGTTGGAAGTAGACGATGAGTGCGAACCCAACACTGATGCCCGGCATAAAGACCGGCAACAAGAAAAACCCGATGAGTGCGCTCCGTTTCGCCGCTTTTCGTGTTCCCGCCGCCGCAAGAAACGCGATCGGTGTCGTCACAAGCGCCGTCACGAACGCAAGTTGAACGGACAGTGAGATGGCCGCGAGCAGCGGTCCGTCGTTTACAATCGCGGCGTACGCGTCAAGCGTCGGCGACGAGGTGAGTTGGGACCACCCGTCCGGATACAGCGACAGCGCCAAGATTGCCACCAGTGGCAGCAACAACAGTGCGATGACAACTGCAGTGAATACGGCGAACAGTCGATCGACGAGTCGCTGCGGCAAGACCGGAAACGCACCAGTAAACGTCGAATCAACTCGAGTCATGCGCGTTCACCCTGGGTAATCAGCGAATCGAGATTGAAAAAGTACGCCCACACAGCGAGCAACAGCACCATTGTGAGGATTGAGATACTGCTGATTGCCGCCGCAAGCGGGTAGTTCAGTACCCCGAGAACACTCTCGATTGAGGTACCGATCGTTCCGAATCCCGATCCACCGAGCAACTGCGGAATCGCTGTCTCACCGAACGCGGTGACAAAAACAAAAATGCTGGCCGCAAAGACACCCGGTAGTGAGAGCGGCAGTGTCACATGTCGGAACGACGTTAGTGGTCGCGCGCCGAGATCGGCACTGGCCTCGAGCAACGAGTTGTCGATCGTTCTGATCGAAAGCCACACCGGGAAGATCACGAACGGCAGCGTCGCAGTTACCAACCCGACGATCACCGCAAACTCCGAGAACAACAGCCAGTCGATTGGCTGGTTGACGACGCCGAGACCGACCAGCAACTGGTTGATCGTCCCCTGTCGGCCAAGAATCGTCCGCCACGAGAGCGTCCGAACGACGCTACTGATAATAAACGGTAGGACGAAGACGAACAGCAGCCCAAAGGCAAGGTCTTCAGGCAAGCGCCGTGCGAGGTAGTAAGCGACCGGGTATCCAAGCGCTAGCGCAACGACGACAGTGATGAGGCTCAACCGCAGGCTTCGACCATAAATATTCAGCCGGCCTGTCCCGAAGAAACTTGCGTAGGCGTCGAGGGTAAATCCCGGCTCCATCCAAAACTCAGTCCGGGGGAAAAAGCCCCACAAGAACGTCATCGCAAGCGGAATCACAAAGAACAGGGAAAGAAGTGCGATGGCGGGACCTAGCTGGAGGTGAAGGGACCATCGATGGAGGTGTTCGCGCATGTCAGGCTGCGCGCAGGCGCTCCCATTCTTCTTCGTACGCTTCCCGCTCGTCCGGCCACCGCTGTTGCCACGTCCCACCCTGCTCAAACCGTTCTTCGACACGCTCGTGAATTTCGCGAATCTCGTCGGCGTCGTGGTCATCTGACTCCTCGGCGTACTCGATTGCTGCCGGATTCGTCATGTAGCCGGTTTGTTGGGTAATGGTTGCCCCATACCACCCGTCTAAGTGCCAGTCGACAAAGTCGTAAATTGCCTCCTCCCGCTCCTCACTACGGCTATCGGTTGGATTGGCGATGTAGTCGACGTTCGCCCACAGGAGGTATCCCTCCTCTAGGTCGGCGTATTCGGCATCGATTCCCTCGGCCTGAAGGTCGAACACGACCGGCTCCCACGTGTCCATAACGATCACTTCGCCGTCGGCCATCAGATCCACGGCCGTCTCATACGCTGACCACATCGTTCGGAACTGACCGGCCTCCTTTTGTTCAATGAGAAAATCAACGACCCTCGAGAACTCCGCTGCGGTCATGTTCGAGGGATCTTCGATATCCTCAATGTCGTGATAGTCCAGGTACATGGCCGTCTTTTGGCCAGCCGTCGTGTAGTTATCTTCAATGGCCACTTCACCGGCGTACTGGTCATCGAACAGCGCCCCCAACGAGGTAATCTCCTCACCGGTTTCACCTGGCAAGTACGCTAATGAATCGCCCTGCCAGACCGTCGGGATTCCATAAATCTCGCCCTCATAATCAATGAAGTCCCGGCCCTCCTCACTTTCCCAATAATCATACTGGGCATCCCAGTTGTCCAGACGATCCGTCTCAACGGGGGCGAATCCACCTTCTTCAACAATTGGTGGCTGGATGCCACCAACCGGCCCGACAACGTCATACTGATCTCGACCGTCTCCGCCGATCATCAGACTCAACAGCTCTCCGGGAACGTTGCTTACTGTCGAAAAGTTGATGTCCCACCCGGTCTCATCAGTGAAGTCGCTCCAGTCTTCGGCGTCGACCGTCGCAATACCCGCGAACTCGAGAGTCTCAGTTTCAGCCTCACCACCGACACACCCAGCGAGACCGGCAGCCGCTGCTGTCGCTACTGAACCCTTGATCATGAACTCCCGCCTAGATGCCTCCTTGTTAATCATGCACATGGGATCTATGCCACGGTCGCTATTTCAACGTTGTTGTGAAGGTTTCATACAAAGCTCTCAAAGTTATGTCTCACTCGCATGTTTCTCATCTCACCGTGAGGACTGCGATTATGGTAACAAGTAAGTATAAACGGCCAACCACGATAGAGGGAGCAACGAGTATGAGTACTGTTATCGAACTAAGCGGAGTTCGCAAAGAATTTGGCGACATCGTCGCCGTCAAAGACGTCGATTTGGAGGTCTTTGAGGGCGAATTTCTAACGATTCTGGGGCCGTCTGGCTCCGGCAAGACCACCCTTCTTCGGCTGATTGCTGGATTCGAACGGGCAACTGGTGGAGAGATTTCGCTTGATGGCACCGATGTCACCGACAAACGCCCATACGACCGGAATGTCAACACGGTCTTTCAGGACTATGCGCTGTTTCCGCACATGAGCGTCGGTGAGAACATTGCTTACGGACTGGAGCTTCGAGGGGAAGATGCCAAGCAGGTCGAGAAGAAAGTCGCCGAAATCCTTGAGCTTGTCTCCCTCGGCGGGTTAACCGATCGCCCCGTCGATGAGCTATCTGGCGGACAACAACAGCGTGTCGCGCTTGCACGGTCGCTGGTAATTGAGCCTCGTGTCTTGTTGCTTGATGAACCGCTCGGTGCGCTCGATGAGAAACTTCGCCGAGAGATGCAAGTCGAACTAAAACAGATCCAGGATAACCTCGGGACAACGTTCGTTTACGTTACTCACGACCAGGAGGAAGCCCTCTCGATGAGCGATCAGATCGCTGTATTCGACCGGGGACGAATCGTTCAACTGGGTTCTCCAGAGGATGTCTACGAACGTCCACGAACCGTTTTTACGGCACAGTTCTTTGGAGGTTCGAACATCTTCGAGGGAACGGTAACTGAGGACTCTGGAGAGGCCCTAACCGTTGGGGCACTGGGCACTGAGATTGTGGCCTCGAAGCCGGCGTTCGAGGGTGGGGAACCCGGTCAGTTCTTCGTCCGCTCGGAGAACGTGCAGGTCGGTGCCGGCGAGAATACGGTCTCGGGAACGATACAGAACGTCGTCTACCGGGGAGAACTTACCGATTACACCCTTGAGTTGGAGACTGGAGACAGATTCACTGCCACACTCTCTAACACGGAGTACGCAGTCGGTGAGGAACTCACGGTAAGCTGGGACGGTACCGACACCGTCGCTTTGGTTTCTGAAGAGATTGCAGTCGAAATCGGAACGCGAACCGATAGCACGCCCAAAGCGCCCGAATCAACTGACAGCGATACAGTTTGATCGCGAAGATGGGCTGGAAGCCACTCGTAGTAACGGTTTGTGACTCGGGTGGATTCCCTCAAGATGATTGCGGGTTGTGGGGGCCCCAATCCGAGTCTCAAACCAGATAATAAAATAGCCGCAGTCCCTAGCCCTCACTCGTGAACACACAGAGTGATCCCACAAGCGGTGAGGTTAACAATGGGCCGCTTGCCTGTCAACCCGCTCGTTGGACGGCGGTCCATACGTGGTGGGACAAATGACTGGTGCCACGCTGTTTGGCAGCGAAGTTATTCTGTTCTTTATTATTGGTCTCCTCGGGGGTGCCCACTGTATTGGAATGTGTGGTCCGCTTGTAACGATCTATGCCGGGGCAATCTCTCGGACCGAAGGCGCCACCGCACGGCAGGGTGGTTATCTCACGTTAACCGAGGTTCGCCAGCATATGCTGTTCAACCTTGGGCGAGCGGCCAGCTATACGCTGATTGGTGGATTTATGGGCGCACTTGGCGGACTGCTTCTGATTGGTGTCGACCAACTCACCACGACCGCAGACCTCGTCAGAGGGGTCGTTGGAATTGCAATTGGTGCGGCGGTCATCGCAATCGGTCTCAACTACCTGTTTGGGCGGCTTTCGGTTGGCATTCACCTACCTGGCGTTCACCGGATCTTTTCGCGCCTCTCAGCCCACGTTGAGCGTCTTGCGAACGGACCGGGCATAGTCGGCCTCGGGGCCATCCACGGGCTGCTTCCGTGTCCGATTCTCTATCCGGCGTATCTGTATGCCTTTGCCACCGCTGACCCGATTTCAGGCGGCATCGTTCTTGCCGCCCTCGGTTTGGGGACGATTCCTGCTGTCTTCGCCTACGGTACGATAATCGAGAGCGTTGATGCAGTCCACCGGCGACGGCTCCACCAGTTGCTCGGGATTGCCTTTATTATCCTCGGATACGTGTTGTTGACCCACGGACTAATGAGTCTTGGATACCACGTTCCCCATCCCCACCTGCCGTTTTGGGACCCGCTCGAGCCCGCTGGTGGCCACGATCATCATGGACTCTTTCTTCTGAAATAGCGGACGTATTCCGCACTAACACGTTTGTTTTGCTAACAAATCAATACGTATTCTCCAACCGGCGACAGAACATGTCTCATTTGGTGAACATCCGCTCCTGTGAACTGTTTTGCCGTCAATCTCGAGCAGGAAGCAATGCTCGAGAGGAGTTCGTGACGACGAGCAGACTACTAATTGCCATCGCCAGTGCGGCAAACAGGGGATTGAGCAGACCGGTTATGGCAAGTGGAATCGCGATGCCGTTGTAACAGAACGCCCACCCAATGTTCCCCTTGACGCGCCGGTCGGCCGCCTTGGCTAGATCAAAGACGGTTTCAACCGAGGAGAGATCGTTGTCGACGAGAGCGACGTCCGCCGCATCGGCAGCCATTGCCGTCCCCCCACCTAACGCGATTCCGAGGTCGGCCGCTGCTAATGCCGGTGCGTCGTTCGTCCCATCACCGACCATCACGGTCAATCCACCTGCTTGCAACCGCTTGACAGTCTCAGCCTTTCCTTCCGGTGGGACGCCTGCAAACACTTGGTCGATTGCCGGATGGTCCCGGAACTGGCGAGCCGCTCGGTCACCGTCCCCAGTTAAGACGACGACATCGGCACCGGTCTCTGAGACGCGTGTCACCGTTTCTTCCCAGCCCTCTCGTGGTTCATCACCGATGGCGAGCATCCCAAGGGCCGTTCCCTCACGCCCAACGGCAACGGGATTTCGACCGACTGCTCTCTGTGCTTCAATCTGGCGTTCGACACTCGAGGGCAGTTCCCACCCCTGATCGCGGAACAGATCCGGATGGCCGACGAGGATGGCCTCGCCACCGACGGTACCCGCGACGCCGTTTCGGAAGCGTTCGAACGTTATGACGTGGTCTGGTTCGTGGTCGTAGTCTAGTTCTGGTTTCGCTTCTGTTTCCACTTCCGTTTCGGCTACAACCCCGCCGTCAGTAGCCGGCACTGCTGCTGCAATCGCCTTCCCGACCGGATGTGCTGAGCGCTGCTCGAGTGCAGCCGCCTTCGCAAGCAGGTCGCCATCAACGGTCCCCTCTATGATACTCATTTCGCCGGTCGTCAACGTTCCTGTCTTATCAAAGACGACCGTATCGGCACTCCGAAGCCGTTCGAAAACGCTGTCATCGAAGATTACCATCGACCGCTCGAGGGCGTCACGAATTCCAGCGGCAACGGCGAGTGGCGTTGCCAAGCCAAGTGCACACGGGCAGGAGACGATGAGGACGGTCAACCCGACGAGTAATGCGGCTGAGATTGTCGCTCCGAGTGCGAGGTAGGCTACGGTGACGACAACAGCAAGCACGAGCACGAGCGGAACGAAAATCGTCGCCAACTGGTCGGCAAGTTTCTGGATGCCGTGGGTCGTACTCTGGAGGTCCCAAACGAGTTCGCTGATCCGATCGAGCGTACTCGTCGAATCTGCCCCGGTTTCGATAGTAAGGGCGCCATCGACCACCAGCGAGCCACCGACAACGGCCGCCCCTGGCTCCTTGGTCGTCGGAAGTGATTCGCCGGTGACGACCGCCTCATCGACCGCTGCCTCACCGTCAACAACATCGCCATCGATTGGGATCCGTTCACCGGTCCGAACCAGCACGCGATCACCAGGCTCCAACTGCTCGACGGGGACCGACTCGACGCTTCCATCGCTGTCACCGGTGAGACGGTTTGCGTCGGCAACGGCGACACTTGTCAGCTCCGAGAGCTGTTCAGTTGCCTGGCGCTTAAGTGACGACTCGTAGTAGCCACCGACGGAGACGACAACGATGATAGCGACCGTCACATCATAGTAGATGTGCTCGCCGCCGACGGCAATCGAGAGCGTACTGTAGAGATAGGCACTGACGGCCGCAATGGCGACCAGCAGGTCCATATTCGGCGTTCGCGTACGAATCCCGACATACGCACCCTGCAACACCGGCTTACCAGTTACCACGAGCACAATCGTCGTCATGGCCCCGATAACGACGTAAAACGGTGTTGCAAGCGAACTCGAGAGCGTTGCTGTAAAAAACTCGTAGGTGCGCTGGTCATAAACCAGTCCGCCAAAGTAGGTTGGATAGATGATAACGAGGTACTGTAACATGACCATCATCCCGACGAGCACGCCGACAATGATTCGCCCCTCCTCCCAGTCATCGGCCTGGCGCTGGCTGAACGAGTCGGTCCGATCGTAGGCGGTATAGCCCAGACGGCTGATTGCCGCTTTGAGTTCCTCAGTCGAGACGCTCTCGGGATCGTGGTCGATTCGGACTGTATCAGTGACGTAGCTGGCACTGACGGCGCTGACCCCCGGAACCTCGCCAGCGACGGCCTGAATAAACGATTCACAGCTTACACAGTACATTCCCTTGACCTCGAGGAACGTCGGTTCGTGATGGGCCGGTACTGAGGCCGTGTCGGGTTTATTTCCGGCAGCTCGTACATCTTCGACGTCGACCGTTTCGACCTCCCCGAGAACATCATACACTTCGCGACAGCCGGCACAGCAGAATTCGTTTCCATCGGCTGTGACGCCACTGTCGCGAACCGGGAGCTCGCACATCGTACATCCGTTTTCGGTTGACATCGTCTGATTCCACGAGAAACATCGATACGTGTCGAAAGCCCTACCCCACTGGCAGGCCCCTGCATTCGACGCACGGACGTTTCTGTTAGCAACGCTTGGGACTCCGCCGTCATTACTATCTCGGTTGCCCAACTCGAGCGTGGTGGTTGACTAAATTCTGACGGCAGACGCATAGCCGGGTACTTTGTCGGTCCAAGGTGCTCACTTCCGCCCCCTCGAGCACACCCCCGTGTCAGGGGCCGGCTATGAAACTACAGTTTCTCTATCTCAATCCAAATTGTTTTATGGAATCGGGGAGAGACGAATAACGATGGCCGTTACGCTTCCATACGACGCGAGAGCAGGGCCGACGAAACCCGAAGTCCGGGCCGTCACCCTCTCGAAACTCGATCTCACACCCGACGATCACTTTGCGGAGGTGGGCTCCTGCACTGGAGCCGTGACAATCGAAGCTGCCCAACGTGCCGGGCGAGTGACCGCCACCGAGCGCAAGGCCGAGCGACTCGAGGTGACCAAAAAGAATATCGACGCCAACGAGACAAGCGCCGACATCGAGTTACGAAACGCCGAGGCTCCCGAGGGGCTTCCTGAGGACGCCGACGCCCTCTTTCTCGGCGGGAGCCGGAACTACGAGCAGGTCCTCGACTTCGCCGTCGAGACCGACATTGATCGAATCGTGATGAACGTCTCCCGACTCGAGATTGCCGGCGATGCGACGCGGTCGTTTCGCGAGCGGGGCATTCTCGAGGAGGTTGTACAGTTTCAGGTCAGCCACGGCTACGAGCTTGCGGGTGCGACGAGTTTCAATTCGGATAATCCAGTCTATATGCTGGTTGGGAGTGCGAGCCGGGAGGCAGCCAATGAGTGAGAACAACAACCCACAGGCCGCTATCGACGCCCAAAGCGAGCGCCGCCGGGCCGAAATCGACGACCGCGTGTTCGAACACTCTGCCGGCGACGAACAGGAGGGCATCCCATTCGTCGGCGCTGGCCCTGGCGATCCCGGACTGCTAACCGTAACCGGGAAGGAACTGCTTGAAACAGCCGACCTCGTCGTTCACGCCGGCTCACTCGTCAACAGCGAGGTACTCGAGGCCTACTGTGCCGACGCGGAGACGGTCAACTCAATCGGGAAAGATTTAGAAGAACTCATCCCACTCATGCGAGAGGCCTACGAAGACGGGCAGCAGGTCGTCCGCCTCCATAGCGGTGATCCTGCAATCTACGGGGCCGCACTCGAGCAGATGGACGCACTCGAACACGAAGGTGTGCCGACATATCTCGTCCCCGGTGTCACCTCCGCCTTTGCTGCAAGCGCTTCGCTTCGGACGCAGCTAACGCTGAACGAGGTTTCGAATCACGTCGCCTTCACCCGCCCACAGGGCAAGACGCTCACCGCCGAAAACGACCATATCAGCGACTTCGTCGGGATGGGCGACGTGACTACCTGTATGTACCTCGGAACCCACGCCGTCGGCGACACGATGGACCGACTGCTCGAGGCAGGTCACGACCCGGACATCCCGGTCGCAGTCGTCTATCACGCCTCGTGGCCGGATGAGGACATTATTCTGGGGACGATTGGGACGATCGGTGACCGACTTGAGGACGCTGGCTATCGGGCGTCGGCGATGGTGATTATCGGCGAGGCCGTCACCGGCACAGGGTACGAGCGCTCGTATCTGTACGATGGCTGGGCCAATCGCGGAGCGGGCGGTGATGAGGATGCAGAACAACCGGCGGATTCAACGACCAACACATGAGTACAGACGACAACAGCGGACACTGTAGCATTGCCGACAGTGATGGCGAAGTAGCCGAAGAGATCGCGATCATCAGCTTCAGTCGAAAGATGGAGACGGCCGAAGAAATCAAAACGGGGCTCGATGACCGCTACGAACGGATCGACATCATCGAGTACCACGGCACCGTCTTCGATGAGCACTGGGGCGAGTACGATTGCTTCATCGGGTTGATGGCGTCGGGCATTGCCATGCGCAAAACGGCACACCTGCTCGATGACAAGTGGGACGACCCCGCCATCTGTGTCGTCGACGAAGAACTGACGTGGGCGATCCCAATCACTGGCGGCCACCACGGCGCAAACCAAGTTGCCCAAGACCTCGCGACGATGGGGGCGATTCCGGCGATGACGACCGCCTCCGAAGCGGCCGGCAAACAGGGCGTCGAAGCCCGCGCAAAAGCGATGGACGCCCACGTCGTCAACGGTCGCTCGACGATCAAGACCAACCTCGCCGTCCTCGACGACAACCTTGATCCCGTCGCCCGCCTCGACGGACCGAAAGCTGTCTTGGTCGGCGACGACGTCACCGTTCTCAAACGGAACAAAGACGACGGAATCGTGATTGGAACCGGCAGCGTCTCCGGGGCGAGCAAAGACTCCTTTGTCGCCGCGTGGAACAAAGCGCTCGAGCAAACCGAGTACAGCCTCGAGGACGTGGAGTTTGTCGCCACCGCGACGCGAAAAGAGGACGAGGAGGGATTGCTCCAAGCCGCCGACGAACTGGGCCTGGGCGTGGTCGTCTTCGATAAGGAGACGCTCCTCGAGCACGAGGGGCCCACCCCCTCGCGTTCGAAAGACCTCATCGGCTGGCCCGGTGTCTCGGAAGCGTCAGCGATTGCCGGTGGCCGGACAAACGAACTCGTCCTCGAGAAACTCGGCTACGAAAAGGAAGTGACGGTGGCGATCGGTCGATGAGTGATGGACAATCGGAGACTGTCAGCGCTGTCGAAGTTCCCGACGGGATGGGGACGCTCTATGTCGTCGGCATCGGTCCGGGACTCCCGGATCACATGACGAAACGGGCGAAGGCAGTAATTGAGTCCGCAGACTGTCTGATCGTCTCTGACCTCTATCAGGCGTTTCTCCGGGAGGATGGGACGCTCCCACCGAAGGAGGACGTCGACGACGAAGGCTTTGTCACCCGCGAAGATGGGCACGAACAGGAGATTATCCGTTCGACGATGGGTCGACAGATCGAGTTGACCAAACTCGCCTTTGATCGCGCCCGCGAGGGCGAAGATGTCGCGCACGTCTCGGGCGGCGACCCGAGCGTCTACGGGAAATCTGACCTCGTCTTTACGATGGCCGAGGAGGAGGAGGCGACTGACATCCCAATCGAGATTATCCCCGGCATCACCGCTGCTCTCGGCGGTGGCGCGATGGTCGGAGCACCGCTGTGTAACGACTTCTGTACTGTCTCACTGTCGGACAAATGGCGCGGCTGGGAGGAGATTGAAGAGAAACTACACGCCGCCGCCATCTCCGGCTTCGTCATCGTCCTTTACAACTGCTGGCGCAACTACCAGAAGGCCATCGAAATCGTTCGCGAACAACGGACCGACGATGCCAAAGTGGCAATCGTCAACGACGCCGGTCGGAAAGACGCCGGCCGTAACGGCGAGGACCACTTCATTACAACGCTCGGCGAGGCTGCCAACCACGACGACAAGGTGTCGGGAATGGGCACCTCGCTGATCATCGGCACCCACGAAACCGAATGCTGGCGAAACGACTACCGATCATACCTGATCACCCCGCGTGGCGGGCGTGACGTCGACAATTTCTAACACAATGAGCACAGATTCACCCCAATCGGAGACCGACGCAGGAAACAGCGGCGGCTGCACCGCGAAAAACGCCTCGAGCAAGAAACAACAGACCGACGAGAAAGTCGGCGCGACCGTCGACGATTTCGACGCCGAACCGGGCCAACTGACGGCGGTTGGCCTCGGTCCCGGCAACCCCGAGGCGATGACCGAACAGGCCCGAACGGCACTGCTCTCGGCCGACCACATCGTCGGCTACACGACCTATATCGAACTGCTACCCGACGATATTCTCGAGGAAGCCGAGGAGCTGTATGACACGCCGATGTGTGGGGAAGTCTCCCGCACCGAGGAAGCAATCGACCGCGCGCTTGCTGGACACGACGTGGCGATCATCGGTAGCGGCGACCCGAACGTCTACGCGCTGTCGGGGCTCGCCCTCGAGATTCTCGAGTCCAAAGGCGCAACGGCCTCGATGGTCGACTTCGAGGTCGTGCCGGGCATTCCGGCCGCCCAATCCTGTGGCGCGCTGCTTGGCGCACCGCTAGTCAACGATACCGTCTCGATTTCGCTCTCGGATCACCTCGTGCCGATGCCCGAAATCGAGTCCCGGCTGCACTCGGTGGCCAAAGAGTCCTTCACCATCGTCATCTACAACCCGTGGAGCCGCAAGCGGCGCTCGAATTACGAAAAGTGCTGTGAGATTCTGCTCACCCACCGCGATCCGGAGACACCCGTCGGCATCGTCCACGGCGCTGGCCGGGAAGACGAACAGGTGATGATTACCACACTCGATCAGCTCGAGGAACTCGGCGAAGACGAAATCGTTGACATGACTACGACGATCATCGTCGGCAACGAGGAAACGTACGTCTGGGACGACCGGATGGTGACCCCACGTGGCTACGAGACAAAATACGATTACTAACGATGGCTGCCTATCAAATTACCCTCGAGAAGGAGACCTGTGACGGGATTTTCGCGTGTCTCACGCGCGATCCACGATTCATCGAAGATAACGATGGCTTAGCAACGATCGACCCGGATGCAGATCCGATCTATGACTGTGAAGGTGAGGTAGTCGAAGAGAATGGCACTGTCATCGCCACATTTGATGATGATCGAATCGGCGAAGCCCGACAGGCTGCCGCGGCCTGTCCGGTAAACGCGATTGCGGTCACCGAACTGGAGGGCGAGCAATGAGCGAGCACAAACACTTTGCCGTTCCCGACGACCTCCTGGCCGGCGATCCGACGACGGCCTACTTTTGGGGCCGCGTCGCCGGTGATGGCGAGGTGACCGACGAAGGCGTTGCTGTGCGGACGAACGACGAGGACGCCGCCGAGGCACTCGCAACGATCGCCGGAGCCGACATCGACGCCGATACGGCCAGCCGAGAGTACGCCCACGACACCTCGATCACTCGCACCGAAGACGAATATACGGTCGAACTCGCCGGCGAGGAACTCTTCGGGCTCAGCGGCCCGCTCGGGCTCCCCGTTGACGGCCGCGGGAACTACCGATTTGGTGCCTTTCGCGAATACGACCGGGCGCTACTGCGGGGCTTACTCGAGGGCTGTGGCACCATCTGTTTCAAATCCTCGAGTGGGACCGTCGGGATCTCGTTTGTTCACGACGACGGCGAACTTCTGGAGTTAATTCAGGAGTTGATCGCCGACTGTCCCGTCGAGACGCCGATGGGTGATCTGGCTGCAACCTCCTCGGGTGGCTACTGGTTTGGTGTCGACGACCACGCCGCTCCCGACTTCGGGACGTGGCTCTACGAGGATTGCACGGGAGGCGGACTGTACGCACCTAGCCGGAAGCGAAAGCTCGTCCGGAGTTTAGAGCAGGCCGAAGATATCAAATTCGACGGTCTATGACCGATCACGAAAACTGGAAACGCAACCGGAACCCACAATGACTTACAGCGAACAACAGACCGACTCAATCGGCGACGAAGCAATCTTACTCGTCGGTCACGGCTCCCGCCGCGAGCGGTCAAACGAGCAGGTACGAGAACTAGCACAGGCTCTCGAGGGGCGACTCGAGGTTCCCGTCGATGCTGCCTTCCTCGAACTCGCGGAACCGGCGATTCCCGACGCAATTGCTGGCCTCGCCACCGCCGTTTCGCAGGTGACGGTCGTCCAACTCTCCCTATTTGCGGCGAGTCACGTGAAAAACGACGTGCCACTGGCCATCCAACGGGCTCGGTCAGCCCACGAGATCACGATCAACAACGGCTCACATCTCGGCATCCACCCGGCGATTGTCGATCTCCTTGACGACCGGGCACGCGACGTAGAAGCCCAACTAGGTCTCGACCGTGAAACCGACGAGACTGCGGTCGTTCTCTGTGGCCGAGGCTCGAGCGACCCCGATGCGAACGCTGACTTGCACAAACTCGCCCGACTGCTGTATGAGGGCCGTGAGTTTGCGAGCGTCGAAGCGACCTTTATTGGCATCACAGAGCCGACACTCGAGACGACGCTGCACGAGATGGCAGCGAGCCGACCGCGCCCGGATGGGGTCGTCGTATTGCCCTACATGCTCGGGGACGGCGTGTTGACGGGTCGAATCCGCGATGGGGCCGACACGTTCGACGAGGAGTATCCCTACGTCGCCGCCGCCGCAGGCGACCCACTCGGCACTGATCGCCGACTGCTCGACGTGCTCGGAGACCGCTGGCAGGAGGCCCGTACCGGTAGCGTCGACATGTCGTGTGATACCTGTAAATACAAAGTTGACCTTACCGGCTACGAGGAAGACACCGGTGGCGCTCGAGCCATGCTCCGGGCGCTGACCCATCAGGAGAGCCATGCCGACCGCGAGAACGTGGATGACGAACCACACAGTCACGACGCTCCAGAGAAGCACGTCGCGGTCTGTACGAATCAGACCTGTGCGGCCGATGGCGCACCGAAGGTTCTCGAGCGACTGCGACAGGCGACTCGAGATTCGGCTCACTGTGACGTCCGCATCACCCGGTCGTCGTGTCTGGGTCGCTGTGGCGACGGACCGATGGTTGCGGTCTACCCCGACAGCGTCTGGTATGGCGGGGTGGATGCCGATGATGCCGACCGCATCGTCTCTTCCCATCTCGACCGTGACCGCATCGTGAGCGATCTGGTTGACCAAACGCTGTAATATCGACGGTTCTTTCAGGGACACGATCAGGTGACATACCTGTTACTCGGAGATATTTACGCCTAGAAAACGAATTGACAAATCCATGAGTGACACAGATGTCATCGTCGTCGGTGGCGGACCAGCCGGATTGAGCGCAGCCCTCTACACCCAAAAGAATGGTCTCAAGACGGTTCTGTTCGACACGGACTCGACGTGGATGCATAAGGCCCATCTGTTCAATTATCTGGGTGTCGGCTCGGTAGATGGCTCGGCGTTCATGGAGACCGCGAGGACGCAGGTCGACAGTTTCGGCGTCGAGCAAAAGCAAGGCGAGGCAGTTGAGTCTGTCACCGAGTTAGAAAATGGGTTCGCTGTCGAAACTGCTGAGGGAGAATACGAAGCGCCCTACGTCGTGCTCGCGACCGGTGCAAACCGGGACCTGGCTGACTCACTCGGCTGTTCGTTCGACGGTGATATCGTCGACGTCAATGTCACAATGGAGACGAGCGTCACCGACGCCTATGCGACAGGCGGGATGGTTCGAGCCGAAGAGTGGCAAGCGATTATTTCCGCCGGTGACGGTGCCGCAGCCGCCTTAAACATCCTCTCGAAGGAGAAGGGTGAACACTACCACGACTTCGATGTGCCAGCAGATGCCGACAACGTCTTTGGCGAGATGGGCAACGAAGCGTAGGAAACGCAGCGCGCACACCACTTTTTTGCCATGGGCTATTCGTTCCAAAGCATCGCCTGACTTGTTATCACTCAAGAGACTATTATCAAAAAATGTTAACCCTTTCCACTCAAATCAGAATTCTGAGTATAATAGCTCGAATCGTGACTTCCGACAGATGGCTTCATAACGCCATTTCAAAGCGTTTACAATCGCCCGCCGTGTACCATTTGATGAAGATATATTCCGAAGCTGACACAGCGAACGGCCGACTGCTAACTGCAGAAGACAAAAAAGACACCTATGAGCTGTTATGAAATCGAAGCACTCCGACTTGGACTGATGAACGTCCTCGGTAGCGAGGACCGCCACGCACGCGAACACGCTGAAAAAGAACTCGAGGGCCACCTCGAGGGACCGATTGGAGCCCTTGCGGACGCTGCGTCGCTTTCGGCGATCGAGCGCCACCTCGACGCTGCACTGGTCGACCTCGAGGCCGAGATTGCTGCAGCCGATAGCGACGACCCCGAGTACAACTATATGCGAGGGCGGCTCGTCGCCGTTCGAGATGCCGAACAGGCTGTTCGTCGGCTTTCAATGCAAAGTGAAAGCGTCCTCGAGGGGTTGGGCAACGCCCACGATATGCTCCACGAGACGTTCCCTGTCGAGGAGGATTAAGTACCGGTCGCTCGAATAGCCGCCAACTGCTGATGGCGACACCTACTCACGCTGACGGTCGACGGACAGTCTCACTCGGCGAGATCGAACCCGCCCGCAGCCGGCATATGTGGACGCGCTCGAGTGTAACACTGACCGACGAAGCGGTACTCGTCGGCCAGTGGGATCGAACGCTGACTGCCTTCGGCCGCCGGACGCTCGAGTCCGTGTGGTCGGTAACACATTCGGAGCCTGCTGTCTCCGTTGTCACCGCTGGCGAGACGGTTCTCGTTGGTGGACGCGGCTCAGCGGGCACGATTGCGGCCTACGATGCCGAGACCGGGACCGAACAGTGGTCCTACACCGCTGCCGACGATATTGGAAGGCCGACGAACGAGAGCATCTTTTATCAGCCGTACGTGCTGGCTCTCGAGGTCGGCGATAACCGATGGTACGCCCTTGCCCGACGGTACGAACGCGATGGCGAGCGCCGCCAGTGGGAGAGTGTGCTGCTGGCCTTCGAGACCGACGGCACGGCCGCCTGGCGATATACGGCCGATGCCTCGCCAATATCGATGAGCCTCCACCGGGAGACCGGACGACTCGCTGTCGGCTACAACCGCAGTTTTGGCGACCACCCCGGTCTTGTCGTCCTCGACGCGGGAGACGGCGAGATTAAATGGACGTGGGATCCCGAGGCTGGCGGCGACCGACGGGTTGGCGACGTGGCCTTCGATACATCGACCGGCCGACTGGCGGTGACGAGCCACGCCGACAAACGGGGCTATTTGCTCGAGGAGGGAGAACCGGTGTGGGGTGTCGACCTCGCCGTCGAAACCAGACGCAACAAGGAGACGTTGTACGCCTACCCCAATCATGTCATCGCCGCCGACGGGGTGGTTGGGTTTATTACCGGCAACACCTACGCGCTCGAGGGACGGGAAACTGAAGGACGCCATCCCAACGAACACCGGCTGGCAGCGTTCAACGAAACCGGTGACCTCCTTTGGGACGCCGACACCGGCGGCTTCGTCCACAGCGTCGGACTCGATGGGGACCAACTCGTCGTCCCGAGTGCGCAGAACTTTCGCGTTCGAAATCCCGAGACACACGGCGTTCGGACCTTCGAACTCTCGAGTGGCGCGGAAGGCCGGCACTCACTCGAGGGGATTGCCACAGCCGCCGCCATCGATGGCGATACGGTCGCCGCAATCGAGGAGCCAGTTGAGTACCACGACGAGGGGCTCACGCGAGGCTCCTACGCGCTTCACTGCGTGGACCTCGAGTAGTTCCACGATTAGAGAATAAACCGACACTACAACTCGAGTAGCTCCACGAGGTTATCCTCGGGATCGGACAAAAAACAGATGCGGGTACCGCTTTCGGTCGTCTGAGGCTCGCTTATCGTCTCGACGAACGCCGGGAGGTTGTCGTAGACGGCATCGAGATCTTCAACCTCGAAGCCGACATGGGTCGCCCCCGGACGGTTGAGCCGGTCACGGCCCTCGAGTTCCCCGCCTTGCGGTTCGTATTCCACTAACTCGAGGCGAATCCCATTACTCTCGAGATGGGCAAAGTTGGCGCTGGCATCGTCGATACCGACGCCGGTTGAAAAGGCCTCCCCGCCGACTGAAAAACGGGTTAGCACCTCGAGACCGAGAGCTTGTTCGTAGAACTCGACACAAGAGTCGAGGTCGGCGACCGTGATGCCGACATGGTGGGCTGTGGGTTGTTGGCGCATACTCGAGTCGGCGGTTGCCAGGGAGAAATTCGTGTCGGCTTTATCCTGAGCGGTGTGGCGAATCGGGTGGTTGGAGTTAGAGCGTGATTGCCTGTCCGGCAACGAACGCGAGGATGGCCGCTCCGATGCCGAGAGCCAATAGCAGGTAGTTCGCAATCGGATTTGCTGCTCGTGTGAGTTCGAGGCTGTACTCGTCGTCCCGAAGGGGTTCGAACGGCCGGATCCCCATCGGCGTCAGTACGTCTGCAAGGAGGTGTGAACCAACGGTAAGGGTCCCGAGCAGGAAGCCAAATCCGCCGAGGGCAACCGCAGCGCCGACACCGCTGTTGGCTCCGATTGCGCCACCGATGGCTCCGAGTCCGATCCCGACGGCGAGGGCGAACCATATCGTGTGTGTCAGCCCTCGATGTTTGAGGAAGGGAACCCGTATATCCATATCTGGGAGCATTGCGCCACCGACCATCACGGCACCACCGAGAAGCGCGAAATCCGGTAATCCAACCGCTAGGAGCCCGAACCCAATCGGTGCGTAGACAGCCAACGCCGCGCCGTAATGCCCCGCTTGATACATACTCGTCAGTGTCTCTGGACGCCGGAGGCTCGAAAAGCCACCGGCTCAGGCTCAGAGCCACCGTACGCTTTTGTGATCCCTTCCCCATACTACGGCTATGCCAGTCGAATCTGACGCTGAGCTCAAAGAGATTCTCGAGTACGAAACCGTCGCTGTTGTCGGCTGCTCGACGACGCCCGGCAAGGCCGCCCACGATATTCCGGCCTATCTGCAATCAATGGGATATGAGGTCATCCCCGTCAATCCACACGCCGAAGAAGTGCTCGGCGAGAAAGCCTACGACAGTCTCGCCGATGTCGAAGAAGAGATCGATATCGTCGACGTCTTCCGACCGAGTCCGGAGGTATCCGGCATTGTCGATCAGGCCCTCGAGCGCGAGGATGTCAAGGTGATCTGGCTCCAGCTTGGTATTCACGACGACGAGGCAGTCGCTCGAGCGGGTGCCGACGGCCGGCGAGTCGTCCAGGATCGGTGTATGAAGCCAACCCATCAGCGGTTGGTTGGGTAGTGGTTCGATCGGCTTCAGGTGACCTAGTGTCCTCGCACCCACATTCTCAATAAGCAAATTACGATTTCAGAAATCTAGATTTCCAAATTCCACAACTCCACCTGAATGCAGAGGGACGCGGGTGTACGGAGGGATTCGGCAACCGAGAAGCAGAGTTCAAGCAGTTTACTGATTCGTATGAGAATCCTTTGGACACGTTGCCTCGAAATGTTTGGTTCCATCTCACGCAATCGACTGAGCGAATCGGGCTGGCTCAGGATCATCTGAAGGAATTATTCCCCCTGGCCTCTAAGAACCGATATGCAGTGGTGTGACGAGCCAACGAAGCCGTCTGGAATTGAAAGTATGAGGGTCAGCAATCAAAACGCGAGGGGCAACTGGCGTGACTGACGACTCCCTTCCGGCCAAACACCTCTCACCGCTTGCGACACTCCTCGAGAGGGTACTCAGGGGCGTCGATTACGAGATGGCGGTCGCGACAGACGCAATCGACGGCGCTGTCCCCGGCTACGGTGGGCTGTTTGATCCTGCGACCAGCCAAGCGGCGTTGCGCCGCGCCCTCGAGACGCTGTTGGAATCGGAACTCACCCGTCCGCCTATTCCCGACCCGACGGACGACTCATTTGTCCTCTCCGTCGATGGGAGTTCGCGCGGCAATCCCGGTCCCGCGGGTGCGGGCGCTGTCATTGTCGATAGTTCAGGGGACCAACTCGCCCGACTCGGCAAACCCGTTGGCTCTCGGACGGGGAACAATACCGCCGAGTACGCCGCTCTGCATCTGGGACTCTCCGAACTAATGGCTCGGTATGAACCACGGAGACTCGAGGTGCGTATTGATTCGATGACGGTCATCAGAGACATCTGGAAAGGCGAGAATCCGACGGAACCGGGCGTTGAGGGATATAGCGAGGCCATCGGTGCTATACTCTCGAGCATTCCAAACCAGCGCTATACCCATCTGGCCGACAGCGACCCAAATCCTGCAGATGCGCTGGCGACTGTGGGTGCCGATTTCGCAGCCTTCGGACCCGGATAGGGGTGTTTTCGCTCAGCGCGATCACAAAGGGGTATCGAACACCCGACTACGATACGCTCTCTCCGATCAACTCGACCGCCGTCTCGACAGCAGCCGTTGCCGACAAGCCAAGCACGTAGGTCACCGGTTCAATGCCGAACGCGCCACGATGGTACAGGACGGTGGGCACACCCTCTGCCTTGAACCGGCTGGCAAGATGTTCGGCTCGGTCCTCGTAGTCAGCATCGAACTCGAGCGTTTTGTGTCCTTCCTCACGGGCGGCCTCGAGCAACCGGTCGTCGGTTCTGAGGTTCACCGCCCCCCGGACTGTCGGATCGGCGGCGTTGGCGAGAATAATTGTCCGTGCGACGTGTTCGGAGGCCCCAAACTCGGGGTTCGCCGGCACTTCGACACGGCCGCCCATTTCGTAGATTCGACCTGGAACTGCCGCCACGTCGGTGGGGTCCGTCGGTTCGGTAAGCGCCATCCCAACGTTCGTACCGACGTTTGGGATCATCCTCGCAATGCCGTCGGCTCGCTCGAGGGTCCGAATCGCTTTCCGGACGTTTGTAAGTACCTCGCGTTCGGCGCGAACGTCGCCATCGGGGCCACGGACACAGAGATCACAGGAAAGTCCCTGCAAGGCCGGCATTTCCGCTTCGTGGACGGCACAAATCGGTCCTCGGTCCTCGAATTCACGGATCAGTTCGAGCAGTTTGGCAAGCGCCTCGTACTCGTCGACCGTACCATCGTCGAAGCCGTCGGCGATTTCGGTGACGGTCGCCTCGAGTCGCGGATCCTCCACGAAGCGCGTCTCGAGGTCCATCTCGCCGTTCTGGTAACCGCTGACGGCCGCCTGCGTGACGCCGAGTTGGTCGGCAATCGCCTGTTGGGTCCAGCCACGGTCGCCGAGTTCGGTCGCAAACATCGCCCGGACCGTTGGCAGAAACCGCTCGACGACAATCTCACTCGGGAGCCGCAATGACATACTCGAGTCTGTCCCGGAGGTGGTATAAACGTCCCCGTTCGTCGTGGCCACCATTTAGATATAAATAAATTATATTCGTCACTTATATCTGGGTCGTTAGCCCACTGAGAGATATGGCTATCAGTGACGACCTCCTCGAGGCCGGGACAGCGCTTTGGGCGGCACAGAAAGCCCATCCATTCGTTGTCGAACTCGCCGAGGGAACCCTAAAGCGGGCCGCGTTCGAACACTGGGTGAAACAGGATTATCGGTATCTACAGGACTATGCACGGCTTTTTGCGCTGGCTGGCTCACGAGCGCACTCTGAGGAGGCGATGACTCACCTCCTTGGCGTTGCCCATCAGGTGCTCGAGACTGAGATGGACCTTCACCGGTCGTTTGCAGCCGAGTACGGTATCTCACGGGCGGAGCTCGAGGCTGTCGAGAAAGCCCCCACCTGTGTAGCTTACACGAACTTCCTCGTGCGAACGGCCTATGAGGGTTCGATTGCTGAAATCGCTGCGGCGCTCTATCCCTGTATGCAGGGCTATCTGGATGTCGCCGACCATATGGCTGACCTGGCTGCGGAAACCCACGAGTACACACCGTTTATCGAGCTGTACACGAGCGAGGAGTTCCGCGAGGCGACCGACTGGTGTCGGGTGTTCGTCGACGACTGTGGCGAACGCTATCCCGGCCAACACGAGGCGATGCAGGAGGCCTTTCTGCTGAGTACGAAACTCGAGTATCGCTTTTGGGAGATGGCCTACACTCAAGAGGGGTGGGGGCTATGAGTCACTCAGGGCTTTTAGACACGTTTCTCGTTTCGCTCGGCAGGTGGGGAAACAAGGTGGATTTGTATTGCACCAGGACTCGAGAGGAGCAATTGTTATTAACTTGAGCGCAGATATTGATAGTATGATGCAATGGCCCTCGTCGATCGAGGAACTATCTCCCAACAGACGACGCGTTCGGTGGCAGTTCGGACTCAAAGCCATCTTCGCCGGTTGCTGTCTTGGATTCGTTGCGAGTACAACAATGACGACACTCCTCGCCCAGTTCCTCGTTGGCTCGCTCGTCGCAGTTGCCATCGCTGGTGTTCTTTACGGCGCTCTGGTGCTGATCGCCACCTCGCTCGCTCGTGGTGAATCACGTTCGGGGTCGGACTCTGCTGGTGGCAGTCGGGAAACCGCTACACGGCCGGTCGCTGTTGACGGTGGCCGACGGAAGTAAGTCTGCAGACGCTACAAATACGCCTCACACATCGTCTCCTCGAGCATCCCCGTCGGATCGAGGACAATATAAACGAGCACAAACGGCTCGTTTACGTCGAGCACCCACACTGAAAACGGTGGTTCAACCGTCTCTGCAGTCCGACCAAGCAGTGGCTCGAGTGGCTTTTGGCCGTCACGAAACTCTCCAAAGAGGTCTCGCTGTCCTGACTGCTCGGCAAAGGTGTAGAGCACACCGTTTTCTTGATTGTCGGTACTGTAGGTTACGCGAGCGTTCATCGCCTCCCCGGCAGCCCGCGCCTCCTCGAAACAAGCCTGTGCGGCTTCGAAAATTGGCTCGTCGGTCCGGAGAAATCGGAACTTCGTTTCCTCGATGACCGTCACGGAGTCAAGCAGTGGCTGTGATTCTTCCCAGCAGAGCGTCGCCTCAAGCAGATTCCCGACTTCCATCTCAGTATCCGTTCGAGGAACATACACCGGATTGACCGTTTGCTGGTCGATAAGTAGCCACTCGTCGTCCGTTCGCCCCGGCAGCACCCGATAGGTGCCTGTCGTCTCCTGGTCCATATCGGGTGTCTAGGGCCGAACGGTACATGTGTATCAGGAATGTATTTGCTCCCCACGACACTGACGACGAATCCAAACCACTTTCGGAGAACCCTGAGAGTGCCTCGCCTAATGCTCACTGCTGACTCTCGAAAGGGTGTCCACAACTACAGCCATCATCCACTTGTGGTCCTAATGACTGTAAACTGATCAAATCCCAAAATGGGTCGAGAGTCCTTATATGTAAGCCTACTGGCCGATGCCGATCATTTGCGGTTTCAACGTCACCTGTTTTTATTAATAATCAATAACGACTGTTGGTGTGGCATCATCAATTCCATTGCAAGCGGGCGCCGAGGAAGGGGGTCAGCTGGCACAGTACACCGATCTGTTCGTTTCGTTTGGTATCACCGTCCTGACGTTCACTGTTACGTTCATCGTTCTCTACTGGATTGGGAAATCGGTCCTTGTCCGAGTGACGAAGCGGGCGTTGAACGCTCGTGATTTCTCCTCAGCCGTTGTCAGTCTGGGCTCGAGTGTTGCCGGTGCCTTTGCCCTCTTTGGGGCGATGGCAGTGGCAGCGACCGTCTCCGGCTTTCCGGCCATCCTCACGGCCTTTGCGACAATTATTGGTGCGCTCGCGCTGGGACTTGCCTTTGCGGCCAGCGATATCATCAACAACTTCGTCGCCGGCATCTTCATCCTCAAAGACAAACCGTTTCACGTCGGGGATCACATCGAATGGAACGGCAACGATGGTATCGTTCGTGACATCGACCTTCGAGTCACGAAACTCGATAACTTCAACAACGAACAGCTAACCGTTCCAAACGGGCAACTGGCCAATGCGGTCGTCAAAAACCCGGTCGCCAACGAGACACGACGGGTCACCTTCGACTTCGGTATCGAATACGAAGCTGACATCGCCCACGCTCGAGCAATTATTATTCGAGAGGCTGAAGCAATCGATGGCGTCCTCATGGACCCTGCACCGACCGCTCCTGTAACCGGCCTCGCAGATTCGGCGGTCGTCCTCAACGGGCGCATCTGGATTGACCCCGCAACGACAGGTGCTGGCGGCGTCAGAACCAAATTCGTCGAGGCAGTCAAACTCGCCTTTGACGAGGAAGGAATCGGCATGCCGTACCCACACACCGAACTCACCGGGTCGGTGTCAGTCAACTCACTCGACAATATCGAATCCGGCACCGTCGCAGACGACTAATCTGGACGCTTCGACGTTTTAGCCCTCGAGGTGCGCTCGATAGGCTGTCGACCGATCCGGTCAGTGCTCGATTCCCTCGAGTGCGGTCCGAACCCGGTCGCCTTCGTTCGGAATCGTTGTCAGATAGATGGCGATGGCGACGATGAAATCATCGTTGTGTGATCGCAAGGACGATATCGAGTCCCGGAACGTTCGCCGGAAGCAGTCAGGCAGTGCCCTCGAAGCTGGTGACGGCCGTCGGTGTTCCGAGCGTCTCGATTTCCTCACGCTCGAGTACGTCTCCAATGGAAATCTCATCGTACTGCGCTTGAACTATCTCTGCGATTTCTCGGTCGCTCATCTCCCCAACGGGATTGGATGTCCGGCCGAACAGCTCGACCCGTGTCGTCGTAAGCACCGCAACGACAGCCGCCTCGAGCCGGCCCAAAAGCGGGAGTTCAATACCGCGGTGATATTCACTAATCCAGTTTGTCAGCTCAACAGTCTGTGAGAGTGGCCCAACACCGTACTCGCGGCGTTCGCCTGCGTCTCGAGTCTCGACGTGCCGATAGCCGCTTTCGCTCGCTGCCTGATCGGTGATCGTCGCCGGCGTCGAACTGACGACATCCTCACCGAGTCCCGTATCCAAACAGCCGGCAGTTGCGCTTATCACACCCACACTCAGGCCGCAAAGCAACTGTCGGCGATGCATGCCAGTCAGCGTTTCTGAAATAGAATAAACGCGACAGTCGACTACTCTCGAGGAAGTCGGTACGTCGGGCCATTGTCGGTATCCTGCACTTCAACGCCGAGTCCCTCGAGTTCGGCCCGCAATTCGTCGGCTCGGTCGTAGTTGCCCGTCTCCCGTTCGTGCTCTCGAACGTCTAGGACGAGGTCGACGACATCACCAGCGAGATCGACGGTGCCCGTCGTCGAACCGCTAAAGGAGAGCCCGAGAATGGCCCCCAGTTGCTCGAGCGTTTCGACGGCCTCCCGAAGACCTTGGTAATCGTACGGCCCGTCATCGTCGGTGTGGCGGTTCATCGCCCCTGCAATCTCGAGTAGGGCCGACTGGGCTTCGCGGGTGTTGAAATCGTCGTTCATGGCTTCGGTGAACGCCGTAACCGCGGTCCCGACCGCTGCTCGAAGTTCCTCATCGACTTCCTTCGACATGGCGGCTGGCGAATCGAGGGCGGAAACGGCGCTTTCGTAGGCTCGCTCGAGTCGATCCCAGCGCTCTAAGGCTTCGGCGATGGTCTCGTCGCTGTAGAGCTGTGAGCTGTTGTAGGAGCCGGCAGTGAGGAACGTCCGCAAGGGGTTTGTCCCCCAGCGCTCGACAGCTTCCTCGACAGTGACGAAGTTACCCAGACTCGAGGACATCTTTTCGTCGTCCATCTGGAACAGCTCACAGTGCAGCCAGTAGTTGGCAAATGGCTTCTCTGTCGCCGCCTCGGATTGAGCAATTTCGTTTTCGTGGTGAGGAAAGACCAGGTCTCGGCCGCCGATGTGGAAGTCGAGTGTCTCTCCGAGGTGGGTCATGCTCATCGCCGAGCACTCGATGTGCCAGCCGGGTCGCCCCTCACCCCATGGCGAGTCCCAGGTGAGCCCTTCTGTCGGTTCGCCTTCGACGCCCTCATGGCGGTGTTGGTGAACGGCATCGGGGTCGACCCCGCCGGCTTTCCAGAGGGCGAAATCGGCTGGGTTTCGCTTCTCCGAACGCTCTTCCGGGTCGCCCTGGGTTTCGATCTCCTCGAGATCTTGATTCGAGAGCTTGCCATACCCCTCGAATTCGGTCACGTCGAAGTAGACTGAGCCGTTCGATTCGTAGGCATATCCCTTCTCGATGAGCGTCTCAACGAGGTCGATGATTTCGGGGACGTGCTCAGACACTCGCGGATAGACCTCCGCACGAAGCAGATTCAGCGAGCGCATGTCCGTGATCGTTCGCTCGAGATAGGTTGTAGCGACTTCGGCTTCGCTCTCCCCGAGGTCGTCCTCGCCGACACGGGCGACGATCTTCTCGTTGATATCCGTAAAGTTCTCGACGTGGCGAACGCCGTAGCCGAGGTGCTCGAGCCAGCGGTGCATCACGTCGACGTGCACCCACGAGCGGGCGTGGCCGAGGTGGGGCGGGTCGGAGACGGTGAGGCCACAGTAGTAGAGTAAGACGTTCTCGGGGTCCTGTGGCTCAAACCGCTCTTTTTCGCCCGTCAACGTGTTCGTCACGTGTAGGGTCATTGTACTCACTTCCAGCGGATCGTAGATAAACCGTGTGATGGCGCTCGATGTGTCGAACTGTTCTCTCGCCGTGTGTGGTCTTCCCGACGTGGGTTATCTTGGAGGTGTGATGGCGCTCGATGTGTCGAACTGTTCTCTCGCTTCTCGCAACGTCTCGATCTTTCGACTGGGATGGAGGGGCAGCGTTAGCCCGTCGAAACACCGAAGTCACTCTAATGTATACACCGATGTGTAAATGGCCGACAAGACCATTCGGGTGTCCGAAGAGACATGGCGGAAGCTCCGAGCACGAAAACGAGGAGATGAGAGTTTCGAGACAGTGATCAAGCGCGAACTGGAAGATGATGACCCTCTTGCGGGCTTCGGCGCGTGGAGTGACACGACTATCGATGAGTCCGTGCGTGAGATCAAACGAGAGATGGACAACGATTTCGACGGGGAGGTATGAAGATCCTCGACAGCAGCTTCTGCGCTGACTTCCTTCGTGGCCGCGAATCGGCCAAAGCGTACCGTCTCGACAACCAAAACGAGAGCCTCATTCTCACGTCGATCGGGTACTACGAACTGTACCACGGAGCGGTCAAAGAGGATCGTGACCCGGTCCTGGTCGATGACAACCTCCCGTGGGTCGAACGCCTGGAGTATGACCGGTCGCACGCCCTCGAAGGAGCGCGTATACGCCAGGAACTGGAACAGCAAGGCCAACGCATCCAGCACCCTGACATGATAGTCGCGGGAGTCGCCCGGGCGCTGGACGCCCCTGTCGTTACCGCCGCCGAAGGGTTCAACCAAATTAGGAGACTCGGTGTTGAGAACCACCGCAAAATGTACTGAACCCCATTATGGTCTTCTGTTCTACATCTGTCCGAATCTCACCGGGGTGCTACTTGAGTTCAGCCCGAACTCCTTTGACAGCTTCCACGGCTTATTGTGCTATCTCGGTTTGATACCAACCTAGGGACAGCGACTCGTTTCGGAGAGCGGTCAAACGCCCCCATCCGCAGCTGAACCAGTCGACAGTTTCGAAGATCCGGCGTTCATCACCACCAGTTGCCGTCGCTATTCCAGCACTTCGCGAACACGACTCACGCACACCCGACGCTGGGGACAGTCGTGGAGGCTGCGTTTGAGGACGTCTCGAACTGGTCGGAGAATTAGTAGCTCGAGGCACGCTCGAGTGCTGCCTCAACGGTTCGAAGCGCATTGACGCCGGCGCGTCGGTCGACGATCACGAGGAGCGTGCCGTCGCCGACGGCAGCGGCGGTCGGTTCGATGGCGGCGATCTCGAGGGCTTGCAAAATGGGGGCGAGCGCCGTCGGTTCGAGTGAACCGGTGGCGATGATCGCCGTCTTATCACCGTCCCCAGCGGCGACCGTCAGGCCACCAACGCTGAGAAGGACGTCGCCCTCAGCGTCCCTATCCCCACTGTCATCGACCGGCCCAGCACCGCTTTGCATGCGAACACGAGCGTCGATACCGCCCGGTTCGTACGCTGGTAGCTCCTCAGCGTAGCGCCGAAGGGCGGTTGCAATCGCCTCGAGGTCGCCCTCGACCGGGAGATAGCGAGCGGCAGCGGTGTAGTTGAGAACGCCGGCACGGAGTGCCGTCTGCAAAAACGGCTGGTTCCGAACGGCCTCGCGGGTGGATTCGGCCAGTGAGGATGGCATTATCGGCTGTGGGGCAACGGATCGATATAAACGCCCTGATTGCGACATCGAGGCCACACCGTCGTGCTTTTGGCCTGACCGACCAACAATTTCGTATGAATCCAGCCGATGTCGAGGCGCTCATTGAAGAGACACTCGAGGATGCCGACGCAACCGTGAGCTACGCCCGTGGCAAACACGACGACGACCACCTGGCGGCGACCGTTATCTCCCCAGCATTCGAGGGAGAGACGCTCGTCAACCAGCACAAACTCGTCTACGATGCCCTCGAGGGACACATGACGACCGATATCCACGCTCTCGAGTTGTCGACGTATACGCCGGAGGCCTACGAAAAACACGGCGAGTAGCGCGTTGGTGAGTGGGAGCCCCCGTTGTCTGCCGAACTGCCCATCAGGTCGTCTCGGCTCGCCTTGCTTTCAATCGGGCCGCTTTGTCCGTCTCTGTCGGGGGCCAACTGTCATGAGAGAGGGACCGAAACACGTTTGCGTGGCTCTGTTTACCCTCAGCAGCTGATACGATATGACTGCTGGAAATCGGGTTCACACAGACCGTGATGAGTGGCGACACCCATAAAATCCGTCAAAAAATCGGCACAATATGCAGCGGATAGATGTAGCAGACTCCAGTGGCATACGTTTCAACCAATTTATCAGGATTGAAACTGAATGCGGATGCATATCTGATGTCTCAAACCGGCCCTCCAGAGTACCGTACGTATAGGTTCGCTCCAATACTCCTTGCAAATCTGCTCCCGCTTGTCGGCGTCATCCAATTCGGCTGGGATGCGTCGTTGATTCTGGTGATCTACGCGCTTGAACTACTCATCTTGATTCCACTTGCACTGTTCAAGGCGCTGTTCGCCCAGCAGTCCCCGCGGGTCGACGACGACTCACAGTTTGTTCACGGCGAAAACGAACTCACACAGAAACGCGGGAGCGTCGCAATCGTCTCGTGGCTGCCGCCGGTGTATCCGCGGACTATCGGGTTCGTCCTCGATGTGACCGTTTTCGCAGCGTGGATTGCGGTGTTTATTGGCCTTGTCCTTGGGACTGTGGTTCCCGTCGCCGAGGTGCTCCTGCGGCCGGAAGTACTGGTCGCTACTCTGGGATTGATTGCTGGACAGGGAACTGAGATCTGGCGGGACTATTTCCGCGGAGGCCGTTACAAGACCGTCTCCCCGCGGATGGTCCTCGAAGCGCCAGCCCGGCAGCTGTTTTTTGTTGTGTTTATTCTGGTTTTGATTCCGGCAGTGGGCATCACGACGGGGATTGTCCTCGCTGCGTTCGTCCTCGGCAAACTCCTCCTCGAGTGGTTGGCGTTTCGCGCCAGCCATGGCAAAGGCGGGATGATCTCCGAGTGGTTTACCGAACCGACTGAGACGGCTAGCCCAGTCGATCCGCTCCCGCTGCCCGACGGCGAGATTGAGGCGCGCGTTTCGACTGACCGAACTGCCGTTATTTACACCGGTGCGTTACGAATGGTCGTCAATTACGTCTTGGGCTATACGCTGGCGTTTGGGTTTATCGCCTTTCTCACAATTGCCATACTTGGCAGTGATTCACAGGCGGTGTTGATCGCCATTGGCCTCGCTATTGTGGCGATTTACCTGGTCGTGATGGCCTCGGTATTTGCTCAGTTCTACCTCACCTACGCCCCGCTTGAGTACCGGCGCTACGGGGACGAACTCGTCGCCTATGACACCTGGCTCAACGAAGTCCAGTGGTCGACGCCAATCACTGCACTCCGCAATATCGAGGTCGTCGATGACCGGGTTCCGGATCACCGCCTCGACACTCGGACCATTAGAGCGACTGTCGGGTGGGGCCAACAGGAACGGAAACGCTACATCGGTCCGATTGCCGATCACGATGCGCTGAGAGCGGTTCTCGACGATTCCGACCTGCAGTTGGACAGCGGGTCCTACGACAGAGCCAGGATGCAGGGATTCGCTGCGCTGACGATCATCATCATTGCTGGGGTCGCCCTCTTTTTCAGTCCGTGGTGGTCGTCGAACGTCCTGTTCGGTCTGGTGGCTCTAGGCATACTTGTGATGAATGTGTTCGACATTAACCCGAGGTGAACCAAGCGGCTCAGACAGTTCCGAAGATATCGACGGCGTTTGATTTACAGCGGACAATACGAGCGGCCCATCCCACAGGACTGTTGAAACTCATACCAGCCACAGGTTTCAACAGAGCCGTTTCGGTGGCTTTTACCTCCCCGCTGGCAACCCTCGAGTATGGGAGACAACTATCGCACGGAATCGGACAGCCTCGGGGAGATGCAGGTGCCGGCTGACGCCTACTGGGGGGCCCAGACCCAGCGCGCCGTCGAGAACTTTCCGATTTCGGGAATCAGCTTTGGACGGCGATTCGTCCGCGCCCTTGGCGTCGTCAAGAAGGCCGCAGCGCAGTCGAATCGCGACCTCGAGTTGCTAGATAAAGATGTGGCTGAGGCGATCATCGAGGCCGCAGACGAGGTCATCGCTGGCGAGCACGACGACCAGTTCCCCGTTGATGTCTTTCAGACCGGCTCGGGGACCTCCTCGAATATGAACGCAAACGAGGTAATCGCTAACCGTGCGGCCGAAGTGATGGGTGCGGAGATCGGGGACCGGGTCGTCCACCCTAACGATCACGTCAATTTCGGCCAGTCGAGCAACGACGTGATTCCAACGGCGATGCACGTCGCCACACTCGAGGCCTTCGAGAAAGACGTTATTCCCGCCCTCGACACCCTCAGAGAGGCACTCGAGGAAAAAGAAGACGAGTTCGACGATGTCGTCAAAACCGGGCGGACCCATCTACAGGATGCGACGCCGGTCACCCTCGGCCAGGAGTTCGGTGGCTATCGGACGCAGGTCGAGAAAGGGTTGCTCCGCGTCGATAAGGCCCGCGAGCATCTGGGCGAACTTGCTCTCGGGGGAACGGCGACTGGAACCGGGCTCAACACGCATCCGGAGTTCCCCGGACGGGCAGCTGAGTACATCACCAAAGAGACCGGTGTGCAGTTTCGCGAGGCCGACAACCACTTCGAAGCGCAGGCGGCCCATGACGCGATGAGCGAGGCCCACGGCGCGCTTCGGGTCGTTGCCGGTTCGTTGAACAAGATCGCCAACGACCTCCGGCTGCTTGCTTCCGGCCCGCGAAACGGCATAGGCGAAGTCGAACAGCCCGAAAACCAACCGGGCTCCTCGATCATGCCCGGCAAAATCAATCCTGTCGTGGCTGAAGCCGTCAATCAGGTCCACAAACAGGTGATTGGGAACGACGCCGCCGTGTCCGCAGCCGCTGCTGACGGCCAGATCGAACTCAACCTCTACAAGCCTGTCCTTGCTCACAACCTCCTCGAGTCCGCAGAGATGCTCTCGAACGCGAGCGTCGTCTTCGCCGACCGGTTCGTCCGCCCGCTCGAGGCAAACGCCGACCACTGCCGAAGGCAGGTCGAACAGTCGATGGCGCTTGCAACCTCGCTCAATGTCCACATCGGCTACGACAAAGCAAGCGAGGTGGCAAAAACGGCGTTGAAAGAGGGGAAAACGGTGCGAGAAGTCGCCCTCCAAAAGGGATATCTCACCGAGGCGGAAGCCGACGAGGTACTTGACCCAGCGAAGATGGTCAAACCCGGAATTCTCGGTCAGGACAACTGAGCGACCCGGACTGGGGATCATATAAAATATCGAACCGCAGGGTAATTCCCGTTGATAGTCTCAGAAAGAAAGAAACCCACACAGTTTTTATATCGCCTCGCGTCTGCGTTCGTATGCACACCTGTCGTAACTGCAATCAGTCGTTTGCGACTGAACTTGCACTCGAGTTGCACCGAGACGCGTGTCAAAAAGGTGGGTTACTCTGTGGGGTCTGCGGTGACCGGTTCACCGAACATGAGGCGACCCGAGACGGCTGGCACTATGCGTGTCCAAACGAGGAGTGTGAAGGTGACGGTCTCGGGGAGGACCTGTTCGATGTCGAAGCGGCCGGTGTCTCGACGCATTGAGGGACCAGCGGACGATTGTCAATCAGTCGGCGGTTGTACTGTCGATCCGCTTTTTCTTGCACGAGCGGACGTCCGTGTCATGGGGTAGACACCGTCGATTCGCGACAGTCCCGATTTGGCAACATACCGACGCTGATGCTTGGTGGCATACTGTTCGCCAAATCGTTGCTTGACTCTCCGAACTGTGCTACTGCTTTTTGGGATTCCAAGTGCAACCGTGGCCGCTTATTTTCGGGCTTCATGAGACTCCCAGCGGTCTCTGTGTTGGCTGTAAAATGCATCGGCAGGTATCGTTTCTCCATCGCCGTGGCATCGTCTAATCGGCCGCCGGAATCCCATCTTTTATTCGCTCCTGTTCCTTCCTGAGAGACATGGAACGGCTCAATCCGCGGGTTCGTGTCGTCTGGATCGCTGTCGCGTTGATTCGAGCCGCATTTTTCGGCGGCTTTCTCGTCGGGATTGCGCTAGCTGTCACCCGCTTTGGCCTCTGGGAAGGGGCCCCCGACGCCTTGGTTCCGGGTGCGATTGGACTGGCACTCGCACTCGCTGCCTCTCGCGTCGTCATCGCCTTTCTTCGCTACCGCGTCTGGCGCTTTGCAGTCAGAGAGGATTCGTTATACATCGAACGAGGGGTGTTCACTCGAGTCAAAACGGTCGTCCCGTACGTCCGCGTTCAGCACGTCGATTCTCAGCGGGGGCCGATCGAACGGGCTGTCGGGCTCGCAACGGTCGTGATTTACACCGCCGGTTCACGCAGCGCCGACGTTGCGATTCCTGGCCTCACCCCAGAGCGAGCCGAGGAGTTACGCGAGGAGCTACGGCGACTGGCGATCGAAAGCGAAGGTGAAGACGCCGTATGAAACTGCATCCCGTTTCGATCATCTATCGGTCGTTTTCTCGCAGTCTGAGCGCTGGCTTTCTCTTTTTCTTCATTGGAGCCGTTGCTTCCCCCGGTGAGGGCGGGTCGAACGTACTCATCATCGCCGGAATGGTGCTGTTCGGTATCTTACTCGGCGTCGTCTACGAAATTGCCTACTACAAACGGTTTCGATACGAGCTCACAGCCGACAGTTTCGACGTCTCCTCTGGTGTTGTCTCGCGGCGCGACCGAGAGGTTCCGATTCGTCGGATTCAGAACGTCGACATCCGCCAGACCGTTCTTCAACGGGCGATTGGCATCGCTGCGGTTCACGTCGAAAGTGCCGGTGGCGGACAGACGGAGATCACCCTACAGTTTGTTGGCGAAGCTGAGGCCACCCGACTCCAGCAGGAGCTTCGACGCGGTGATACGCAGACGGCGACTGCTGAAACGGGCGAGGAAGGCACCTCGAGCCAAGCGCGCGAAGAGACGGAACTGTTTGCGATCCAACCCCGCGAACTTGCTATTTTGAGCGTGTTTACAATCGACCCCGGAGCCAGCCTGCTCGGCGGCATTGCCCTTTCGTTTCTCAGCGGCTTCGACCCCGTCCAGCTGATTCCGTTCGATCTGATCGAAGGGACAGGATTGGTAGCGATTGTCTGGGCCGTCTTGCTCTTTTTGCTTGCTGCGTGGCTGATCAGCGCGCTCTTGACCTTCACCCGTTACTACGGTTTCCGACTCACGCAGGTCGGTGATGAACTGCACTACGAACGGGGGCTGCTCCAGCGATACAGTGGTACGATTCCACTCGACAAAGTGCAAACGCTGACGGTCAAAGAATCAGTTCCCTTCCGCTGGTTTGGCTATGGCTCGCTGGCCGTCGAAACCGCCGGCTACGCCCCCGGCCAATCGGGCTCTCGAGGCGCGGAGTCTGCGGTACCACTCGCGAAACACAACCGCGTCCTGGAGCTTGCCCGGTCGGTTGAGCCGTTCGAAGATGTCACCCTCGAGTCGACACCCAGCCGGGCTCGCGAGCGGTATGCCGTTCGGTATCTCGGCGTCGCAGCGTTTTTCATCGCCGCTGGCTACGTAATTTCGACGTTCGTCCTCGAGTTTCAGTGGTACGGCCTCGCTGTGTTGTTACTGCTCGTCCCCGTCGCCGCCCATCTCAAATGGCTGAGTCGAGGCTACCGTGCCGGCGAGTCGTACTTTTTCGCCCAGACTGGGTTCTGGCGGCGGACGACCAAGGTGGTGCCCTATTATCGAATCCAGTCGGTGATCAACTCTCAGACGATCTTCCAGCGCCGTCGATCGCTCGCCAGCGTGACTGCCGATACTGCAAGTTCGGCCAGCTTCTTTGGGCGGGCGGCAACGGCGATTGACCTCGATGCCGGCCGTGGCAGTGAGTTGCAGGCGCTCCTTGGTGAGGAACTCCAGGCTGAGCTTCGCGCTCGCGGTGGGGACCGATCGCTGGACATGATCACAGACCCAGCCCCACGTGAGGGTCAAGCAGACGCTACAGCAACCGACGAACCGGATCCGTCAGGGCCCACCTCGAGTGAGCCTGAAGGCGATACAGATGGAGTGTCTGATGAGATGAACGCGGATGTTGTGTCCGATGGAGCGGACGCAGACAGTGTGCCCGATGAAAGGAACGCGGCCGAAACGCAGGAGGCAGACGCCAGTGAGCAGACATCACCGGTGGCTGAGGATGAACCCGACTCCGATACCGAGCCGAAGTCGGACTAAACGGTTTTTTACCCCTCCACCTCCCAGTCGGGAACAATGAGCGCGTATGACTATGCGGAACTCGGGCTTGTCGCCGGGCTGGAAATCCACCAGCAACTGGACACGGCGACGAAACTGTTCTGTGCGTGTCCGACAGACCGTCGTGACCCCGAGGAATCGACCCGTCAGTTCACCCGATATCTCCACCCGACTCGCAGCGAACTGGGCGAACTCGACGACGCCGCCTTAGAGGAGAGTAAAGTCGACCGGGAGTTTACCTATCTCGCCTACGACTCGACCTGTCTGGTTGAGGAGGACGACGAACCGCCCCACGAACTCGACGAAGAGGCCCTCGAGGTCGCCCTCGAGATTGCCCAACTGCTCGACTCGAAGCCGGTCGATCAGGCCAACGTGATGCGAAAGCTGGTCGTCGATGGCTCGAACACCTCCGGCTTTCAGCGCTCGACACTGATTGCGACCGACGGCGCAATCGAGACGAGCGATGGACCGGTCGGTATCGAAGATTTACTGCTCGAGGAAGAAAGCGCCCAGCGTGTCGAAGAAACCGATCGGGGCGTTACGTACAGTCTAGATCGACTCGGCATTCCGTTGGTCGAAATCGGGACGAGCCCGGATATTCGCTCACCCAAGCAGGCTCGAGAGGCAGCCGAAACGATCGGGATGTTGCTTCGTTCGACTGGGAACGTCAAACGCGGACTGGGGACGATCAGACAGGACGTCAACGTCTCCATTGCTGAGGGCGCACGCGTCGAAATCAAGGGCGTCCAGAGTTTAGACGACATCGACGATATCGTTCGTAACGAAGTACGCCGGCAGGCTGACCTCGTCGAGATCACCAACGAACTCGAGGCGCGGTCAGCCAGTGTTGGCGAGCCAGCCGATGTGAGTGCGGTGTTTGCAGACACCGAAAGCGGCGTTATCGGCGGTGCCCTCTCGAGTGGTGGCTCGGTGATGGCCGTCCCGCTGTTTGGATTCGATGGACTCGTCGGGCGTGAAATCGCCCCTGATCGTCGACTTGGCACGGAGTTTTCCGACCACGCCAAACGCCACGGGGCGGGTGGCATCTTCCACACTGACGAGCTCCCGGCCTATGGCGTCACTGCCGAGGAAGTCGAGGCGCTTCGAGAGGCTGTTGACGCCGACGAGAACGATGCCGTCGCCCTCGTTGCTGCTGATACGGCTGTCGCTGAGAGCGCAATCGAGGCGGTGGCTGCCCGAGCGACGGGCGCGATTGACGGCGTACCCGAAGAAACCCGTGGCGCAAACGATGACGGGACGACGCGCTATCTTCGACCGCTGCCGGGTGCCGCCCGGATGTATCCTGAAACCGACGTGCCGCCGGTCGAATTAGACCCAAGTGCCGTCCCAACCCCGGAGCTGTTAACTGAGAAAGTTGAGCGTTATCAGGCGGCGTTCGGGCTCGATGCCGGCCTCGCCAAACAGGTCGCCTACGGCAAACATATGCCGCTGTTTGAGTCGCTTGTCGAGGGGGGGATCGATGCAACGCTTGCCGCGACGACCCTCGAGTCGCTGCTGACGGAACTCCGCCGAGACGGCGTCGCCATCGAGGCCCTGACCGACGACCACCTGACGGGTGCACTCGAGTTGGTATCGGCTGGTGAGGTACCATCCGAAGGACTTGAAGATGTTCTCCGGAAACTGGCGACTGATCAATCGCTTACCGCGCCGGAGGCAGCAGAGGAAGCCGGTGTCGGTGGAACCGACGAACAGGAGGTTCGTGAGGCCGTCCTCGAGGTTGTTAAGCGAAACGAGAGTCAGGTCACCGATGAGGGAATGCAGGCGTTTTCGGGTCTGATGGGCGAGTGTATGGGTGCCTTACGCGGGAAAGCTGACGGTGATCTGGTGAGTCAGATACTCCGAGAAGAGATTCAGAAACGCGCCTAATCGTCACGAATTCAAAACCGAGTCGCCGTTAGGACTGCTCTGGGCGTTCGGTCGCCCGCCGAAGCAGTCCAAAAAGGGTGGTTACTTCTCGATCGGTTGGGTCCGCCCGGCCAAACACTCGCTGGATCATCCGCATCGTCTTTGGGCGTTTTTCGACTGGATGATTGATTTCGACTAACAGTGTCTCCCACTGGTCGTAAAATCGCTCAAGGAGTTGCTGGTCGGCCCGAACTCGCTCGAGGTCGGGTAGTTGGGTTATCTCCAAGCCAAGCCCCCGGAGTTCATACAGCGTGACGGTCGCCGCCTGCCCGAGATTCAAGACAGGATAGGTTGGGCTGGCGGGGATCGAACACAGTTCGTCGATGTCCTCGAGTTCCCTGTTTGTGAGGCCGATGCGTTCGCGTCCGAAGAGGATGGCTGTTGGGCCGCCGACGGGCGGGAGTCGCTCGGCGAGTTCGGCGGGCGTCGAAAAGGGAAAGCGGCGGTGGGCGCGTTCGTCCTCGTTGGTGACGGCCGTACAGCCGATCGTGTGATAGTTTGCGACGAGTTCGTCAAATGAGAGTTCGGTTGCGTTCGGGAGAATGTCTTCCCGTGCCTGGCCGGCAAAGCCGTAGGCTTCCCCCTCGGGGTCGAGCTCCGGTGGGTCAACTAGGAGGAGTTCCTCGAAACCGAAGTTCTTCATTGCTCGGGCGACGGTTCCGACGTTTCCGGGCGTTTGGGCGTCGACGATGGCGACAGCCGGTTTCCGCTCCGCTGAACTCATTTCGAACCCGGATACTCGGCCCCGAAATCGATATCGCTATCTACGAGTTCCTCGTCGGTCAGGCCCGGCTGGTCATCTTCTCCACCACCCAACTCCTCGAGCTGTTCGGGTTCCGGCTCGGGCGGCATCGGCAAATCGTCGGGGTCGGTGTCGACGTACTCCATACCTGCATAGCCGTCGGGGGCGCGCCCGCCCTCGAGAAACCACTCATAAAAGGCGTCTTCGGCGGTTGGTTCGCCCATGTGCTCCGTGCCACCGTCTTCTCGGAACCAGTAGACGAAATCGGGCTCGTGCTCCTCACAGAGGAGGATTTCGGACATCGGCTCGCCGTAGACGTATCGTGAGGTGTTACACTCTTCTAGATTTTCGTCGCCGTGGATAAGCCAGCAGGCGTTACAGGGCGCGTTGAGGATCGTATTGAGTCGGATAATCCGCTCGCGGTCGTCTTTTGGCATCTCATCGAGTGGGAGGAACTCACCGTCATCATCGAGGACATCGGCTTCGTCAAACCGCCAGCCGAGCATACCAATGGAGAACTTCGTCATAGACGGCGGTTTCGCCCGAAGAAAGAAAAGTTTCGTGTTCGGCCGAGGCTGGAAACCGGCAATCGCCGTTGGCCGGAACCGCGGTGCCTTTTTGTCTTCGCTCCACAGACCGGGTATGAACAACGTCGACGCCGCAGGGCTGGGCATCGGAGACGAGTATCCGCCCCGGATCATGGGTGTATTAAACGTCAGTGAGGAGTCACCCTACAAATCGAGCGTCTACGATGACCCCGCCGAGGCCGCCCAATACGTCGACGAGGAACTCATCAATGAGGGCGCCGACATCGTCGACATTGGTCTTGAGTCGGCGAACAAACGGTTTGAAGTCTTATCGGCCGAGGAGGAACTCGAGCGACTCGATATTGCCCTCGAAACGATCGACCGCGTCTCCGGAGAGGCGGTGTATTCGATCGAAACACGGTATGCGGAGGTGGCTGCGGCCGCCCTCGAGGGGGGTTTTGACATGGTCAACGATATCTGTGGCTTTGCCGACCCGGAGATGCCCGTCGTCTGTGCGGAGTACGACGCTGCCGTCGTAAAAATGGCGAGCCCGCCCGACGTAGAGCGGCCGGGTGCAGTCGAGGAAACCGATTGGGCGAGTCGGAAATCTCCGGAGTGGGCCTCGACGGCTGACTACGTCGATATGATCTACGAGGCGCTAACCCAAAACGGCCTCACCGAAAAGACGATCGTCGATCCGGCATTTGGCGGCTGGAGTGAGGCGAAAACGGTTGAAGACGATGCCGAAACGTTCCGTCGGCTCTCGGCGTTTCGCGAACTCGACTGTCCGATGTTGGTCTCGATCAACCGAAAAAATTTCCTGGGTACGATCGCCGGACGGGAGACCGACGAGCGGTTGCCGGTCAGTCTGGCGGCGACCTCGATGGCTGTCGAACGCGGGGCACATATTATCCGGACACACGACGTGGCCGAAACCCGTGATGCGGCGTTAGTCGGTGCGGCATTCACCCCTGGAAGAACGTCGTGAAACCGCTGGTGACAGACGTCTGACGAGCGACAGACGACTACACATTAATTCGTCTCCTGGAAGACAGAATATATTTGTCTGAGCGGCTCTTCCGGCTAAAATCATCCGTTTTCGAACAGTCTTTTGGTAACACAAAAAGTAAGAGAAAGCTTATACCGGATGCTTCGAAATGGAAGGATGGAAGCCGGGCGCCCTCTCGGGTAGGGGTACTTCGGAGGTGTCCCCCGGCTCACAACGCGACTATCTTATACCAGAAACTCGAAAGCCATAGCGATGGAGTTTGAGACGTGGGAGCCGGTCTATCGCTCGATTTGTGCGGACTTTGGCTTTGATCGCGCCGATGACGAGCGTGCCCGTGACGTACTCCACTCGCTTACCACCCCGTTTGATTTCGACCGCCTTGCTGAGATTCATCACTCGAGGGTGGCAATCGCCGGCGGTGGCCCCTCGCTTGTAGCCGAACTCGAACAGGTACGGGCAGCCGACGTCGTAATCGCCGCGTCGACGGCGGCAGATGTGTTGGCCGACCACGGCATCAGCGTCGACTGTATGGTGACGGATTTGGACAAGAATCCGGACACCGTTCGTCGGCTGACCGCTGCGGGCGTTCCGGTTGCAACACATGCCCACGGCGATAACATCCCGGCGGTTCGGATGGTGATTCCAGACTGTGCGAGCCGGTACGTCCTCCCGACGACACAGGCGGCCCCGCGTGGGTCGGTCGAAAACCTCGGTGGCTTTACTGACGGCGACCGGGCGGCGTTTTTAGCTGACTTTTTAGGGGCCTCAAGCCTCTGCTTTCCCGGCTGGGATTTCGACGATCCGTCAGTGGACCCACTGAAAAAACGGAAGTTAGAGTGGGCTGAGCGACTGTTGTACTGGCTCGAATGCCGCCGAGAAGACCGGTTTGCCGTTCTGGATGGGCGCCGAGAGACGATTGAGCGGATTGACTAACGGCTTTCGGGAGCGAGTGCCTCAATCGTCTCATGGATCTCCTCCGGTGTGGCCCCTCGAGGAAATCCAACCGCAACGGTGTCGACACCGTCTATCGAGGCAAATGCCTCGAGGCGCGCGCTGGCGTGGCTGGGTGGGCCAGCAGCACAGAGTGCATCGAGCAACGAGTCGTCGATGAGCGAGCATGCCCGGTCCCGGTTGCCGTTGGCCCACGCGGCCGCGATCTCGGCTGCTTCGTCGTAGCCTTGGCGCGTGAGTGACTCGCGGTAGTAGGTTCCCATGGCGCCGATGTAAAACGCCATGTGCTCTCGAGCGAGTTGTCGGGCCCGCTCACCCGAATTAAGCGCACAGGCAGTCAGGGAGACTGTCACCTGTAGCTCCGCTCGATCGCGGTCGCCAAGGGAAACACCGCGGTCGAAATCCTCGAGCCGGTCAGTGAGTCCCTCAGGTGTGAGGACGGTTGCGTGCCAGCCGTCAGCAAAGCGCCCGGCGAGTTCGACAGTTTTCGGCCCCATGCCGGCGGCATCGATTGGCACCCGTGTTTCCGGCGGGTCACACCGAAGCCGAAAGCCCGAAAGCGAGAAAATGTCGCCATCGTAGGTGACCGTCTCGCCGCCCGTTACCGACCGAATAATTTCGATCGCTTCCCGTGTTCGCCGGAGCGGCCGGTCGAACTCAAGGCCGTGCCAGCCTTCGACCACGGCAGGACCGCTCGGGCCAATTCCCAGCCGAAAGCGCCCTGATGAGAGTTCCTGAAGCGTCGTGGCTGTCTGGCCAAGCAGGGCCGGAGAGCGCGAGTAGACGTTGCAGATGCTCGAGCCGATGCCGATGGTCTCGGTTTCGGTGGCGATCGCCGCCAGTCCGGTGACAGCATCACGGCCCCACGTTTCGGGGAGCCACACTCTGTCGTATCCTTGGCTTTCACCCTGCCGGGCAATCTCGACAAATGAATCGATACTCGGCTGGGCAGCGACGGGAAGGTGAAGGTCTGTCATAGCGGTGGTGGTCGACATACAGCAGCAACCGTAGTAAACGTGTCTGCGTTTTGAACAGAGGGTGGCCGATGAGAAGCCATATCTGCTGTCGGCAACTACTACGAGGGTATGGAGCGACCGGCGAGTGTGCTTACGCGACGGCGGCTGCTTACTGGCGGGGCAGTCTCCGGCGTCGGGTTCCTTGCAGGCTGCATGAACCGGGCATGGTCGACAACCGAGCATTCGCCACCGGATCAGGTTCAACTCACCGTTAAAACACCGCCGACAGACGACGACGTGATGGCGGCATCCATCGGTAGCCAACTCACCGAAACCTTACAGACTGCCGGTATCGATGCGATTCATGAACCGATCACCACCACTGAGTTACACCGGGAAGTCCTCCTCAATCACGAGTTCGATATCGTCGTGCTTCGACACCACGGCTTCGATAACGTCGATGCGCTTCGCGGGCTGTTACACGGACGCCATCTCAGCGAACAGGGGTGGCAAAACCCCTTTGGCTACTCCGATGGAGTCACTGACGAACTTCTCGATACGCAATGCCAGCAGTCCGGAAGCGACCGATCTGAAACGATAACAAACCTGCTTGAACAACTCCTCGAGACGGCACCCTACAGCGCTATTGTCTATCCAAATCGACTGGCAGGCGCTCGGGCGTCGGTCAACGCCAGCCAGCCGCCGCTGTCGCCGATTGAGTACGTCACGCTCCTTTCACAGGCCGAGGAGTCAGACAACTCGACGTTTCGAGCGGGGATATTCGAGACGACAATCACCGAGCGGTGCAACCCGATTTCAATCGACCTTGGCGATACCCACACGCTGCTTTCGTTGCTCTATGATCCGCTGGTTCGACTCGTTGGATCCGATGCTGTCCCGTGGCTTGCTTCGGACGTCGAATGGGAAGAGGAGACGGCGACCCTGACCGCGCTGGTCACGCTTCGGGAAAATCTGTCGTGGCATGACGAGACGACCCTCACAACCTCTGACGTCGCTTTCACTCACGAGTTTCTCGAGGATACAAGCCTCGGTGCTGCTGAAAGCCCTATCCCTGCACCCCGATACCGAAGCCGTCGCACGCTCGTCGATTCGATCGAGCAGGTCGATTCGCGGACCATCCGATTTTCGTTTGGCGAAAGGACACGGGACGTTGCTGAACGCGCACTGACGGTTCCGCTGCTCCCAGAACACATCTGGGAGGAGCGGGCAGAACTCGTCGGTAATCTGCTCACTGAGGCCATCGTCTCGGACAACAGCGATGCCGTTGGCTCTGGACTCTTTCAGCTAGCAGAAATAACCGAAGGGCAGTCACTCCTGCTTGAGCCGTTTGAAGGACACGCCCTCTGGCAGCAGTCGGTTGATGACCTCCAAGAACTGTCACTCGAGGCACTGAGCTACGACGAACTCGAGTTCCAACTGGCCGCGAATCCGGGTGCGGCAATCGACCAGCTCCTCGAAGACGAACTCGACCTTATTGCTGGCTCTTTGTCGGCTGCAGATGTCGGGCCGCTTACCTCTGCAACGGATGTCGACCTGCTTGAACGCTTGACGAACTCGTTTTATTTGATTGGGTACAACGTTCGCCATCCCGAACTGGGTAATCCACGATTTCGGCGGGTGCTCTCACAACTCATCGATCGCGAACACGTTGCGCGGGAATTTTTCGAAGATACAGCCACTCCCGCCACGACCTACAGCGAACTGACTGGCCTCGCTACGCTAACCACTGGAGGGACAGACACTGCATCGCTTGCTACGTTCCCCGGGACCGATGGCGAAATCGATGTCGAGGAGGTTCGAGCGTTGTTTCGGGATGCGGGCTACCGATACGACGATGATGTGTTATTGCAGTAACTCTCGCAACATATAACCAACCTGGCCCAGTAATTTGTAGGTAATGGCACTACTCAGCGTCGTATTTGAACTCCTTGCGGTCGTCCTGACGATGCTCGGAGTTGCGACGCTCGTCCTGGTTGGGCCACGCCGGTTTTACGCTGCGATCCAAGGCTATCGTTTTCGACTCGTGGCAATTGCTGGGCCGATAGCACTCCTGGCCAGCGTCCTCGTTCTCCGTGTGCTGACCCAAGACTTCGTCCGACAGTTCTCCTGGCGCGTCGTTGGCAATCCCGTCACTGGCCTCATTTTCCGCCTCGAACAGACGGTGTTTCCAACCAATCCGGTTACGATTTTGCAGTCATTTCAGTCACCGACGGTCAGCTCGTTTTTTGTCTTTATTTACATCTACGGCTACGTCTTTCTGATTGTCTTTCCCATCATCGCGTACTTTGCCCTCGAAGATACCGAGGAGCTGTCGGCGTTGATTCTCGCCTACACAGTCAACTATGGTATCGGCCTTATCTTCTATACGCTGTTTATCGCCTACGGGCCGCGAAACATCAATCCGGTACTCTTTGAGAACTTGCTGTATGATGCGTTTCCACAGGCGTGGGCGCTGACGAACAACGTCAACGACAATACGAACGTCTTCCCCTCACTCCACACCTCGTTGTCGATGACGGTGTTATTTATGGCGTGGCTCACCCGGGAGAAATATCCGCTTTGGCTCCCGATTGCGGCGTTCTTTTCGCTGTCAGTCGTCGCCTCGACGATGTATCTCGGCATCCACTGGTTTTCGGATGTCTTCGTCGGGACGCTCTTAGCAGCTGCCAGCGTCTATATCGGGTGGAGCTACACCGTCGATGACGGCGTCCGACTCGTCAAATACTATTTCGAGCGCGGTCGGGCCCGTTTTTCCAAGGCAAACTGAACCCGGAAACCGGAGCTTTTTGCACACACCGAACCCACGTTGGGCATGTCGATTCACTGGCACCGGCGGGACCTGCGGGCAACCGACAACCGCGGACTTGCCGCCGCAACCGATTCCGGACCGGTCATCCCGGTTTTTATTTTTGACCCAGCGATTCTCGAGCATGGCGCTCCACCACGTGTCGCCGGGATGCTCGAGGCACTTGCCGCACTGAGGGCGTGGTACCGAGAGCGCGATAGCGACCTCATCATCGCTCACGGCGATCCCTCAACACTCCTCACCGAACTTGCCGCCGAGTACGACGCTGACCACGTCACGTTCAACCAAGGCTATTCTGGACTTGCCGCCGAACGCGACCGGGCGACCGTCGCCGCCCTCGAGGATGCTGGCCGAACGGTCGAGGGGTTTCATGATGCGATCTGTCACGAGCCAGGGTCGATTCTGACAAACAAAGGCGACCACTACTCGGTGTACACCTATTTTTGGAAGAAATGGCGCAGTCGGGAGAAAGACGAGCCCTATGAATCACCAACTGCCGATGACCTTGCAACCGTCACCGGTGAACCCCTACCGACACTTGAGGAACTGGGATTCGAGCCACCGGGGGCAACGACACCGACGGTGACACCGGCGGCCGCCCGCGAGCGCGTCGCTACCTTCTGTGGCGGCCCGATTGAGGGCTATGCTGACCGGCGTGACCAACCGGCTGCAGCCGCAACCTCTCGGCTCTCGGTACACCTCAAATGGGGGACGATCGGCATTCGAGAGCTGTACGCTGCCACGCGAGTGGCCCATGAGCGGGCCGGTGACGCCGAAGTTCGTGCATCAATCGAGGAGTTTCAGTCCCAACTCGCCTGGCGGGAGTTCTACATGCACGTCTTAGCCTACAATCCCGAGGTCGTCAACCGGAATTTCAAATCCTACGAACACGACCTCGAGTGGCAAAACGATCCGGCGGAACTCGAGGCCTGGAAGCGTGGGGAGACCGGCTATCCCATCGTCGATGCCGGAATGAGACAACTTCTCGAGGAGGCCTGGGTACACAATCGGGTTCGAATGATCGTCGCCTCGTTTCTCACGAAGGATCTGTTGATAGACTGGCGAGAGGGGTATGACTGGTACCGTCAAAAATTAGCTGACCACGACACGGCAAACGATAACGGCGGTTGGCAGTGGGCCGCCTCGACGGGAACCGATGCCCAGCCGTACTTTCGGATCTTCAATCCGATGAAACAGGGTGCTGACCACGATCCGGACGCCGACTATATCAAAACGTACGTTCCAGAACTAGCCGCCTGTGAGCCCGAGACGATCCACGGTTGGCACGAGCATTCAGCCGACGAGCGGGAGCAGGCCGCTCCCGAATATCCGGCTCCGATCATCGACCATAGCGAGCGACGAGAGCAGGCGCTCGAGTTGTTCCAGCGGGCCCGTGGCGACGACTGATCGGGGTGAAATAACGGCCGTTCAGACGGGATAGGCAATCGTCGAGAGAAGCGCATTCTCGGCCTGCCGTGAATCGAGTCGTGTATGTTGACAGATGACCGGAATATCCGACTCGAGGAGGCTGGCAAAGGGTTGCCCGCGAGGGATCGGCTCGGGCTCCTCGAGTTCGTCAAACCGAAAGTGGCGGGTTCGCTGGGCAGGAACCGTTTTTTTATATGGGCCAACCGGCTCGCGGTCGGGATAATAGATGGTAATCTCTACGGTTGCGTCCTCCGCTTCGGTGTTTAGCACACAGACCGTTTCGTGGCTGATAAGTTCCGGTTTGGTGGCAATTGAATCTTCGGGGATGTATCCTTCGGGAATCGCCCATGTTCGGTTTCCAGTCATAAAGACAGGTGGATACACCACGGCGCGAGGGAATAATATCATGGGTTGGATGCTCCGGCGTCGCCGGTTTCAACAAGTAGGAGACGCCTCATAATGGGATGTTTGTTAGAACATCGGACAGTCGTGGCCCCTATTGGTCGGTGCCTTCTCAAAAAATAGCACTTTCATATCATAATTCAAGATTGTCTCTCTGAGCAATAGCTATATGTTCATATCTGCGAAGACAGACAGATGTCCTCTGTGCGCCCGCCACTTTCCGAACGCTCCCTTGCGCGGACCTACGACGGCGGCTCCTACGCTGATCCATGGACCGCCGTCGAAGACTATCGACGAGTGCGGCGTATGGCTGTCGCCTCCCCTGAACTCGGCTCGAGTGCGTTGGCAACCCGCCTCAAGCTTCCCCGCTCGCGTATTCGACCCTGGCTCGAGGGCAGTGTCCCTGATCCAGTCAGAGCAATTGAGCGAGCGACGGCGTACGGCTGGCTGAACGCTGAGTACGGCGACCCGGAATGAACGGCACTGAACGCCTTAGTCGCTCACTGCTTTGCGCGGGGTTCAATCGCCGCCGACCACTATCTCCCGACGTTCACCTGCTCAAATCCATATTCGAGTCTCACCGATGCGCTCGAACTGGCCGGCCTCGAGTACGAGCGCGTTCACGAGGAGAGCGACGAGCGGTCGACTGAACTTCGACCGACACCAAATGGACCGCTGTTGGGGCGGCTCCTCGCCACTCTCGGCGTCCCTGTCGGCTCGAAAACTGACGGCGAACTCTCCCTTCCGGCGTATCTGCAGGAGGCACCCACCGAGACACGCGAACTCTTCGTTTACAGCTATCTTGAAAATCGGGCGACAAGACATCCCGAGAAGGCAACGCTTTCGATTTTCGAAGACCGCTCCCAGCAGTATCTGATCGAGGTTGCTGACCTGATCGAATCCGTGGCCGGCGAACCGGTGACAGTGACGGAAAATACGATCACGATTCCAGCACGTGGGACTCGCGCGCTCTACAATCGGTAGCTCTCCGGCTAGTTTTCGGCAGCCTCAGTGGACTTATGATGTCCTAGAGCCGATCACGCAACCGCGTTCGGTCCGACGACGTGCGATCACCCAACTGCGCTTCGACATCATCTGAATCGAGATGCAACTCGAGCTTTCGCTCGAACTCCGCCTCGCTGATTTCGCCGTTGACGTAGCGGCTGTGGAGACGCTCGAGGGGGTCTTCTTCGACGGGTCGCCCAATAGCGGTGTGGTCGGCTGCTGGCTCCGAGTCGCTACTCAGCAACTGGTAGAGGCCATAGATACCCCCACCAACCAGTGCGAGGACGGCAAGGCTCACCAGCAGGGAAACGATTGTCGAGACGATGCCGACAATCAGACTGAGAACCGTTCCCACCACCGAGAGAGCGATAACGATCACGAGGAGGACGGCGACTCCCTTCACCAGGAGCCGAGTGAGTGTGCCCATATCGGATAGACCGCGTTGAAACTAAAAAACGTGTCCGTCAGGCCGATGGCGGTTCGACGACACCCTCGCCGTCGTTTGTCTCAAGCCACTCATCATATTCCTCGGGTTCGAGGACGATCACGGTTGCTCCCATACGGGCGTGGCCGGCCCCACAGAACTGCGTACAGTGAACATCGTACTCGCCGGTCTCATACACATGGGTCTTGATGCGGGTGAATTCCTCGGGGTAAACATCCTGTTTGAACCCTAGCTCCGAGGAAAAAAAGCCGTGAATTACATCCGTCGAGGTCAGCCAGATGGTGACATCCTCATCAGCTGGAATCACCACCGCATCCTCAGTTACAACGTCGGCATCTGAATACTCCGTCTCCCATCCCCACTGATAGCCGGTGACCACCACCTCGAGGTCCTCAGTCTCAGGTGGTTCTTCGAGGTCGGATTCAGCGCCGGCCAGTTCCGTCGGATGGCCGGGAGACATGTACGGGCTAATGAGGACAGTGTAGCCTGAGACGCCGACGAACAGCAAAATGAGTGCCGTTGCCGCCGTCCACGTAATCTCGAGGGCGGGGTCTTCGCTCGTCGGCTTTGGGTCGTCGTTATCGTAGAATTTGACTGAGGCGTAGACGAGGATGAGAAGGACGAAAATCGAAAGCGGAAGTGCAACGTAGAGCAGTTGGGTGTTTAATTCCTCGAACAGGTCGCGGTTTGTCGACTGGGCGCTCCCGACGCCGACAAAGAGGATACTCGAGAGTGTTAGGCCAACTGCTGTCAGTCGAGCGTATCGTCGACCGCCCATTGTCCCCATTTCCAGCGACCGAGGTATATATCGCCCTCACGATGGCGATGACTGTTCAGCGTTGATTGATGAAGTGGGTGGCGTTGGAGAGAGGTGGGTAGGTAGCATCGATGACAAGTGGTTAGCATCGGAGACTGTTCAGAACGTGTCAATTCAGTTTTATTAGTGACGGTGCTGAGGGAGTGGGTATGGCGAGTCACCCGGTGAGTGGTGTCGGTCTGACTACTCAAACGTCGGTCGGAGGGAGCGGATGAGCCGCGGGCTCCTTTCGGTCGTTGGGATTGGGCTCTTCGTGTTTGGATTTCTGTTATTTGTCGGCTACGCTCGTGGACACCGGACGGCGACTGCCGACGGTGGCTATCCGGTTATTGGTCGCCAGGAGATTGCCCTTGGGCGTATTCAGGAGGAGGCGATTCGGTGGACGACGACGACGAACCATCGGGAGATTGGGATGCTGTATATCGTTTTTGGGACCATTGCGGCGCTGTGGGGTGGCTTCGATGCGATGATGATGCGAACGCATCTGCTGACGCCGGCAGCGGATCTGTGGACCGAACAGACCTATAATGAACTGTTTACGATGCACGGCATTACGATGTTGATCTTCTTTCTTGGGCCCGTCTTTTTTGGGCTTGGTAACTACTTTCTCCCGCTACTGATCGACGCCGAGGATATGGCATTTCCGCGGCTGAACGCCGTGGGCTTTTGGATGCTTCCACCAGCGCTCATCCTCGCTAGAGCCGGCATTATCGCGGAGATGACCGGAACCGTCCTCTCCATGCTCGTTCCAGACAATTTGATTGCGGTCTTGCTCGTTCTCCGGGAACCAGCCCTCGGCTGGACCCTGTATCCACCTTTATCCTCGGCATCACCAGACCCACAGATCGACTTTCTGCTGTTGGGGCTCCATCTGAGTGGCATCGCGACCACAATTGCGGTACTCAACTTCATCGTTACTATCGTCTACGAGCGCGGCGAGGATGTCGGCTGGGCAAACCTCGATATCTTCTCGTGGAACATGCTCGTCACCAGCGCAATCGCGCTCTTTGCGTTTCCACTTCTCGGGAGCGCCGTCCTCATGCTCTTGCTCGACCGCAATCTCGGCACGACCTTCTTTGCGACCGAAGGCGGTGGCCCTATCCTCTGGCAACACCTGTTTTGGTTCTGGGGCCACCCGGAGGTGTACATCGTCTTCCTCCCAGCAACCGGTCTGATGAGTCTCATCCTCCCGAAATTCGTCGGCCGCCAACTGTTCGGATTCAAATTCATCGTCTACTCGACGTTCGCCATCGGCGTCCTCTCTTTTGGCGTCTGGGCTCACCACATGTTCGTCAGCGGAATGGACCCACGCGTCCGGGCGAGTTTCATGGCCACCTCGATCGCGATTGCCATTCCGAGTGCGATCAAGGTGTTCAACTGGATTACCACGATTTGGAACGGCGACGTCAAACTCGCCGCCCCGACGATCCTCTGTGTCGGCTCAATCGGCCTCTTCATCATCGGCGGTGTCACCGGTGTCTTCCTCGCTGTCGTCCCAATCGACATCATCTACCACGGCACCTATTACGTCGTCGGCCACTTCCACCTCATTATCATGGGCATTATTCCCATGATGATGTTCGCCGCGAGTTACTACTGGTATCCGCTGCTGACAAACCGGATGTACGACCGTCGGCTCGCGATTTTTCAATCCGTCCTGCTCGTCGCCGGCTCCGCACTCACCTTTATGACGCTGATGGTGCTCGGATTTCTCGAGCTCCCCCGCCGATTTGCGGTCTATCCCGCCGAGTACGCCAACCTGCAGGTAATCGCCACCATCGGTGCTTACCTCATCGGGCTCAGCGTCCTCATGTGGCTGTATAACATGATCTGGTCGTACTGGAACGGCCAGCCACTCGAGTCGGCCGATCCATGGGAACTCAAGACGACCGGCCAGTTTACCCGCGAGTGGCAATGGTTCGAAGACCGCCTCGAGCGCGAGCAGGGCATTCCACCGAGCGAACCGGAGACCGTCCGTCCGTCTGCGGTTCCAGCGCCAGCCGAACGCCCCCCGTTCTGGCAGCGGATCAAAGAGACGGGCTCGACCTTCCTCCAAGACGCATTTGCCGGGGCGGTTGGCGGCTTCATTGGAACGATGCTAATGTCGGGCGTGCTCTTTGCGGCGGTTATTCTGGGCTTTTTTGATTTAGCCGGCTTTGCCGACCTCGCCAGCCTCATTGGCTTGCCACCATCGGTTGGCCTCGGCTACGCGATTTTCATCGCTGGCGGGATGACCACCTGGGCGTTGCTCTTTCTGGCCTTTGCTGAGTATCTCCCTGGCGAACTCTCACTGGTCAGCGGACTCTGGTACGCCACCATCGTCTCCTTTGGCTTCCTGATCGCCTTCTACACCGACCAGACCGGCCTCGAACTCGTCGGTTACATCGTCTTTAGCGTCGTCGCCCACTGGATGTACGGACTCGGACTCGCCGGCACCATCGAATACCTCGAAGGACGTCGACCGGCACCACCGGCGGAGGGCGAGCCATGAGCGAGGGCGATCGTGACGAATCGAATCTCATCATCTATGCCGTCCCCCTTCTTGGCGTGCTCTTCATCGCCATCGGAATCGCCAGTACTGTCATCGGTGGCTATGTCGTAATTCAGGACGCCGTTGGTCTCTGTGGCCAGCCGACAATTGTCGTCGAAGAGACTGACGACCCACGCGTTGGAGCGCCACAACTGGACTACGAGGAGCTCTCACAAGCGGAGCAACAGGCCGTCGATGACGCCCTCGAGAGCCCACTCAGGGAGGGCCAGATCGAGGGGGAGTTGGCAAATAGAGAGGCGTTACTCGAGGGAGCCATCGTCACCGTCAACGACGAACGGTACTCCGTGGCGATTACCTCGTTAGATAGCTGTCACGAGGCCAACCCGCTGCTGGCGCCGATTGGCGTCGTCGCCATGCTTATCGGTGTTGCAGGCGTCCTTACGCCACCGATTTACCGGAAGATGGAGGATATCGAAGCGTGGATGCAACGTGGACGAGACGAGTAAGTGGGTGTGAAGATTCCTCCCAAGGGAATAACACTATTTATATACAATTACAGCCGTTCTACAGAAATGAAAACACCGGACCGATCGACCCCTAAGATGCCAGGAGAACGTCATTCATCGAAGCGACAAGTACGTTCTGTCGTCCGCGAAGACATCATTTCTCGGCGAGCGTACGTTGGAGTCGTTGGAATTGGAACACTCTGTACGGTCGCCGGCTGTATAGAACAAATCGAACAGACGCTCGACGAATTTGATGAGGCAGCAGTGTATGAAGAGGTATATCGAAATAGCGATTCGTTCGAGTTCGACGCAGCGAGCGGGGACGATATATTCATCGACGTTCGCGTCGTCGATGACGGAGACTCGAGGGGGAGGGTGTGGCTCACCGATCCGAACGGGACCGAAGTGATCGACGATCGTATTCGACTGTCGACAGACACCCGCGAGACACACACCGCCGATGCAGACGGGACGTACCTCGTCGGCCTCGATCCCGGTGATGCACGGCTTCAGTTGACTGTCAGCGTCACGGCGGCAGAGGACTGATCGAAACCGTCACATCTGTCGAAGTGTCAGTTCGACTCGAGAGTTTCCCTCAACTACTTTTGTGACTGTTCTGCAACATCTCTGAGCGCTTCGGTCTGTTGCTCGATGGCGTCTGCCTTCCGGCTGATTTCGTCTTCTTCCATCCGTCGGTGTTCGCTGACGATTGCCTGAACTTCCCTGTAGACTTCGTCCGGATTATCTAGGTATTTAAACTTCATCGAACTTCCGCGCCGGTTTCGCAGAACAATATCACCGACGTCAAAGAACCCTTCAAACCACGACTGTTGTTGTTTGACCTCGGTAATGTTATTCATTGGTACGCTCCGTTTAGAGGTACTGAGTACGCCCATATCCTCTTCGATCCGATCCGGGTAGAGGCGGTAGCATTTGCTTCCCCACTTTTTTTTAGCCACGAATATCCCGATGAGAGTCGGAATAACCGCAGCCAACATCCCGATGAACAGTCCGAAGAAAAATCCTAGAAACACACCGGTGAATGTGCTAACGACCACGAAGATGATGATGTCGCCGGGAACACTTTGAATCGTCTTCCAGATGAGTTGTGGTGTCGGATTCGCTCGGTACTCTGCAAGCAGTTTGGATTCGAATTCGTTGGTTGTCATAAGTGATTGTTGCTGTTGTACGCCTTCGATTGTGTCTACATAACACATATCATACTAACGTCGAACGTTTGTGTAACTGTATATATTTTATAAATATGTTTTGGTTATTAATTCTTTGACGTTGATACTGGAACATCTGCTTCTGGCGATAGTGGGTCTATCGAACGGTCATCAGGTGCGACCAGCAGGAGACGAGCGCACCGGGTCGTTAATCGATCAGACAACAACGCCCGGTCACAGCACTGCGCCGACGTACAGCACGACAACCAGAAACACCCAGACGATATCGACGAAGTGCCAATAGATCGAGACGGTCGCCACCGACGTATCCTGGTTGCCATCGTACGCACCGCCGAGCGCTCGGGCGAGCAGGATTCCGAGTGCGCCAACGCCGATTGCCACGTGAATCCCGTGGAGACCAGTCAGACCGTAAAACGCGCTACCAAAGAACCCAGTCGTGTGTGTGAACCCTTCGGCAACAATGAACTCGTAGTACTCGAATATCTGGCCGCCGAGGAAGATTACACCGAGGGCGAACGTCGTTCCCAACAACACGATAAAGCGCCGGTCGTTGCCCTCGTGAAGCGCATTGTGAGCGAAGTGAATCGTGAAACTGCTTGTAATCAGGATGGCGGTGTTGATTAACACGAGCGAGCCAACCAGCGGTGGCAACTCTTGGGGCGGCCAGGCTCCCACTCGAATCACGAAGTAGTAGACGAACACCGCCCCGAACGTTGCGACATCGGTTACCAGAAAGAGCACCGTCGTCGAGACGTACGCCTCGCGGGATTTTCGGCTCTCGACGGCAGGGCGGATATAGGCCTCGAGTAGCCAGCCGGCGGTGCCACCGAGGAGGACGGCAAAGCCACCGATGGCCAAGGCGATGCCAAGCAGTGGTGGGATTGTGCCGGTTGCCCGGCCAATAAAGAAGATGCCAAAACCGGCGTAGAGGCCGCCGGAGCCGAGTGCGGCAAGCAGTGGCCAGCGGCTGCGGTGTTCGTGCTCGTGTCCGTGGTCGTCGTGTCCGTGACCGTCTAAATGTGGTGGCACGGACGGATCGGTCGCCTCGACGGATGTGTGTGTTCCGTCCTCAGACATAGCCTCGGTACACGAACCAGCAGTAAAAAGCCCCGTTGCTCCGCTGCTCGTAGGGAACGACTACTGTCGAGTCGTGTCTGTCAGTCGGCGCTTAAAAATGTCTGTGGGACGTTAACTCACGCTCACAAACCGTTGACCACTACAACCGTTGCAGTGATCAGTTCACCGATCCGAAAACGTTCGAACGGTCATGTTAGGGCTCCCGCTGCATTGCCCCGTCAATTTCTTCCTGATCTAGATCCTGTCGAATCTGCTCAGGGAGGAACATGTCGTATCGCCACGTATCGTCTTCTGGAACCAACAGGAAGTAATCGACGTCCTCCCCGTCCCCAACTGGGGTCGCAACGGAAACGTGTGCGTGCGCTTCGACCAACTCCGCGGACTCGCGTTCGACCTGTATTTCATCAATCGTCCACTGCATGTTCTCGAGTCCACCGAACTCTTCGAAGTCTTCTTCGCTAATGTCACCGAACCCTTGGGTATACGCCTCAGTCGAGAGTTCGTTTACTGTCTCGAGGTCATCGTCGTTGTACGCGTCGTAGAATTCTTCGACGATTGCGACGGCGTCCCCGTCGGCTTCACCACCGTTTTGGGACTCGCCATTGTCTTCGGGTTCGCTCCCCTCTCCGGCTTCGTCATCTCCGATACACCCTGCCAGTGCTGCGACCGTGACCGCGGATGCGGTGAGTAGTTTTCTTCGTCGCATATCCTAACAATCCAGAGTTAGTATAATAAATGTATGGATTGTACCGTTACTATGTGCGGTAAAACAGTATCCGCGGTATGATAGAGTGATACCGTTACTACCGAAGGTTCCAACCAGTGTTGCAATAAGGGATCTCTCCATGGATGTGTAATCAGTTTAAAAGCCAAAAAACAGCCTCTTAGTCGATAAGACTCGATTTTAGAGTGTTGGTGGTACGGATATCTTTCGTGGTGTCTCGTGACGGCTGTGCCTCAATCTAATATACTAACAAAAGTTAGTTAGCTACAAAAGTTTATATGGTATCTCCAAGATACGGTATACTATGGACACGCAATTGTCACGCCGAGATGCGCTCGCTGCGCTTGCAGCCGGCGGTATCACCGCAACTGCGGGGTGTAGTGCAATCGGAACCGATGGGTCAGCCGACCACGAACGAAGTTCGACTGAGACGCTCGTTGAACTGGCCGAGGTTCTCTACCCCGCCGAAATCGAACCGACCGAGGAGTTCATCAAAACGTACCTGTTCAACCGGATTGCCGACGAGGAGTCCTATCAGGAGGAACTCGAGGCTGGCCTCGAGACGCTAACTGAGCTTTCGGAAGACGAACACGGTTCGGGGTTCGCTGTCTTAGACGACGATGAGCGGGTGACGCTGTTCGAGAAAACAGACCTCCGGTCGGGTAATTCCGTGCCCGATGGCTCCGCTGTCGAGCGGCTTAACTATCACATCATCGACGAGTTACTCTTTGCGTTCTACGCATCACCAACCGGTGGTGAACTGGTCGGCAACCCCAACCCCGTGGGCTTTCCGGGTAGCTATGGCAACGTTCCGGCGGTGGACCAATGAGCGAAACTGGCGAGAAAACACCCGTCGAGGACGCCGACGTCTGTGTCATTGGGGCCGGTCCTGCAGGGGCGTTGCTCTCACACTCGCTGGCCGAACGCGGCCACGAGGTCGTCATCCTCGAGGCGGGTCCGCGCTTCGACATAGACGAACGCGTCGACCGGATGAAGACGCAACTTCGTCCAGGCCCGGATCACAGCGAGATTTGGGATATGGGTGGGGAACGCGACGCCTACACCACCTCCGGGGCGCATTCTTGGAAGCTCAACCAGCGCCGCGTGAAGGGCGTCGGCGGCACTAGTCTGCACTGGGGCAGCGTGGTTCCGCGGTTCCATCCGAAGGACTTCGAGATGGAGAGTCGCTATGGTCTCGCGAAAGACTGGCCGATCAGCTACGAGGACCTCCAGCCGTACTACTTGCAGGCCGAACAGGCAATCGGCGTCGCCGGTTCCGACGAGTCAGCACACCTCCCGCCGCGGGAAGAGGGGTATCCGATGGACGCACTCGGACCGAGTCACACGGACCAGCTGTTCATCGAGGCAGGGGACGCACTCGATATCGAGGTCGATCAGATGCCAATGGCGATCAACACCGGGGCTTACGACCGCAACGAGTGTGCGGGATACGGCACCTGCCAGTTCGTCTGTCCCTCTGGCGCAAAATACACGGCCGATATCCACGTTCGCACGGCCGAGGAGGAAGGCGCCACCCTGTTGACCGAGGTACCCGTCCAGCGGTTGAACCACGGGCCGGACGGTGAGGCAATCACTGAAGCCGTCTACACGTCACCCGATGGCGAGACGCATAGGCAAGAAGCGGACATCTTCGTCGCCGCTGCGGGGGCCTACGAAACACCGCGACTCCTCTTTCTCTCGGAGTCAGCGGAACATCCCGACGGACTCGCGAACTCGAGTGGGACGCTCGGGCGGTACTTCATGGGCCATCCACCGGCGGGCGTGCTCGGGATCATCCCGGGTGAGGACACCTACCAGGGCGAGTTTGGCCCCCAGATCTCCGGCGCGATCCACCAGTTCTACGACGACAACCCACCCGAGAACGGCTCCGTGAATATGTTCATCATCAACGCTTCCGGCCCCGCGCCCGCGACGATCGCGCTGAGCAGCACCGAGATCGGGGATGAACTGCTCGAGCGGGTCGAAACCCAGTACGGCAGCACGATCGGGATCAATATGAGCTGTGAGATGCTGCCCAGCGCGGACAACACGATCACCATCGACGAGTCGACGACCGACGACCACGGCAACCCGGTCCCGGATGTCTCGATCGACCCCGGTGAGTACGCCCGACAGGGCCAGGAGACCGGCCTCGAGGTTGGCGCTGCACTCATCGAAGAGATGGGTGGGACCGTTTCCTACGCTGCCGGAACGATGACCGAGGAACACGACGAGTTGGATGATCTCGCGAAGGGTGGCTACCACCCGATGGGCGGAACCCGAATGGGTGCGGACCCAACGGAGAGTGTGGTCGATCCGAATCTGCGAACGCACGACCTCGAGAATCTGTACATCTCGAGCGGTGGCGTCTTAGTCACTGGAGGAGCCTCGAACCCGACGCTGACCATCATGGCGCTCTCACTGCGAGCAGCTGATCATATCCACGACCAGCTCGAGCGGTGAGTTGTTGGCCTATCGAGGGCGTGCTTTGATGGCGAGACCGAAGAGATGGCCCACCACGCTACTCCGACTCGTCGGTTGGATCGTGGGGATACGCGATATCACCAAGCGATTCCCGTGCGTCTGGGGTAAACTTCTCCCAGGCGTCTCTCGGGAGGTGCGTGATCGGATCGATATCGAGATCCTCTTTGTCCGCACCAGACTGCAGCGCCTCGATTGTCTCCGGCTCGAGCGGAAACGCGCTCAGTGCATCGATACCACGCTCTTCGAGGTGAACCTCCTTCTTCCGACCGGCCTTCTTCACGGAAACGTAACCGTTTTCGGTCAGTGGCGTGATGATGTGTGACTCGAGCAGTCGGTACCGGCCCTCGTCGGTTTTCGCTTCGGTGTCGGCAATAAACGGGAGCGCCTCGTCTTCAGCGTACCTGATGAGTTCCTTTTTCGTGACGCCGTCTTTGCCGTAGAGGAAGCCGAGAATCTGGAGCTGTTCGGGTGATGGACCCTGCAGTTCGAACACCGGCAGTTCCGAGATGGACCCGGCGGTTTCAAACAGCGGTTTTTCGGGGGTCGTGACTTCCTCGGTTGCCCGCTCGCCTTCGGTCTCGAACGGTTCGACGTAGAACGGCGTCGCCTCGGAGGTCTGAGCAGCCATCATCCCAGCAATGGCGGCGACGTTGGTGCCCGTCGAGACGTTGATGAATACATCGTCGCCCTCGTGGTCTTTGACTGCCTGGGTGAACGCCTGGAGCGTGCTGTCTAAGTCGAAGGGGTCAGCCTCACGGAACTCCACCTCGAGTCGGTCCATGGCCTCTAAATCAGCAAGCATCTCGTGTTCGAAGTCGGTGAGAAATGCCGTGTTTTCGGGGAGAATACAGACTACTTTGTCGGCTTTGAGTTCGTATAGTGGCTCGACAACGCGGGCGACTTCCCAGCCGAGTGCGAGCACGTGGACTCGGTCGGTGACCTTCATTACGTCAGCTACTCAGTCCCGAGGTTTGTAGCTATCGCACCGGTCGCTAACTGGATACGATTATAGTTAACTCGTCCTCGTTTGCCGTGATGGGTCGTTCCTCTCGAACAGAGTCACGTACGCTATGGATGTGTCAGCGTATGCGAACGGCGAACCGCGTTCCGGCGTCCACCGATTGATGAGACGACTGAACAAACTAACGAACGATATTTAATGACGGTCTCGATCAACGGTCTTAGAGATGATCAACAATCGTCTGGGGTGAAACCCAATTCCGTCCGGTATCTTGCCCTTCGCTCTCGAGCGTTGCCTCGAGCTATCAAATGGCGTACTCTGCTTCACGCAGTTGGACGTAGCTGCCGTTTCGATAGTCCCACTTGCGCTTTTTGTAACCGAGCGCAATTTTGGCTGCTCCGACACCGGCGGTGTACTTCCGGCGAACCATCTGTGAGCCACTGGTGTCAGTATTCATCTCGTTGATCGTCCGGAACACCCGATCCCAGTCGTGGGGTTCGTGGTCGACGACCATATCCGCAAAGACGATATTTCGCAACAGTTCGTCGCCAACGGCGTGCTTCCAGACGGTGTTGTACCGGTCGAGACCGTGTGTGGCAGCCAACCGCCCTGCTATCTTCCCCGTTCGGACCGCGACGTGATAGCCACCTTCGTGAAACGCCGACGTCGTCCCCATCGCCCCACCGGCGACGGCAATGCCGGCTTTTACCGGTGACTCAATCGGCCTCGTCGAGGAGATCGGATAGGTTTCCGTCCCCTTTGACTTCCCGCGATTTTCGACTCGCGGAATGTCCGTTTCGATATCGTACTCATCGCCATAGAGATGCTCGAGCAAGCGCCGGATATACTCCTTGCCGGTCGGGATTTGGGTGTCTGTCGGCTCAAGCAGTGGGTAGGTTTCGGGTCGGCGAACGTCGTTTAACTCCATCCCGATTGGCATCGTCAACCCGACGCGGGCAACCGTGCCGTCGTTTGGGAAGACCCACGGATAGGCCGTCTCGCCGGGCATGTAGCCCCACCAGAATTTGAGTCGGTCGTCCTCGAATAGCTCTTCGGGGAACTCTCGGTACTCTTGGTAGGCGATATGGTTGGCTTTCGGCGGGGAGAGCACCTCCGATACGGACCGGCCGGCCGGCATGAACTGATCGAGCGCTGAGAGGGTAACCCGGCGTTGTGGGCCGTCGGCGAGCACGGCGTATTCGGCGGCAATTTCCTCGCCGTCTGAGAGCGTGAGTCTATGGGTTTGGTCCCACGAATCGGTTCCGGTCAGGTCGGTCTCGAGGTGGCGAACGCCGGTGCCGATACGGTACTCCGCCCCAGCGTCTTCGGCGCATTCTCGCAGCCAGTCGTCCATCTTCGCCCGGTGGAAGGTGTATCCCAGCCGTGGATAGGAGGAGTCGATACCGGTCGAGTTGATCGTAATCTGTTCGTTCGGACCAATGAACTCGACGGCATCGAGTTGCTGATGGATAATCTCCTCGGGAATCTCCTCGTAGGGGATATCCATAATCTCGACCCAGTAGTCGAGAAAGCCAGCCGCATCCGTCGAGTCGGGACCCAGTCCGTCACGGTCCTCGCGGGGGACTCCCTGTTCGAAACAGACCGTTTGAGCGCCGTGGGCAGCGGCTGTCTCGGCTGCGGCGGTGCCAGCCGGCCCACCGCCAACGACGGCGACGTCAACGCGTTCCATATCCGTCACCGACTCGTTGACTCGTATTAAACTGCCTGATAACTCTTGAGAAACTGACGATCTGACGCGAGCCCGTTACCTGTACACCGCTGTCAACGGGTAGTACCCAGCCTAAGCAAACCACAATGCCTCATAGCCATAGACCGACTCGAGTGGCACTTCGATGGGGCCGTACTCCTCACCTGCGACGATGGCAACACCGTTCTCGAGGCTGACCGTCAGCTCCTCGGGGTTACGATAGAGCACGGCGACATCGAGTGATCGGTCGTGAACGGCAACCATCGGCGAGCCGTCGTGGTCGAACTCGAGCGTTCCAGCCGCACGGAGCGCCTCGAGGTGGATTGCCAACGCTTCCTCATCCTCGAGTTTCCCGTAAAAAACCCTAGTCGTCGGCCGCGGCAGTGTCGCCGTTTGCGCTCTCGATATCTTCCTCGATACTCGGTGGGTACTTCCCCCGCTCGAGTTTGAGGTCTGAGGTTGGCCGAGCCATGCAGGTCAGGGCGTAGCGCTCGGCTTCGGCCTCGGTGAGTCCGCGGGCTGCCGGTTGTGTCACCGTCCCCTCGAGAATCTCAGCCGAACAGGCCAGACACATCCCGACTCGACAGGAGTACTCTTGGGCGATTCCCTCCTCGAGACAGCGACTCAAGATGGTCTCAGTTTCGGCGACGGTGATGCGTTCGCCAGTGCCGACAAACTCGACGGTATGCTCTGTCATACGGCCCGATACGAAAGAGCCCACTAAAACTCTTTATTGACTCTGGCCGTCCACAGCGCACATAAAACGTTTTCTCGCCGCGGCCAACAGCTAGGGATAATGAGTATTGACGAACAGGCCACCACCGCGACCGGAACTGGCGGGAGCCATGGGCCGGATGTCGCCGTCGTCGGCGCTGGAACGGCCGGCTGTTATGCCGCAGCGACACTTGCAGAGGCAGGATATGAGGTCGTCGTTATCGAGCGCAAAACCGAGGCCGAAGCCGGCCATATCGCCTGTGGCGACGCGTTGAAGGGAGCCAGTGAATTCCCCGACGCAATCCCCAAGTCCCAGATTCAACCGGCCTTTACGAACACTGATGTCGACCACGGACGGTTTGAAATCCCACAGGAGGACAGCGTCCTCGAGATACCCGTTCCCGGTGAGTTAGCGGTGATCGACCGCTGGGAGTACGGTCGGCTGCTAATTTCGGGCGCAAAAAAAGCGGGTGCAACCTTCCACTACAACACCGTCGTTCAGGATCTCGTCCAAGCTGATGATGGACGCGTAACGGGGTTACGAGCGATGTCTCGCGGCCAACCGATTGAGTATGCGGCTCAACTTGTCATCGACGGAGCCGGTTCGCTCTCGGTGTTACAGGACAAACTCGACGCGTCGGGATCGACGTTCGATACGAACGTCACCTACTCGCAGTTCTGTTCGGCCTACCGGGAGGTTGTCCACGTTGAGGAGCCAGTCGAGTGGTCGGATGCACTAGTGTTCAAACCGACCGAACGCGCAGCGGGCTATCTCTGGTATTTCCCACGCACCGAGACGGAGATCAACGCTGGGCTTGGCTTCCAGATGACCGAGGAACCGATGAAACTGGTCGAAGACCTCAAACGCGACCTCCGAAATCGGCCGGAGTTTGCTGGTGCCCGCGTCGAAGACAAACTGGGGGCTGCGCTCCCAACTCGTCGTCCCTACGATTCGGCGATCCATCCCGGCTTCATGGCCGTTGGCGACGCAGCCGGCCACGTCAATCCGACGACCGGTGGCGGGATCGCCGGCGCAGCCTACGCCGGCCAGTACGCCGCCGAAGAAGCGATCACCGCTCTCGAGAGCGGTGACCTGAGCGAAGCCCAACTCTGGCAGTACAACGAACGCGTGATGGACCATTACGGCGGGCGATACGCCGCGCTCGACGTCTACAATATCCTCTCGACGGCGATCGATGTCGATGATCTGATGGGGCTGCTTGCGGCGATGCCCGGCGAAAAACTGGCCGAAGCACTCTACTCGGGAAGTACGGATATCGGGCTCAAACTCAAACTCGAGGCGTTGCTCAAAAGCCGTGGTCATTGGGGGACGATCTGGAATCTGTATCAGACCAAACGGCGGGCTGACGACATTTTAGCCCATTACGAGCGCTACCCCGACTCACCGGAGGACTTTAGCGCGTGGCAAGCCAAACGCGACACTCTCATGGAGGCGGTCTATGAGACGACCGGTGCAGATCCGAAGTACTAGAGAGCGTGTGTCGCCGCTTACAGGTGGACGGCCCGAATTCTTATTTTCCGTACAGTGCTAGACTTCTCAGAGACACGGGTGAGAATGACAGCTTTATCACTAGACGAAGCCAGAAGGAGACTACAGACGATTACGGAAGGGGAGCGACCGTTTGAAGCGGTTGCGTCGGAGTTGCTTGCACTCGGCGTTGAATTTCTTGGGGTTGAGACCGGCATCGTCACTCGTATCGACGAACGACACGGTTTTTGGGAAACACTTGCCTCGACGGATCCACCTGACGGCCGGTTTGGAGTCGGGACGGTACTGGATCTCGAGCAAACGTACTGTCGGCGGATCCTTACCCAACCGGAGGACCTCGAGTTGAGAGATGCCAGCACGGAAGGATGGGAGTCCGACCCAGCCTATCAGACTCACGACCTCCACTGCTACTGGGGAACGGCGATTTCGGTCGGGACGATTGACGGAACGGTCTGTTTCTTTTCGACCGAGCCACGAGAGACACCATTTACCACCGAAGAGAGCTTGTTCGCCAAACTGATTGGAACGACGGTCGAAAGCGAGCTTCGCCACCACACCGGGACGGCTGAACTGGCACGACAGACTGACTTTACGACCGTCCTTAGTCGAATTCTTCGACACAATCTGCGGACCGATGCGACGATTATTCGCGGACAGATCGAACTCCTGGCTGAACGGCTTGGGGAACCGACGAAACACGAACGGGTCGCTATCGAAAAACTGGATGAACTCGTCACACTCAGCGAGAAAGTTCGGCAATTCGAATCCGCCGTAAAGGACTCGTTTGACCCACAACTTCTCGAGTTGTCTTCGCTCATCGATGGGGCGATAACGGCAGGTATACCACAAACCGCAGACGCGTCAGTTGTGGTTAATGTGGGCGAAGAGGTTCTGTTCACAGCCCATCCCAGTTTAGAACTCGCACTCAGAGAACTACTCGAGAACGCGGCGATCCATACCGGCGAAGAACCACAGATCACCGTTAGTGCCGAGTCGAGGCCCGGTGAAATCTCGATTACGGTCTCCGATAACGGACCTGGCTTTCCAACACAGGAACGTGCTGTCCTCACGCACGGAACCGAAGAGCCCCTTTCTCATGGGAGCGGTTTTGGCCTTTGGATTGCAAACTGGATTGTTCACTCCCATGGCGGTTCGATTGCGGTTGCTGAAGGAACGAAGACAACGGTGACGCTTACGCTGCCACAGGTGGCGACATCCACGCGTCATTTGCTCACTCAGAGTGACCAACAACAGTTGCGTGCAGCCCGAGACCGATTCAAAACGGCGTTTGAGGAGGCAACTGACGGACTAGCAATTATCGATGAGAACAACCGGGTTATCGAAGCGAACACGGCGGTAGCGACACTGCTCGATCAGTCACGCGAGACGCTTTTGGGCCGACCGCTCACCGGCTTTATTACCGACTTGAAAGGGCCAACGGCCCCTATGCCCGGCGAGTACAACACTATTGAAATCAGTCACAAAAACGGGGACGCCGTTCTCGCGGAGTATACGGTTACGTCCGAAATTATCCCCGGTCAGAAGTTGTTGATTCTCCGAAATGTGACTGAACGAGAACGGCGTGAACGGCTGGTACGGAACCTCTATGAGATCGTTGCCGATTCTAAATTGGATTTTGAGGCGAAAGTCGAGGCGCTACTAGCAACCGGCCAAGAAGCACTCGGGACGACCTACGGCAGTTTCTCTCATGTTGATGGCGACTCCTACCGGTTCGAAGCTATCGTTGGCCCGACTGATGCGGTAGACGTTGGTGATGTCGTCCCACTCGAGGTGACAAACTGTGAGCGGGTAACCACCACCGAAAAGACGCTCGTGTTGGGCGATATCGAACGCGATGCGCCCGAGCTTGTCAACCGAGCAGGAAACGTCGAGTGGGGGCTGTCTTGCTATCTCGGTGCACCGGTGTACCAGCAGGGAGAGGTGTACGGCACGTTCTGCTTTTATGACACTGAAGCTCGTTCCCCCTCATTTTCTAGCTGGGAAGTGACGCTGGTCGATCTGATGAGCCAACTGGTCACCTACGAACTCGAGCGCGAACGCCGGGAGGGGCTGTTGCGCGACCAACGGAGACAACTTGCAGTGTACAATCGCTTCCAAAGCCGGATCCGTTCGATTGCGCTGACGGCCATCGAATCGCGAAACCACGAGGAGATCGAACGACGAGTCTGTGACCAACTCGTCGGTGATGGTTCCTACAGCGCAGCGTGGATTGGCCAACCCGAAGGTGGGGAGGTGACTCCACGTGCTGGGACCGGTCTGAGTGATCGCTCGCTTGCAGCCCTCGGCGAATCAACCCCGGAACCGGCCAATCAAGCCCTACTGGACGGAGCCGTAGCCATCATGACCGGAGCTGAAGGCGATCTTCACGTGGATGGCGCAGCCGCAGCCGCTGCCGTCCCGCTGACATATGAGGGTGCAGTCCACGGTGTCCTCACGGTGTATGCCGCCGAGTCTGATGCGTTTGACAGGCCCGAAACGGCGGTTCTAAGCCAACTGGGTGAGCTTCTCGGTCACGCCATCTATGCCGTCGAACAGCGGAAAGCCCTCGAGAGTGAGACTGCGACGGTTCTTGAATTACAGCTCACCGAGGACCACCCGTTGCTTTCGGTGGCAACGGAGGAAACCGATATTGCGTTCGAACGCTGGATACCGGCTTCAGACGGGCAATACCGGCAGTTTGTCACTGTCAAAGGACTCGACGAAGAGCAGTTTGAAACGGTAATAGCAACCCTCCCCTCGGTAACCGACTGTACGTTAGTGAGCGACCACGACGAGGCGTTGTTTTTCGAACTGACACGCGTTCCAACTGACAGTATCGAGACGTTGACTTCCCACGGCGGACGTATCGTCAACGCCACCATCACCGACAGACAGCTTCAATTGACTGTCGAACTTCCACCAGGAGCGGACGTTCGAGCCGTCTACGACGGGTTCAAAGCGCAGTTTCCGTCGATCGATTTGCTGGCACAACGAACGACCGCTCGAGAGGGAGCAACGTGGCGAACGCTTCACGGCGTTGTCATCGACCAACTAACCGACACGCAACGAACTACCCTCGAGACGGCTTACTTTGCCGGCTACTATGAGACCCCACGCGTAGCCTCCGGCGAAGATGTCGCTGCCAGTCTTGATATTGCCACAGCAACCTTCTCCCAGCATATTCGGACCGCCGAAGCCACGTTGTTAGCAGGCATCTTCGGCGAGCGGTGAGCTTGACGACTGTAGTGAGGCACAGATCGCATCGGTTAGTCCCGGATCGTACGTCCAAAATCCGCTGATGGAGTCCCCCTCAGATTCAGCGATTATCGCACACTTTTGTCCAGAATCGCCACCGCCATCGAAGGCGACACACTGTGTCGACCCAGGAGTGACTGGCAGATGACGAACAGAGAGTCCGTTCGCGCAATCGCGCCCTTCAGGGACCGGCACCTCGAGCGTTGAGTCCGACCGCTGTGCAATGTAAAGCGTTCCGTGGCCGGTTCGAGTGGCTCGGTCGACTATTTCGGTGACGGCCGCTTGGAGGGGGTGTTTTGTTTCAGCGGCGAACGTCGTTTCTCGAAGCCACGCAGATAATTGTCGGATCGAGTTTGGGACCGGCTGCTCTGAATCCCCACACAGTGTGCAACCTACGAGATCATCGAGTGAAACGGTTCCAATATGGCGATTTCCATCGAACAAACTCGCCTTGTTGGCTGGTGCGTTTTCAGGTGTCTTGTGGTGGATAATCTCGACGTTCCGGCTCTCAAAATACTCGCGTAACTCGGTTACGAACGCCGGATCAGCAGCGCTCACCCGTACACTCTTTGTATGAGTTTCAACGAGCGTTCTGACGTCGGCGAGAGTCATCATCGTCTCTTCGTCGCGGGGGGTTTCTTATAAAGACTCTTGCTCAATAGTTCATCCACACTTGGCGAATTACGGAAGTAGCGGTTTCAGGGGCGCTCGAGGGAGATTCGCTCGATTGCGCCGCTCAGTACTGCAACGCCATGGCGGAGGCTTACTTCATCGACATCAAATGTTGGGGTGTGATGGCCACCGGGATGGTCCGTCCCAACGCCCATGTAGCAGGCGAGTCCACCCTTTTGTTGGACCGCTTGCATGAGATAGGTTGCATCTTCGCTCCCGCCGAGATGGTCCGACTCAATAACCCGTTCGATGCCGTCCACGGTTTCGGCAACCTCGCCGACGATGGTGGCCAACTCCCTGTCGCTTGTAGCACTCGGTGCGCGGGCCCCCCACTCGAGTTCGACCGAACAGTCGTGCATCGTCGCCGCGGACTCGAGGACGGTGGCCGCCTTCTCGGCCATGTACTCCATCAGGGCCGTGGTCTCACCACGGACTTCTGCAACAAGATGGGTCTCATCAGCGATAATGTTCGAGGCCGACCCACTCTCGACTCGCCCAACATTGACCCGTGTCGCGCCTCCGGAGTGACGCGGAATCCCGTACAGATTTTGTATGGCCGTCGCCATCGCTTGCATCGTGTTTCGACCCGCTTCCGGGCGGGCACCGGCATGTGCGGACTCCCCGGAAAACGTCGCCTCGAGGTGACTGACTGCCAGAAAGCCGTCGATACCGGCGACGATCTCGCCGGTCGGATGGTTGAGGCCGATATGCAACGAGAGCAGGTAATCGACGTCATCGAGATGGCCACTTTCGGCCATTGCCTTTCCGCCGCCGATAACCTCCTCAGCGGGTTGGAAAAACACCTTCAGCGTTCCCTGAAACTCGCTTTCTGGCCGACAGAGCTGGTCGATAACGCCCATCCCGATGGTCATGTGGGCGTCATGGCCACAGGCATGCATCGATTCGGAGTGTTGGGAGCGAAACCCCTCTGGGGTGGGGGCGTGTGTCGAATCCTCAGATTCCTCGATGAGCAGTCCGTCGATATCAACCCGCAAGCCGACTGTCGGGCCGGGGCCGCGTTCGAAGACGGCAACGAGACCAGTCTTGCCACCCTCGAGTTGTTCGAGCACCGCCGGTGAGGCCCCCGACTCACGGGCACGGTCGTACCACTGTTGTTGGGTTGCTGTATCCGGAAGGTCCATTCGAACTTCTTCGGCAAGCGCGTCGGGACCGACGAACAGTTCCGTTGGCTCACGACTCGACAGTTCCTCGTACAGTTTCGCCGTGGTGTAAAACTCACACCACGAGGGTTCGGGGGTTTGGTGTAGTTCCCGCCGGAGGGAGCGAAGGGCGTCTATGTCCATATCCAATACTCGAGGGAGAGGCTAATAAGCGCGGTTAGTTTCGGCCGCGTCCCATCCCGTGGATCTGTTCGACTTCGACTTCAACGTGGATTGAGTCTGCGAACTGTCGGTCCAGAAGTTGGCTAGCAAAGTCGCCGTGGCCGTGGATCTCGATTTCGCGGGTAAAGACGGTGTACGCCCACGATTTGAACGTCCGCTCGTCATCGGCGTGCAGTCGGCAGTAGCGGGGGACACGGAGCCGGTTAGGCGGGCGGGAGTGGGGGCCTTTTAATGCAGCCCCTTTGCGTTCTGCCGTTGTTTTGATGTCTGAAACGAGTCCATCGAGGGCGGCGCGGTCGCCGCTCTGGAGTGTGAGGCGAGTAACGAAGGTCATTGGAAGCGAGTGGACGCCCAATGGACAAAAGCCTACTGTGATTCCCCTCCGAGAGTCCGATATTCTCTTAACGGTTCACACAGTAGAGGTAATAATGGCAGTCGAAGCTACGAGCGCAGGCGCAATCCTCTTTCGCGATACGCGGGGCCGGCGCGAGTATCTTCTACTCAAGAGCCGCCCGGGTGACTGGGAATTTCCGAAGGGCGGTGTCGAAGGAGATGAAGAACTTCAGCAAACGGCAATCCGCGAAGTAAAGGAAGAGGCAGGTATCGACCAGTTTAGACTCCTCGATGGCTTTCGTGAAGACTACAGTTATGTATTTGAGGCAAACGGCAAGACGATCCACAAAACCGTCCACCTTTTTATTGCGAAATCCTTCGAGGCCAGCGCTGAACTCTCGAAAGAACATCGTGATCTCCAGTGGCGCGATTACGAACAGGCGGTCAACACCGTCACCCAAGATGGCCCACGGGAAATCTTAGAGCGAGCACACAAACACATCGACGAACTCAACGAAAAACGCGAAAAAGAAGAGGCCTAAATAAACCAGGTGTGGTGGAAGAATCCGGTCTCGAGCGGATGGTCTTTGCTATTTACTGATGTCCTTTTGTGAGTACCGTTCGCCCTCGAGTTCTGATCTCAATCTTGAAGACGCTGCTGTCGACATTCTAGTGGTATCGTCTCAGGGGCAGAAGCTGAGACCGGTAGGACCCCACTCTGGTTTAGTGTGTCAATGTGGGAGTGAGGCGCTTTGTGGCTGAAGAGGTTGTGCTCAGTACGCTGAGAGTCTCATAAAAATCGTGTTTCTGTCGAAAGCGGCCGTGTTACCGACGTTTGACGACGACGGTGTTCCCGACGAGGTCACCGACACGCTGTTTTTTGTCCGTGATGAGGATCAGGACGATCCCGATGATGTAAGCAAACGGGAGTTGGTCAACGAACAACAACAGATTGCGAATAATCGACGCTCCAACCGTACAGTTAGAGCCATCGCTTTTGACGACGACTAAGCCCATCAGGTACTTCCCCGGTTTGTAGCCGTAGAGTCCCTCGAGGAGGAACCAGTAGACCAAATAAAAGACGAACGCGAGCAGGCCGAAAATTACGACGCCGATATCACCGAGGAGGAATCCTGGCACCAGAATAATCGTTCCAATGATTCCGGACAGAACGCTGTCGATAATGAACGCTAAAAAGCGTGCACCGATAACGTCGCCTTCTGTTCCCATCTGTGGTGTTGGATGTTTTTCCATAACGGTAGATTCTTTCAAATAACAGTTTTAAATACATTCCGGTTTGTCAATAGTAATTCAGACGTTCGGTGGCACATCCAAATCAGCACACACTTGCTTGCCTCAGCCCTTCTTTCATTGTGCCTCGAGTCCCGGAATTCAGCTTCGAACTCCGTGTTTGTCGGTGGGCCGAACAGGCGTGGCCGCCGGCGACTACCGACACAGCCCGTAAGCACGCGTACATCGTCGCTCGCCAACTGGGCACGAAAAGTCGCCGCTGGGATACAATTGTTCTCGAGTGTGAGCCAGCGGGGCTTCGCCAACGCGCCAAATTTGGTCCTGGCTGTCTCACCCGAAACGAACTCGATGTCATCCAGCGTGCCCCAGCCGAATGGGCCTACTACCGCGATGCCCTCCCCCATCCTGGCTATCCGTGGCGATACGTTCGCGAATCGATTCACGAACTGGTCGACCGTGGGGTCCTCGAGTCCCGTCGCGTCGGGAATCGGATCGAGATCCGGCGCAAATGGCCCTATCCCGACTGGCTCGAGCGTATCGTTGCTATCGAGAACAAGCCAGATCTCGATGCGAGTGCGGCCCGGAACCTCCGGCCACAACTCGAGTACGATGTGGCGATGGCGTTGGCTGATGAGGTATGGGTTGCAACCCGTCAGACCGGGGAGCGCGTCGAGCCAGCACTGTTTGAAGCGCTCCCCGTTGAGGCAGGTATCCTTGCAGTCGACCCCGAATCGATTACGGCGACGGTGGCGTGGTATCCTCGACAGCTCGCCGTAACGGAACCGGGAACACGAATCTGTGAGCGCCCCGATGGAGGGAGTCGAGATGCCTCTGCCGCCCGGTTCGAGTATATCGATCCGGCACCGAAGGCCCGGACACGGCTGGCTATCGCCGAACGCGCCTACGAACGGGGCTGGCGTTCGTTCGCCGACACAATGCGACCGGACTGTCGGCAGTTCGAACTCCACGCCGATGGGCAACTCCTTCCGTACTGTCGCGCCCACGGCCGCCATCAAACTGCCGCCGAGTGTTCGGGCTCGTGTGAGGCATTCGAGCCCGAACCACCAGCGTGGCGACAGCGAGGGTGGCCGATCGAAGGCGGACCGGGAAAACGGTACAAAAAGCTGTTAAAAAAGCGCCGACGGGATTGTCGACCCGGACTCTCGACGGACGACTAGTTCTCGAAACAACAATCTACTCTCCAGTGACCGAAACCTCGAGGTCCTCGCGGTCGACGGTCAGCCGGAAGGTGGGGACGGTTCGGTAGATAGCCTCGACAACGTCTTTTCGTCGGAGTGATTGGAGCCCCGACCGGACCGCATCGACGTCGGGGTCAATACCATACTCCGCTCGCAGTTTGTGTAATACCGAGACTACGCTTTCAGATTCCGCTTCGGGACCGGCAAGCACCGCGACGATCTGGGCGTGTAACTGCGGGACGCGAATCGCCGACGGTGGCCCACCATCCTCGCCGCCACCCTGGACGCCCGGTTCAACATCGACTAACTCAGCAGCCTCCTCAGTTGCCCGAATCAGGCTGTTATCATCCCGGAAATAGTACTCCTTGAGTTCGCCCTCGAGATAGCCATGGACTTCACTGCCGCCATCCATCCCCCACCGCTCGGCGAGTTCAGCATTTTTTGTCGGCTGCAGTTCCACGACATCGGCAAGTCGGTCTTTGGCCTCCTCAGAGAGTGTCATTGCTCGAACGTACAGCAATCCAGTACTTTGGTATTGCCCTTCCAGCAGGTCGTTTTTGTCTGACGTATTGACCGCTCCCTGTTGGCCGTAGATTAATAATGCGGTGGAGATCGTTCGATTCAACGGCTGTCGTGATAAATTGGCCCGCAGAGGCGTATTATTGTAATAATAATGGAATCATGGCAACAACTGACAATGCCTTCAACGGACTCACCGAACGATGTGAGGAGTGCGAAATAAATACCCTCCACGAAGTCTCCGTGCAGATTCGAGCTGAGAGTCTGAAAAAAGAAAACGCACAGTTTTCCCGCGAGCCATACCGCATCACCGAATGTCAGCGCTGTGGCCACCGGGCAAGCCAGCGGATGAACAACGCCTAAAACGGTTCTCGAGACAGATCACACCCCCAATTCGGATCTGTCTTGACCGAATACGCTGACTGAACAGCCGACAGGCAAACGGACTCTTTAAGTTTCCCCGTCAGCCTACTCCGGGATATGGAGTTTTGCGACGAATGCGGTTCAATGATGAAAGCCGATGATGGCCTGTGGGAGTGTGGGAGCTGTGGGTTTTCTAAACCACGTGGTGATGCCAGCGAATATATCGTCACTGAAGACCAGGAGGCGAGTGAGGTAATCGAATCAACGAAAGGCGAGAGCACACTGCCGAAATCCACTGTCGATTGCCCAGAGTGTGACAACGACGAGGCCTTTTGGTATCTCCAACAGATTCGCTCGGCTGATGAATCAGAAACCCGCTTTTTCATCTGTACTGAGTGTGAGTACAAATGGCGTGAGGACGACCACTAACTCACTCGTTTCGTCCAACCGTTAGATATCCCGTGTGGCCGACTGGGGCCGTCGACGGCCGCGAGCCCCGGTCATCGAAATCCATCTCCCGCTGGATTGTCTCCCGCGTTCGTACATCCGAGAGTGAAACCGCTCGAGCGGCCTCGACGACGGCTCGAGTCGATTCGATAAATGGGCTGTAGACGGCGACGAAGCCGCCATCAACGAGGAGTTCGGGTGCGTGTTCGACGATTGCTGGAGCATCTCCAGTATCGAGTGTGAGGACGTCAAACCGCTCTTCGATTGAGTCGAGTTCTTCGAGAAGGTTTCCCGTTCGAACGGTAACGGATTTGGAGACGCCAGCCAGTGACATGTTCTCTCTGGCAACGGCCGCAAACTCCGGGTCGCGCTCGTAGGTGAGAACCGATGCTCCAGCGCGGGCCATCGTCGCTGCAAGGACGCCCGTTCCGGTCCCCGCATCGAGAATTCGATCGCCCTGACTAACGCCGGTCTCGCCGATTACGAGGCCGATATCTCGCGGTATCATCGGTGCCCCCGTCCGTTCTAAGTGATGGAAGAGATCCGGCCCGCGCAGGGCCCGAACGTGAAACTCAGTGCCGAGATGTGTCTCGAGGCTCTCGCCGGGTTCGATTCCCTCTGGCACCGACAAGACACCCAAGTCGGTGCCGAACTCTTCGCCGGTTTCGACGAGATATTCGCGGTCTTCGTAGACCAGTAAGACCGTCTCGCTCACTCGAGTTCCTCGACCGCAGCGGCCAGGTCGCCGTCGTGGGCCTCTAGTGCTGTCCGTGCTTCCGCCTCGCTGACGCCTGTCCGAGCGGTGATGATCTCGATGTCAGCGTCGTCGAGTGCGGGGCCACTTTCTTCTGAGCCACCCGACCCGAGTTCGCGCTCTTCGGGCGAGCCGATTATCTGGTAGGTTTCTTGGCCTTGGGCGTCCATTTTTGTGACGTCAGGGTTCGAAAAGACCAGTTCCGTCTCTGCTGTCCGAATAATGACCTCTTCGGCGTCGAGTTCGTCGACGTCGATACCCATCTGTTGCATCATCTGTTCCATCTTTCGCGGATTCAGTCCGCCGCCTCCAAACATACCCGGTACGTTGCCATCCGCAGTCAAAAGCGTACCGCAACGGCTCGAGGTATCGCCTGCTCGTGCGGATCAATTGCCGGTAAACGGGACGGACGCATCCCAACTCTCACTGACGCTCCCACTTTTCGAGGGTAAACGCCGAGTAGGACGTCTCACTCACGAGTGTCCACTCAGATGCCTCCCACTCGGGGTAGAAGGAATCTCCTTCGTACTCGCCAGGAACGCGACTTAACACCATTCGGTCGAGATGCGGCTGAAACAACGAATAAATGACACCACCACCAATGACGTAGGCGGTATCCTCACTCAACTGCGCGGCTAGCTCGAGGGCAGCTTCGACATCGGATACGTAATGGGCGGTGTCGACATCGGTTTTGTGCTCGCTTCGACTCAGGACGATCTGGGCGCGTCCGGGAATGTCCTCGCGCATTGAGTCAAACGTCTGTCGCCCGAGAATAACGGGTTCGTCGGCGATTCGCGACCGATACTGGCGCTTGTCCGCCGGAATGCTTGGCCACGGGAGTTCACCGTCCACACCAATAACCCGGTTCTCCGCGAGCGCAGCGACCGAAACCAGTTCCATAGCCCGGATGAAGGGGCCAACTGCAAAGAGCCTCTAGGTCTCGAGCCCCTTCGGTGCGCCCGCTCGAACTTTCACCGCCATTCCAGTGTCGAAGTCGGCCATCTCCACCGCTGAAAGCTCTGTGCGGCCAACGGCAAGGACATCGCCCCGCTCGTGGGTGACAACGACCTCGTCGCCGGCTCTCACCGCCGTATCAACCTCCTGGACGAACTTTGCAAAGACGTTCTTGCCGTCACGGACGAACGGTTCGCTTTCGTCGGCAACGACGACGCGACAGGCCGGCGACTCCATCGCTGCAGCGAGCCGTCGTCCGCCAGCCAGTCCGAGCGTAAATCGGCCATCAGTCGTAAACGTCACAAGGCGCTGTGGCTCCCCAGTTTCCTCGTCGGTGGTCAACACCTGCTGTGGGCGGCCAGAAGACGTTCGCCTGATTGAAAGCCCCTCCGACGGAAACAGGGCGCGACCAGCCCCGGCACCGAACTGGTAGTCTGCAATCGTCCGCAGCGTCGGGATTGTTTCGCCGCCATCCACACTCATAAGCTCCGTTTTGGGGCTGTAGAGGAAAGCGTTGTGACTACAGTAGGAACGTTTCGGTTCGCTCACCGAGATCGATGAAGCTGTCAGCAGCATCGATTAAATCCTCGGCTGTTGAGGCCTCAAACGCCATTACTTCGACGCGGACGCCCTCGTGACGCAGATGGGAGCAAAGCCGCGAGAAATCACCATCGCCCGTACAGAGAACGACCGTATCGACGTGATTGGCAAGCGTCACTGCATCAAGGCTCATCCCGACATCCCAGTCGGCCTTTTTTGAACCATCTGAAAAGGTCTTGATATCTTTGATCTTCGTCTCAAAGCCGATATCTATCAATGCCTCAAAAAAACTCTCCTCTTCGGGGGAGTCAGCACGGATCACGTAGGCAATGGCGCGAGTGAGTTGGCGGTCTTGGACCGCCTTCTCTAAGAGGTTCGAGTAGTCGATATTCCGGCTCCAGATCGACTGGGAGGTGTGATAGAGGTTTTGGGCGTCGACGAGGACAGCGACGCGCTGACTCGGATGAATCTCGGTCATACCATTGTTCTATGGTGAACGGTAAAAACCGCTTCCCTCCCGATGGTGGCTTCAGTACCGAAGTTTTTCGATGCGTTTCTCGGCTGGCGGGTGGGTCGCAAACAGCTGTTGGAGGAGCCCTTTCTCGGCGTTGAAGATACAGAGGGCGCTGACGCTGTCATCCACGGCCGATTCCCGGCCCTGTGAGGATTGGGAGATTTTTTCCAGAGCGCGTGCGAGTGGGTCACCGCTCCCAATTGCCTGTCGAGCATCGTCGTCAGCGACGTACTCGCGGTAGCGCGAGATTGCGAGGACGAAGACCATCACCAGGAGCGACGCCAACTGTGAGGCAATCATTCCGATAATGTAGGTCCCGATATTCCGTTCGCCACCGAAAACAACGGCGAAGTAGGCCACCCAACCGATCATCATCGAGATGGAACTCCCGATCACCATCGTGATCACGTCACGGTTTTTGATGTGGGCCAGTTCGTGAGCGATGACGCCCTCGAGTTCATCCCGGCTTAGAATCTGCATGAGTTCGGTTGAAACACAGACGACACCAGCGCCTTTTCGCCCGGTCGCGAAGGCGTTTGGCGTTCCCATCTGCATCACCATCAGCTTCGGTTTCTTGATTCCCATGGTTCGGCTCAGGGATTCGGTCATATGGTGGACATCTGCGTACTGGCCGTCTTCGGGCATCGGCTCGGCTTTTCGCGTTGCCGCCCATTTGCCGATCTTATACTGGATCGCTGGAAGGACAAGGACGCCGACTAAGACGAGCGGCCATGCCCCAGGTCCGAGCATCGCAATGCCAAACGTTGCGATCACCATGTAAAATCCAAACAGGATCGCCCCAACGACAAGCATCCGGAGTTTCAGGCCGGTATGATTCATATCCGAGCAAAAGTGATCCTGAAACATAAAAGACGCGGACCGAAATCCGGACAGCTACAATCCACAATCGATAAGGTACTACGGGCGAGAGTAGCTGACATGCGGCAGTTCGCTCACGACCGTCGGCTCCGCGTTCGATCCGTGAGCGTCGTTGTTGGCTTTCTGAAGAAACGCCGGTAGGGCGCACTCGAGGCGAACGTAGCACACTCGTTTCGGGCGCATTTCGGCGTGAAATCGCGACACTCATCACTACAGACGCAGTCATCGTACCCCATACATGTCATCCATCGACCTCACCGGCGTCTTCCCCGCCACAACGACGCCATTTGACGACCACGGACGCATCGATTTCGACCAACTCCAAGCCGACGCCCAACGCCTCGAGGCAGCAGGCGTTGACGGTCTCGTTCCCGCTGGCTCGACCGGCGAATCGGCGACGATGAGCCACGACGAACACGTCCAGGTCGTCGAGGCGACCATCGACGCCGTTTCGGACGTGCCCGTCATCGCCGGCACCGGTTCGAACAACACCGCCGAGGCACTCGAGCTCTCCGAACGCGCCGCTGACGCCGGTGCTGATGCGCTCTTGCTTATTTCGCCATATTACAACAAGCCAGAACAACGGGGCTTTCTCGAGCACTATCACACGATTGCTGACGCAGTCGACGTGCCACAGATCGTCTACAACGTCCCGTCGCGGACGGGCCAGACCATTGAACCCGATACCGTCGTCGAGTTAGCAGACCATCCAAACATTGCCGGCTACAAGGCCGCCGAAGGCGACCTCAACGTGATCGGCGAGATTATCGAGCGAACGGCCGGAAAAGAATTTACCATCCTCTCGGGTGATGACGGGCTCACACTCCCGATTCTCTCGATTGGCGGTCACGGGGCGATTAGCGTCTCGGCGAACATCGAACCCGAGCGCACGTGTGCGATGGTCGGTGCAGCCGTCGACGGCGATTACGAACGGGCCAGAGCGATTCATCACGAACTGGGCGACCTCTTTCGGGTGCTGTTTATCGAAACGAATCCAATTCCAGTCAAGGAGGCGATGGCAATTCGCGGCAGCGGCTCACCAAAACTGCGACCACCACTGACGCGACTGACACCCGAGTACCGTGAGGAACTCGAGGCCGTCCTCGCGCAGTTAGATTCCGACCGCCCTGTCGTCAACGTCGATGCCGGCGTGGAGGCCGACCGATGACGACGCGACTCGGCGTCACCGGCGCAACTGGACGCATGGGTGGGGAGGTACTCGCCGCTGCGAGCGAGCGCGAGGACTGTACCGTCGTCTTTGCGACCAGCCGGAGCGGTGGCGAGACGATTTCGGGCGTCGAAACCCACCCGGATTCGGCGTTTCAGTCGCTCTGTGCTGAACACGAGCCAACTGCCGTAATCGACTTTACGCTTCCCGAACCGGCGGTCGAGTACGCCGAAGCGTGTGCTGAGACTGGCGTCCCCTTCGTTACTGGAACAACCGGTTTCAGCGACAATGATCTCGAGGCGCTGCGTGCGGTAAGCGAGCAGACGGCGCTGTTGTATGCCCCAAACTTCTCTCGTGGGGTGCAAGTGTTGCTCGGGCAGGTCGGCGAGGCTGTCGCCTCGCTGCCGGGCTACGATGTCGAACTCATCGAGACCCATCACAACAACAAACGCGATGCCCCCAGTGGGACGGCAACCCGACTGCTCGAGGCAATCGAAGCCAACGGCGAGTTCGGCGACCGTGTCCACGGCCGTGAGGGAGAGGCTCCACGGCAGGCCGGTGAGATCGGCGTCCACGCACTGCGAGCGGGGAACGTCACCGGCGAACACGAGGTCGTTATCGCCGGCAATCACGAGGAGCTTCGGCTCACCCATCGTGCCGAAGATCGGGGCGTCTTCGCCGCCGGTGCACTCGACGCCGCGACGTGGATCGCTGGACGTAACAGTGGGTGGTACGAGTTTGGAGACGTACTTGGACAATGAGCACACTCGAAACCGAAATTTCGGTCCTGTGGGAACAGTACGACGCAGACGAGATTGACGCCGACACCGCAAGCGAGGCGGACCTGACGACCCTCGAGTCATTTCTCGATGCGCTCGAGGCCGGTGAGATTCGAGCGGCTGAAAAACGCGATGGAAGCTGGGAAGCAAACGCGTGGGTCAAACAAGGTATCCTGCTGAATTTCGGCCTCCGTCACACCCAGCCCCGCGAGTACGGTGACGTTACGTACAACGACGTCCTCCCGCTTGCGGACTCGAGTGCCTACGGCGACCGTGGCTCACGGAATACGCCCAACGGGACGGTCGTCCGACGGGGCGCACACATCGGCTCTGATTGCATCCTGATGAGTCCGGCGTTCGTCAACATCGGTGCCCACGTCGGCGATGGGACGCTGGTCGACTCTTGTGATACTGTCGGCTCCTGTGCGCAGATTGGCGAAAACGTCAAACTCGGGGCAAACACGCTTATCGGCGGCGTTTTAGAGCCGGTCGAGAACGCCCCGGTCATTGTCGAAGACAACGTCTCGCTGGGCGCTGGCTGTCGAGTCACAAGCGGGTTCGTCGTCGGCGAAAACAGCGTCGTCGGCGAGAACACGCTGCTTACGCCACGAATTCCCGTCTACGACCTCGTCAAAGAGGACGTTATCTACGGCGAACTCCCCGCCAACCGCCGAGCATTCACCCGTTTTGTCGAATCCTCAGTCAGCGACCACGACCTCTTTACCGGCGGCGCATACAAGCCCGCCGTCGTCGCCACCGACCTCGAGACCGAAACCCTCGAGGCGACCGAGCGTGAAGACGCCTTACGCGAGTAACGTAACGGCGACTTCGCTCAGGTATATGTGACGATCACGTAGATTGTGACGAAATGACGACAGAATTTTATCAGTTCGATCGCTCAGATTCGCTATGTCATCGCCGCCACTTCGATCACTAGTCCCTCTTTTGATCACACTCGCTGTTGGCCTCTTGGCACTATTTGCTCTCGCTTACGGCCTTCTTACGATGAATATCCTGCTCGGATTTTTGGCAGCCACGGTCCTCATCTTCGGGTGGTTCGCACTTGTTTTCCTCACCTTGCTCCACCGGCTCGTTATCGCTGTCGAAGCCTTAGACGGGTAATCCCTACTTGACCTGTGGCGTTGTGTCATCACTTCGCCCGGGAATCTCGAGTTCGATCTCGAGTCCCGGCTCACCCATCCCATCGTACTCTATTTCCAACTCAATCGGGTCGCTAAACGCAAATGGAAGTTCCCACTCGTCGCCGACGAGCGTCAGCTCTTCTCCTTCCTGTAGCTGTTTGCCCAGCGAGATGAGAAACTCGCCGACATCGGCGGCCTCGAGGCGGTACTCCTGTTCGAAATTTCGGCCGGCGCGGATGACCGTTCGGTCAGTGTCGGACATACACCAACAATCTACGCAGGCGATGAGTAAATGGCCCGTGGTGTCGGCAGTGACAACTTCGAATTAACTCGAGGTGTCATAGGAGGGGCGCTCGCGATAAGTGATCGGGTCCTGACTGCCGGCGTTTCGAAACGCCTCGAGGCGGAACGCACAGGAGTCACACGTCCCACAGGCCGGTTCGCTGTCGCGGTAACACGACCAGGTGAGCTGATATGGAACGCCGATCTCGAGCCCATATTCGGCAATCTCGGTTTTCGACCACTCGACGAACGGTGCCCGCAGTTCGATCTCCGTGTCGGGTTTCGTCCCGACGTCGATAACCTGCTGAAACGCTTCGAAGAAGGCCGGTCGGCAGTCCGGATAGCCGGCAAAGTCCTCCGAATGGGCCCCCATAAACACCGCCGAACAGTCGTTTGCTTCGGCGTATGAGACGGCCATCGACAGCAGGTTGGCGTTCCGAAACGGGACGTAAGAGGTTGGTATTGCGTCGCTGTCCATCGCCGCGTCGGAGACGGCTATCGACTCGTCGGTCAGACTCGAGGCACCGATTGCAGCGAGGTGGGCCGTTTCGATATGCAGGAAGTCTGTGGCTCCGACCTTCTCGGCTAACGCTTTCGCACACTCGAGTTCCTTGCTCTCGGTCCGTTGTCCGTAGGAGGTGTGTAAAAAGTACGGTTCGTACCCGCGGTCGATTGCCTCATAGACAGCGGTTGCGCTGTCCATGCCACCGGAGACGAGGATCACTGCGCGGGGTGTCTGTTTCTGGGTCATGTATTTGGGATGTCGATATTAGGTTCCTGGTGCATCGTTCCAGAGGTCCACGTGGAGCCGTGGTGTGTAGCGGTAGCCGTGTTCGATCGCCAGTTGGGCAACCTCGTTGCGCGTTTTGTCTAACTGCGCTCGAGTCATTCCTTCGGGCATGAGCAACACCTGCTCGTTGGCGACCGCCGTTCCGTTCGCTCGAAGTGCCTCGAGCAATTCTTCGATTTCCTCGAGGTCCTCGGGGCCGGTGACGACGAATTTGAGTTGGCTCTCGTAGGTCTCGAGGAGCGGCGAGAGGGTGTCGATATCGATTCGCTCTGTCTCGTGTTTCTGTTCCCACTCCCCGTCTCCTTTCGGATCGAGTTCAGGGGTCGGAGTGCTGCTGGCCAGCTTAGGGCTGATACTGACGAGGTCGATTGGGGCCTCACGATAGATCGTTCCGTTTGTTTCAACGGTTGTATGGTAGCCTTCCTCGGCCAATGCCTCCAAGAGGCTGACTGATTCCGAATGCAAGAGCGGTTCGCCCCCGGTGAAAACGACGTGGGAGGCCTGCTCGTAGCGCCGGACTTCCTCAATAATCTCCCCAATGGAAAGCCACGCACCCGTCGGCTCCCAAGAGGTGTGATAGGAGTCACAGAACCAACAGCGAAGATTACAGCCCGAGGTACGCACGAACACGGAGGGGACGCCGGCGAGGGTACCCTCTCCCTGCAACGAGTAGAACAATTCGTTTATTGGGAGTGACTCACCCGCTGGTTTCTCAGTCGAACCCTCGAGATTGCTTGCAACTGGCATCAGTGGGTTGTACAGAGTTCGCCTGTCTCTCGAACGGTGACTGTCACGTCCGAGACGGTGTCGGGAAACCGATCGAGCATCCGTTCTTCGAGTATCACGGCCATCATCTCTGCTGTTGGCGGGGCCTCGAGGACCATCACTGCATCGTCGTCACCCGTCGAGGCAAACGCCTCAATCAGCGGATCGCCCTCCTCTAAGAGGAACATGTGGTCCCACTCGTCGATGACATCGGTGACGGTTCCCTTATCGACGATCCAGCCCTCCTCGGTCAGTGTTCCCGTAATTTCGGCCGTGATTTCGTAATTGTGGCCGTGTGGTCGGGAACATTTCCCGTCGTGGTGGAGAATTCGGTGGCCGGTGCTGATTCTGATCGGCCTATCCGCACCGATTGTGAGGGTTCGCTCGCCAACTGCTGCAAATGGAGACCGCTGTTCTTCCGGAGATAATCTTTGAGCCATACCTGAAGAATACCTTGATCATATAAATAGGTGGCCAATCGGTACGGAAATCAGACTAGACGTGATCGAACCGAAACATGAAACGCATGAGCGCACCGATAGTGAGCTATGCAATTCAGAGTGATCGGCCTTGGTGGTGCCGGCTGTCGGATCGCCGATACCCTTCATAACGTAGCTGAGGCGGGCTCCTCCTTCATCGAAACGGCGTTTGCGTTTGATACCGACAGCGAGAGTCTGACCAGCCTTTCCTCGATTCCTGAGGAGCGTCGCATCCGGTATGCACACCACGTCGAAAATGGGCTCGCGGGGGATCTCCAAGCAGGAATGACAGTCGGTACAGAGAGCGTTACCGAACTCAGCCGCGAGTTAGATGCTGGACAACCAACGAGCGTCGATGCCTTTCTCATCGTTCTTGGCTTCGGTGGGGCAACGGGTGGCGGAACCGCTCGGGCGCTTATTTCAAACCTCAAAACGCTATATGCCAAACCAGTTTACGTGCTTGGAACGCTCCCGGTTGTCGAAGCACCCTCCCCAGATGCTCGCGAGGTGCGGACGTCCGCCGATACTCCCTCGGACCGCCAGCAACTCGCCTCCAACACGCTCAGGACACTCGAGACGCTTAGCGGGACGGCTGATGCAATCATCTGTTTCGATACGAAAGCCTGGCTCCGCCGGTCGGAGACGGTCGCTGCCGGTCGCGACCGAATCAATCAGGAACTGGCGACGCGCGTCGCCAGCTTTTTTGGAGCAGTCGGGGCCTCGACAGCCGCTGAGACGGTCATCGACGCAAACGATGTCTCGCGTATCCTCGGAACCGAGACGGGTTTCGCCACGCTTGGCTATGGTTCCCAGCAGATTGAACCAGCCGAAAGCGACTCCCGGTTTGGTCTCGGGCTGTTTTCGTCGACGCCAACCGTCGACACAACTACCGCAATCAGCGCAATCGAGACGGTGATAGGGAAAGCCCTTCACGGAAAACTAACGCTCGAGTGCAAGCGGGCTGCCGCCGACCGGGCGCTGCTCGTCGTCGGTGGCCCACCAGCGTGGCTCAACCGTCAGGCAATCGCTGACGGGCGGGCCCTCCTCGAGTCAACGGTCGACTCGGCAACGGTTCTCAGCGGTGATGCCCCACAGCCCGACACCGGCCAGGTGTTCGCTGCCGTCTTGCTTGCCGATATTGGATCCCTTTCGCGACTCGAGGAGATTCGTTCAGTGGCCGAGTCGGAGTCCGCTTGAGGCCGTTGGCTCTTCCTGGTTCGATCCAGTTTTCACTTACTAACGAGGACGGCGGCTTGTAACCAATTTTAGTTCCCCCGTTTGTTTTCCTGTGCTCAATCGTGGATGATTGTCCGGATATCGGATACTGGAAGTAACTAAATTCGGTTACATACGCCCCAAAGCTACTTTATGCCTGCTGCTGTCGTAGTATCTATGCGGATACAACGCCGGGCGTTTCTCGCTGCAGTCGGGGCCAGCGCTGTAGCTGGCTGTCTCGCTAGTGGTGAGGGCGAAGAGGCGGCAATCCGCGGAGAAACGCTGACAGTTGGGACGACGACGAGTACGTACGATACCGGAATTCTCGATCAACTCAATAGACCGTTCGAGGATCGCTACGGCGTCACCGTCAACACCGTTTCCCAGGGGACCGGTGCAGCACTCGAGTCCGGACGGCGTGGCGATGTGGATATCGTGATGGCACACGCTCCCAAACTGGAAGCTGAGTTCGTCGAAGCGGGCTATGGAATCAACCGTCGTGCGCTCATGTACAACGATTTTGTCATAGTTGGAGCTGCTGAAGACCGGGCTGGAATTGCGGGCACCGATGATGCAGTGGCTGCGTTCGAAGCAATCGCCGACTCCGAAGCACCGTTCCTCTCACGAGGTGATACCTCCGGCACGCACGCAAAAGAACTCGAGATTTGGGAGGCCGCCGGATTCGATACCGCCGGCTTCGGAGACTGGTACCGGGATGCCGGACAAGGAATGGGCGAGATACTCACTCAGGTCGGACAGACCGGTGGCTATACGCTCGCCGATCGGGGCACGTACCTTTCGCGAAGCACCGAAACCAATCTCGAGATTCACGTTGCGGGCCCGATTGAAAATGGCCCGGACCGACTTGCCAATCCCTACAGTCTCCTCGCGATCAATCCCGCCGTTCACGACACCGTACACTACGACCTGGCGATGGCGTACATCGGCTTTCTCACGAGTCCAGCGGGCCAGGGGATTATCGAGGAGTACACCGTTTCGGACGAACAGTTGTTTTTCCCCGACGCGCTCACGGACGACCCGGCCTTCGACCAGCACGTTCCAGAAGCGTCGAACGGCTCAGCGAGGGAGTAAGATGCCACTCGAGCCAACGGTACTGTCAGTGCTAATCGCCGAGTTCCCGATTGAGTGGCACTACATTCGAAGTATTATCCGCGTCTCGCTGTATGTGAGTGTAACTGCCGTCGTGTTGAGTACGCTTGTTAGTCTTCCAGTCGCCCTTCTGGTCGGGTTCAAAGAGTTTCGTGGAAAGACGTTCTGTATGTCGATGATTAATACGGGGATGGGATTTCCAAGCGTCGTCGTCGGACTGCTTGTCCTTTTTATTCTCTCCAACGACGGACCGCTTGGCTCGTGGGATCTGGTGTTCACGCCGGAGGCGATGATTATCTCGCAGTTTGTTCTTGCCGCACCAGTCATCACCGGCGTAAGCCTCGCGGCAGTGAGCAGCGTCGAACAGAACGTCCGTGACGCGGCCTACGCGATGGGCGGGACGAGGCTAGACGTTGCTCTGGTAACGATCAAAGAAGCTCGGTACGGTATTGCGACGGCCGTCCTCGCCGGCTTTGGGCGAGCCGTAAGCGAAGTCGGTTCCGTGCTCATCGTCGGTGGCAACATCGCCAGTTCGGACGGCACCTCCGTCACTCGGACACTCACTACAGCAATCCAACTCGAGGCCCGACAGGGTCGGTTCGAGACCGCACTGGTACTCGGAGCGATCCTCGTCGTCCTCGTGTTGCTGATCAATGCGATCGTCGTTAGACTTGGAAACGGGGGTGGGCGATACGGATGACGCTCGCTGCAGCCGATATCCACCATGGCTACGGCGATGAGACGGTCTTCGCCGGGATCTCCCTCTCAGTGAAACCGGGTGAAGTCGTAGCTATTATCGGTCCATCCGGTGTCGGAAAGACCACACTGCTTCGGCTGCTCGCGCTCTTCGATGCGCCCGACGGGGGAACGATCACTTACGAGAACGAGGAGGTCTGGGACGTCCCAGAGCAACAGCGCCTCGAGTACCGGCGTCGGGTTGGGATGGTGTTTCAGGAGGCGAGTCTCTTCGATGCGAGCGTTTACCGGAACACCACTTACGGCCTTCGGGTTCGACAGTCGTGGACCGACCGTATTCGCGGTGAACTCTCGAGCATCGTCGGCAAGACCAACGGAACCGCCAGCGCGGTCGATGCTCTCGAGACAGTGGGACTAGAGGCAAAAGCCGACCAGAACATCGCCTCACTTTCTGGTGGTGAAGCCCAACGGGTCGCCTTCGCGCGAGCGCTGGCATATGAGCCGGCTGTGTTACTCCTCGATGAGCCGACATCGGATCTCGATCCACGAAATACCGCCGTCATCGAAGACGCGGTTCTCAAGGCAAAACACCGCGGGATGGGGGTCGTGATCGCGACCCACGATATGCACCAGGCCGAACGGGTCGCCGACCGCGTCGCGGTGCTTGTCGGGAGCGACAGTCTCGACGTTGGACCGACGGAAACGATCTTTCGGGAGCCAGCGGATGACCGCACACAGAAATTTATTCGGGGCGAACTGGTGTATTAATTGATGATCACTGTTCGTCAGACTGCATGTGAGCGGGGGTGCCACTAATGACGATCGAACGGGAGTACAGTACCAAACTCGCCATCGACGGTGTCACCATCGACCGGCGCGATATCGACATGCTCGAGGCGATCGGTCGATACGGCTCGATGCACAAAGCAGCCGACGAACTGGGGCGGTCCTACGCCCGGCTGCAAAATCGCGTCGTCGAGATTGAAACAGCCGTCGGGCCAATCACGAAACGACAGCGAGGCGGCAGTGGTGGTGGCGGAACCGAACTGACGGACCAAGCCAGAAACCTCCGTCAGCGATTTGAGCGCCACGACGCAGAACTCGATGGCCTTACTCAGGTGACCGAATCCGTCTTTACGGGAACCGTTTGCAACCGAACCGGTGAACTGGGCACTGTTGACACCGACATCGGCCCGATTCTCGCATTGGTCCCCCAAACGGCACCCACCGTCCAAGTCGCTGTCCGCGCTGATGCGGTAGTCCTCACAGCTCCCGAAGAAACCCCTCGAGCAGACGGGACGAGTCTCCAAAATCAGTTCGACGGAACGATCACACAGATCGAATCCGGCGAGGCGATCGTCAGCGTGACGGTACAGCTGACGGCTGACAGCGCGATTCAGGCACTCATTACGAAAGCCAGTGCAGACCGGTTAGCACTCGAACTCGAGGTGCCTATTACGGCCTCATTTAAGGCGACTGCCGCGAGAGCGATTCCAACTGATTCACCGGCCTGAGGATGCGTTGGTTACGCTGTCAAATACGTTCCCGCCCTCGTACGCACACGTGATTTCACCCCGTATCTTCCGGACACACCAGTAGACGATCCAGAGGCCGATTCCCTGTCCATGCTGTAGCGGTGTTTCCTCGCCTGCACGAAGCGTTGCCACCTCTTGGTCTGGGATTGGAACATTACTATCACGAATCTCGAATCGAATTTCTTCCCTCGAGTTCGATAATTCTGTGACAGTCACACTCAGTGTCGACTCATCTGCGTTCGAATGCACAATGGCATTGTCGATAAGATTGGTAAGCAACATCCAAAGTAACACTGGGTCGATACGGAGCGCAAGCTCCGGGGCATCAATCGTCACCGCAATCGTAGCGGTACTATACAAGACAGAGCGTGTCTGTACGATTTCAGTAACAATGTCTGCAATAGCAGCCCTTTCCGGTTGTATGACTCTGTCTTGAATTTCGGCTTCGAGTAATTCCGCGTACCCACTGATCACCGTCGCTTCGTTGCGGAGATTGTGTCTGAGTACCCGGTTGAGTAGGCAAGTTGCTGCTCGCGCTGTCGTTCCTCGGTCACGTCATACAGCACCATCATACTCCCGACCGATTCACCGACTGGGTCGGTCAGTGGGCTGTATAACAGTGCAAACGTCCCACCGCCGTCCGTACCGACGGTGATCTCACCAGTTTCACGAAGCGTCTCGAGGCTAACGCCAAGTGCCCGTTCTAGCCCAATCGGGAGCGGGGTTGCTTGTGTCGCCGGAAACAACTCTTCGGCATGCCGTTCATCCGGACAATCTGCTATTCAGTATCGAAGATGAACACGGGTTCAGACAACGAATCCAGGCCGGTTCGTTCCGCAACGCGTTGTGTCACTGGATTCGTCTCGAACATGTGTGTCCCGACGAACGCGTACGCATCGAGTGTGACGTGAAAGAGCATTAACGGTGCTGTAAGGGGCAGTTGTGGAATCGGCCTGACTTCGAACACCCACAGTAATAGACCGGCTGTCGGTGAAACTGTGCTCAGAGTAACTGCTGTGGCTTCTTGCCGATACAAGAACCCATAATTGAGAATCGCACCCATCAATAAAAGCGAGCCGACAGCGGCCGTTCCGATAGAGAATAAGAGCCAAAAGACGCCCACGGTTGGATGGTATACGTGACGGTTGCCAGGTCGAACTGAAGCGCTGTCCAGACGAGTCCGTGAACTGCGTCTGTCGCTGTGAGGAAAGCAGTCAGCACTGTACGGCGGCGACAACCGCGAAACACGCCTTGCGAATGAGGTCGCCTCGTCCAGTATAGTCGAGACCGAACGCGAGAAAAACGGCCCCATAAACGCAATACAGACAAATGCAACTGCTTCGAACCCGACACGCAGCGTCGGATCGAAAACAAGCATCGCCCCACCATACCAGAGACAAAACAGGGCGACTGACGCGATGTTGCCCATAAACCAGCGGGCCCCAGGTTTCTCCCGCTAGTGATAGAGATACTGCAACAGATACAGCGCACCAAAGCAGGCACCAATCGAGGTGAGAAAGATTCCAAATCCGAGACCGTCCGGTGCCATCGTAGTACGGACAAATATCGAATCGTATTACCTAGAAAATTGTGGCATATCTCGCCTTCTACAGCACTTAGCGTGGCTGTTCAGTGAGAGCGTCTCACGAACCCAAATAGTGCAACCCACTCCCAGATTACATCTCAAGCCAAATGTTACTACCAACGGACCTGTTTACAATTTGTGAAGATACTAGCCACAACTCGAGATACAGGGTCCGAAAGAAAGCACCGTCAGAGATATGAACCGAGGTAAATCCTCGTGTCACTCGGATTTCCGTGATTCAAATCTTCTCTTTGTGCGCTTCGTTCGCAAAATTGATCGCTGGAGTGCTCCGTCAGGGATTTGAACCCTGGTCATTGCCGTGAGAGGGCAA